>Ga0209268_1000236_pt1 | contig 30878 bp, 33 predicted proteins | sample GraSoiAngelo_143_FD_185900 | JGI IMG/M metagenome (GOLD analysis project Ga0209268, IMG submission 185900) | Grasslands soil microbial communities from the Angelo Coastal Reserve, California, USA - 14_1009_02_30cm (SPAdes) (version 2) | ecosystem: Environmental > Terrestrial > Soil > Grasslands ... | reverse complement strand
TGACTCAACGAACAGATTCAAGAAGACTCGGACCTCTTTCGCCATTGTCGACCATCTAGGAATGGTTCGTTCAATATTCAGAAGGGGCCTATTAAGTCAGGATGGTAAGGCGATTGTAACACTCGAACTCCAAAGTTCTGACTAGCCAACCGGGAGTGGCTTAGTTCGATTTGAGCTTCAGCTTCTTCGGCAAGTACTCGTCTACAATGTAGGTCAGCCCGTATCTGCTGAATGCTTCTTGCTCTGACTTTTTCCGGACCTTTCTGAAGGTATCGATCTCTCTCTGCCAGAGACCCCCAGCATATCTAGGGTCCTTTTCCAGCTCGTTCAGCCGTTTAATATCCAAGTCGGTCAACGGGTCGCTCGGCAGTTTGTAGTCCACGATGTCCGTGGCCCAGACTCCGCCCCAGATCGCGTCCGGAGTATTCAGCTCTCTCAGATGCGCCGCGTTCGCCGACCCGGAAATAATGACCATGGCAATGTGCATTCCCCATGGATCTCCGTCAGTGAAAATGTACACTGGAAGATCCAGTTCTTGGTTTAGGCGCCTAAGCAGAAAGCGCGTCGCCCTGGGAGCTTGGCCGGCCGTGTGGATTAGGACTGCTTTGAAGCGCTGGTGGACCCGCTCTTCAATAAACCTCGTAAACAGACCCCCCTTCTCTATCGCTATGACCTTGTCCACTTTCTTCTTGTCCGGCCGGACAAATTCTGAGGTTGTTAGAGCGGGGCCGATCATCACCCCGTCCGGGTGAGAGGATAGATTGAGCGTCCGGCCCTCATATCCCGGCACCGTATACTCGACCGTCAAATCCCCGAAGATCGCACTCCGCTCTTCAGGAAACACGTTGAAGTCCTCTCTCGAAAACCCTGTCACAGTCTCGAGATCAGTGATGAGATTGTCGCTCTCCTGCTGATCCTGAAAGTCCATCTCGTATGCTTGAGCGGAATAGAAGACGTCCCTTAGCGTACTGGTCTTGTTCTGCGCCGTCAGCTCATCCGTGAACAGGGCGGTCCAGAGAAGCTGCGTAAACGGTCGGATATGTCGGACATTACGCGCGCTCCTCTTCACATTCCTCTTCCCAAGAATATACTGACGCGTCTTGTCATCGTAGATTATGTTCGCGATAGACCTGCTGGGCATCCTGACAGTCGGGAACTCTTTCTTCGCGAGCTGGTCGTACACTTGGCCTCCTAGGTGTTCTAGGGAGGAGAGGACGTGCTGCTTCCTCTCCTTGATGACCCCTTTACTCGGACCCTTCCTTTCCTTCTTCGTTTTCTTCGGCGCCATATTTTATCAGACCCTTGAGCAGTGGCTTGATGTCGGGCTCCTTCTTAGCCTTCGACAGCTTCGTCGAGAACTGGGCCACTTTCGGAAGATACTTCTCGAAAACGTCAACCCGCTTCTTCTCCTGGGCAAGATGCTCCCTTCGCGACAGGTAGATCCGCAGATTCCTCGAAGCTTCCCTGATCGCGTTGAGAATTTCGTGCTCGACTTCAGGACGGTCCGCGATGAACTCCTTCCCAACAGTCTTGTACGGAATCTTCGTGCTACAAACATGGACGAAAACGGCTAGAGGCGTCTCGCCTGGAATAACCCTGTAACCGCGCCAGTCAATCTGGTCAACCACCTTCCATGAAACATCACTAGCCTCGTCGAAAAGTAGGGGAATTTTGTTCGCAAATCGGAACAGGAGTATTTTTCCCTGCGTCTCAATCTGCTTCCCACTAGCGATTCCAACCTCGATGATAAACGGGAAGCCCGAGTAAGTCGCAGGCTTTCTCTGAATAGTAGCTACGAAAGCGCTCCCGTTCTGCACGTCCTCTTCGGTTATCCCGAGCTCCTTCTTAATCCCGGTCGCCAGTAGCTCTGCGCCCAGCGGGGAGAGGCTCGTTGGATCCGGAGAGACAAAATCCTCATAGCTCTTCATCGCGCTGGCCAACGTCACTATATCTGCTGACGTCAGTTTGCTGGGGCTCTTCTTGGATCCGAGCTTCGCGTACAAGAGGAACTTGCGTGCTGTAGTCTCGCCGATTCTCTGGAAGTTCTTGCGCAAGAACTTCTGGAGAGTCTTTGCATTCGTGAGCCTCAGCATCCTTTGAATGGTCTCGACATCAACTCCATGAGGGTGTGGCAAAGTCTCGGTGGGTGCAGGCGGCACCACGGTGGTCCCTCTCGTGAAGTGGTACAATCGCCCGCGAGGATCGACAAAGGTGAGGTTAGCGTAAGGGACGATGATGGCTGTCTGCTTGAAGTATTCTAGTATCCTCGGCATCGCTCTGGAATAGTCAGCCTCGGTCTTGAACTCGATGACCGTCCCCTTCCAGTGAGAGCTATTCGTTCTGGTCTTCTTTTTCAGGACAATTGGCTTGTTGTGCTGGATGTCGGTCATCAGACCGATATCGGTTATTCTCTGCTTAGGATTCGTGCTGGAGCTGATCTGAGCCTCCCCATGGGTAGTTATCTGCCCATACAGCAGCGCCATCTTTCCCCCGAGCCCGAAAGTCCCGCGTGTCTGGCGGAGCTTGTACTTGGAACCGTAGAGAACCTGGCCGAAGGCGGAAGGTATGATATCGCCAGGGACCCCTATCCCATTGTCCTCTATCCTCAGAACGTAGGTCCCTGGACCGTCAAGGGGTCCTGATTCGTGCGAGAGCCGGACGTAAATGTCGGGCGGAATCCCTCCGGTCTCGCACGCATCAAGAGAGTTTTCGACGAGTTCTCTTATCGTGGAGTAGATGGACCGTGAGGGGCTTGTGAATCCGGCGATGTCCCGGTTGCGGTAGAAGAAGTCAGCCGCGCTTATCTCCTGGAAGACTTCAGCAACGGTCATCGTCTCTAATCCGTGCTGACCCGGCCTACGACTTTTTCGCTAGTTGTGTGACTGACCCTTCCCACAGCCCTAGAGCTTTCTCCTTCTTGACCTGCCCCCGCCTCTTTCTCAGGAACTTATAAACGGTCCCATGCTGTCGACCCTCGATCAACTTTTCTAACGCATCCTTCGCCATCGAGACAGACTCGAAAGTACCGATGACCGAGACAGTGTGTCCGCTCACCGAGATCAGAGTCCCCGTCAGCTCTTCCAGATTCCGCCGCGCTTTACCCTCCCGGCCGATGATTCGGCCGTCCACTCTTCGAATCTCGGACTCGTTCTTGCCAAAGTATTCGTGAAGGTCGACAATATCGAATGAATAGTCTTCGTTGAACAACGAGAAGGCGCGTGAGGGACTGAAGCCTCGCCCGATTGCCAGCACGAGATCCTTGGCTCTAAGTGCACTAGACGGATCCGGTGAATCGGGTTTCACGCCGATGTACACGGATCCCGTATCGCTGTCTATTTCGAGGTCAACAAACAGCTTCTGCTCAATGGTCGACTTGACTGAACCCTTCGGACCAATAAGTACTCCTACTCTTTCGCGCGGAATCATTGCATTGACTCGGGTCTCGTGGATCATTCTTCCACCTTGAACATCCGTTCGAACGATTTCGTCCTCACATTGAGGCCCTTGAAGTAATTGTTCAGGTTGTCTATATCCCTCCTCAAAAACTCCCTAGCTTCGGGATGCTCGATAGTGACAGCCTGGGCGAAGTCTATCAGCATCGGATACCCGTCCGGGACCAAGATATTGTACTCGCTAAGATCTCCATGCACCAGCTTGGCCTTATCGTAGAGATCCTTCACCATCTCAACGATCTTGTCGTACCAAGAAGATGCTGCCTGAAGCGGCACCTCGCGAAGATGGGGGGCCGGGACCCCGTTCTTGCCTATGAACTCCATCAGGAGCACGTTCTTCTCCACGTAGATAGGCGTCGGAACGGCCAGTCCCGCCTCTTTTGCCAGTTGCAGGTTCTTGAACTCTTTGGAGGCCCACTGATCGATAAGCGACCGCGTGTCGTGTGGGATATCCTTGAATCTGGGATCGCCGCGTATGTACTTGAGACGCCCCTGTCTGAATATCGCTGAGCTTGTAAGGTAGATCTTTACAGCAACATCTCCACCTTTCATGTCGATCCCGCGGTAAATCCGACTCTCCTTTCCGGACTTTACCGCGCCCTGAAGCTCGCGGAGCCTCCTCCTGTTCAGTAGATGCATAACTGTGGTTAGTGTTCTTCCGTCGAAGACTTCCTCTAAAGTCTCCTTGTCTTCGCCAACTTGGACCCGCATTCGACGCTCTCGGTCGTACCTTTCCTCTCGTCGGCGGAGATTCTCTTCCGGTTTGTCGCTCAACCTTATTCAGCCAGACGCAGGTAGGCCTACTTCAACCTGTGAATCTCGGATGAGACTCTATGAAGGATAGGGTCGAAGGCAGAGCTAGAAAGTTGACCCATTTACCCGCACTCGAAAGAGAGAGGAAGAGGTCAGCGATCTGAGAAGCTCGTAAGACCCAAGTAGAGTCGTCCAAGCTCCTTGTGCTCCAGCAGCGTTTTGGTCGTTCCGTGAAAGATCGTCGTACCATTAACCAGTAAATATGCAACCTGTCCTATCTCTAGAGCGCGAATAGCGTTTTGTTCTACGAGCAAGATTGTAATGTTAGGGTCTTTGGCGAGGTAGGATATCGTCTCCAGCACTTGTTTAGCAATTACCGGTGCTAGGTTTGCAGTTGGCTCGTCGAACATTATGACGTTTGGATTCCGCAGGAGTGCCATACTCATTGCGACCATCTGTCTCTCTCCACCACTGAGATGCGATACTCTTGTTTTCATGTAGGAAGAGAGCTTGGGAAATAAGTCGAACGCCTTCTTCTTTCGATCTTCGAAATCCTCTGGTCTAATTGTATATCCCGCCATCTTCAAGTTCTCACCCACAGTCAGCTGGGTGAACGTGCTTTCCGTCTGGGGAAGGTATGCAATACCAAGACGCGCTATTTCATGGGATTGTAGATTCGATATGATTTTCTCATTGAGAGTCACCTTGCCTCGGTAAATGTTTGTCAAACCGGCAATGGTCTTGAGAAGGGTGCTCTTCCCAGAACCGTTCGGTCCAACGATTACTGTAATTTGATTGGGTGTCGCTTCGAGGGAGACTCCGTTTAGTATCTGGAGTTTCCCGTAGCCAGCTGAAACATCGTCTACTTGGAGCAAGCTAGCCGCCCAAGTAGGCTTCAATTACCTTCTTGTTGTTCATTACTTCGTCAGGTAGACCTGACGCGATGAGCCTTCCCAATGCCATGACAAACATTTCATCGACGTATTTCAGCGCCACGTCGAGCCTGTGCTCGACGATGAAGAACGTTAAGCCCAGCTCGTCTCTGAGCTTTAGGATTCTTGAGAATATCTCGTGAGCCAATGTTGGATTCACGCCGGAGACCGGCTCATCTAGGAGGAGAAGTTTCGCATCCGACATCAACGCTCTTCCGATCTCCACGAGTTTCATCTGGCCCCCGCTTAAGAGATATGCTGGCTGATTCCACATACTTGACAATCCCAGCAATCCGAGGATCCTTGCTGCCTTTTCTGTTGCGTGTGTTTCAGCTTGCCGCCATTCGAGAGTGAAGAATCTCTTCCACGGACTAAGGCTCAGTGTGAGAAGCGAGTTCAAGAACGATACCAGCGCTCTCTCTCGAAACAACTTTCGCATAACTCTCCTATGCTGGACTAGGTTCTTGAGCGAAAATAGTGCATGGATTACGCGCCATCCAGCGCGAGTGTCAATCCAAGGCGCTGCGAAGTCCCTCCGAGATCTGAATCCATTAATTCTGATAGATCTGAAGAGACTCTCTCCGGGATTGTTCTTTTCGGCTACCAGCAGATTTTCGAGCACTGTGAGTTTCCAGAAGAGCGCGGGAATCTGGAATGTCCTCACGATTCCCCTCTTATACAACGAGTGAGGTGGATGTCCAGTAACATCGATCCCATCGAAAATTACCCTTCCAGATTCAGGCTTGTAGACCCCGCTGACTACGTTGATGAGAGTCGTCTTGCCTGAGCCATTTGGTCCAATTAGAATGCTAACTTTCCTATCCCTCACGCCGAGGGAGACACCGTCTAGAGCTCGGAGATTGCCGAATGACTTTGTCACGTTCTCGACTGTCAGAATGTCGGCGGCCATGCGCATTACTATGAAAAAAGAAATAATGGGGGGTTATTCTTGTAGTCTATGGTGGGCTCGTCCAGCTCAGGGTGTCGGTGTTTTGAGGGGCTGTAGGAAGAGCGGGGGTCCATGTTCCAGCGAAGACCCAGTTCGAGCTGACAACTTTCCAGATCTGGTATGATGAAGGTATCAGGTCTCCACTGGCCTGCATTCCATCCCAGCCTTGCACGCCGAAGTAGTTCTGAGCTACCGTTAGCATGGCGGCTTGTATCTTGGCTCCATCGTTGACTCCAGCTTGGAGTGTAGCGAGCGCGGCAAGCCACATGTCGTCGTATGCACCGAGACAGTAGGAATCACAGATCAGGCTTGGGTTTGCTGCCTTGAAAGCGTCGATGAGCGCAAGGGTCTTGCTGTTGTCGGATTGGGCATATAATGTGGAGGGTAATTTCACCTGAGAAACAGCCCCGCCGTAGGTCGCGTTGACTATGACAGAGTCTTGGGCCTCTCCGTCAGTCCCAAACCACGGTAGCGTTGACCATGGGAAGGCTGTATTATAGCTGCTCTGAGCCTTGAGTATGAAGGATCCGAACTCTTCGAAAGCAATGACGTCTATTGCTATGTGACCGGCTCCATACGTACCTACGTTATTGTTGAAGTCGGTATTCAGTGTGCTCAGGTATGTTGAGAAGTCCGTAGTGTCTGTTGGATAGAAGATGGTGTCGATAACCTTCACGCTCGACCCTCCGAGGTAGGTAAAGAAGCTGGACGTTGCGTTAGCCAGCCCCGTCCCGTAGGTGTCTTGGCGGGCTACGATGATTAGTGCCTGCGCGCCTCTGTCGAGCATCATCCGTGCATCTGCGTGGCCTTGATTGGCGTCGTTTGGCACAGTCCGAAATAGATAGTCGTTAGGAATAGCAAGCTGGGGTGCAGTGGACGATGGGCTGATTAGCACAATTTTGTGCGAGTTCGCATATCCGAGAATGAACTGGGCCGTCCCGCTGTTCAACGGACCGACTACGACTTGGACTCCGGAAGCTGCGAAGTTCGATAGAGCTGTTTGGGCCTGATCGTTATTTAGCGCATAGTCGCTGACGGCGTTCGTGAAGCGAAGGCTGCATCCTGTGCCGGAAAGAAATGAGTTGATGTCTTGTATCGCTAGCTTAGATGAAGCCTGCGCCCTCTTTCCTTGGCTTGAAAGATCTTGAGAGAGGTCTAGTAGCTCTCCGATGGTTAGAGTCTGTCCCGACGTGCAGAGCGCTGAGTTACCTGTAATGCGCGCTACTCCGAAGTAGCCTATTGCCGTACCTGCTCCGATTCCCACGATGAGCAAGATGATTGCGATTGCCAGTGAAACAGTTCTCTTTGATGGTCCAGGTTGTTGCTGTGGTTGAGTTTGCAATTCGAATTGAGGTCCTCGCTCCATAATATAAGCTATATTTGCGTTTGAGACTGGTTGGATGAGGAGATCTGGCAGATGGTTGACCCCATCATAACGGCCTCAATCGTCTACGCGTCTCTTTTTGGTTTAATGGCGATAGGACTGACTCTTACGTACATAACCACGAAGGTTCCGAACTTTGCTTATGGTTCGTTCGTCACGGTCGGAATGTACACCGCGTTCTCGCTTTTCCGACTGCAAGGGTTCAGTCCATATAGCTCCGTGCCAATAGCGTTCATTGTAGGCTCACTTGGCTCAGCAGCAATGTACCTTGGGATTCTTCGAACGCTAGCTAGGAGGGGATCATCGTTGGTCGCGCTGATGATCGCCACACTCGCTATAGACATCGCTTTTGTAGGAATCTTCGGAATATTTTCAGACTACCTGTACGCTAGGTATCGCATAATCGACGCTCCCAAGTTCGTCCAGCTCCCCGGTGATTATTCTCTGTTCGGGATACAAGGCATAGTTTTCACTGCCCCGATTTCTTTATGCACAATCACGTTGGCACTATTTGGGCTCTTGACGAAAACCAAGTTCGGTATTGCCATGCGTGCCTCCGTAGAGAATCCGAGCCTTGCTAGGGTTCTTGGAATCAATGTCGAAAACGTGTACATTTTCGCCTGGTCGCTGGCAGGAGGATTCGCCGCGATGTCGGGCGCATATTATACCCTCTGGCTACCGGGCGGAATAGATGTCGGCTCAAAGCTTATCGTCGAAATCTTCGCCTCCAGTGTGCTGGGAGGATTAGCAAGCATTTACGGCGCAGCACTAGGGGGAGTGATAATTGGCGCCGGCGAAATCCTGATCACTACGGCGGGTGCGAACCTATTCGGCTCTTCGGTTGGCATATACCAAAAGGGTATTCCTCTCATAATCATGATCATAACACTGTTGCTCTTTCCTCAGGGTCTTGTCTCCCTCGACCTGAGAAGAGCATTTCGGAAATTTCGAAACCTTCGCTCATTAGGTTGGCGGAAGTCGCTTCATCTGAGCTGAAGGGCATGGACGTTCCTTCTCTTGTATTGTTTGGCACCGATATTGTGACGTTCTCCGTAGATCTCGCGATCGCCTACTCAATTCTACTCGCGGTTAGCCTAACGCTAAACCTTGAGGCAGGGTACTCTGGCGTTCCAAACTTTGGCAAGGCTATGTTTGTGGCAGGAGGTGCGGCTGTTGCAGGTTCAATATCTGGCCGTTTGTCCGGCTTCATTCTTGGCGTGGACACGAGTAATTATGTCAACCGTGCTCCATTGATCATCAACAATCTCAATTCGCTTTTGGCAGCAAACCTCTTTCTATCCATCGAGATGCTGCTGTTAGGACTCGCGCTAGCTGCGGGGGTAGGAGCAGTCTTGGGTTTCCTTGCTTCCTATCCCGCGATAAGATTGAGAGAAGACTATCTTGGCATGTTGCTGCTTGCGTCGGCACAGTTTTTCCAAATCCTCCTCCGCGGTTACCCACCGCTGATAGGTGGGGTCATAGGGATTGAGGTTCCAGATTTCTTTGGATGGGCAAACACGGGACGAGGTGCGAGGGATGTGGTTATTCTAGGAGTTGTCGGTCTCTTCACGGTATTAGTGTACTTGTACTTCGAGAGAGTGGCGCGGTCCCCTCTCGGTAGAACTCTCAGGGCGGTCCGAGACAACGAAGTGGCGTCTAGAGCGCTCGGGAAAGATGACGTAGCAATTAGGAAGCGTGTAATTGTAATCGCATCAGCTATCTGCGGAATGGCCGGCGCTCTTCTTACTTTCTACGTACAATCGGTCGGTCCAGACACCTGGTCTAGACAATCATGGACCTTTCCATTCTGGGTGATAATTATCATAGGAGGGGCTGCAAACAATTCAGGCGTTGCTCTTGGGGCGTTTACGTACGCTTTCATTCTGAAAGCGGTTGACAAGGCCAAGTTCCTATTCCAGGGATTTTTGCCATTCGACGTAAACTGGCTTGAGTATCTGGCATTCTCTTCTTTGTTACTTCTAGTGTTGGCTCTAAGACCCGGGGGGATTTTGCCTGAGAAGTCGTCGTTAACTCTGCAGAGGGAGACGGTTGCTACGATTATCCAGACGAAGGCGGATAACCGGGCTCAGAAGGGAGATGATTCTTCCACAAACGCGGATGATTCATAGTCCCAGCAACAGTGTAATCACGCGATTGTCCTGGAAGCGAACGCTCCGGCATATCCATCCTCGCCTTCGAATCAGTTCGAGACGCTCTCGATTTCTGATTCAATTATGCGTCCACATCTCTAGCAGTAAGGCAGAGCAGGGATAACTGGGAATCAAAACCGAACTTTGACGACCTAAAAAGTGCAAGTGATGGAAGCGGCCTGAATCTCACTGTTTTAGATGGAATGGTCTTCCATCAGTCAAAACTTTGTGGGGGATATGCTCCTTCCACCTTGTGAGCCACTCAAGGTCCTCCTTGGCCTCCCTAAGATCGTCGGGCAGCATTTGGGGAATTTCATCTGATATCGGATACCATCTGTCACATTTGGTGCACACGAGTAAGCCTTCGGTGATCTCCTCCTTTTCCTCGAAGACATGAAGTTCTAGGGGATAGTGTTTGTCAATCGGGCAGGCTAGGATTTCCATCAGGCGTCTCTTCATAGCAATCCTTGGTGCGAGTGTGTTAGTTTGAGAGATAAGGTTGACCGTAAGGAGTATTCATTCCTAATCGTAGTGATCACGTCTCTGAAATTCTCGCATGGGAAGGGAGGACCTCGATTTGGCTCTTAGTTTGCCATCGTCAAAAGAGTTTTCGTTTTGCCGGACCTTAGAGCTGCGTCACAGACGCGTATCGCTTTAAGAGCATCATCCCCGGAGGGAGACTCCTTTGTGTCGTTGATTATCGTCGTCACGAAGTTCTCGAGTTCAAGTCGGAGAGGCTCAGCCCACGGGGTGTAGGGTTTGACCAACCTCTTTGAGTCTTCAAGGGTGATATCTTGGGTGATATAGTCGAGGTTTATCGTGGCATCGCTTCCTGTAATGATCAAGGTTCGTACCTTTCTGGGCGTTAACCAGTTCGCATCGATGAATCCTGTAGTGCCTTCCTTAAAGCGCAGCATTATCTCAGCATAATCTTCGTAAGAGTGTTTTCTCAAAGAGCCCGTCTGCGCAAAGACAGCGGAGACCTCTTCCTCTAGTAGGTAGCGCATTGCATCGATGTCGTGGATCGCTGTGTCTTTGACAACGCCCACGTCTCCGATCCTTATGGGCCATCTGGCCACACGACGTCCGGTCGCAATGATGACATCACCCACTATTTTCTGTCGCAACATTTTCTTGACAGCTCTTACGCCAGGGTTGAATCGTTCGATGAATCCAACGAGGAGCTTTACTCCCGCCTTTCTCGCCGAATTCACGAGTCTGTCAGCGGCCCGCTCCTCACCAGTCATGGGTTTCTCAACGAGAAGGTTCTTGCCCGATTCGATCGCTAACAAACCGACCTTCAGATGAGTCTGCGTGGGTGTACAAACAGTGACAGCCTCTAGCCTGGACACTCGAAGAAATTTGTCTAGATCAGTATACCATGGGACGGCGTATTTTGTCCCGATCTCTCTGGCTCGTTTTTCGTTCGTGTCGCAGATCGCTACAAGGTCAGCCATTCGGCTCTGACGAAGGACCCGGACCTGGTTTTCGCCCCAGAAACCTGTGCCTATGACGCCGATGGCCACTCGTTTCATGTGTCGAGGGTGCCTCTTCCTATTGTCGTATAGAAGAGGCCGGCCCTCTCAACATTTGAAGCTTCCAGAACTCTAGTCAGATCACATATCGCCCCCGGACGATTCATCTCACTCGCGAGCTGGTCCGCGTCAAGCTCCGAAGCACACGATTTCGGAAGCGCCACAACGGTGCAGTTAGCTTTGGCCACCGCCCTAAGGAGACTATTCTCTACCTTGGCGCACTCTCCAACCATCTTTACCCAGGGTTGCGATCCATCCTCGCCCGGGTACAACGATACTCGTGCGCCTCTCTTGCGGAGTGATTCGATTATTGGCGGCGACTCAGCTTTAGACCAAGACTTCTTGAGCAGTCCATCGGTTCCAAGAATCGCGACCTTCGATCTCCTGAACGGATATCCACATCGGCTCAACGCTCTTCGGACCATATCCACAATCTGCGTCTGATATTCTACATTTACAGCGTGAGCAGCACGTGCGAGTCTGGGACCATCCCTTCGATGCGAGCTCGAAAGCGCAATCCCTGTCCCGATCGACTCTCTCCCCGGAATCGGGTTAGAACGTCCAGCAAGTGCAACGCGCGTGTCCCTGCACAGGTCAAGTACATCGTCAAAGTTGATTCCATGCCCTTCCGACAGCTTGGCAAGTTCCAGTCCAAGAGCCCTCGCCACTTCTCGACTAACGGCGGAGAAAAGACCAGCTGCTTCCGCCAACTCCACACTGGAAGCCATACTAAGCGTCGGAAAGACTCGCAAAAGTTCCTCTTGGAACGTGTTCGAGAGGAGAGTTCCAAACCCTGCCAGCACTTTGGGTTTTTCCTTGAACTCTTGAATCCTCTCTCCAGACCAGAAGAGCGGGAGGTAGTAGAAGTTCAGGTCCGTCCCCACCTTTAGCCCTCCGTGCTTTTCCACAGTTGTCTTGAGCACGGAGGATGTGTAGTGGGGCCTGCAGAGACCCGCGAAGGCAACGGTCGTGCCCGCCGCAAGGCCGGGCGCAATGTTCCGAACGGTCATCTCGAGGGTGTTAGTGTGGTCTGGCGTGGCGGCGTGTGTCGCCAGCACCAGGGTCCGGACATGGGAGAGAGGTAGTTGGCGATAGTCTGGAGTAAGCCTGATCTTTCCCGACTTTGTGAGGATTCCGAGCAGCCAGAGGGCCTCTTCAATGCCCGGTCGGTTCGTATGTGTTCTGCCGTCGTCTCCGAAGGGTCCTACAAGATAGTTGGGAATGCCAGCCTCAGCGTAGAGGACGGAGAGGAGAAGCGCTTCGGGGTTGTCGCCAATGATAGCAACGGAATGATTTTCTTCCATAGATACGATCAGGTTGTCTCAACAATTCTGGCAGGGATTCTCGGGTTGTTCAGGGTCTGCTTAACCGATTGCATCTACTCTGTTGAAAGATTGCGATCGACGGATCAACAAGGTTGCCTGCGTCAGACGCAACTTCCGTCAGCGCTGACTGTGAATGTTGGACCATTCGTTTGATCTCTGATCCTGAACGTCTTCTATCTCTTATCTACCCATCATGTCTTACAGAAATTGATCTGGGATCGCCTAGATGAAAATCTGGATCGACATTCTAACCCCGAAGCATGCGCTCTTCTTCGAGCCACTCTACCGAGATTTCGCCCGAGAAGGGCACGAACTACTGCTAACCACTCGGACCTACCGAGAAGCCGAGGAAGCACTAGAGCTGAAACGATTGCGATACTATGTCGTAGGAGAGCATGGCGGCGCCACGCGCTATGGCAAACTGTTGGCAAGTGGACGCAGAGCTGTGAAGCTGGCTCAGCTCGTCGAGAGCTGGCATCCGGACACAGCAGTCTCATTCTCATCTCCAGAAGCTGCAAGAGTGGCCTTCGGCCTAGGCGTGCCACATGTCGCAGTAAACGACTCTCCACACTCCTGGCAGGTCGCTCGCCTGAGCATTCCCCTGTCCCGATATGTCTGCTCGCCCTGGATAATCCAGAGACGCGTCTGGCTCTCTTTCGGAGCTTGGCCTGACGGTATCGTGGCGTACAGGGCACTGGACGCCGCCGCATGGTTGAAACGACACAAACCCAATCCAGCAGTTCTGCGTCAGCTCTCGCTGACGAGAAACAAGCCTATCATCGTGTTGCGTACTGAGGAATCGTACGCCTCGTACCTGGAAGGAAAGGCGAGTGACAAGGCGCCGGTCATCGGCCCAGTCGCCGAAGAGATCTTGAAGCTAAAGCTAGACGCGCAGATCGTCATTTCGACAAGGTACGGTCGACAAGCGCCAGTTCTCAGGCAAAAGTTCGGAAACAAGGTCCGGGTCATTGATCATATTGTCGACTCGACAAGCCTCCTCTACTACTCGACCATTTTCATAGGCTCTGGAGGAACCATGACCGTTGAGGCAGCTCTGCTAGGCCGCCCGGCCATCTCATGCTTCCCCGGAGACAAACCACTCTACATCAAGTACCTTGAGAAGAAAGGATTGGTCAAGACGATTCAATCGCCAAGGACGATCGCGATGAAAGTCAGAGAAACGCTGGCCTCAGACAAGGAAATGGTGGAACAACAAAAGCGAGGGTCCCAACTGCTTCGCCGCATGGAAGACCCGATCAACATCATCTCTGCGGTAGTTAGAAAGACCTGGAAGCTCTAGCCCGGGAACCGGTCGGTACGCGCAACGGTGTTGTTACCATCCACGGTTACCAAAGCCGTTACCGGTCAAGAAATTCCAAGAGCGTTGATCCTCGCGACACAGAAGAACTCTTTGGAAAGTATCGAACTTGTGAATCGCCCAAAATAAGCCCTGATCTGCGATCCGGGAGGGGGGGTCCCACACCGCACCTAATTCACGCTTGAAGGGCCCTCACCAACACTTACTGAAAAACGCCCATCAACCCGTTCTTCGCGACAAACCGATAATCTCGCCCAATTCTACTTCAGACGGCACGAGAACCCCTCCAGGATTTAGAAATAAAAAAATTCCCGCGACACAAAAGCGCTCTTCCCGTGACATGCGGCTGGCCACCCGAGTGGATCACATCGGGATATGGTAGATTCCCCCAATCTAGCTTCCAATCGTCTCGTCGAAGAGCGGCTTGAACTCTTCCAGAAGAAGCTTCAGATCCTTCTCCGTCCTTCCCTCGACATAGATTCGGATAAGCGGCTCAGTCCCGCTGGCCCGGACGAGGAACCAGCCACGGTTCTTGATGTCGACCCGGACCCCGTCTATCGTGCTGGTTACCCTATCCCCGAGCCTCGTTCGAATCTTCCTCATCACATCGTTCTTCTTCTTGTCCGGACAGTTCCTCTTCTCCTTCGCCATATAGAAGGTCGGCAGACGAGCCATCAGCCGAGACAGAGGCTGACCATTGTCCAGGATAGAGTTGAGTATCAGAACGGTCGCCATGGAACCATCCCTCACCGGCTGGTGCGGAGCATAGAATATCCCGCCATTCTCCTCTCCACCTAGAATCGCCTTCTCCCTCATCATCGTCCGCGCCACGTTGATGCTCCCGACCGGCGTGAGGATCACTCTACCCTTCCTCTTCCGAGCCGTCTCAGTCACAGACATGGACGAGTTTATCGGAGTAACCACCTTCAAGCCAGGCTTCTTCTTCAGAACCTCATCCTCAATCAACGTCAGACTCTTGTCGCCGGAATGAACCGCCCCCGTCTCGTCTACGAAGATCGCCCTATCACCGTCGCCATCATGAGCCACGCCAAACACAGCCTTCTCTTGCCTCACGGCCGCGGCGAGAGGCCCAAGATTCTCCGGCCTAGGCTCCGACGTGCGACCCGGGAACCTCCCATCAATATTATCGTTGATCGTGACCACTCTACAGCCTATCCTTCGAAGCAGGACCGGCGTCGTCAACGCTGCCACCCCATTTCCAGTATCAACCACGACAGTCACTCGCTTCTCGACTTTCTTCCTAGCAACATATGTGCCAAGGCTCGACAAATAAGGCTCGAGGGGTTGAGGCGGATTCCTTCTCTGTCCTGGGCTCTTGCTGACCCTCCAGGATTTTCTCGGAAACAGCCCTTCTATCGTCTCCTCCTTGTCACGCGCGATCTCGACTCCATCAGAGTCGACCACCTTGAACCCGTTATACTCGGGCGGGTTGTGGCTAGCAGTAATCATCACACCTGCCGCATCCCTCGCCAGTTTTACCAGGAATTGTAGCCCAGGGGTGGTAATCTGTCCACAATCTTCAACATTATTTCCGTGCGCAAGTATACCAGCCACAACACCTTCAGTAAGCATCGGACTCGAGGTTCTTCCGTCGCAGCCAACCAGAATCCTCTTGTCCTCGAATAGGCTTGCAACACTCGACCCGATTCTGTAGGCAAAATCGGCATTGAGAATGGTCCCGGCAACGGCTCTGATACCATTGGTTCCGAATAGGCGGGCTGCTTTCACGATACCTCTTCCAAAGCTTGTGTCAGTTTAGAACTATTGATCCCGGCTTCACTGCTGAATGCTCGGCGATAACCACCTCGCCTGCGATAACGGATCCCTTTCCGATGCTCGTTCCCCTTCCGATCCTCGTTCCCTCCCCTATGACCGCGCCTTCAACGCAGCAGTCCTCATCGATGGTTGTCTCTTCAAACAATATCGTGTCCCGTATGATCGAACCGCTCTTCACCTCGACCTTTGGCGAGAGAATAGCGTAAGGTCCCACCTTGGCCTCCCTTGCTATTACACAATGACCGCCTACGTGGGACGGCTGTTGGACATCGGCTGCACGGGAGACATCATTCCGCATGTCCGGCAACAACTGGTCGCCCCGTTTCAACAGGTCCATGTTCGTCGCCACGTAATCCTTGATCTTCCCAATATCGTACCAGAACCCATTATGCCTCCATCCCCTAAGCTTCATCCTGTTCGCCAGGACAGGGAAGATCTCCCGTTCAAGGCTTACCGCCCGTCCTTCAGGAATCATTCCGATCACACTATGGTTCAAGACGTAGACTCCTGCGTTTATCCATCCCGGACCTTGAGCTTTCGGCGATTTCTCCTCAAAACCTGTGATCTGATCGCGAGAGTCCAGAGTGACCAATCCGAACGGCCTCGCGTCTCCTACCGAGAAGACTGCGATCGTGGCCTCGGCACCGCTCACCATATGGGCGCGGGTCAGACCGTTCAGGTCGATATCGCTCACGATATCTCCGTTGACAACAACCACCGGCTCCCTACCGGGCATCATACTCGCTGCCAGTCGCAGGGGTCCCCCTGTTCCCAGCGGGGTCTCCTCGACGGACAACGCCATCCTATCCCCCATCTTCCGGGCCGCCACTTCCATGCGAAGCTTGTCTGAGAGATGATTAACCGCAAGTATCACTTCCCCCACATTCCCCCGGTCGAGCCAGTCAGACATGTAGTCTATCAGAGGAGTGCCAACGATAGGAAACAAGAGTTTCGGCTTCGAGCAACTGAGAGGCCGAAGCCTCGTCGCAAACCCTCCGGCGAGAATCAATCCTTTCAACGGCTCTTCCAATCTCTCAGTCGAGGATTCACGGTGGAAATGTTGTTATAGCCTTTACCCGAGAACGAGCCGACGAATTCTTGTCGCCCAGTTCTTCCCGGAAGAGACTTGGGCAGAAAGGAGTCGACGCGATTTTCAGCTCGGCCAGAGAGCACCGCCCAGACAGTCTTCTAGTCGGAGTATTGGGGATTATCACTGGCGTCACATTCTGGATCACGGTACTATTGGACCGTGAATATGCGAGATTCTTGGGCCCCTCGGAAACCGATTCCTACCTCGCCCTCTCTCTTACATCAATTGGGCTGATTCTAGTGCTTATCGGAGCAGGAATCTGCACAGTCCCTTGGATCTCCACTGCTCCTACTCAGGAGAAGGCCTTGGAAGGATACACGGAGTTGGCAAACCCCGCGAGAGGGTCTCTGCCAACATCAGACATGAGGCGGGTGCTGTTCGCCTTCATACAGAGCTCCATTATAGCAACCCTCTATTCCGGACTGGTTGAGGAATACCAGTCAAACTTGAGCATGCAGCAGTGGGTCAGTCTAGCCTTCCCAACTGCGAAGTATATTCTCAACTGGGAAACCGTTCTCGTCCTGTCGACACTGCTCGGGCTAATAACGACCCAATTCCTTCCAGGAAGAATCCTTGCCAAACGAAAGACGACCATCTAACCAGCTGAATATCCCCTAAACCTCTGATTACTTACACTCGCCTAGCTCCAGAAAATCGTAACAAGAAATTCCAAAACGCGAAAAAGACAGCGACGAAAAAAACCAAGAATTCTTTTTTTCAAAACGGCCGTGCCGGATCGCACGCGCCGTTGAATCTTAACCTATAATGTGGGTGATTTGGAGCACTGCTTTCCTTGCGTAATAATTCTACCCAGTAGCTTCATGAAAGCTTGCCACCACAGTTCTTGCAGAACATCGCCTCAATCGGGTTCGTTGAACCGCACGCCGCACAGACTGTCGAGTCCAGCAGAGTGCCACACTTGATGCAATGCTTCGCTCCGCTTAGAAGCTGAGCACCACACTTCCGACACCATCCTGACCCTCGTGTCGCTTCAACTGGCTTGGGTGGTGCAAGGGAACTCGGAGAAAACACATCGGTGAGAATAACCACATCACCAACAGTTGCAATCTTATCATGGGGCACTTCGAACTCTCTGGACAGGTCCCGGTCATCAAGCATAGTCTTGAACTGCTCCTTGTCCACGGACAACAACAGCGACTTGATCTCACCGCCATCAGTCGGAATCGCCTTTCTGACTCTCCCTACAAGGATTCCATGAGAGTCAACGACCTGGAGACCGCTCAGAGCCTCAATTCTCGCATGATTATCCTTGATCTGCGAACCCGCAGTCTGGTTGTCAACATATTTCTCGCACCCGTAACAGTACCATCTTTTTTCATGAGACCTTGTCCGGACGAAGGTGAGAGACTGACTGCAGTCTGGGCATCGTGCCTTAGGCTCCTCGTCAAACATGCTGTCCATGCCCAATTTCAACGAGCGAACTGTATCGTCTACAATGATTATCTGCTCTTCTTAGTTAACACCTTCCCAGCATTATCAGGCACATCGATAACCAGTCGAAGGCGAGCTCCAGGCACACTCTTTGAAAACAAACCAGGACCTTGATATGTTTGAATCAATTTTCTCAGGGAACCCTATCGCTTCGCTCAGGTCTGAGTTCATAGCGAGGCTACCGTATGTACGGAAAAAGGTACAAACGATCGATCGAAGCTCCAGAACACGCAGACGTAGTGTCCTCCTCCTCATTCTACAGAGCCGCACACAGAATAGCGGGAAACAGTGCAATTCGAACGCCGACCTAGTTCATGGAGGTTACTGATCGGCAGTGAAGACCGCGACAGCCTACTCCCCCTGCAACATAACAGGCTTCTTCCAGATCCATGACAAAGCCTCAGACCCTCTCCAAGTAGGCTCCACAGGAGCAGGAGTCGCTCTGGCCAAGGGAGTCAACACGAAATTGAGTGTCAAGAAAGCACAGGCATCGCGCGTCGATGCGACCTTCAACGGCAAACGATTGCCTAGAAAGTCAGTCTCTGCCCGCGTCGCGACTAGGTGCATTGAGCTCGACGGAAGACAGTGGAGAGTCGACGTCACCCACACCAGTCCACTCCCTGTCGGGTGCGGCTATGGAACAAGCGGAGCCGGCGCCCTCAGCTTATCACTTGCCCTGAACGAGACGATGGGATTATCCCTCTCGACGCTTGAAGCAGCTCAGATCGCACACATCTCGGAAATAGAATGCAAGACAGGGTTGGGAACAGTCGCGTCTGTCTTTTCCGGTGGTCTTACACTCAGAACAATACCGGGAGCTCCGGGTGTAGGAAGAGTGAGCAAAGTCGCCGTGCCCTCATCACTAATGCTGATCACGGCTAGTTTTGGGCCAATCTCGACCAGATCGATTCTTGGAAGAGCTTCTCTCAAGAGGCGTGTTAACGCTTGCGGTAAGGGATTGATCCAGAGGTTCGACAGGCGAAGCCCGCAGAAAAGTTTCATGATACTCTCGAAAGGATTCGCCGAATGTGTAGGACTAATGTCTCAACGGTTGTCTCGCCTCGTCACCCGACTCGACTCGACGGGCATCAAATCTAGCATGACGATGCTAGGCGAGTCGGTGTTCTGCATTGCCCCAATGGAAGTAGTTCCGCTCGTGACAACATTTCTCCGAAGGCACGGCATGACTCCATATGCTTCCCGTATAGCGAAATCGGGGGCGCACATGCTCTGATCGTGAGCCCGCACCACCCAAGGTTCTTGTCCCTCGCAACTCGTGAGAGGCTTGCGAAGGCTATGCGGTCGGGGATAGTCGTTCCACAAGGACTGATCGCTCATGGAAGAGGAGAGGCTTTCGACTATCTTCTGGGCGAAGAGACTCTGCCAGCAGCATTAGCTGCCACCTATGCAGCGGCCGCTTTTCTGTTAACGGCAAAACACCCCGTCGTATCGGTCAACGGGAATGCTGCCGCCCTCGCCGGGAGAGAGATTGTGAACCTATCCTCCGTAATCTCTGCACCGATCGAAGTCAACCTCTTCCACCGGACCCCTAAGAGAGAACGTCTGATTGCAACCTATCTCAAGTGGCTAGGGGCGGAAGACGTTCTGGGTGTAGGAAGGTCTGCGAGCAGCACAATTCGAGGCATAGCGAGTTCACGAAGACGGACCGACCCGAGGGGCATTGGAGAGGCAGATGTGGTCTTGATTCCTCTTGAGGATGGCGATAGGGCAGAAGCTCTTTCGAGGAATGGAAAGAAAGTAATCGCGATAGATCTCAATCCTCTCTCTCGAACTTCTCGTGCAGCTTCGGTCTCGATTGTCGACAACGTTATCAGGGCCATCCCGGCCTTGACGGATGCTTCTCGCAGAATGAAAAAGATGCCTCGCGATTATCTGCAGCGCTCGGCGTCTGAATTTGACAACCAGCGCAATCTAGCGAGGGCAATCCAAGAAATGATTCGATATTTGAGAGGATGGGCGTAGATTTGAGACCCTCCGATGCTAGAGAGAGACGAAAGGTATCAGTGACGACCTTCAAACGGATGAAAGCAGAAGGCAGGAAGATCGTCATGGTGACGTCCTATGACTATCCTACCGCTGCGATTGCGGACGAAGTCGGCGTCGACTCGATACTCGTTGGCGACTCGTATGGCATGGTAGTCCTTGGATACGACAATACGATCCCAGTTACTGTCGATGAGCTTCTTCCTGTTTGTCGGGCTGTTAGGAGAGGAGCGACGCACCCCTTCCTAATCGGGGATCTACCGTTTATGAGCTTTCAAGCATCCACGGCAGAGGCAGTTCGTAACGCTGGACGATTCGTAAAAGAAGGCGGAATGGAAGCGGTCAAAGTAGAAGGTGGTAGAGATGTATCGCAAATCATCAAAGCAATCGCTCGAGCCGGAATCCCTGTTCTCGGACACATAGGAGTTACCCCTCAGACAGCGACCCTACAAGGAGGATACAGGGTCCAAGGAAAGAGTCAGGCTTCAGCCACTCAGCTTGTCGACGACGCTGTTTCGCTCGAGAAGGCCGGGGCCTTCGGAATCGTCCTAGAGATGGTTACGGAAGAGGCGGCCCAAGCGATTACAGAAAAAGTTTCAATACCTACAATTGGTATTGGGTCAGGAAGATTCTGCAACGGCCAGGTTCTCGTGATACACGACATCATCGGACTTTACTCAAAGTTCACACCCAAATTTGCCAAACGCTACGCTGACGTGTCTGCCATCATCAAGCAGTCGCTTGAAAAGTATACAGGTGACGTGAGATCCGGAGATTTTCCTGCAGAGCAGAACATATTCAAAATGGAAGACGACCAGAGACTAACTGTCGACTCTCAACAGAAGACTTGACGAGTTGCGGATAGCGATCGTGGGAGCTGGTGCGATTGGTTGTTTGTTCGGAATACGTCTGCACAACTCAGGTCATAGCGTTATCATAGTACATCACAACAATCGAACCATCGCTACCATCAGAAAGAGGGGAGTGGGTCTACGAGAATTGTCGGGGACAAATATCCGGGCTCATATTGAAGTGAAGCGATCATTATCGAAGAAAGATGATCCTGATCTCGTTCTCCTCACAGTCAAGGCGTACGACACGGAAGCGGCCGCTCGACCTCTACGCAAGTCAATTAGGAGCAACGGCCCCGTTCTAAGCCTGCAGAATGGTCTGGGAAACATTGAGACTCTACGCCGATACCTGCCAGCAGAATCACTTCTCGCGGGAACGACAACCGAAGCTGCTCTCCAGACAGGGCCTGGGCAGGTCGCCCACACCGGAAAAGGCATGACGTGGATTGGAGAACTGGGGAGAGAAACTTCGAAACGCTGCGGAATGATCAAAAACGTCTTTCGTAGAGCCGGGTTCAAAACTCAGGCAAGCAAGAATATCGAAGGGGTAATCTGGTCAAAGGCGATCGTGAACTCCGCAATCAACCCCATAACCGCACTTGCCCGAGTTCCTAATGGAGAGCTGTTAAGAATCCCGCATCTACGCGCAATCTCCAACGAGACGGTCAGTGAGGGAAGTGCCGTAGCGAGGGCCCATGGCGTCTCCCTCAGCCCGGACCCGCGCTCTATGCTTCCTCAGGTTCTCGCATCCACTAAGAAGAACAGGTCTTCAATGCTCCAAGACATAGAAGCTGGAAAGAGAACGGAGATTCGACAATTGAATGGATGGATTGACTCATTGGCTAGGAAGCTCGGGGTTGACGCTCCCTACAATCGTATGCTCACGGAGCTGGTGCTCGGCTTAGAACAATATCAGAGTCAGTAGCAGCGACCACTTTGTTTAGTACGGCCTCCGGGATTCAAACTGGATCTTTCCACTTAGGAGGTGGATAGAGGAAGCCCTCTACAGTCGACCTTCCCCTTCACTCTACGAATAAAGTTTGGACAAGCAAAGCATTGGACAAACGAGACCGTCTTGTTTAGAACCGGACAAGCAACAGCCTCCTTCTTCATCCTGGCTATCTGCTTCCCGCCAGCGACACCCTTCAGGTCATCAACGTACTGTTTTGCAGTTGCCGGCGGCTTTTCCGGTGAAAAGATCTCGACGATAAACTTTGCAGGTGGCGGGTCGTCGGCCATGGATTCTCAAGACCTAATCGGTCCCACCGCTTAATTATCCTTTGTTACCAAATGCGTCGGAAAGTGTTCGTCTAGGATCGTGACGTTGCGATATGCGTCTTCTAGTTATACGAAAAGACATACCGTTGCATCCTTTGTCAGATCTTCCACAATTTGTTCATCGGACTAAGACCCTATCGTACTTTGCGACCAATGCCGGACCCGCTTTCAAGATCGCGAATAAATGTCGCTCAGAAGAAAATCAAAATATCCTCTTCGAAAATCAACCCTGGGCCAGACTAGCGCGTTCGGACCTACCGAGGACTCCGCACTGAGTACATGCACGATATGGAATCCTTATACTCAATCCCTCGAGGCTTGACTCGAGAATCTCGTTGCGCAGACTACGGAACAGTGTCCGAACAGCGGTCGTTCTCTCGGGCGGGGAAGGAATACGACTGTTGCCAATCACGAAGGACCTTCCTAAGGGGCTCGTCAAGGTTGGAGGCAAGCCTCTCCTGCAATGGGTTGTTGAATGGCTGAGGGAGAACGGGGTCACTAGTATAGTAATGGGCGTCGCCTATCTGAAGGATCACATAATCAGCTATTTTGGCAATGGTGACAGGTTCGGTGTTGAAATCAAGTATAGCATTCATACGGTGCAAGGAGGGACAGGGGAGGGTTTCAGCCTGGCGATCGATCGATATGTCAGTGACGACACTTTCTTCGCCCTTAACGGTGACCAGATAACCGACCTAAGGCTGGGTTCCCTGCTTGGAAAGCACATCGAGAAGAGTGCAATTGCCACGATCGCTGTGGTCCACCCTCGACTACCATTCGGACTTGTGAAGGTTGATCGCCACGACAATTGCCTAGGATTTCTCGAGAAGCCTATACTCAAGGAGCGATTCATCTCAACTGGCGTATATGTCTTCGATAGGAGGATCACCAGGTACCTGCCTCGTCGGGGCGATATTGAAAGAGTTACCTTTCCAAGTCTTTCCCGCTTTCACAAACTGGGGGTCTATCGCCATCCGGGCTCATTCATTACAGTCAACTCATTAAGAGAGCTCGAAGAGGCAGAGAATCAACTGAAGGGGAACCACTTGAATTGAACGTGCTGGTAACTGGGATAACCGGCTTCATAGGATCGCAGCTTGCTTCAAAGTTGGTCACTCAAGGAGATAATGTGTACGGACTCGTAAGACATTCCTCCGAGAGAGAGCTGAAGAGACTGGTGAGCATCGTCTCGAGTGTTCATTTTATCGAAGGTGACCTGGTGAGGTACCACTCAGTCCTCTCCGCAGTCGAGGCATCAGACCCGAACATAGTCTTCCACCTTGGAGCACTCACTCCAGTACGACTATCATTCGATGATCCCTACCCGTACATTGGAATCAATTTCGACGGGACCGTAAACCTCGTGCATTCAATCCTGAAACAATCCCCAAACACAAGGCTCATAGTTGCTTCCACAGCGGAGGTCTACGGCTGGCAACCCAGTGGCCAACCTATCTCCGAGGATGCGATGCTCAAGCCGGCATCGCCCTACGCAGTGTCGAAGGCGGCGGCAGACCAGTATATTCAGATGGCCAACAGAATCTATCATCTAAGGGGAACCATTATGCGTCCTATCAACAGCTACGGACGGACTTGGGAGAGTGGCTTCTACACAGAGTATCTCATATCCAAGATGTTGAAGCAAGAGACTTGCTATGTGGGCGCGCCAGATTCGATACGGGACTATATGTACGTAGAAGACCACGTCGAAGCCTATCTGGATGTGGCAAGGACCGAAAAGGCTGTCGGAGGAATCTACAATGTGTCCCCTGGAAACCCGGTCACAAACGCTGAACTCGCGAAGCGACTGTCTTCAATAGTCGGATTCAAGGGAAGCGTCGTCTTTGGATCTTACCCGCCGGGTTATCCCCAGCGGCCCCAGAGTCAGGACCCTGCATATCTCGTCCTCGACAATACAGCGATCAAGAGAGAGGTGAGCTGGAAGCCTAGGTTTACTTTGGACGAGGGTCTGAAGAAGGCTGTCGAGCTGTGGAGTTCGAGGTCTCTGTGATTGACTTGGCAGCTAATCTGGCTGCACTGCGTTTTCGGGTTCCTCTTCTAGCGCCAGGAACCCTGAGTAGCCGCATTTTTCGCACAGATACCTTGTTGGGAGGATCCAACCCTCTAGGGGAGCTCGTGAACGCTTCACACTTGCCCCGCAGTTCGGACACGCCAGGGGTCCGTGCACTCCCCGTCGGATGGATCGAAATACGTCGAGTAGCGCAGACAACGAAACTAGCCTAGTGAAGCTCTATGCTTGCTTCGGGAAATCCATAGCCGACTAGGACTTTCTTTACCTTATCGCGATGGTCCCCCTGGAGAATGATAGAGTTGTTCTTCGATGTTCCTCCGCACGCGCAATAAGTCTTGAGCTTGGTCGCTAGGTCAGAAAGATTGACGCTTTTCCCGTCAATTCCTTCGACAATCGTTGCCGGTTTTCCCCATTTACGCATCTCCATACGGACCTTCACCGTCTGCTGCTCCATGCTGATTGTTCCGCAGACGCAAAGATCCTTCGGCAGACCGCAGGTCGAGCAAACGTCGGCCATTCTAGAAGCCTAAGACTCCCTTCGATTCGTCCACGAACGTTGAAGGGTCTCCCAGTTATTTAAGCGTGCCCTCAATTATTTGCTAGACCCCAATAGTCAGAAAGAACATGAACCAGAATAGCCATGTGCACATAAGGAACATGAGAACGGTCGGCTTCTCTTCCATCCCGTCGCCACTGCTGAAGAGGCTCTGGTTGAGATAAAATCGGATTTGTAACCTTGGAGGAAGGAATCCTAGTACTACGCTCTTAGCCTCAAGAGGGGGTCATGGGGAATCCACGGAGTACTAGGGATTGCTGGAGGCTTCCAGGGTAGGAGTTTGATAGGGGTACCCGTCGAGTCCGATGTATAGCCATAAATATTCATCACTAGCTATGTAAGTACGTCTCAGTGGGAGAATGAGCGAGCGCATCTCCGTTTCAATCGAGCTGGAGTTCTTCAACAAGTACCTGTTCAATGCTCTGAAAAGGAGCTTATCCAATGCGACTCCTAAGAAGAAGCTTGACATTATCTACTATTATTCACGCGATCCCCGGGTCAGGTTTTCTATCTCGCTGAATGGTTTTAGCAGTGGTAGTTCCGCACCCCACCCTCAGTGGAGCACGGTCTTCAACAACATACAGAGCATGAGGCAATACCTCAGGTAACTGTGACCTTCAAGCTGATAGCCCGAGCGAGTCTTTGAGGCCTTTGTATCGATTCCGCACGGTGACTTCGGTTACGTTGGCAATCTCGGCAATCTCTTTCTGCGTCTTCTTCTCATTTTCGAGTACGCAGGCGACGTAGAGTGCCGCCGCCGCTAGGCCCATAGGGTCCTTGCCCGCGACCACCCCCTTCCTCTTGGCATCTTTCAGGACCTTTATCGCAGACTGTTGAGTCTGCATTGAAATCTCAGCGCGGCTAGCGATCTTAGAAATGCATCTTATCGGATCTTCAACAGGCATCGACATTTCAAGCTCGCGAAGAAGTAGCCTATAGCATCTCGCAACGTCCTTCTTCTTTATTCTACTGGCCCCGGCCACCTCCTTTAAGGTGCGAGGCGTCTCCGCTGATCTACAAGCTGCATAAAGCGATGCTGCGGCAATCGCCGCGATCGAGCGTCCTCTGACAAGCCCGCTGTCGAGAGCTTTCCGATAAACTACCGCTGAATTCTCCTTAACGTTAGCTGGCACATGAAGTTTGTCTGTAAGCCGGTCGAGCTCCGCCATTGCTTGAGCGAGGTTACGATCGGATGATGAGTGTACGCGCGTTCGAATTTGCCATTTGCGGAGCCTAAGCATCTCCATCCTGGTCTCCATAGGGAGCTGGCGCCCGTATGCGTCCCGATTGACCCTATCAATTACGGTCGACAGCCCTTTGTCATGGATTGAAAATGAGGTTGGAATACCGACCCGGCCCCGCTCGTCCTTCTCCTCCTTTGTGAAAGCGCGCCACTCTGGGCCCCGGCTCATCAAATTTTGCGAGAGCACAAGTCCGCAGTCTTGACAGATTGTCTCCCCTTGATCGAAGTCCTCTATGAGGTTGACGCCGCTACACTCAGGGCAAACATGGACCCTTGGCGGTTTTCCGCTGGGCACTGTCGGAGTTGTCGTTGTCTCCCCCTCATCTTCCCCTCTGAGTCCCTAGTCAAATGGTTCCTCAGGTTTACTGAGGCGTCGTTAAGGCTCAGTTCGAGGAAAGCAAGAGCGAGGGGTTGAGAGCATATATAAGTCTTTCGACAAGTATATAGGGAAGGTCAGTTTCAGCCTCGAAACCTCTTATGAACAGGGATGGTGGCTGGCCCATCGTAGCCCGGTGGTGTAGTGGTCTAGCATAGCACGGACGTTACGGGCCAGACGTTTCAAGCGTCCCTAGTAGGCTCTGGATCCCGCACGATTGGGTAGGAGTCACCTGCTGACGGGAGTTCGAATCTCCCCCGGGCTATTTCGCGAGAAGTTATCCGGCGTGTTCTTCTCGACCATCCAGGTTCCAATCTAGCCCGGTTCTCTTCAACCGGTGATTAAGTTAGCCTCGGCGGTCATCCAATAAATAGCAGAGATCGTTCATAAGCGATTAGGGTTTCTACAGGCCAAATTTCTAGCTGAGTTAGTCGGCTTGCATGTTTCGAAATTCGCGCACAGAACCATCGCCGTGGGTGGAACCTTTGACATATTGCACATTGGACATGAGCGTCTTTTGGGCCGCGCGTTTGAGTTGGGAGAAACAGTATACATCGGTGTTAGCGGAGATCAACTGGTTGCAAAACTTCACAAGATTCATGACGTGCGGGCGCTTTCCGCAAGAAAGCGGGATCTTCGAAAGTTCCTCCGGTCGCGGCGTTGGTTGAGGCGCGCAAGGATAATTGAGTTGAAGGATCCACTCGGCCCCGCGGCCGAGAGGAGGGATCTTGAAGCCTTAGTTGTCAGCGAGGACACGCGCTCCAACGGTATGAGAGCGAATGCGCTCAGAAGGCGTCGAGGCTTGCCGCTACTTCGACTGTACACTGTGAGGCTGGTCAAGTCTAGAGACGGGAAACCGGTTTCGGTAACTCGGATACGACTTGGTAAGATAGATTCGCGCGGGAGATTGTCGGGCGCTCGGCTGCGCAGCCAACGACGGAGAAATGAATACATCTTATGATGCTTAGTGTGGCTGCGCTCTCAGACCGCTCTCCGATGAATAGACCGCGACCATTTGTTCGAGTTCACGAAGAAAACCGCCGCTGAGGTGCCATCTCGAGTCTTTCTTCTCGATAAATCCTGCTCCGACAAGACCATGGATCATATTGTAGAATTGGCCGACGCTCATACTTCGCTTTGAAATCCAGTCTTTCCATGCCTGAATTGGTAGGCCCATCGGCTCAGACCTCTTGACTTCGTGCCAGAAATTCTGAGCCTCGCTCGCCAGGAAGTCGCTTTTCCAGAACACTCGCCGGAACAACTCTTCAGGGCTGCTGGGAAGGTTCCCGGCTTTGAAAAGGATCGTCGTCTTCTGTTTTGGAGGTCCACGGACAGCTCTACGCGGCATCGGCGGTCACATTTTCGGCGCAGCGGCAGGCCATGTTTAATACTTATGGCGGTCCAGTTGCTGACATGTAGGTGGGTCGCCGGCCAGAGGGCAGGACGTCTTTACGTGAGTAAAGAATTCAAAATATGCTGCCCAAACTCGAGCTTAAAATGCGGTCGTATTCTCCTATCCTGAAGCCAGCTCCTCCATGATCCTAGAAAGTCTCTCGGTCGAAGATTGGCCAACATAGAGGTTCGTTGTGCTAATGTTCTTGTGGCGCATGAGATCACGTATCGTAAACGCGTCGAGGCCTTTGTCTTTGGCATCGGTCGCGAAGAATGCTCTAAGACGGTGGGGTCCAACTCTCGCCCAATCATCTATTCCCGCATTTTTGGCATATCTTTTCACGATTTGTTCGGCTCGGACAGCCGAGATCGGGAACAGTTTATCTTCGTGATGTTCTTGGAAATGTGCTACCAAAGTCTGAGTGACGTAGCGGCGGAGCCCTCTGATCACTTCTTTTGGGATTACGACGAGCCGATCTTGAACGATTCCTTTGGCATACCCCTTTCCCTTCACCCAGACTCCATCGTCTCTAATGTCTTCGATTCTGATACCTGGTAACCCCCGCCACCCAACTATTTCCCCACAGCGTAGCCCATAACGCATCAGAAGTAACAGAAGGTAATCTCTCTCACTATTATGCTTGGCCAGATTCAGCATGGTGTGAACTTGCTCGCCAGTAAGCCAGACCTTTCGTTTTTTTTGGGCCAATCGGCGACCACTTACTGGCTAAGGGCAGAAAATGATAATTTAGCGTTTGCTTTCTATATCGGAAAGCAAACTCTCCATGATTATTCGTGATGTGCCGTGTATGACTGCCGAGGATTAGCTCTAGAAATCCGTCACGGAAAGAAATTCTTGCTTCCTAGGAATTAAGCGCTCCAATTTTTTGGAGATATGGCATGGCTCCGATATTTTGGATGTCGAGCTTCCGGCTCTAAGTCGTGTATCTCGATTCTTTCCTTGGCCCCGGCTGCTGTGCTGCCCCCTCGGTCGGGACGCCCATGGGTGGAAGTGGTGGTGGGATTCCGAGACTTCTGGAGATGATAATCGCGTCAGCCATTGCTATACTGGAGACGGCTTGGATTACCGTCGCTGGGGGTGGTCGGTTCCTCTTGCTCTCGTCTATCATCTGGCTGACTTCTGCGCGGTCGCCGGATATCTGGGCCCTTCCTTTGATGCTTAGCTGCGCGATTGATGGGATGTAACTTACTGTGAATACGAAAGGCGCTTCGGCGGTTGATTCGTTCTTCTGGTCTAGTCCGACGATGTTTATGTTTACTGCGATCTGGACCTGACTGGGCAGCGGGTTGTCCGCGGCCCAGTAGCGTTCTCCGCTGATGTTTGTTACCTGAATCGTTACTCTAAGCAACCTGTTATCGTCCTATCAAATGTTCCGAGCATAATATCACTTCTGGCGTTGCTCATTGGCGATCTCGGTGCGCCTCTCAGGTTTTCGAACTCTCTGGACAATCAGCCTTCTTCCATCAACCTTGACCATCAGAAGGTCGCCTTCTTTGAATGGAAAGACGGAGTCGTCCGTCAGCTTGGTGGGCAGATAGATCCTGGGTGATCGATAGACCGCCTCCCCGCTCTTGGCTGTCTTCTTGGCGACGGCGAAGCTAGTGACTATCTTCTTGACCATGTAGGGAATTGCCCCAGCACGTTTCTGGCATGGAGAACGTATTTGTGCGTTTACGTAAGTAAAGGTTTTAGAATTTGCGCGCGTTTTGCGGTACCGAATCACTTGGAGTCACTTGTCAAATTGTGGCAGTATGCAGCGCAGTTGAAGGCTGAGGAAAGGAGGGGCTGGAAGAGGTTGGGGTTGACGAGGATCGAGTCCGTTGCAGACCACACCTTCGGTCTAGCGATGCTGGCCTGGTTGGAAGCGGAGCGGAGGAAATACGACGTTGGGATGGTTCTCAAGCTTGCTCTGATTCATGATCTGGAAGAAGCAATAACGGGAGATCTTACTCCTGCGGACAAGAGGGTCCTAGGAGCCCCCGAGGTACACGGCGCGAGAAGGAGAGCTATGGACGAGCTGATCAAGAATCTACCTAGTAATCTTCGAGGCTCGTACCGTAGACTGTGGACGGATCTCAGGCTGTTACGCACAAAGGAGGCGTTGCTGGTGCACGAATTGGATAAGCTCGAGATGGCATTTCAAGCAGCCAGAATTGGAAGGAGGGTTGGAAGAACTAGGGTGCAGAGCTTTTTTCAATCCGCTGCTAGGGAGATAAAGGATCCCGAGCTTAGCCGGGTTCTGAATCAGATCGCAAGCTAGGCTGATGGGGCGACCGCGACTCGTTGTTTCGCAGCTTTTAGAAGATCGTCTTTGTGGAATACTGTCTTGAAATCGCGCGTGAGGATTCCGACATAGTCGGAGATCTCTTCTTCGCTCATGAACTGGAACATATAGTTCCCGTTGTAGGGCGAGGCTTCGCCTTCTCTCTTCACGAACTCGATATGCATCAACGGGTCGCCTCGTCTGATGGTGATGGGCTGTCTCTCGTTGCTTAGGTTTACGAGTTCTAAGGCGAGTCTTCCGACGTAGCCGCTGTGCACTTTTGCCGCGTTGAGGAAGGAGAGTCCCATCCGGCCGTATTTGCTCTTGGCAGTTAGGTGCGCGACATAGTTGGGAGGGGTGAAGACGACTTCGTGGGAGATGAGGTTCTGATGTTCGAGATAGTGGAGCGTTCGCTCGTCCTTGACCGTGAGTATGTAGCCGTCGCCGTCTAAGAGGCTGTAGTCGAAGGGGTGGATGCAGTTGTAGCTCTTGATGAGTTCTGTGAGCTGGTTCTTGCCTATGATGCACATGTTCCTCGGCGGTTCTATCGGGGAGAATTTGATGGTTTCGGTCGCGCCTTCTAGGCCACGTCTCAAGCTGTCGTTGCGCTGACCAGGATGAAGGAGAGGGAGGGCGTGTCCGCGAAGAGCGTCGCGTAGTCAAAAGCGACTACGAGAAGGAGATCGCCGTTCCCGTTGGGTGCGACAAGCATTGTCATGTTCGA
>Ga0209268_1000223_pt1 | contig 31962 bp, 31 predicted proteins | sample GraSoiAngelo_143_FD_185900 | JGI IMG/M metagenome (GOLD analysis project Ga0209268, IMG submission 185900) | Grasslands soil microbial communities from the Angelo Coastal Reserve, California, USA - 14_1009_02_30cm (SPAdes) (version 2) | ecosystem: Environmental > Terrestrial > Soil > Grasslands ... | reverse complement strand
AATATTCATTTCCGTAATGTTTTTCTCGCCAAGCGAAATTGTGATGATTGTGCACCTCTTCGAGAATCTTCGCGCCTAAAACTTCGCGCGCGACGTAACGTGCTACGGCCTCGCGCCCGGCGTAAGCGTAACGGCCCGCCAAATGCATTCCGGCGAGATAATCGTGACCGAGCTCCGATTTTTCACCAACAACCGTTGGTGGCACATCCATTCCGTCCTTGCCACCGGCTGCTTTTAGAAAATGCGTTGCCGTTTTATGTCCGAGGCCGCGCGACCCAAAATGGACCCCGACCCAGATGCGGTCTTCTTCATCGGCGAAAAGATCGACGTAGTGATTTCCGCCGCCCACGGTGCCAAGTTGATCCTCCGCCATCGGTTTCAACCCACGCATCGGTTGCAGTTCCCAAGCCGGATCATTAAACAATTCGTGTTCGACACGCGTTTTGCTTTTGCGACCAATGCCAAATGAAATCTCGTGCACTACATCATCCATGATCTTGCCGATCTTCGGCGCGATTTCGTGGCGCTTCGCGTCCGTACGGATAGCGAGATTACCACATGCAATATCAAAGCCGACGCCGCTCAGGGAAATTTTGTCTTTGTAGGCGACTACGCCGCCGATCGGTTGCGCATAACCTTTGTGGCCATCGGCGCAAAGGACGCCGCGGTCCCCTCCCGCCGCGACGCAACTCTCGATTTGCTTGATCGTTGCTTCGTCGTGCTGGCCAAAAATTTTCGTCTTCGCTTCCATCAGACAACCTAGTAAACGCTCGGACTGGCAGCGAAGATTTCAATCAGCTATTCACCGAGAGATTTTGTCGCAATCACGCGCCAAGCTTCCACTTCAGCGCGATTACGCGTGGGCGAAGCGCAACGAACTGCGCAGACTGAATCGAAAACGACTTCCGAAAACGGCAGCCTGATTGAGCGAGCTAATTCACGCCGTGCAGCAAGCGACATTCTCCTGTAGAGCAAGCTTATGTGCGGATTAAGGTGATAATGAGACGAACGTGGCGATCGTTGCCGAATCAGTTCGCTTAGCCGCTGCAAGTTTGCGTTCAATGCAAGTTGCACAAAAAGTGTTTTCGTAAACTCGCTGGAATGCTGTGCATCCAAGGTTTTCAACTGGATTGGTCCGCAAACGGTTGCGACTTGCGAAACAATTTGCTCGCCTGCCTCAGACCGATCTGGTCCGAGATAGATCGTAACGTGCGGCTCGAAAACAGGGGCGTCATATCGCCGTGCTAGATCGGCAATCAGTTTTGCCAAAAAGCGGCGCGTCGGCTCAGTTGGGATGAGCCAGTAGGCGATTGCAGTGGACATCTTGGAGGGTGCCGCGTCAGCCCCTGTTTTACCGTTAGAGCGCTTCAGGTTCAACGATTTAGCGATTCAACGAATCAAGGCTGCGATTTAACGATTGAGCGCTTTAACAGCGCAACATTCGCATGCTAATCTTAGTCGGTGCCCACGAATGTCCTCGGAACGGAATTGAAATGTTGTTGTCGCGATCCGATGACCGGATTTTTTCGCGACGGGTTTTGCCGCACCGGCCCGGAAGACCTCGGCCTGCACACGGTCTGCGTGAAGGTGACGCGCGAGTTTCTCGATTTTTCCGTGCTCGACGGGAACGATCTGGTCACGCCGCATCTGGAATGGGGGTTTCCTGGGCTCCAACCCGGCGACAAATGGTGCGTTTGCGTCACGCGCTGGAAAGACGCGCTCGACCACGACGTCGCGGCACCAGTCGATCTTGAGGCCACGCACTCATCCGCGCTGGAATTCGTGACGCTCGAAGATTTACAATCACACGCCTTAAAATAACTGAGTTGTTTCACTAATGAAGGCAACAACAACGACGCTCTCAGGTGTTCGTGATTCGGGGACAGTCACGTCTCGCGGCGAAAATATCAGCCGACTGCCGGACGGAGTCACAGTTTGGGACGTGACGACACACGTGGATGAACGCGGGACGGTGTGTGAAATGTTTGATTCGCGATGGAATTGGCACCCTGCTCCACTTGTTTTCGCTTACACATTTTCCCTGCGACCGGGCATGATCAAGGGATGGGGCATGCACCAGTTCCATGAAGACCGCTACTTCATTCTTTTCGGTGAACTACTGCTCGTTCTCTACGATGATCGCCCCAGCTCACCGACGAATGGCCTTGTCGCAAAAGTCGCCATGTCGGAATATCGTCGCCAGCTAATCAACATCCCTGCCGGAGTCTGGCACGCGAACCAAAACATTGGTAGCAAGGACGTGGTGGTTGTGAATTTCCCGACGGCTCCATATAATCACGCTCAACCAGACAAATTCCGGCTGCCGCCTGATACGGACAAAATTCCATACAAGTTCGACAATCCTCGGGGCGGATGAAGTTCAGCATCCTCACACCCACTCATAATCGCGCCGATGTGTTGGCGTTCGCCATTCGGTCTGTAATGGCGCAAACGGAGACCGACTGGGAACTATTCATTGTTGGTGACGGTTGTACCGATAACACAGCAGCCGTTGTGGCGGAATTTAACGATCCGCGTATCCGGTGGCTGGACCTCCCGAAAGGGCCCGGCTTCGGCTATAGAAATCGCAATCTTGCGTTCCGCCAAATGCGTGGCCACTACGTTGCACTCCTTGGCCATGACGACATCTGGCTACCGGATCATCTTGCGTTACTTTCTCGCAGGCTTGAGCAAAGCGGCGCTGAATGGGCTTACAGCCGTCCAATTTGGGGCGAACCAGGTGGCACCCTGTTGCCGGGCGATTTCGATTTGGCGACCGACGCCGCGAAGCGCAAAAAATTCATGGAGGGGAAATTGAATGGCATTCCCGCTAGCTGCGTAATGCATCGGCGCGATTGCTTCGCGCGCTACGGATATTGGAATGAAACGTTGCCCGAATGGGGCGACTTCGACATGTGGGTTCGAATCGTCGCCGGCACCGGCTGTCTCGGCTATTTGTCTTTGCCGACATGCCTGCACTTCCGGGCGAACTGGAGAAAAATATCCAACGTTACTTCGCGGCTTATGGGCTGCCCCGAGCTCCTGTGCGAGTTACCCGCACTTCGACTTCCTCCTGGTCGAAATGATCAGGAGTCAGCATGGAGTTGTATCACTAAGGATCCGGATTGGATAACGTCGCTCCGGTTGGAGGTTGACCGTGCTGACGAATTGTTAGACGAGAAGGCAAAGCACCGACTGACCACGATTTATCATCACCTTTCTCGACGTTTTTCCCCATTGAGACTCCGCTCAGATTTTCTTCTGAGGCAGCGATTTCCTAACGGCAAGTTCTTTCGATGAAAATCGATGTCATGTCTTCCTTGCCGTTCTCCACACTGAACGCCAGCTACTGCATGTGGTCGGTATCGGGCCTATGTTGCGTTCTCTTTGCACTTGTAACACAAGTCGATTCGGGTTCGCCGCCGCTCCCCATCTGTGTTTCATTCGTACCCATCTGTGCCTGACGCGATCCTGTTATATTTTCATCGTTGGCGAAGTCTTGTGTTCGCAGCCGCGGTACCGCCGATTTGAAACTGCCCTTTAGTGTTTTTCTGGCGCTGCGGTATTTGAAACCGAAGCGCACGTTTCTTTCCATCATCACGTTGATCTCAGTGTTGGGGGTGATGCTCGGGGTGACGGTGCTAATTCTCGTGATTTCGGTAATGACCGGGTTTGACCGCGAGCTACGCCAAAAAGTAATCGACTTCGATGCGCACATCCTCGTGAGCACTGAAGATATCTTGCGCGATTGGCGGTCACTCAAAACAAAAATCGACAACACACCCAGCGTGGCTGCGACCGCTCCTTACATTCAGGGACCGGTGATCGTCGAATTTCAAAACCGCCGGCTCGCGCCGATGATTCGCGGTGTGGATCCGACGCAGGAGGAGAAAGTAGTTCCGCTAAGAAAATTCATCAAATACGGCAAGCTGGATCTGGATGGAGACTCGACCGTGCTCGGTGTTGAGCTCGCGCGGAAATTGCAAGTTCATGTCGGCGACAGACTAACGATTTATTCACCCGGTAATCTCGGTGAGATTCTGGATGGTATTAAAAAATTGGAGAACGCGAAGGGCGACGAAGAGAAAAAGGCGATCGACCAATTGCGCGACGTGATCCTGCCGAAGGAACTAACCGTCACCGGCATCTTCGAAACCGGTCATTACCTGCACGACTCTGAGTTTTTGCTCGTTCCAATTTACGTTGGACAAGAGTTATATGGTCTGGGAGACGCATTACACGGCATCACGGTTAAAACGGATAACCCGTACAGCGCCGAGCGTGTAAAACAAGCGATTGAGCAATTTCTCGAACCACCCGAATTCGCTCAAACCTGGATCGACATGAACCGGCAATATTTCGAAGCAGTGCGGCTCGAGCGCACCGTCATGTTTTTCCTTTTGTTCTTCATAGTAGTGGTGGCGGCCTTCGGAATCATGAGCACGCTCATCACAGTGACAGTGCAAAAGCGGCGTGAGATCGGAATCATGAAGGCGCTCGGGGCAAACATCGCGCAGATAATCTGGGTTTTTCTCGGCCAGGGAACAATCGTCGGCCTTTTCGGAACACTCACCGGCTTGGGGCTGGGCATGACCTTAATCCGTTACCGGAACGAATTCAGCCATTGGCTGGCATCGACATTGCACATCGAGATTTTCCCGCGCGAGGTCTATCAATTTTCAGCAATCCCGGCGGAAGTCATTCCAAGGGACGTCGCGATTATTTGCATCAGCGCCTTCCTCATCTGCTCGTTTGCCGCGCTGATTCCCGCTTACTTTGCGGCGCGGCTCGACCCGGTCAAAGCGCTCAGATACGAATAGGGCTTTAGAGGCGCTTGTGCCAAGCGCCTGTTTTCCGGCGTTGTCGCGACGGTTGACTCAACCGCCGCTACAACGCCAGAAAAATACCCAACACGCGGAAAGCATAATGATAACCCTCCGCCCATTCGCTTTGGCGCGGGCCGGCTACGTTAAGAATGTGGATCTTGTGCTTGCAGACAAACTCGACAATCAACCTAGCGGCGTCTTCCGTGGAAATTTTTGAAGCGTCGATCAGTTCGTGCGGTTGCTGCTCCACGCAGAACCGAACCGTTTGTTCCGTGCCACCGCTCAATTTGCCCGGGTAAATAATGACGGTTCCATCGGAGTCTTTCACGTTCTGCAAGGTGCGCTCGGTGAATCCACCATGTTCCAGTTCCCTGACTGGATAACGATCCGGAATCCGACCAAGTTCATCGAGACGTCCGGCCGGACACCAACCGCCGCAATCGATTCCATACTTTAGCGCGGCATCAAGCGCCGCGCGATCAACGCCAGTTTGTCCGCCGGAAATTATTTTCACCTGCTTTCCTGTAGCGGCGGGCATGTCGCTCGCATTCTCCAGTGCGCAGCCAACACGGCTGCCTCTACAGAAAACATCTACTCTTCGCCGTCAAAATAATCTGTCTCCTTACCTTTTAGCACAATCCGATCGGACGCCGAACGTCGATTGACCTTCCATTTCCCGCTATCTGGAAAGTAGGCGGATTCGCCGATCGGATTGTCGGCGATTACGTAATAGACAAGATCTTCCTCGCCGGAATTTGCGATTTGGTGCGGCTCATTAGGCGCAAAAATGAAGGCATCGCCTGCGACCACTTCCGTTGTGCCTGTGTCATGGCGCATGTTGCCTTTGCCGTTGACGACGAGATACAGCTCCCATTGCGCGGAATGCGAATGATAAGGAAAATTCGGTTTCCCCGGAGGCAAGCGAGTCAATTCAAGATCAAACGGATGTCGCTTCGCTAAATCAAGCGAGCTCGGATCGCGACCAAGGGCTTCCGAAATTCCCTTGAAACATGCAGCGTACTTTTCGCCGGGAGATTGCCACGCCTCTTCTTTGATGTTGTTGAGATTTACTTTTCGCATTTTGTCACGTGCCACCGAAGTGGGAATATCTCTTACTGTTTTCTTTGATTCACTCGCAGGTTTCGTCTAATCGCCAGTCGGAATAATATCCTCGCGTTCTACCATCAGGATCACGGTGCGTTCCGGCGCGCGGGTGCGATGCGGCACGCCCTTGGTCACGACGAATCCCTGGCCCGGCGCAAGGTCGACTGTGCGATCGTCGAGGTCGATCAGGAAACGGCCCGAAACAACGTAAAAGAATTCATCCAGGTCTTTATGCGAATGCCAATGATATTCGCCTTCGACGACCCCGAGCCGCACCACCGAATCGTTCACTTTGCAAAGCGTCTGGTTCCACCATTTGTCTGTGCACGCATCAGCGAGCTTCTGCACATCGACCACCTCCAGCGGCCCGTGCAGAATGTTCAGAAAAGTCTTGTACGGATAATCTTCTTTCCTCGGTTCCATAGTTACCAATTTAGCGGGGAGTACAGGCGATCCCAGAAATGGCGGGAATCAGGAAAGTAGGAACGAACGAAAGGCAATTCTCATGGCTTCCTGGTTTCCAGATTCACATTTTCTGCTTTCCTGTTTTCCTAATTCATTTTACTCTTCACCGTCGAAGTAATCGGTCTCTGTCCCTTTGACGATGACCTCTTCCAAACCTTCCTTCACTACCGCCCATTTGCGGCTGTCGGGATAAAAACAGGAATCTCCGGTACCTCCACTGCGCGGATTATCGGCAATGACGTAGTAAACAAAATCGTCGTCGCCAGCGTTGGTGAGCTGATGCGCTTCACCGGGCTGAAACAAAAACGCATCGCCTCCGGTTACGATTGTCGTTCCATCCTTGTCGCGAACGCTCCCGCGACCGGAGACGACGAGATAAAGCTCCGACTCAGCGGAGTGCGCGTGGTACGGGCAATACGATTTGTCTTTGGGAATTCGGACCAGTGCGAGATCAAACGGATGCCGTTTCGCCAAATCGAGCGACTCCGGTTCGCGACCGAGTGCAACGGACACATTCTTCACGAACTTGTGGAACTTGCCCTCTGGCGATTTTCGTTCCTGTTCCGGAACGTCTTTCAGATTCACTTTGCGCATATGCACAGCCCCAGCTTCTATTTCTCAATCATCCTAAGATATTCTCCGAATAGTCTCTGCGCGCTTGCAGATGAAAAATCACGAAGGGTGTTTACGTCCACAATAGGGTAGCAACCAAACGGGACCGACATATTCCTCTGAGTCTACAGCTTCCCTTTCGGCAGTTTTTGTTTGAGTTTCTCGACCGGTTCGAAGAGGTCGCCCATTTTTCCGACGCGGGCGAGAGTTTTGTCGGAGGGGAATTTTAAGAGGTCGGCTTTTTTCTTCTTCAAGCAGTTCTCAACTTCGTCCCAAGTGACAGGAGTGGAAACGGTCGGCTCTTCCCTGGCGCGAAGTGAATAAACGCAGATAGTGGTTTTGTGTTCGTCGTTCTGGCTCCAATCGACGAATACTTTTCCTTTGCGGGCGGCTTTCGACATATTCGATGTGACAAGATCGGCATGATCTGTTTCAAGATGCTGAGCCAGAGAGCGCGACAAATCTTTGGTTTGATCGAACGTCACGGCCGTGTTCAGCGGCACATAGACTTGAAGACCCTTTGAGCCGCTCGTTTTAGCGAAGCTTTTCAATTTCATTCTCGTCAGCAGACCGCGTAGCCATAGCCCGACCTGGCAGCATTGGACGATGTCGGCCGGCGCACCGGGATCGAGATCGAACACCATCATGGTCGGGCGCGCGACATCGCGTTTGCGCGCGAGCGAGGTGTGCAATTCGAGATCGGCGAGATTTGCCGCCCAGACCAGTGTTGGCAAATCCTGGGCGAGACAATAATTCATCATCCGGTTGTTGCTTTCGCTCCAGACTTTGGCCGTCTTCACCCATTTCGGTCGATGCGTCGGGCAATTCTTTTCGTAGAAGAATTCGCCCTCCACGCCGTCAGGATATCGTTTCATGGTGAGCGGCCGATCTTTCAGATGCGGCAAAAGCACCGGCGCGATGCGGATATAATAGTCAATCACCTGCCCCTTGGTGAATCCGACTTTCGGGTAAAGCACCTTGCTAAGATTCGAAACCTGAATCTTGCGATCTTCGACGACTAATTCGGCTTTATCGGACATGCACTGAGAGATTCCTCGACTTCGCTCGGAATGACAAATTTACGCAAAGAACCGTTCCGGTGAGAGCATGGGCTGCGGTTTACAAATGCGCGCGACGCAATGTTCCCAGCTTTCGTGGCCGCTCAGGATCTCGATCTCGACGCGCAAGAAATAAATCGGCACTTTCACGTCGGCTTCCGGCAGGCGCGGCATGCGCACCGCGTCCTTCTCCGTCGTCACGATCATGGCTAAATCGCGCCGGATGCAACGTCCGATAAAACTCCGCAATTCCGCTTCGGTGTAATAGTGATGGTCGATGTATTGTTTCGCAAGATCGACATGCGCGCCCAGCGCTTTGAGCCCGCCTTCAAAACTATCCGGCACTGCGATGCCACAGAGCGAACCGATGAATGCGTCTCGCAAGTGCGCGAGTGGCAGTCGTTCGCCGGTATAAACATTCTGAAGATAGAGCGGTTTGTGCGCGCACTCGATGATCTCGGCGGTGCGATTGAAATGCCGGATGCGTTGAATGAGCGCGTTATTAGGTTCGCCCGTATTTTTGGTTATGAAGATGTAGCTCGCACGCCGCAGATTGCGAGGTGACTCACGCAGAGTGCCGCGGGGGAGCAGGAATTCGTTGCCAAATGGCGCTTGTCTATCCACCAGCACCATGTCGAGCCGATGTTTAAGATGCAGATACTGCAAGCCATCATCGAGCAACAATGTATCGATGTTCCATTTGTCGATTGCGAAGCGACCGCTTTTTACGCGATCTTTGTCTACGAGGACAATCACGTCTCTCAAATTGTGCGCCAGCATGTACGGTTCATCGCCAGCAGTTAACGAATCGAGCAGTAACGATTTTCCATCCGAGACGACACGCGGCGGATCGACATCTTTTTTTTTGATTCGATCGAGCCAACTGCGTTTGCGCGGAACACTTTTGTAACCGCGGCTTAAGATCGCGACTCGGCGACCACCGGATTGGAGCGCCCGGGCGAACTTTTCGACGATCGGGGTCTTTCCCGTGCCGCCGACCGTCAGGTTCCCGATGCTGATAACCAGACAACCGAGCGCGCGCTCGCGGAAAACGCGTTTGCGGTAGAGATAAAGCCGGAGTTGAACGAGACGTTCGTAAATAAAAGAAAGAGCATAGAGAATCCCGCGCAAAATACCGGCGCGAAAGCCGTGTCGCCGCTCGAGGACGACGTCGATCCCGAACTGTTCTAGGTTCTCAAGCCGACGACCCATGATGAAAATAGTGATTAGTGACTGCTGATCGATGATTGGACAAGACGGGCGCCGCGGTTATCGGCGCAGACAATAACGGTTCGGGCGTCGTATTTCTCAATCTTGCGATGCATTGCTTCGGCAATCTGCCGCGGCTTCGTCAAGGTGACGGCAGCGATGGTCGACCCGCTGCCGCTAAGGAAAGCGCCGAGCGCACCAGCTTTTTCGGCCGCGGTGATGACGTGCGGCAGGAAAGGAATCAGTTTTTCCCGATACGGCTGATGCAACTGATCGCGAAAGGCGCCACGCAGATTCTGATAATTGCCCGAGGCGAACGCGGCCGTGATCGCGGATGCATTTGCCGAATTTTCTATCGCAGCCGCACGCGTAACTTGCAACGGTAGAAGCTTTCGTGCCGCTAACGTTTCAACGTCGAAATTGGGAATCAAAAGAACGAAAAATAATGCCGGTGAAACGTGAAAGCGTTGAACATTTTGCTCTCGCACAATCGTAAATCCGCCGAAGGCTGCCGGTGCGGCGTTATCGGGATGCCCTTCCAACTGCCCGCATAATTGAAAGATCGATGATTTTTCGAGACGAGTGCCGCTCAAATAATTCATCGCAAAGAGAATGCCAAGACGCACCGTGGCGCTGCCACCCAAACCACGTGAAGATGGAACATCGCCTTTGACCGAGATGGAAAATGAAAACGGCGTATCGCGGGTTCGCTGAAAAAACAAATCCGCTGCCGCGCGGGCGATGGGCGGCAGCCGGGATTTCGCACCGCGTGTCACGACCACGTTGTTGTAAATACGCAACGCAACACCGAGACAGTCAAAGCCGGGGCCGAGATTAGAAGTACTCGCCGGAACGCGAACCGTAACTTGTTGCATAGGTTAACAGTCGAGTTGTGCCCTCGACGAGGCTCTACGATGCGGGAGTGTAGCGCGCCAGAAACGGGCGGCAACCGATCCATTGCGCACAGAAGGATTCGCAAGTATGCCGTTAAAAGTCATTGCGGCCGATGAATACAAGATCTGAATGGATTGATGCGAGCTTGCTTCGCGATTTCGAAGCGGAGGGGACCGATGCGCATCGGCTCTGCACGATTGAAGACGGCTGGGTGGAACGCTTCGGCCCTGACCTCCTCATCTCGTTCAGACGAGTTCTGGCTCGCGAGCATCTGGTCCAGGAACTACACGTGTGGGCGACCGCTGTGCGCTTTGAGTTTGGACGTATTTTCGCCCGATTCGTGCCCCGCAAGAACGAAGAGCGCGAAGCTCCGCATCTCATTTTTGGTGATGTGAGTGAGAATTTACAAGCGATCGCGATGGAGCGTCATCTGAGATTTGGAATCGACTTCGGGGGCGGCTACTCCGTGGGGTTTTTTGTCGATCAAAGAGAAAATCGGCGCTACGTGCGTCATGTCGCTCCGAAGCGCCTTTTGAATTGTTTTGCCTATACCTGCTCGTTCTCGGTTAGCGCCGCGCGCGTCGGAGCAACTACGGTCAATATTGACCTTTCCAAAAAATCGCTCGAGCGGGGACGAGAGAATTTTGAACTCAATAGTCTGGCGACGATCGATCATCGCTTTATCGCAGACGACCTGCTGGCGGTACTGCCGCGGCTAGCGCGCAAGGGCGAGAAATTTGATATGATCATTCTCGATCCTCCTACGTTCTCACGCGCGCCCGGCGGAAAGACGTTCCACGTTGAAAACGATTTTGAGAAATTGCTGGTTAACGCGCTCGAACTGGCAGAGCGAGATAGCCGCATTCTCCTTTCGACAAATTGCTCGGTTCTACGCGAACCCGCACTGGAAGTAATGGCTCGTTATTGCCTCAGAGCAACGCGCCGCGCCGCAACGTTTCATCGACAGCCTTCTCTGCCCGATTTCCCCCCCGGCGCAGGCGCTAGCTCGATTTGGCTCCTATTGCGTTGAGCGAGTCGATGCGCGCAAGGAACGAGCTGAATGCGAATCATTAAGGGATATGGACCAATCATCAGCAGAAAGACTCGAAGAGTTCCCGGAACGCGCATTACCGTGGGCGAAAGAGCAGTTCGAAACGGTTCTCAGTCAAACTGAGGATTACGTCCGCGAGAAACCGGCGCAGTCACTCTTATATGCGTTTATAGCCGGATATATCTTGAATCGGCTGCCGATCGGTCGAATTCTTGGCGGTCTATTTCGACTGCTCGTGGTCGCGGTGAGACCAGCCGTCTTAATTTACGGCGCCACGAAGTTGTATCAGGCCGCTCAGGAAGATTAGGTCGGATCGATCACTCTCCGGTCGGCGTTTGCGAGTAGGATTAAGCCGTTAATCCTTTAGCGAGAGAAGCTGCGATTCATCTCAAGGCTCAAGTGTGAAACCGATCTTCAGCGTCACCTGCCAATGACCGACCTTGCCGTCGTCGATATATCCTCGGGTTTCGGCCACCTCAAACCAGCGCATGTTGCGAACTGTTTTTTCGGCCCGTGCCAGCGCATTTTTTACCGCCTCCTCAAATCCGTTTGGCGAGGAACCAACGAGCTCGATTTTTTTGTAAATATGATCAGACATGTGTCCATCATTTCGCGGTGAATCGTAAAAAACAACAAAAAGCCAATCTTCCGCTGACATTAGAGAACAATCGCGCCCTTACCGACTGCGGGAGATCTCGACGCAAGCGGCTACAATTTGCTTTACAAAATGGGTCTGGTTTCGGCAGCCTCGGCGATGTGGGAAAAGTTATTACGGCCTTTTTATTGCTCCTGGTTGCTTTCTCTTTCGCCCATGCTCAAGATCAAGAAGGCAAACTCGTCGAGCGCCTCCTCAGACCAGACATGTCTCTGCAAAGTAGTGCGCAGAACAGAAAGTTCATCGCCGATGGCGTATCTATAAATAAACGGGCGACCGTAGGGGCATTTTACGTTCAGAAAAAATCCAGCTCGAAGAGTTTTTCTAGCACGCGCGACTTTTCGACGCGGCAAGTCAATTCTCAATCGTTTGTCGGCACTCGCACTACCTTCGACACTTCATCGCGGCAACCAATCGGAGCTTCGCAGCCTGCTTATTCAAATCGAACTGCGCGCGGTGTCCGCGATGCGCCTCAAGCTGACAAACCAGCACCCAGCCGTGTTTTCGCCGGGAACCGGCCCTTCCTCGGTCAGGGGAAAAGTCAAAAGGCGCTTAACCGCAAAAATGCCCCGCTCACGATTGAGCAGGTGCGCGAGTTGCTGAATAAAAACAAGTAGCGCACCGAGCTGGTGCACTATTCTGTGGTCGAATCATGCAACCGGTTGAAGCTCTCGCGTTTCTAAAACAAGGCGCTGCGCAGATCATCAGCGAGAATGAACTGCGCAAAAAACTCGCGATCGGCCGACCGCTGCGGGTAAAGCTCGGGGTCGATCCAACCACATCGGATATTCATCTCGGCCACAGCATCGTTTTGCGAAAACTAAGGCAGTTTCAAGATCTGGGTCACCAAGCGGTTCTCATCATCGGTGACTTCACGGGCATGATTGGCGACCCGAGCGGCCGTTCGGCCACGCGGCCGCAATTGACCCATAAGGAAGTCATGGCGAATGCCGCAAGTTACCGTGAGCAGGCATTCAAGATTCTGGATCCGGCGCGCACCGAAACCGTCTGCAATGGTGACTGGTTTCGAACGATGTCGTTCGAAGACGTCATTCGCCTGAATAGCCGTGTGACGCTGCAGCAGATGTTGCAACGCGAGGATTTCCGGGCTCGGATCGATAATCAGCAATCGATTCGTGCCCATGAAATTCAGTATCCGATTATGCAGGGCTGGGACTCGGTCATGGTGAAAGCAGATGTCGAACTCGGCGGGACCGATCAGCTTTTCAATATCCTGGTGGGGCGCGAGTTCCAAAAGGAGGAAGGCTTGCCGCAGCAAGTCGTTTTTCTTCTCCCCATTCTCGAGGGTTTGGATGGGTCCAGGAAAATGAGCAAAAGCCTCGGCAATTTCGTTGCAATCAACGAGTCCGCCTCAGATATGTTCGGGAAGCTAATGAGCATTTCGGACAAACTGATGGAGCGCTATTATCCATTGCTTATTGGGCAGGCACCACCAGCCGGTGGACCTCCGTTTGACGCCAAAAAGCAACTGGCGTTTGAAACCGTGAAGATTTACCACTCGGCCGCCATCGCGCGAAAAACGCTCGATGAATGGAACACCCGCTTTAGCAGACGTGATCTGCAACGTGCCGCGCTGCCGACGTTTTCAGCGACTCCACTGGACAAGTTTGACGCTGTCAGCCTGGTTTCGCGCGTTTACCGGGAAGCATTCAACGTCCAAAAGTCCCGCAGTGACGCCTCGCGGCTCATTAAACAAGGAAGCGTGGAGCTGGATGGAGTAAAGATTCGCGACCCAAAGGCAGCAATCAGCCTCATGCCGCGCCAGATTCTTCGGCTCGACAAAAAACACGCGGTGCGAATAGGATAAACCCCCGCGTACAGCAAAAAGCCACGAAGGTACTGACTTCGTGGCTCTCCGAAACAAACTATGTCGGTCAAGCTGTAGCCGTTTGGAACATCGGTAAAACCGGCGCACGCTCAAGATAACTTGCGGCGATTCCTTCGAAGTGCGCGCGGATGCTGCGCAACTCGGCGGTCACAAACGTATCGACAAAACGCGCGCGCCGATCGAGCCAGGCAAATAACTTGTTCCTGATCTCGTAGTGAACTGCAAGCGTGACCTCCGTGCAGTTTGGCCGGATCTCAGCGAAGTCAACGATTCCCATCAGGTTGATATTCCCGCCCACGGACTCAAACGTGTACTGATCGGGGGAGTCGCTCTCGACCGATAGAAGGACCGTATGAGCTTCAAAACCGAGCGGACCGCGAAAGCTGAAATCAACTGTCTTAGACGAGGTCACAGTCGCCCTCGTCACCATAAGGAACTGTCGGCGATATGATTGAATGCTGGCAAGACGGGCTTTGCATTCGGCTAACGGCTGACTCATATGTAAGGTTTTTTGTAAAAGCATAGGAGTAAGGTTTGTTACCATAAACCTAGCAATGCCAATGCCATCTTCTTCCCGCTAGGGAGCGAGTCGAAACGACCCACTCTTGATGTAAATCTTATTTACACTGGTGTATTCAGGTCGACAGGCTAACCTGTTCGCGTCGAATCGATCATCAATCGCCAGTCAACAGGAAGGTCGACCAGATTTTCAGTTAATCCGGTAAATAGCGGGACATCGACGATCTTCCTTAAAATGTCGAGGTTGGTCATGGAGGCGATATCGCTCGTCTCAGGAACGCCATTTAAGACAACGCCCGAACAACGAAGCCCGTGCTCAGCAATACTCCGCACGGTCAGTGCTGTGTGATTAAGGCACCCCAGCCGGTTCTGCGCTACCACGAGGACCGGTAAGGACATCTCGGCGGCTAAATCGCTCATAAAATAATCAGAACGAATCGGCACCAACCAGCCACCGACTCCCTCGACGATCACGTGTTCAACTCGATTTTGAAGCGCGCGAAAAGAGGTCAGAATACGTTCTATGTCGATGTCCCACCCCTCCATCAGGCTACCCACAAGCGGCGCCACGGGTGCCTTTAGCCAGACTGGGTTGATCTCTTCGATCCTCAACCCTTCAGTGCCGGCAGCGAGTAAAAACTCTGCGTCCCGACGATCTCCGCAACAAATCGGCTTCATTCCGGCGCAGCGTACGCCGGACGCACGCAACAGACGCAAGAGTTGGGCCGCGGTGGTTGTCTTGCCCACCCCGGTGTCTGTCCCGGTAATGAAAAGGCTCACGCGACTTGCTTTGCGCGCTCCGATGTCGTGCGATTCGCGCTGATCGCTTGCACCATTGACCGAAAAATCTTCGTGCCATCTATGCTGCCAAGCCGCGCATCGGAGGCGCGGTCTGGGTGGGGCATCAGGCCGAAGACGTTTCGCTCGCGATTGCAGATCCCGGCGATGTTTTCAATCGAACCATTCGGATTGGCTTCGGGAAGGATGCGGCCGCGGTTATCTGCGTAACGCAAGATCACCTGTCGATTTGCGTTGAGCTCCTGCAATGTCTCCGCGTTAGCGAAAAAACAGCCTTCGCCGTGGGCAACGGGCATGCGAAGAAGCGTTCCTTTTGGACAACCGTGTGTGAATGGCGAATCATCGACTTCCACGCGCATAGTGACCATCTCACACACGAATCGCAGCGAACGATTCCGCACGAGGGCACCGGGTAAAAGTCCGGCTTCGCACAGAACTTGAAAGCCATTGCATGTGCCGAGTACAAGTTTCCCCGCGCGCGCGTCACCTATCACCGCTCGCATGATCGGCGAAAATCGAGCGATAGCGCCGCAACGGAGATAATCACCATAGGCAAATCCGCCGGGCAATACGATCGCGTCAAAATCATCAAGCGATTTCTCTTTGTGCCAGACATATTCTGCATGCAAGCCCTCGAGGCCATTAATCGCCGCGATGCAGTCCTGGTCGCAATTTGAACCGGGAAACTGGATGACAGCGAATTTCAACGCGACTCCTCGGTTTTCTTGAGCTCGTAATCTTCGATCACTGGATTCGAAAGCAAATCTCGGCAGAGACCGTGAAGACGCGATTCAAGTTCACCATTTTTCCCCTCAACATCGATCTCCATGTATTTGCCGATCCGGACGCTGCGAACCTCCGGCATTCCGAGATGCCGCATCGCGTCGCGCACCGCGTTCCCTTGCGGATCGAGCACCGCGGCCTTTGGCATGACGACGACTTTCACTTTCATCGCCTCACCATATTTGCGGCTGATCACGCGACAAGTGCAATCCAGAATTTATGCTTCCCGGCCAACCTCTTTGGGCTTTTTATCGTCGCGCAAGCCGAGGAAAACCGGCGCGCGCAATTTTCCGTCCCGGGTCCACTCGGCGAATTTGATCTCACAAACGAAGACCGGGTTTACCCAATGCAATTTGCGCATCATGGAAGGCGTGATGGCCTGCACCCATTTCCCGTTTTGCTTCGAAGGAAGATCTTCAAATGGACAATCGTCGCGTTCTTCGGCGCGGAATTTCTTGTGCAATGCCGACAATGAATTTGCAGTGAAGCCGGTTCCGACCTTGCCTGCGAACATCAACCGATTCTCCTTGTAATACCCGACGAGAATTGCACCGAAATATTTGCGCGATCCCTCTGGTGGCGTGTAACCGCCAATGACGAATTCCTGTTCGTTGACACACTTGAGCTTAATCCACGCACCGCTTCTGCGCCCCGGTTCGTAAACCGAGTTGCGCTGTTTGGCGACGATCCCTTCCAAGCCGCGGCGTTTCACCTCCTCGAGCAGTGCTCTCGCGTCGTCGCCGATCTCGGCGGAGTAACGAATTGGGTCGCCCGCATCCGCGCAAAGTTTTTCGAGAACATCTTTCCGTGCCTTCAATGGCAGCGCGATCAAGCTTCCGCCGTCAAGCTGAAGCAGATCGAATGCGTAGAAATAAACGGGCGACTTTCGTCTCTCCATGTCGCGCGCTTGCAAAAGTTGAAACGAAGAACGGCCCTCCGCGTCGAGCGCAACCACTTCGCCGTCGATCACGCATTCACGGGCCGGCAACTTCCCTATTGCCTCGACGATTTCCGGAAAACGTCCGGCCAACTCGTTCTTATTTCGCGATAACAGCGAAACTTTTTTGCCGGTCTTAACTGCAATCAAGCGGATGCCATCGAACTTGAGTTCATAGCTCCAATCACCGTCCGCCGAAGGCTTCTCGGCCAAGCGCGCCTTCATGGGCTCGATGAAACGCGCTCTTGTCGAAGGCAAATCAGTTGGTAGAGATGGAACGCCGGGCCGTCCGCCGTCTTTACGGTGCGACGAGCCGCCTGGCCCTACCTCTTCTTTTTTTTTAAGTGCGGCTTTGATGCGCGTGCGCAGTATCGACCTTGCACCGGAGGCAGATTCCGTCGCGGGCTCGTCGCGGTCAGATTCCCATTCAGCATCGCGATCTCTTGCGATCTGTTTCATTGTGCGGCCGGTTTTCGCCGATTGATCTTCGAGCTTTTTGGAAGGCGGACGCGCGCTAGACCCAGTTTTCAGAAGCAGCCATTGATTCTTCTGCGAATCGCTGCGAATTCGAACGAGCGTCCATTCCCCCTTCGCTTTCCTTCCGTCGAGCACCAGATGTAATTTGCCCTCGCGCAGCGATTGAGAAGGCTGTTCACCGTAAACGTAATATGTGCCGTGGTCCCAGACCATAACTGTACCACCGCCATAATTTCCCTCTGGGATCACGCCCTCAAAGTTTTCGTATTCGATAGGATGATCTTCGACTTCCACCGCGAGATGTTTTTCACCTTGGACCCAGGGAAGTCCTTTCGGCACGGCCCAGGATTTCAAAACGCCTTCCATCTGTAGGCGGAAGTCATAATGCAAACGGCTGGCAGCGTGTTTTTGAATGACAAAGCGCGATGCGCCCTTCACGCCCTTGGGCTTCGGCTTGCCCCCTTTCGGCTCGGACGTGTGCCTGAAATCACGCTTCGCTTTGTAAGTTCTCAGACCCATTAAATTCTTGGTAGCGGCGCTCCGCGAGCGTCAGCCTCAATCGACCAAGCGACGGTCATAGACTGCCGCTACAATTTCAACTTGGAAACTTGCTAAACTTCTGCAGGAATCGGTTCTCCCACGAGGTAGCGAGTAAAACGTCGGATCAAAATATTCTCGCCAAGTTCGGCGATTTTTGCGTTCAGGAGTTCCTTAATCGTTTGATCGGGATTTTTGATAAAACCCTGTTCAAGCAAACAGACAGTGCTGTAAAACTTGTCGAGCTTGCCCTCAACAATCTTACTGAGCACGTTCGCGGGTTTGCCTTTCACCTGCGCCTCGTAAATGGCGCGCTCCGCGTTGATCATCTTCGACGGCACCTGTTCCCGGCTTACGTAGAGCGGATGCGCCGCGGCAATGTGTAACGTGATGTCTTTTACGAAATCGCGGAAATTCTCGTTCCTAGCCACAAAGTCGGTCTCGCAATTTACTTCCACCAGCACGCCAACTTTCCCTTGCAGATGAATGTACGAAGCGACAATGCCCTCTTTCGTCGCGCGCGAGGCTTTTTTGCCAGCGCTGGCGATGCCTTTCATCCGCAAAATTGCCTCCGCTTTTTCGAGATCTCCGCCACCTTCGGCCAGAGCGCGCTTGCAATCCATAAAACCAGCGTTGGTTTTTTCGCGCAGTTGTTTCACGAGCTGAGCGTCGATTTCCATAAAACGAAGCATTGAATCGTTCAAGTGTTAAACCGTTGGAGCGTTGGCTCGCAGGGCCGAGTTGAATTTCTCAACTCTCAACCAACGATTCTCCACATTTTCCTACGCAGACACGCCCGCCATTTCGACCTGCTCGCGGACTCGAGTTTCACTGCTTGCCGAAACAATAGCGTCCACCAGCTTTTGCAGAATCACGCGAATAGCACGAATTGCATCGTCGTTTCCTGCGATTGGATAATCGACCAACTCGGGATCCGCATTGGTATCGACGATCGCGACGACTGGAATGCCAAGACGTCGCGCCTCGTTTACCGCATTTTGTTCGCGGGTGGTGTCGATCACGACCAATGCATCCGGCAACTGCGACATCTCGATTATTCCATCCAGATTGCGCCGGAGTTTCGCCGCCTCTCGATTCAGCGCGGCCAGTTCCTGTTTTCCCATTTTTTTGTATTCCGGCGATTGCTCGATCTGTTCGATGTATTTCAACCGACCAATGCTCTTACGAATGGTCGAGAGATTCGTCAGAGTGCCCCCAAGCCACCGCTGATTGACGTAGAATTGTCCGCAAGCCAGGGCCGCTTCTTTCACTGCTTCTTGCGCCTGCTTCTTACAGCCGACAAACAAGATTTTCCCGCGGCGACGCGTCACCTCCTGCAAAAATTCGGTCGCGCGATGCAATTGCTGCACGGTTTGATCGAGATTGATGATATAAATTTGATTCCGCTGCTCAAAGATAAACGGCTTCATCTTCGGATTCCAGCGCTTGGTCTGGTGTCCAAAGTGGACCCCAGCTTCAAGAAGCTCAGGCACTAATTCTGGTGTATCAGCCATAAAAAAATCGCGCCGGCCGAGCGGCACGGCGGGCAACTAATATGCTATCCCCCATGTGTATGGCAAATTCATTTTCCATCGCGGCGATGGTAACGGCCCACATGAGGCCCCATTATCTGTGCGACGACCGCTCCGCATAACGCGCCAATACCCAGCACAGATCAGAGAGCCGGTTGAGATAGCGCAAAATCTCCGGATTAAAATCTTTTTCATTGGCAATAAACACAGCGACGCGCCGCTCGGCGCGCCGGCAAGTTGTTCTCGCTAAGTCGAGTGCCGCGGAAACAACCGTTCCACCGGGAATTACCCAATCTTTCGGATACAGCGATTTGTCTTTTTCCAGATCGACAATTAGCCCACCGATGCGATCGATCATTTCAGCACCCGTTAGTTTGAATTCGTCCTTCACGTAGCGATCGATGTCTTCACGCGCGGTCGCGAGTTCGCCCATCACCACGATCAAATCCTTTTGGACCGACAGAATCTGTTCGGAAATGAATGGGGGTTCAGAAAATGCGCGCGCGAGGCCTAGCGCAGCGTTCAGTTCGTCAACGCAACCGTAGGCATCCACACGCGGACTGCTTTTGGAAACGCGCCGACCGTACATGAGCGCGGTCTCGCCCTTATCCCCGGTTTTGGTCACGATCGACATAAGCCCTTCGGTAAGGCAAGGCTCAGCGGAGTCGACGAAAATCGCGGACCCGATTATCAGTAGGCTCTACAGAGTCTCTCCCAGTCGAAAGACAGGAAGAGATTCCTCGACTTCGGCCGTAATGACAAGCAGCACTTACCCGATGGCTGGCTGCGCCTCGGCTTCTTCCATGACAGGGGCATCGATCTGTTCGCCAAGTTCGACAAGCTTGATTTCGCGGTGCTGAGGGAAACCCGTGCCTGCAGGAATCAAATGACCCATGATGACATTCTCTTTGAACCCGCGAAGACGATCGACCTTACCAAGTGTCGCCGCCTCGGTAAGCACGCGGGTTGTATCCTGGAAAGACGCGGCCGAGATAAAACTATCGGTTTCGAGCGAAGCTTTCGTGATGCCGAGAAGCACAGGCGTGGCTTCAGCCGGTTTCCCACCTTGTTCAACCACGCGCTGATTCTCTGCTTCAAAATCGAGCCGATCGACTTGATCGCCCCAAAGCAACGAAGTATCGCCGGGATCGGTGATCTTCACCTTGCGCAACATCTGGCGCACGATGATCTCGATGTGTTTGTCGTTGATCTCCACGCCTTGTAGACGATAGACCTCCTGCACTTCATTGACCAAATGTTCCTGCAGGTCCTGCGGCCCGCAAACTTCGAGGATTTCATGAGGAACAACTGGACCTTCGGTGAGCTGCTGACCTTTCTTCACGAAGTCTCCTTTGAAGACGATGATATGTTTCGTGAGGGGGATGAGATGTTCTTCCTCGGATCCAGCGTCAGGATCCTTCAAAATAAGGCGTCGCTTCCCGCGAACGGTCCCGCCCATCTCGACTATTCCATCGATCTTGGCAATCTCAGCCGCGTCCTTCGGTCGACGCGCTTCGAACAATTCGGCCACGCGCGGAAGACCACCAGTGATGTCCTTCGTCTTCGCAACTTTCCGCGGCGTTTTTGCGAGCAACGCGCCTGCGCGCACTTTCTGTCCTTCTTCGACGATCACGTGCGCGCCCGCGGGGATGGAATAACTCGCGAGCACTTCTTTCTTGTCACCCATGATGACAATCTGCGGATGTAAGTCTTCTTTATGCTCGATGATTACCGTGCCCATGAGGCCGGTCGCTTCATCGACATCACGCTTGATCGTTACACCAGCGATCATATCGCGGAATTCGATCTTGCCGCCCTTGTCGGTGAGAATCGGCACGTTGTACGGATCCCACTGCACGAAGGTCTCGCCTTTCTTAACTGAGGCGCCGTCGTCTTTGGAGATCATTGAGCCAATAACCACGTTGTAACTCTCGAGTTCGCGGCCCTCCGCGTTGTGCACGCTGATTGAGCCATTCTTGTTCAACACGATCCAGCTACCATCGAGTGCCTGCACAGTTCGCAGCTCGTTAAAGCGAACGCTGCCATCGTTTTTCGCTTTGATAATCGGTTGCTTGAAAGTTTGGCTGGCCGTGCCGCCAATATGGAATGTCCGCATTGTTAATTGCGTTCCAGGCTCGCCGATGGATTGCGCCGCAATGATACCCACTGCTTCGCCAAGTTTGACGAACTGGCCCGTTGCAAGATTACGTCCATAACACATTGCACAAACGCCGCGGCCGCATTCGCAAGTAAGCACTGAGCGGATCTTCAAGCTTTCCACACCGACGCGCTGAAGCTCCGCGGCGATCTTTTCATCAATCAACTGATTCGCCTTGACGATTTTTTTCCTCTTCTCCACTGGATCCGCGATGCTTTCGCAGCTCACACGACCGATGATCCGTTGGGCAAGATCGACAACTTCCTCGTCGCCCTCATAAATTGAGCGCACGACAATCCCATTTACTGTGCCGCAATCCTCTTCGTTAATGATCACGTCCTGCGACGCGTCCACTAGTTTGCGAGTAAGATAACCGGAATCCGCTGTCTTGAGCGCCGTATCGGCGAGACCTTTGCGCGCGCCGTGGGTGGAGATGAAATACTCGAGCACGCTTAGACCCTCGCGGAAGTTCGACGTAATCGGGCGCTCGATAATTTCTCCCGAGGGTTTTGCCATCAATCCACGCATACCGGCGAGCTGCCGCACCTGTTGCCGGTTGCCGCGCGAACCGGAATCGACCATCAAGTAAACCGGATTGAGTTCCTTACGTCCCTCGTTGTGTTCGAGGGTGCGAAACATTACGCTGGAAATCTCATCGCCGGCGTGCGTCCAGATGTCGATGATCTTATTGTAACGCTCGCCGTCGGTGATAATGCCTTTGCGGTATTGCTGCTCAACCTGCCGGATTTGTTTGTAAGCGTTTTCGAGCTCGGTCTGTTTCTCTTTCGGAATGATCATGTCCGAAATCCCAATCGAGATGCCGGCTTTGGTCGCTTCGGCAAAACCGAGTTCTTTCAATTTATCCAACGTCGCGACCGTTTCGGCCGGACCAGCAATTTGGTAACATCGCCAGATAATATCGCTAAGTTGTTTCTTGCCCGCAGCCTTGTTAAAAAATCCTAGCTGTTTTGGCCAAATCTGGTTGAAGATGACGCGGCCCGCCGTCGTCTCGATGATCTTTACATCGGCATTTCCAAAGGTCGTCTGCTGGCCATGGTCGGGATTCTTGATCCGGATGCGATCGTGCGTCCGAATGCTTCCTTCGGCCATAGCAAATTCCACTTCGATTGCATCAGAAAACAGCGGAAGACGTCCATCGGCATCACTTCCAGCTGCTCGCCGCGGATTTTGCGTGAGATAATAGCAGCCAAGTGTGATGTCCTGCGACGGCGTCGTAATTGGCTTACCACTTGAGGGAGAGAAAATATTATTCGGAGCGAGCATGAGCATGCGCGCTTCCATTTGCGCTTCAACCGAGAGCGGCACGTGCACGGCCATTTGATCGCCGTCGAAATCCGCATTGTAAGCGGTGCAGACCAGCGGATGGATGCGGATGGCTTCGCCTTCGATCAATTGCGGCTCGAAGGCCTGGATCGACAAACGATGCAGGGTCGGCGCGCGATTGAGCAAGACCGGATGACCTTTGGTCACCTCCTCCAGAATGTCCCAAACTTCCGGCGTCTGGCGCTCGATCATTTTCTTCGCGCTCCGCACCGTATGGACATAACCGAGGTCTTTGAGCCGACGGATGATAAAAGGCTCGAAAAGAACAAGCGCCATCTTCTTCGGCAGACCGCACTGGTGAAGTTTCAGCTCGGGACCAATGACGATAACGGAGCGGCCGGAGTAATCGACACGCTTGCCGAGCAAGTTTTGACGAAAACGTCCACCTTTGCCTTTGAGCATGTCGCTCAACGACTTTAGGGGTCGATTGCCTGCGCCCGTAACCGCGCGGCCATGCCGGCCATTGTCGAACAAAGCGTCGACGGCTTCCTGCAACATTCGTTTTTCGTTGCGAATGATAACATCCGGGGTTTTGAGTAGGAGCAGATTTTTGAGACGGTTGTTGCGGTTAATAACCCGACGATAAAGATCATTCAGATCTGAAGTCGCAAAACGCCCGCCTTCGAGCGGAACGAGCGGACGCAAATCCGGGGGGATCACCGGCAACACATCGAGAACCATCCACTCGGGCCGCGCGTGTGAATTTTGGAATCCTTGGACGAGCTTGAGGCGTTTCGCCAGCTTCTTGCGAATCTGTTTGCTCTTCGTCGCGCCCATCGCCTTCTCCAGCTCTTTGTTGAGCTTGTTAAGATCGATCTCGGCGAGAAGTTTCTTCACCGCTTCGGCACCCATACCGGCGACGAAATCCTCACCGTATTGCTCTTGCGCCTCACGATATTCGACTTCGTTTAGAAGCTGCGTTTTCTGCAACGGAGTCTTGCCCGGATCAATTACGATGTAGTCCTCGTAGTAAATCACGCGCTCGAGCTGCCGCGCGCTCATGTCGAGCATGAGTCCGAGTCGCGAAGGCATGCATTTGTAAAACCAAATATGCGAAACGGGCACTGCCAGTTCGATATGGCCCATGCGTTCCCGGCGAACGCGCGCGAGCGTGACTTCGACACCGCAGCGGTCGCAAATCACGCCTTTATGTTTGATACGCTTGTATTTTCCGCACGAGCACTCCCAATCGCGCGTTGGACCAAAAATTCGCTCGCAGAAAAGTCCGCCCTTTTCCGGTTTGAAGGTGCGGTAATTGATGGTCTCCGGGTTTTTGACTTCGCCTTTGCTCCACGAGCGCATCGTGTCGCTCGACGCGACGCCGATCGCGACCTGATCAAAACCGACGGGACGCTCTTCCCCCACTAACTCACGCCAAGAATGTTCGTTCATGATTTATCTAAGATGATTGTCGATGTAAAATTATGCGACGTTCTCAAGAAAGCTGCTCGGCGCCTGCCCGCCGACCTTGATGTCGAGGCCGAGGCTTTGCATTTCTTTGATGAGCACGTTGAAAGATTCGGGAGTGCCGGCTTCGAGCGAGTTATCGCCCTTGACGATTGATTCGTAGATGCGGGTTCGGCCTTGTACATCATCGGATTTGACCGTGAGCAATTCCTGCAAGGTGTAAGCCGCGCCATAAGCCTCCAGAGCCCAGACTTCCATTTCTCCGAAACGCTGACCGCCGTACTGCGCCTTACCGCCGAGTGGCTGCTGCGTGACGAGTGAGTATGGGCCGACCGCGCGAGCGTGGATCTTGTCCGCGACCAAATGGCCAAGCTTCATCATGTAGATGTAACCAACAACGACTTCTTGATCGAAGGCGTCTCCGGTACGCCCATCAAAAAGCCGCGCTTTACCGGTTTCCTGCACCCAAGAGAAACCTTCCTTCTTCTTGGCGTCGTGCAGATAATCTCGGATCTTTTTCTCCGCGATTCCGTCGAACACTGGGGTCGCCACTCTGAATCCGAGTGCCTTTGCAGCGACGCCGAGATGGGTCTCCAAGACCTGACCAACATTCATGCGGCTCGGGACACCAAGCGGATTCAGCACGATCTCTACTGGCGTTCCATCTGCCAAGAAGGGCATATCTTCTTCAGGAACGATGCGGGCGACGACGCCTTTATTTCCGTGGCGACCAGCCATCTTATCTCCGACGCTCAACTTGCGCTTGCTCGCGATATAAACTTTGACCTGCTTAATGATGCCGGGATCGATGTCGTCGCCACTCTCTACTCGGTCCATCGAACGCTCGCGCTCGATCTCCAGCTCCCCGAACTTGTGCTCGTACGAGCCGATGATCTCACGGATCTTGTTACGAATCGGACTCGGATCAATCTCGATGTGATCGTGAACGATCGCGAGCTTCCGCAATAATGTTTTGGTGATCTTGCGATTAGCCGGAATAATGATTTCGCCGGTCTCGGCGTTGACAACATCAAGCGGGATTTTTTCACCCAGTAGAATATTCGAAAGCGAGTCCGTAAGTTGCTCAGTCAGCTCGTCTTTCTTGCGCTTATGTTCTTCGTTGATCGTCTTGAGTTGCCGTTTTGTCTCGGTCGGCGTGAGTTTTTCTCGGGAAACTTCGCGACGCGATGAAACCTTTACATCCATCACAATGCCGTAAGTACCAGACGGAACGGTGAGCGAAGTATCTTTTACGTCGGCGGCTTTTTCGCCAAAAATCGCTCGGAGGAGACGTTCTTCCGGCGCCAACTCGGTTTCGCTCTTCGGCGTAATTTTACCGACGAGAATGTCGCCCGGTTTCACTTCGGCCCCGACCCGCACTACCCCATCGGGACCGAGATTCCGCAAGGCCTCCTCACTAACATTTGGAATGTCACGCGTAATTTCTTCCGGTCCCAGTTTCGTGTCGCGCGCCCCGATCTCGAATTCATCAATGTGAATGGAAGTATAAATATCCTCCTTCACGACCTTCTCCGAAATCATGATGGCGTCTTCAAAGTTGTACCCGTTCCAAGGCATGAACGCGACGAGCACATTCCGGCCGAGCGCGAGCTCGCCCTGATCGGTGTTCGGACCATCGGCGATGACTTGCCCGCGTTTCACGTGCTGGCCTTTGTGGACGATCGGTTTCTGATTCACGCAGGTGCCGGCGTTTGAGCGCATGAATTTCCGCAGCTCGTAAACGTGAATCCCCGCCTCTGTGTCGGTCTTTAATTTCTTTTTGCTCTCCGGGAGATGCCCATCCTTGGTGACGACGATTTGGTTTGCCGTAACGGAGGCGACCTTGCCGCTGTCAGCTGCGAGGACAACGGCGTGAGAATCGCGTGCTACTTTCTCCTCCAAGCCGGTGCCCACGAGCGGCGTCTCGGACACAATCAGCGGCACGCCCTGTCGTTGCATGTTAGAACCCATGAGCGCGCGGTTTGCATCGTCGTGCTCGAGGAATGGGATCAGGCCCGCTGCCACTGAAACAAGCTGCTTCGGCGATACGTCCATGTAATGCACCTTCGACGGATCAACTTCGAGGAAGTCGCCGCGATAACGCACCGAAACCTTTTCCCCCGTGAAATGTCCTCGCCCGTCTATCGGCGCATTCGCCTGTGCGACGAGAAAGTTCTCTTCGCGGTCGCCGGTGAGATAATCAATTTGATCCGTCACGCGACCCTTTTCCACCTTGCGATAGGGTGTCTCGATAAAACCGAATTCATTGATGCGCGCGAAGGTGCTCATCGAACTAATTAAACCGATGTTCGGGCCCTCCGGGGTCTCGATCGGACAAATACGGCCGTAGTGCGACGGATGAACGTCGCGCACCTCGAATCCCGCACGTTCACGGCTGAGACCCCCGGGCCCGAGCGCGGACAAGCGACGTTTGTGGGTCAATTCCGCCAGTGGATTTGTTTGATCCATGAACTGGGAAAGCTGCGATCGGCCAAAGAAATCGCGGATTACCGCGCTCAGCGCCTTGGGATTGATCAGCTTTTGCGGAGTCATTCCATCCACGTTGATGTCGAATAGCGTCATGCGCTCTTTGACCAAACGTTCGGTGCGAGCGAGACCGACGCGGCATTGATTGGCTAGTAATTCGCCCACCGTGCGGACGCGACGACTCCCCAAATGATCGATGTCGTCAAGCGTGCCTTCGCCCCGGCGCAAATTGATCAAATACTTGATTGCCGCGATAAAATCTTTGTCGGTTAAGATACGCTCGCTCGAATCGACATTAATCCCAAGTTTCTGATTGATTTTGTAGCGGCCGACGCGTCCAAGATCATATTTTTTTGGATCGAAAAAGAGCCTCTTGAGCAAGGCGCGAGCATTCGCCACAGTCGGCGGATCGCCCGGGCGAAGACGGCGGTAAATGTCCTTGAGCGCTTCTTCCTGGTCGTGCGCCGGATCTTTCCTAAGCGCCTTCACGACCGTGTCATCGTGCGAAATATCGATCACTTTCACCTCGTGAACCTTGAGTGCCATGATCTGGCGGACTGTCGCCAGAGTGAGAGGCTCGAATGCCCGCGCCACCGTAATCTCGCCGTCGCGGATTTCCGAGGTGAGCACTTTGGTGGCCAGCTTCTCTTCGTCGAGTTTGTCGCTCAGCTTAAGATTCTCAATGTTGTAAAAAAGTTTAATGACTTCTTCGTCGGGGCCGTAGCCAAGCGCACGCAGGAAAGTCGTGGCGAGAAACTTACGGCGGCGCTTGCGTCGATCGAGATAGATATAAAGGAGATCGGCCGTGTCGAATTGCACCTCAATCCAGGAACCCCGGTCTGGAATTATGCGAAAGCTGTAGAGCACTTTCCCGTTAAGATGGATCGTGGACTCAAAAGCGATCCCCGGAGAACGATGCAGTTGGCTGACTACGACACGCTCCGCACCATTGATCACAAAGGTGCCCTGCGGCGTCATGAGCGGGATTTCGCCCATGTAAACTTTCTCCTCCTTCGTCCCTTTTTCCTCGCGTAATTGGAAAGTAACGTGGAGCGGAGCGCTATAAGTTTGGCCTTCGCGCTGGGCCTCCAGCGCGGTCAACTTCGGTTCGCCAATGTCGTAACGACTAAAGTCGAGTACCGCCTTCTCATCGTAGCTTTCAATCGGAAAGACCTCTTTGAAAACCGCTTGCAGTCCGTGATTTTTCCGTTTGGAAAATGGGACGTCTTTCTGGAGAAAATCAACGTATGAATTGAGCTGAACCTCAATCAGATTCGGTGGCTCGATGCCTTCCTTAATGCTTCCGAAGTAAATACGTTCCGACATAATGACTAGACCAAGGGTTGAACCTCGCAGCGGCCACCCCAAATAGTGGCCGACACGGGCAAGATTTTACGGGATCAGCGACGGGCGAGGGGCGCAACAATGGCTCCAAAACAGCGACTTGTCAAATCGACTTCCACTGTTCTGTTGCCAATCTTGTATCTTGCCGTCGAGTGCCGGGTTAAAAATAAGTCTGCCTATCTCTAACGAAACCTGAAGCTAAGCGAAAACGGCCGCCGCGCAAGACATTTTATACGACGGCGGCCGGGAAAAACCAATTATTTGATTTCGACCTTCGCCCCAGCCGCCTCGATCTTTTTCTTCATCTCGTCGGCTTCCTGCTTGGTCACGCCTTCCTTAACTGTCTTGGGAGCTCCTTCAACGAGCGCCTTGGCCTCCGCCAACCCGAGTCCGGGCACAGCGCCGCGGACTTCTTTAATTACGGCAATCTTATTCGAGCCCATTTCCGTTAGGACAACTTCGAATGTGCTTTTTTCTTCGGCTGGCGCCGCTGCTGCACCTCCGCCCGGGCCGGCTGCTGCAGGACCGGCCGCCGCCGCCACGGGAGCAGCCGCACTCACGCCCCATTTTTCTTCGAGTTGTTTCACCAATCCAGCAACCTCGAGAACGGTCAGGCCACTGAGTTGGTCCACCAATTTATCTGTATCTGCCATTTTCTTTTCCTCGGTTCGCCGCCTCCGAAAGCTTTCGGAGAATTAAGGCCGACAGCCATCGGCCCGGACAGTTTCGCTTCACTTCCCATCCCGCCACCGCGGGAGGAAATTTCTTATGTCGCCGCTTGTGCGGACGCACCCTCCTTCTCTGATTTCGCCTTCAACAAGCGCGCGAGCGCGGAGCCTGGTTCATTCAACAAACGGACGAGGCGCGTCGCCGGAGACAAGAGCAGTCCCAGCAATTGCGCCTGCAAAACTTCGCGCGGCGGCAGGTCAGCGAGTGTTTCCAATTCGGTCGTGGAAAGAACGGTTCGATCGACAAAACCGATCTTAAGCGCGGCAATTTTAAACTCCGCCGCGAACGTCTTAAAAATTTTCGCAACCGGCGCCATATCTTTTTCGCCCGTTACCACTGCCGTCTGGCCGACCAGCTTGTCGCCTACGTCTGGAAAACCAGAATCGGTCATCGCGCGTTTAAGGAAATTATTTTTCACGACGTGGACTTCCGCGCCCGCTGGCGCGAGTCGGTTCCGCAATTCGCCGAAATCGCCGACCTTCATGCGCTGGTAATCGGTTACCAGGACAAAAGGCGAGCGTTTCAATTTCTCCGAAAGATCGGAAACGACGCTGGCTTTCTCTGGTCTCATGGTGTCGATCTAAGGTTGCCGATTTGGTTACCCACGCAGATACGCCGCCGGATCGACGTGTACTCCTGGCGACATCGTCGCACTGATCGTCACACCTTCCAAATACTGCCCTTTTGCCGTGGCCGGCCGCGCCCGCATAACCGCCTCGATCACCGCGTTCCCATTTTCGACGAGCGCTTTTTCTTCAAACGAAAATTTTCCAACAGGCACCGCGACATTTCCATTTTTGTCGAGTTTAAACTCGACACGACCGGCCTTTACCTCCTGCACCGCCTTCGCCGTGTCGTCGGCTACCGTCCCGGCCTTGGGATTTGGCATTAATCCACGCGGTCCAAGTACCTTTCCCAGTTTTCGAACTTCCGCCATTGCCGAGGGCGTGGCTATCGCCACATCAAAATCTTGAAAACCCTCCTGACATTTTTGAATCATGTCTTTCATACCGACAAATTCTGCGCCTACGTCCTTGGCTGCTTTCGCTGCCTGGCCCTCCGCGAAAACAAGCACGCGCACCTGTTTGCCGCTACCATGTGGGAGCGGGCAGGTTCCGCGGACCATTTGGTCAGATTGTTTCGGATCAACGCCGAGCCGGCATGAAACAGTCACTGTTTGATCAAACTTGGTCGCGGGCATTTTCTTCAATGCCGAAACAGCGTCGGGAAGATTGTAAGCCTTGGTGCGATCGACCTGACCGACGGCGGCGCGATAGCGTTTACTTCGATTTCTTTGCATGGTTTGGTGCAGTTCAAATGCCGCGCCATTGGCTAGAAATGGCGGGCTCCTGCTTTTAAAATCAGCCGTTTAATTAAAGCGGCGGGACGTCGAAACTAACGGCATTCTTGGCGTTGTCAAAGCCACCTTCATTCCATCACGCCCAGTGCGCCGCCGCTTAATCCGCAAACGCAGGGGTGATGCCACCAATTCGGCCACAAATCCGACCGCGCGATCTTATCGCGCACCCTGCATGAATCCGTGACGCGAATTCTCGCGCGGCTAAGATTGACAATCACCGGTGGGCGGGTTGTCAATTCGTCTTGTTAATCGACAGGCAGATCTATGTCGTCATCCCGCACGGCCGCTGTTCGTGGAGTGGCCGGACCGTTGCGAATGATCTTGCCGTCCTTCATGACGAATGAAATGTGCTCCGTCGCGGTAATGTCAGCTGTGGGATCGCCAGGCATCGCGACGATGTCGGCACGTTTTCCTTTTTCAAGCGTGCCAACGGCTTGGCCGATGCCTAACAAGTCCGCGTCATTCGAGGTTCCACTTCTTAATGCATCGATCGGTCGCATGCCCAGACCCACCATCAATGCAAATTCTTTCGCGTTGTCGCCGTGCGGAAAAACTCCCGCGTCCGTCCCGAGCGCAATCTTCACGCCCATCTTCACCGCATTACGAAACATTTCCGAGCGCGCCGCGCCCGCCGCTCTCGCTTTTGCCTGCAACGCTGGTGGATAACTGTCGATCTTGCTCAGGATGTATTCCGTCGCCATCAACGTGGGCACGAGATAAGTGCCTTTCGTTTTCATTAATTGCAGCGTCTCCGTTTTCATAAACGAACCGTGCTCGATAGAGTCCACACCCGCTTCGATTGCTTCGCGCGCAGCCTGGTCGCCGTGACAATGTACCGCCACTTTTTTGCGCAGACGATGTGACTCATCGACTAGCGCCGCCATTTCCGCGGGCGTGAACTGCGGAGTGTCCACTTCATCGGCGAGGGAAAGGACGCCGCCCGAGACCGCGGCTTTAATGACATTCGCGCCGTTCTTCACTTCAAATCGGACTGCTTTGCGAATTTCGTCGGGACCATCGGCGATGCCTTCACTTGGGTCCGGTTCGCGTCCGAAAAGTTTGTCACGATAACCGCCGGTCGCATCGAAGTGGCCACCGGTCGCGCCGATGCCTTTGGTCGCCACGAGCATGTGCGGGCCGGGGGTGATTCCGTGATTGATTGCATTGCGCAGCGCAACATCGACAAATTCCGGACTGCCGACAAAACGGCTGCCAAGATCGCGCACCGTCGTGAAACCCGCTTCGAGCGTCGCGCGCGCATACGAAATCGCCATCAACGTCATTTCTGAAACATTGGTTTGCAATTCTTTCAGGCGCCTCTCGTTAAAATTGCCGGTGAAATCGAGAGTGAGATGGGTATGCGCGTCCATGAATCCTGGCGAAAGCGTCATATCGCCAAGATCGATCACTTTCGCGTCGCTCGGAATCGTAACGGTGCTTCCAACATCGACAATCTTGTCGCCCTGCACGAGGACAACGCCGTTCGGGATAAGCGATTTCGATTTTCCATCGAACATCCGCGCCGCTTTCAGCACGACGGTTTGATCAGCGGCTCCGGCTGCAACAGCCGAGAACAAGAGGATTACAATGACGGCAAGATAATAAGGACGATCTGCGATTCGCATCTTGTTGGTTTAAAAAGTATCCGCGCGGCAGGCAAGGAAGTTCTTGTTTCGACTGAGATGCTTCGATTCAATCGCAGCGGATGAAAACTCCGCCGCTCTTCTGCGCCGTTTTGCTCGCTCTCGTTATCACTTCCGCTGTGCTGGCATTGTTCGCGCAAACGCTGCCCCCTGCGACATCGCATTCTCCGAAAGAACCTCCTCT
>Ga0209268_1000215_pt1 | contig 32467 bp, 30 predicted proteins | sample GraSoiAngelo_143_FD_185900 | JGI IMG/M metagenome (GOLD analysis project Ga0209268, IMG submission 185900) | Grasslands soil microbial communities from the Angelo Coastal Reserve, California, USA - 14_1009_02_30cm (SPAdes) (version 2) | ecosystem: Environmental > Terrestrial > Soil > Grasslands ... | reverse complement strand
CTATCCACTGGTTCTTAATGAGTCTCCTCTTGGGGATAGCGCTCCGAGGAATGCTTTTGCGCGCCTTGTTCAAGAAACCGCGCTAGTCGCTTGAGGTGTTGGTGGCCAAGGGCGGAATCGAACCACCGACACAAGGATTTTCAGTCCTCTGCTCTACCAACTGAGCTACTTGGCCGTGCCGGAAGCGCGGCGTAACAGGAAAATGAGGTCCGCGCTTTTTGGAAGGCGCGGATTATATCAAGCACCAAAAGAAAAGGGCCCTGGCGGGCCCTTTCCCTTTGCTTCGCTGCGGCAGCAATTACATGTCCATGCCGCCCATGCCGCCCATGTCGGGCATGCCGTGGCCATGGCCGCCGCCGCCCTTCTTCTCTTCCACCAGCTCCGCAACCATCGCGTCGGTAGTGAGCATCAGCCCGGCAACGGACGAGGCGTTCTGCAGCGCGGTGCGAGCGACTTTGGTCGGGTCGATCACGCCCATCTGCACCAGGTCGCCGAACTCCTCGGTCTGTGCGTTGAAGCCGAAGTTACCCTTGTTCTCGAGCACCTTGTTGAGCACCACCGAAGGCTCGGAACCGGCGTTGTCGACGATGATGCGCAGCGGCTCTTCGAGCGCTTTCATCACGATCTTGATGCCGGCCTCCTGGTCGTGGTTGTCGCCCTTGAGCTTGCCTTCCAGCACCTGCTTGGTGCGAATGAACGCCACACCGCCGCCCGGGACGATTCCCTCTTCGACCGCGGCGCGGGTCGCATGCAGCGCGTCCTCGACGCGGGCCTTCTTCTCCTTCATCTCGACCTCGGTGGCCGCACCGACCTTGATGACCGCAACACCGCCGGCGAGCTTCGCCACGCGCTCTTGCAGCTTCTCCTTGTCGTAGTCGCTGGTCGCCTCTTCGATCTGCACGCGGATTTGCTTGACGCGAGCCTCGATCAGCTTCTTGTCGCCCGCGCCGTCGATGATAGTGGTGTTCTCCTTGGCCGCCTCGACCTTCTTGGCGCGGCCGAGGTCTTTCAGCGTCGCGTTCTCGAGCTTGAGGCCAAGCTCCTCGCTGATCACCGTGCCGCCGGTGAGAACCGCCATGTCTTCGAGCATCGCCTTGCGGCGGTCGCCGAAGCCCGGCGCCTTCACGGCGCAGGTCTTCAGGATGCCGCGGATGTTGTTCACCACCAGCGTGGCGAGCGCCTCGCCCTCGACTTCCTCGGCGATGAGCAGCAGCGGCTTGCCGGCCTTGGCGACCTGCTCGAGGATCGGCAGCAGCTCGCGGATCGACGAGATCTTCTTGTCATACAGCAGGATGTACGGATCCTCGAGCACGCAGATCTGCTTCTCGGGATTGTTGATGAAATACGGCGACAGGTAGCCGCGGTCGAACTGCATGCCCTCGACGAGGTCGAGCTCGTTGTCGAGCGATTTGCCGTCCTCGACGGTGATCACGCCTTCCTTGCCGACCTTGTCCATCGCATCGGAGATGATCTTGCCGATGTTGGCGTCCGCGTTGGCGGAAATCGCGCCGACCTGGGCAATTTCCTTCGTGGTGGTGCAGGGCTTGGAGATCTTCTTCAGCTCCTCGACCACGGCGACCACCGCCTTGTCGATGCCGCGCTTCAGGTCCATCGGGTTCATGCCCGAGGCGACGAACTTCATGCCCTCGCGCACGATGGCCTGGGCGAGAACGGTTGCGGTCGTGGTGCCGTCACCGGCCACGTCCGAGGTCTTGGAGGCGACTTCCTTCACCATCTGCGCGCCCATGTTCTCGAACTTGTCCTTCAGCTCGATTTCTTTCGCGACCGAGACACCGTCCTTGGTGACGGTCGGCGCGCCGAACGAGCGCTCTAGCACGACGTTGCGGCCCTTCGGCCCCAGCGTCACTTTCACGGCGTCGGCCAGGATGTTCAACCCATGGACCATCTTGGTGCGCGCGCCTTCGTGGAAACGGACTTCTTTTGCTGGCATTGTTGCTTTCTCCTGTACTCGAAATTGGTTGGCGGTTATGCGCCTTCGATGACGCCCATGATGTCTTCCTCGCGCATCACGAGCAGCTCGTCACCCTTGACCTTGACGGTTTGCCCGGAGTACTTGCCGAACAGCACTCTGTCGCCGGGCTTGACGTCGAGCGGGATCAGCTTGCCCGAGTCGTCCTTCTTGCCCTTGCCCACGGCGACGATCTCGCCCTGGTCAGGCTTCTCGGCGGCGGTGTCAGGGATGACGATGCCACCTGCGGACCGGCGCTCCTCTTCGATGCGCTTGACGATCACGCGGTCATGCAACGGACGGATTTTCATGCGAGACTCCCCATATAAGAACGTGGTATTACAATGACTTGCATGCACACAAGCCAGAATTTTCGGACCCTGAGCGCGGATTAGCACTCAATCGGGTCGAGTGCTAATAATAATGGCAAACCGCAGCCGTTTCAAGAGCTATATCTCGATTACAGACCCAGCTCCCTCCACAGCGAGTCCACTCGGCGTTTCACCGCCGGATCCATGACGATCGGCCGGCCCCAGCGCCGCGTCGTTTCGCCCGGCCATTTCGCCGTGGCGTCGATGCCCATCTTCGAGCCGAGGCCCGGGACCGGGCTGGCGAAGTCGAGGTAATCGATCGGCGTGTTCTCCGCGATCAGGCTGTCGCGCGCCGGATCCACCCGCGTGGCGATGGCCCAGATGACTTCCTTCCAGTCGCGTACGTCGATGTCGTCGTCGCAGACGATGATGAACTTGGTGTACATGAACTGCCGCAGGAAGCTCCAGATGCCGAACATCACGCGCTTCGCGTGCCCGGGGTACTGCTTGTTCATGCTCACCACCGCGAGCCGGTACGAGCAGCCTTCCGGCGGCAGATGGAAGTCGACGATCTCGGGGAATTGCTTGGTCAGCAGGGGCACGAACAACTCGTTCAACGCGATGCCGAGCATGGCCGGCTCGTCGGGCGGCTTGCCTGTATAGGTCGAGTGATAAATCGGCGAGCGACGCATGGCAAGGCGCTCTACCGTCAGCACGGGGAAGCGCTCGACCTCGTTGTAGTAGCCGGTATGGTCGCCGTGCGGGCCTTCGTCCGCGGTCTCGCCCGGATGGATCACGCCTTCCAGCACGATCTCGGCGCTGGCCGGCACCTGCAGATCGCTGCCCAGGCATTTCACGAGCTCGGTGCGCGCGCCGCGCAGCAGCCCCGCGAACTGGTATTCGCCAAGGGTATCGGGCACCGGCGTCACGGCAGCGAGCATCGTCGCAGGATCGGCGCCGAGCGCCACCGCCACAGGGAACGGGCCGCCGGGGCTCGCCAGCTGGTGATCACGGAAGTCGAGCGCACCGCCGCGATGCGCGAGCCAGCGCACGATGACGCGGTTTCGCCCGATCACCTGCTGGCGGTAGATGCCGAGGTTCTGCCGCTTCTTCTGGGGACCGCGCGTGACGGTGAGGCCCCAGGTGATGAGCGGCCCGGCGTCGCCGGGCCAGCAGTGCTGGACCGGCAGGCGCGCGAGATCGACGTCGTTTCCTTCGCGCACGGTCTCGTGGCAGGGCGCCGAGGAGCGTTCCTTTGGCGCCATGTCGAGCAGCTTCTTGAACAGCGGGAATTTCTCCCACAGGTCGCGCAGGCCCTTGGGCGGCTCGGGCTCCCTCAGGTACGCGAGCAGCCTGCCGACTTCGCGCAACTCGCCCGGGCGCTCGACGCCCATCGCCGCCGCAATGCGCGCGACGCTGCCGAAGAGATTGGCGAGCACCGGGATGTCGTGCCCGGCGGGCCGCTCGAAGAGCAGCGCCGGGCCGCCGGCGCGCAGCACGCGATCGCAGATCTCGGTCATCTCGAGCCGCGGGGAGACTTCCGCGCCGATGCGCCTGAGCTGACCCTTCGCTTCCAGCTGCGAAAGGAATTCTCTCAGGTCCGAGTAGCTCACCGCCTGAGAACCATCACGCACGCCACGACCCGCTCGCTGAGCGCCTCGGCGAAATCCAGCAAGCGGGGATCGCGGCCGCGGATCGGGTACACCCGCTCGACTCCGGCGAGCGTCAGTGTGAGCGTGGTGCTGCCCAGCCAGCCGAGCACCCCCAGCGCGATGCCGCCGAGCACTACCACCATGGCGAGCAATGGCAGCGCGTTGGCGAAGGCCTCGATCACCCGGAAAAAGCCCTGCAGCGCGCGCCCCACGCCCTGCGTCCCGCCCGCCGCCAGTTCCGCCGCGGCGCCGCCGGCGAACGCGGCGAGCGGCGTGGCGATGCCGAGCAGCAGGAACGCGATGATCACCAGGGCAGCGCCCCAGCCGAGCTTGCGCTCGTCGCGCTCGAACGCCACGCGCACCGAGGCGATGCTGGCGAGCGGCAGCGTCTCGAGATGCGCGTAGCCGCGGTGCACGAGGCAGTTCGGATAAAGCGTCAGATGCGTCCCGCGCAGGCCGCCGGCCGCAAAATCGAAGCGCGTGATCGCCGGGCCGGCGTCGCTCATCGCCACGGCTGATTGAAGGAGTAGCTCAAGACGATTCCGGCGAAGATCGCGCTGCCGACCCAGTTATTGTGGCGGAAGGCCTTGAAGCAGCCCTCCCGGGTGCGGCCGCGGATCAGGAACCAATGATAGACCATCATCGCGCCGGCGACGGCCAGAGCTGCGGAATACGGCCAGTCCAGTCCCAGCATCACGCCGAGCACCGCAAGGGCCGCGAGCATGGCGGCATAGCTGGCCATCACGGCGGCGACGTCCCATCGCCCAAGCGTGAGCGCCGAGGTGCGAAGGCCGAGCTTCGCGTCGTCCTCACGATCGACCATCGCATACTCGGTATCGTAGGCGAACGAATACAACACGTTCGCGGCGAGCAGCAGCCAGCATTCCGCGGGCAGCCGGTTCTGGATCGCGGCATAGGCCATCGGGATGCCGAAGCCGAACGCGACGCCGAGATAGGCCTGGGGCAGCGCGAAGAAGCGCTTGGTGAACGGGTAGCTGGCAGCGATCGCGACCGCCACGAACGACAGCAGGATCGCGCGCCAATTCAGAAACAGCACTAATCCAAAAGCGGCCAGCGCGAGCACTGCGGCTACCACCAGCGCTTCCCGCGGCTCGATCTCCCGCGCGGCGAGCGGCCGCGCGCGCGTGCGCTCCACCTGCGGATCGAAGCTGCGATCGGCGTAGTCGTTGATCGCGCAGCCGGCCGAGCGCATGAGCAGCGTGCCGACGGCGAAGATCATGACGATGTCGAGCCGGGGCGCGCCGTACGAGGCAAGCCACACCGCCCACAGCGTCGGCCAGAGCAGGAGCAGGGTGCCGATCGGCTTGTCGAGCCGGATCAGCCGCTCATAGGCATCCAGGCGCCTGGCGATGAACGCAGAATCCATGCCGGAAGCATAACTCACGCGTAGGTCAGGTCCTGCCTCGATCCCAGCCAGCGCGCGACATGCGCGCGCGCCGCCTCGGGATCGGCTCCGATCAGCTCGGCGGCCGCCTCGCGTGCAGCGCGCACGAGGTCCCCGTCGCGCTCGATGTCGGCAAAGCGCAGCAGCGGCACGCCGCTCTGGCGCTCGCCGAGATACTCGCCAGGGCCGCGCAGCAGAAGGTCGCGGCGCGCGATCTCGAAGCCGTCCGCGCTCTCGTAAATTACCTTCAAGCGTTCGCGGGCGCCGGCGGAGAGCGGGCCGCCGAAGAGCAGGATGCACGTGCTGTCGCGCGCGCCGCGCCCGACGCGGCCGCGCAGCTGGTGCAGCTGCGCGAGGCCGAAGCGCTCGGCGCTCTCGATCACCATCAGCGAGGCGTTCGGGACGTCGACACCGACTTCGATCACCGTCGTGCTAACGAGGAGCTGCGTTGTTCCGTTCGAGAAGGCTTCCATCGCGGCCGCCTTCTCTGCGGGCGGCATCCGGCCGTGGAGCAGGCCAACGTGAATTGATTTCAGTTCTCCTTTCAGTTTACTGAACGTGTCGAGCGCAGTTTGCACGTCGCCTTCTTTGGATTCTTCAATGACCGGGCAGACCCAGTAAGCCTGTTGCCCTTCGGTGCAGGCGTCGCGAATCCGCGCGAGTACCTCGCTGCGCCTTTTCGCGGAATATAGCCGTGTCGCCACGGCGCGGCGACCGGGCGGCAGCTCGTCGATCACCGAGACGTCGAGATCGGCGTAGTAGGTCATCGACAGCGTTCTCGGGATCGGCGTCGCGCTCATCATCAATTGGTGGGGCACCACGTCGTCGCCTTTGCGCCGCAGCGTCAGCCGCTGCTGCACGCCGAAGCGGTGCTGCTCATCGACCACGGCGAGGCCGAGACGCGCAAACCCGACGCCTTCCTGCACCAGGGCATGGGTACCGATGACGATCTGAGCCTTGAGCGCCTCCGCTTTGCGCTTTTTCGTCAATCCCCCATACAGCCAGGCGATCCTCAGGCCGAGAGGTGTGAGCCATTCGCCAAATTTGCGGAAGTGCTGCTCCGAGAGGATCTCGGTCGGAGCCATCACCGCCGCCTGCCAGCCGGCGTCCGCTGCGGCGAGGCAGGCGATCGCGGCTACGATCGTCTTGCCGCTGCCGACATCGCCTTGCAGAAGCCTCTGCATCGGGTGTTGCTCCGACACATCGCGCAGCACTTCGTTCATGGCGCGCGTCTGCGCGCGGGTCAGCGTGAAAGGCAGCTGCTTGAGGAAAGACCTGAGGAGCGCGCCGTTTGCCTTCAATCCGGGCGCCTGGCGCGAGCGGCGCTTCTGGTAGGCGAAGCGCATCGAGAGCTGCTGCGCCAGAAGCTCATCGAACTTCATCCGCTTCCAGGCGGCCGCGAGATCAGCTCCCGGGGGCGGGCGGTGCAGCAGCCGCACGCTGTCGGCGAAATCCGCAAGCTCCAAGCGCCGGCGCAGCGCTTCGGGCAGGGTGTCCTCCAGGTCTCCCGCGTCAAGCGCTTCGAGCACCTTTGCGCGCAAGTCGTCCTGTTTGAGTTTTTCGGTAGTTGGATAAATCGGCGTCAGCGTCTGCGGCAGCGCCTCGCCTTCGCGCACCAGGCGGTAGCGCGGATGCGTCATCTCGGCGCCGAACCAGCCGCCGCGCACTTCGCCGAAGGCCCGCACGCGCAAACCTTCCTCAGCCGCGCGCTGAAACTGCTTCAGCTGGCTGCCGTAGAAATTGAAAAAGCGCAGCACCACGCCGTCGGCGTGCACGATCAGCTGGCGGCGCGGCCGGTAGGCGACCTCGGCTCGCTCGAGCTTCGCCTCGACGAGCACCGCCTTTCCGGGCGGCGCGCTGTCCGGTGCAGTCAGCGCCGTCCAGTCCTCGTAGCGCAGCGGCAGGTGAAGCACAAAGTCGAGGCGCGAGCGCAGCCCGAGCCTGTCGAGCTTGCTAGGCTTCACCCCGAATGCAGGATGGCGTCGATCTCGACCAGCGCGCCGCGCGGCAGCCCGGAGACGCCGATCGCGGCGCGCGCCGGGAACGGCTCGCGTACGTACTGCGCCATGATTTCGTTGACGCGCGCAAAGTGCGCAAGATCCGTCAGGTAGACCGTCATGCGCACGGCCTGGTCGAGGCTCGAGCCGGCTGCGGTGGCGACGGCCGCGAGGTTGCGGAACACCCGGTGGGTCTGGCCGTCGATGCCCTCGGGCAGCTGCATGGTCGCCGGGTCGAGACCGATCTGGCCCGACAGGTACACTGTGTCGTCCGCGCGCACCGCCTGCGAATAGGTACCGATCGCCTCGGGCGCGTCGCGCGTCTGGATCGCGGTCTTCATGGCGGGTATCTTAGCCTAATGATTTCCGACCTTGAGAAGCTGCTCGGCACCCCGCGCGACGGCGCGTTGCTGCGCTTCTCGCTGGGCGTGCAGTACGCGAAGGCCGGCGAGCACGAGCGCGCGATCGGCTATCTGCGCGACTCGGTGGCGAGCGATCCGCTGTACTCGGCGGCATGGAAGGCGCTCGGCAAGGCGCTCGCCGACGCCGGCCGCAGCGATGAAGCGCTGGAGGCTTACCGGCGCGGCGTCGAAGCGGCAAAGCGCAAAGGCGACAAGCAGGCGGAAAAGGAAATGACGGTATTCGCCCGTCGCCTGGAGAGGCAGCGCGGAACCTAGGCGGGGAAAAGCCGCGCCAGCGCGTCGGTCAATCCGGAAACGAAGGCTTCCTTGCCGACGAGCGCATCGGCGCCCGCGCGCCTCGCCTGGGCGGCCGCCTCCGGCGTATGGAACAGCGTCATGGCAACGACTGCCGGCGCGCCGGGACATGCCTTAACGCGCCGCACCATGTCGAGGCCGCGGGCCGGCGACAGGCCCAGGCCGAGCAGCAGCACATCTGGAAGCGCATTTTCGACCAGGGTCAGCGCCTGCGAAACCGCCTGCACCGTGCCGGCCACCCCGTAGCCCGGCAGGCTCGCGATATAGTCGGCCGCGGCGGCAACAAAGGCCGGGCTGTCATCGGCGATCGCGATGCGCCGGGTACGCTCTGGGGTCATGCTGCGAGGGTAGAGGGCTCTGCGCACGGGCGGTATCGGGATGTTCCTTATTCGCAATTAGGGAATCCCTGAGTGCGCGTGAACTAGTAGACAGTGCCCGAAAAACTTTGTCAGCCTTCGGGTGGCACGAGGCCGGTGCGCAAGGCATAGCGCACCAGCCCGGCCACATCGCGGATGCCCAGGCGCTCCATGATCTGCGCGCGGTGCGTCTCCACCGTCTTCACCGAAAGGTTGAGCAGAAAGGCGATTTCCTTCGTGCTCTTGCCGGCCGCGACGAGCTTCAGCACCTCGCGCTGGCGCGCGGTGAGCACGTCGGGGCCGACTTCGCCGCCGAGGTGCTGTGCATAGCCCGCTACCACCTGCCGCGATACGGCGGGGCTCAGCCAGCTCTCGCCGCGCATCACGCTGCGCAGCGCAAGCTCGAGCTCGCCGGTGGCCGCATCCTTCAGGAGGTAGCCGACAGCGCCGGCGCGTAGCGCCTGCAGCACATATTCCTCACCGGAATGCATCGACAGGATCACCACCCGCACCTCGGGCTGGCGCTCGCGCACCCTGGCCGCCGCCTCGAGCCCGGTAATCCCCTTCATGGCGATGTCCATCAGGATGACATCAGGGCGCTCGCGCTCGGCGAGCTGGAGCGCCTCTTCGCCGCTTGCCGCTTCGCCTACCACCTGGACGTCGTGCATCGCGCCCAGAAGCGAGCGGATGCCCGCGCGCACCAGCGCGTGGTCATCGGCGAGTACGACCCGGATGGGCGACGAGGACATCAGGCGGCTTGTGGTTTCTCTCTCGGCTCGAGCGGGAATGATGCCAGCAATACGGTGCCTTGTCCGGGCGCCGAGCGCAGCTCGAAGGAGCCTCCCGCCAGCGCGACGCGCTCCTCCATGCCGGCGAGCCCGAGGCTCGCGCCCGCCGCCGCGCGCCGCCGCGCCGCCGCGACATCGAAGCCGCCGCCGTCATCGCGCACCGAGAGCTCGAGCCGCGCGCCGCTGGCGAACAGGCGCAGCCACAAATTGCGCGCGCGGGCGTGCCGCACCACGTTGTTGATCGCTTCCTGCGCGATGCGAAAGCAGGCCGTCTCGACGTGCGCCGGGATTTGGCGCGGCGTCTCGGGGGCTTCAAAGTGCGGCGCGAGACTGGCGAGCGCCGCCTGGCGGTCGAGATGCGAGCGCAGCGCCGCCCCCAGGCCGAGGTCGTCGAGCTGCGGCGGGCGCAGGCTGAGCGAAAGCTGGCGCACGCGCTCGAGCGTATGGCTGACGGTCTCGACGCATTCCTCGATGCGCGAGCGCGACTCCAGCTGGATCTTCAGCGCGGTCAGCGCCTGGCCGACGTCGTCGTGCAGATCGCGCGCCAGGCGCCGGCGCTCCTGCTCCTGCACCTCGAGCAGCCGGCGCGACAGGGCGCGCAGGCGCTCCTGCGAGAATTCCAGGGCATGCTGCGTGCGCAGCCGCTCGGTGATGTCGTTGATGAGGACCAGGCGCGCGGCGCGACCGCGCCAGCTCACCAGGTAGCCGACGCCTTCGATATCGATCGGCTCGCCGCCCCTTTTCACATGGCGGAACACGCCGCGGTTCACCGACCCGGATTCGCGGCGCAGGAACTGGCGGAACGCCTCGCGATCCTCGGCACGGCAGATGTCCTCCGCCGGCATCGAGAGGAATTCCTGGCGCGAGTGGCTGTACAGGCGGATTGCCGTCTCGTTCGCTGCGAGAAAACGCAGGGTCTCGGCGTCGAATACCCACATCGGCAGCGGGCTGCTCTCGAACAGCATGCGATAGCGGCCCTCCTGGGGATCGATCCTGTCCACCAGCCGCTGGAGCGCCGCCGCAAGCGTGCGAGACAGCGTCATAAGGGGAATGGTACCGCTGGCGCGCCCGGCCCCCAAACGGCCGGCGAGCTTAAGGCTCGATGCTCTTGGTCCCTGCCAGGGTATCGAGCAAATCGGCCAGGTCGACGCCCATGAACTTCACGCCGGGCAGGAAAGTGGATCCCGGCATGACCTGAATGCGCCCGCTGTGGCGCTGAATGGTGGATTCCGCGACGCAGGTCCAAGAGCCATCGTGGTTGCGTTTGAAGCCTTTATAGGTCGCCGGCATGACCGGCCGTTTAGCGGCCTCGCTGCCTCGCGGTCTGCCGCGGGAAGCTGATCCGCCCGCTGTCTTCCCGGCCCCGGCCTTCAAGGCTGCTTCCGATACGGCGGCGCCTCTGACGAGAAATCCGCTCACCGCGTCGACGGTGCACGGGCGCGAAAACAGATAACCCTGGTATTCATTGCAGCCGTGCCGGCGCAGGAACTCGAGCTGCTCCGGCGTCTCGACACCCTCGGCGAGCACCCGCAGGCGCAGCGAGTGCCCGAGCGAGATGATCGCCTGCGCGATCGCCGCGCCGCGGCCGCCGTCGGTCGTCTGGACCACGAACGAACGGTCGATCTTCAGGCAGTCGATCGGCAGCCCCGAGAGGTAGCTGAGGCTCGAGTAGCCGGTACCGAAGTCGTCCACCGCGATCTGCACCCCGAGCTCCTTGAGCTGCCCGAGGACCGCAACCGCTTCCTCGCGGTCGTCGATCAGCACTCCTTCGGTAAGCTCGAGCTCCAGGCGAGACGGGCTGATCCGCCGCTCGCGCAGCGAGCGTGCGACCATGTCTGCAAAACCCGGGCTGTGAAACTGCCGGGCCGAGACGTTCACGCCAACACGTGGTGCCGGGTGCCCGCCGGCGTCCCATTCGAAAAGCTGGCGGCAGGCCGTAACGACGGCCCATTCGCCAAGCGAGCAGATCAGGTCCGACTCCTCGGCGATAGGGATGAACTGCGCCGGCGAGATCAAGCCACGCTCCGGATGGTGCCATCGCATCAGCGCCTCGAGCCCCGAGATGCGGCCTGAGGCGATCTCGACTTGCGGCTGGTAATGAAGCCCGAGCTCGCCCCGCTCGGGCGCGACGCGCAGCGCGTTCTCGAGTTCGACTCGCTCGGTCGCGTCGCGCGTCATGGCGGCGGCGTAGTACTGGAAGCCGTTGCCGCCGGCGGTCTTGACCCGCTGCATCGCGGCATCGGCGTTGCGCAGCAGCACCTCGAAGTCTTCACCGTCCCGCGGGAAGGTGCTGGCACCAAGGCTCAGACTGACGTGCTGCTGGCGTCCTTCCAGCGCGAACAGCAGCGACGCCGCCTCCTGGATCTTGCGCACCAGGGCGATCGTCTCATCGGGGCGTACGAGATCCGCGGCCAGCACCGCGAAGCTGTCGGCTCCCAAGCGTGCCGGGGTATCGCCCTCGCGCACCGTGGCGCGCAGCCGCTCGGCCAGCAGGTTGAGCAGCGCGTCGCCAGCCGCCTGGCCGAAGCCTTCGTTCACCAGCTTGAAGCGATCAACGTTCAGCACGATCAGGCCGCACGTCCGCCCCGTTCGTCTCGCATGAGCGATCGCCTGAGCGGTGCGGTCGGCGAGCAGGCTGCGGTTGGGCAAGCCCGAAAGCGCATCGTAATTCGCCAGATAGCGGATGCGCGTCTCATAGGTGTTGCGCTCCTCTGTTTCAGAGAGGGCGCGTTTTACCGCCGTGCCAAGCCGGCGCATGCTGCTTTTCAAGACGTAATCCGTGGCCCCCATCCGAATCGCCGCGATGGCGCGCTCCTCGCCGATCGTCCCCGACAGGAAAATGAACGGAACCTGCGGCACGATTTCCCGGGCCAGCAGCAACGCCTCCATGCCATCAAACCCTGGCATCGAGAAATCGGACAGGATTGCGTCCGGTCTGGCCTCCGAGAGAGCCACCTTCATGGCGCTCTCCGAGTCGACTTGCCGCCACAGCGTCTCAAGGCCGTCACGCCTAAGAGCGCGCAGCGCCAGCTGGACATCCTCCGCGGAGTCCTCGACGAAAAGAAGATTTACCGGCGCGTCGTGCAGCATGCTTCGACCTTTGCCCCCCTTTGACGGACACAGTAAGCCTATCCTTTTGATTGCTTCAGGTCTGTCGGGGAACACCCCGTCCCTGTAGCGCGCCCTCTACAAAATCGGGACTATTTGGAGCCGGACGTGAACAAATTCACGAATGGAAAAGCCCCGGTCGCCAAGGGCGCCGGGGCCTGTGCCGCTTCGACAACGGAGGGAGGAGGGAAGCAGCGTCGTCAAGACTAGCGCGGAGGCGCATAACCGCGCATTCAGCGGATCGCAACGGCCTAGTCTATTTCGCAGGATGCAGGGTCTGTAAGGCCATGCCCGACAAGCGGGGCGAGTGTTCAGGACTCACGGATAAATGTCCGTGAAGCGCTACGTAAAATTGGTTAATGCCGCCGTATAAGGCCTTCTCTATTCGGTTCGCCTGACGCACCATTCGCGTCAGGATAAGGCCGGACTCATGAATCAGCACAAGGAGACGAGCGTGCGCACCTTTCGACGTACCGAAGCAGGCACGGCAGCGCTAGAGGATAAGAACTCGGGCCTGTCGGTCGAGTACCGGCGCATTCTCGAGCAGGTCGGCAAACGCGATGGCCTGCGTCCGCTGTTGTCCTCTTACTCCAAGGCGCAAATCGTTGAATGGCTCGGCCAGCTGATGACGCTCTGCATGATCGAGTCGGGCCTCGAGACCGGAACCCAGGATCACCTGAGATTCACCGGCCGGTTCAAGGTATCGGAATTGGCCGCGGCGTTTAACGAGCGCCCCTAGCTCACGATCATCTGAACGGCGCCGACTGACTGCGGTCTGAGCGGCAGCTGCGCTCCGATTGCCCCTAGCCTTCGGGGCGTTTCTTTTGGGGCAATGGTGGAGTGGAGGAGGATCGAACTCCCGACCTTCGCATTGCGAACGCGACGCTCTCCCAGCTGAGCTACCACCCCGTGGGAAGCCGCGGATTTTACCGCAAGCGCCGTCCCGCCGACAGACTTATGATGGCGCAATGCAGATAGCGCCGCCATTCGGTTACCGGGAAATCGTTCCGTTCCTGAAGACCCAGAAGGTGCGCCTGCTCGCGCCGGGCGAAGTGCCCGAGTTCGCGCGGCGCGGCAACGCCATTCCCATCAGCCACACGGAGTTCCAGTTCGCGGCGCGCGAGTATCCGATCGTCTTCACCAGCGGCGACGAAGGCAAGAGCTTCGCGCCGGTCGCCGTGCTCGGGATCGCGGCAGGCGAAAATCTGTTCGTCGTGAACGCCGCCTGGGCGCGCGGCGTTTACGTCCCGGCCTATGCGCGCCGCTACCCGTTCTGCATGGCGAAGGTGACGCTCAACCAGGTGGAGCAGAAGGACCGGCTGATCTGCATCGAGAAGGCATTCATCGACGAGCAGGGCGAGCCGCTGTTCGATGCACAGAGCCAGCCGAGCGCGAAATGGAGCGAGATCGAGCGGCTGCTCTCGGAATACGAGGCCGACCTCGAGCGCAGCCGGGAGATGTGCGCCATTCTCGGCGACTACGGGCTGCTCGAGCCCTTCACCATGCAGGCGACGCTCAACAAGGACAAGGGCGGCGGCGCGATGCACCTTACCGGCATGCACCGGGTGAACGAGAAACACCTGGAAAACCTCAACGCGGCGCAGCTCAAGAACCTGATGCGCAAAGGGCTGATGGCGCGCGTCTACCTGCACCTGCTGTCGCTCGAGAACTTCGCGCGGCTGCTCGAGCGCAAGGCGACGCGCCTTGCAGCGGCGGCTGACTAGTGGGCCGGGTTGGTAATCGCGCGCCCAAGGGGCCGTTATTTATTCGTCCGAGTCATCCTCGAAAAGCTCCTTGTGACGCGCTTTGAAATTGTCCGTGAAGCGCAGGACCTGAAAGCCGTTGCCATCACTGACGGTCCAGAGTTGCAGCTTATCGTGGCCTTTGCCCTTTACCCAGCGCGCCCAACCAGCAATCTTATCCACGGTCCGATCGACGCCCGGTGCCCAGCTACCTGATGCAGGACGGACCTCCGTCCGCACAGCGGGTGGCTTCCAGTACGCGATCTCTTTCGGATGGTGCGGATCGCGAACGTCGAAAACGCGCAAGGCTGCATTCTGAAAGCTGCAAGCGAGCATCTTCGCATTGTTGGGATTGTCAGCGACACATCTTTCTCCGCTGTAATTGGTCGTCCCTGACTCGGGCGGCAAGTTCGTCCCGGGCGCCGTTCCCGGGGCATCCGGCGGCGTCTCGGCGAGTAGCGCTGAGCAATTGGCGGGGTCGCTCACTTCCAGCCTGAGCTTGGCGATGATCCTAGGGTTGGTTTCGTCGCCGACGTCGATGATATTCGGATAACCGAAAGGGGACGCCCCCCGGCCACATGCGGCCGCCCAGCCGCCCATGCCGCTCGCGCCGCCGGCCTCGTCCGTGCTGATGATGTACGGGTGCCCCTTGATCTTCACGGGGATCATGGGCTCGGCTTCCCCCTGGTCGTCCCAGAAGAGCTTACTGATAACCCGGATCACCAGCCCATCGCCGCCCGCGGTGAAGGGGAAACTGCCGTTCTGCCCCGCGAACAGCAGCGTCCCTTCGGGCACGCCGGGCAAGAAGCCATTCGGGTTGAGCTCTAGCCCGTGGGGCCTGCCATCACCCAAGAACTGCCAAGGGGGGAGCATCTGCGGATTGGACGGGTCGATGAGGTCCACGATGTACAGGAAGCCGCCGATGCCTCGAAAGCTCTGGGTCAGGTAGTACGTCCGGCCGTCCGGGGCGAAGGCGCCCATGTGGCCCTGGCTGCCGGGAAGCTGGATGTCGGCCAGCAGGACCGGGTGGCGGCAGTCGGAAGTGTCATAAACGGCAAAGCCCGGCCCATTGTTTTGGCCGACCGCGAGGAGGTGGCGCCGCTCATTGGTGTGCACAGTCTCGTGCGGGGCGCGCGCCGCGGCAGTGTCGTTCAGGTACGCGCTCACCCGCGGATGCTGGGGGTCGGAGGCATCGATCACCGTGACGCCGAGGTGCTGCTGCAGAGAAGTAACACGGTCCGTTCCATAGTAGGCGCAGTCACCGTCGTACGCCGGTCCATCCTGCGAAAATGCTCCTTCAAACTCACCTTGGGGCTGCTGGCCCACGAGTTCCAGATTGCAGTTGTAGGCGCGCTCGGAATCGCCGCTGAAGCGCTCTTGCTGCGTGGTCTCGCCCTGCAATCCGCTTTCGGTGTGATCCCCGGGACCACAGTGCGCTTTGGGCACAGGTCCCATCGAAGGCGTATTCGACTTCGGGCCGCCAAAGCTTGGAACGGCGATCGCTGACAACACTATTACGGCGCTTGCAACCGTTAGACCGACCAAGGTCCGGTGCAACGTGTGCCTACGTGCGCTAACTTTCCTTGCCATTGTTGCCCTCCTCTCCTGAATGGCCTTTGCGGGATATCCGTTTTTTGATCCTATCTTGAGCGTCAGCGTCCGTTGATAACGGATGCCAATGAATCCTTCGTCCAATTGTTATCAATATTGCTCGTTCCACTTCGCCCGTTCTTCATCTATGTGCCGACCGTGGTGGGCGACATAGCGTTTTGCTGTGGGCCGGGTTGGATTCGAACCAACGACCAAGGGATTATGAGGCCGAATGCGCTAATTCTCGGCAACTCACCGCAGCACTCGGCCGCAAAACCTACATAGGGAAAATTCACCCACGCCTTGCTGTGGCGTGCGCTCGATTGCGGGCGTTGATTGACTCCAAGTGTGCCAGAAGTGTGCCGCAGCCGTTTTTACGCGGACTCGGTCACTGCAGGTATTCGGGCGCCGCGGTCCGGTCGGTGACGGACGGGCCGCTCGCGCACGCAAAGCTCCCCGCGGCGTTTGGGTCGCCGCTCCCGGAGTAGCGCGGGAAGAGCGGAAACGGGCAGAGCGGCCGCATCATTTGCACCCCGGACGACGGCGAGTCGCCCACGTACTTAGTGGCGACGATGCTCTCGGGCGCGTTGCCGCGCTCGACCCAATCGATGAGCGCGAGCAGCACGTCGTGCGCGGCGTCGCTCGCGGCCGGCGGCGGCGCGACGATGCTCGCGCTGAACAGGTTGCCGAAGGCGTTGGGCCCGGCCCCGCGCGAGCAGTGGCCCATGCCCGGCACGAGGAACAGGCGGAAGAACTGCTGCGTGCGCTTCTGCGCGAGCGACGCGCTCTTCGACTGCAGCGCGAGCACGCGGTTGTAGTAGTTCACCGTGTCCTGCGGATTGATGATCGGATCAGCCGTGCCGTGGTAGGCGAGGAGCTTGCCGCCAAGCGACTGGAACGCGCCCAGGTCGGCATTGTTCGCGTTGAGGATCGGCGCGAGCAGCTGGTCGACCGCGGCCATGTCGAGGTCGTAGTCGTAGGTCGGCCAGAGCCACGCCGAGCCGAACACCCACTTGAAGAGCGAGCCGAACGGCGGCTCGGCGCTGGACTGCTGCGAGTTCCAGCCGAGCTCCGAGGCGTTCTCGCTGCCGCGCATCCAGCCCGGGTAGATGAGGTGGCCGCTACCAGGGTTGCGCGGACCGTCGTAGCCTGCACGTGCCGCTTGCACCTGCCCGGGCAGGAGGCAATCGGGGCCGTCGAGCGCCGGGCACTGAATGCTCGCCGGGTCCCAGTCGCAGGCGCGCGCGTCGGTGAGGAAGGCGTCGGTGGCGAGCCCGCCGCTCTTCACGTTGCACGCGGCGACCACCGAGCGCGTGATCAGGCTCACCTTGTCGGACGTGATGTAGCTGTCGGGCGACGCGTGGGTGGCGCGGTAGAACCACAGCACGTTGGTGTGCAGGTGGGTGCGGTTGTTCGCCGGCGAGCCCGCGATGATGCCGTGGTAGTCGTCCGGGTAGCGCTGCGCCTCCATCAACGCCTGCTGGCCGCCGGTCGAGCAGCCGTGGAAGTAGGCATAGCGCGGCGCGCTGCCGTAGAAGGCGCGCGCGATCTCCTTCGACACGACCGTCATCAGGTGCGTGGCGCGGTGGCCGAAGTCGACCCACTTCTGCGGGTGGCCGACGAGCGCGTCAGCGTCGGTGTTGGTCGAGGGCGTGGTGCCCATGTCGGTGGTGCCGCTCGCGATGCCAAGCTTGAGCGCGGCGACCATCGCCGGCACGGCGATCGCGATGTTGCCGCCGTAACCGCCGTTGCCCAAGCCGAGGAAACGCCCGGTCCAGCCGGGATCGGGCATCCACAGTTCCATGTTGATGAGCGAGTCGCTGGTCGGCGTGAGGGTCGCCGTCACGCGGCAGAAGGGCGGCAGCGAATCGTAGATCCGGCCGTCCGGCGCGGTGAACGAGGGGCCGGGAACGGGAGTCGCCGAGGTGACGATCGTATCCGGGTAATAAAAGCCCATCAGCCCCGCGCAGTCGCCGGCTCGTGCGCCGGGCACGGCCGCGAGCGCGAGGAGCGCGGCAAGTAATGCCTTCATGGACACCTCCCGCCAGCCACTGTGCCCGCGCCGTATTGCGGCAGCGCAGGAGCGCTGCGCGCCGCCATAGTCCGTTCGGCGCAGGCTTGGGTGAAGAAGGGCCCGTGCCGGGCGACGGTACCCATGACGGCAATGAACCCGATCCATTTCGACCCGGCGCTGCCGATCAGCCAGAAGCGCGACGAGATCGCGTGCACGGTGGCGGGTCTTCGGACCAGGCGTGGTAGGGGTAGGCGGTTTCTTGGTGTTTATATTGTGGGCCGGGTTGGATTCGAACCAACGACCAAGGGATTATGAGTCCCCTGCTCTGACCGGCTGAGCTACCGGCCCCTCGAGAGAGCTTACTGCAAATGAAAAGGGCCGCTGGCGCGGCCCTTTTTTCTCTTCCCTTCGATCAGCCTTCCTGGTCCAGGAAGCTCTTCAGCCTCTCGGAGCGCGAGGGGTGCCGCAGCTTCCTCAGCGCCTTGGCCTCGATCTGCCGTATGCGCTCGCGCGTGACGTCGAACTGCTTGCCGACCTCCTCCAGCGTGTGGTCGGTGGACATCTCGATGCCGAAGCGCATGCGCAGCACCTTGGCCTCGCGCGGCGTGAGCGTGTCGAGCACTTCCTTCGTCACGTCGCGCAGGCTGGCGAAGGTCGCCGCGTCGGAGGGCGCGAGCGTCGACTGGTCCTCGATGAAATCGCCGAGGTGCGAGTCGTCGTCGTCGCCGATCGGCGTCTCCATCGAGATCGGCTCCTTGGAGATCTTGAGGATCTTGCGGATCTTCTCCTCGGGCATCTCCATGCGCGCGGCGAGCGTCGCCGGGTCCGGCTCCTGGCCGGTCTCCTGCAGGATCTGGCGGCTGATGCGGTTCATCTTGTTGATGGTCTCGATCATGTGCACCGGGATGCGGATGGTGCGCGCCTGGTCGGCGATCGAGCGCGTGATCGCCTGCCGGATCCACCACGTGGCATAGGTCGAGAACTTGTAGCCGCGGCGGTATTCGAACTTGTCGACCGCCTTCATCAGGCCGATGTTGCCTTCCTGGATCAGGTCGAGGAACTGCAGCCCGCGGTTGGTGTACTTCTTGGCGATCGAGATCACCAGCCGCAGGTTGGCCTCGGTCATCTCGCGCTTGGCGCGGCGCGCCTTCGCTTCGCCGGTCGACATCTGCTTGTTGATCTCCTTCAGATCGCGGATCGGGATGCCGATCTTCTGCTGCACCGCCTGGATCTTGCCGAGCAGCTCGAGGATCGACGGCTCGAGGCGGCGCAGCGCCTCGCTCCACGGCTGCGCCGCGTTGATGTCGCCGGTCAGCCAGCGCCGCGAGCCCTCGGTGCCGGCGAAGATCCTGATGAAGTGCTGGCGCGGCATCTGCGCCTTCTCGACGCAGATGTCGTGGATCGCGCGCTCGTGGCGGCGGATCTCGTCGACCAGGCTCCTCACGCTGTCGGAAAGCCGCTCGACGATGCGCGCGGTGAAGCGGATCCCCATCAGCTCGTTGGAGATCTGGTCGCGCGCGCGCAGGTAGTCCTTGTCCTTCGAGCCCTTGTGCTCCAGCGCCTTTGCCATCTTGTCGTAGAGGCGGCGGATGCGCGCGAATTTCTCGAGCGCCTCGCCGCGCAGCTTCAGCAGGCTCGCGGACTGCGCGGCGCCCTCGTCTTCCTCGGATTCGCCCTCTTCCTCCTCGATCTGCGCCTCCTCGTCCTCGGGCGACTCGGCTCTCTTCGGATCGAAGTCGTCCTTGGCGTTGGGATCGATCAGGCCGTCGACCACCTCGTCGACGCGCGACTCGTCCTTTTCGACCTTGTCGGCGAGCTCGAGGATCTCGCGCACCGTGGTCGGGCAGGCGCTGATCGCCTGGATCATGTGGCGCAGGCCTTCCTCGATGCGCTTGGCGATCTCGATCTCGCCCTCGCGCGTGAGCAGCTCGACCGAGCCCATCTCGCGCATGTACATGCGCACCGGGTCGGTGGTGCGGCCGAACTCGGAATCCACCGTGGAGAGCGCGGCCTCGGCCTGCTCCTCCACGTCCTCGTCGGTCTGCGCGACGGGCGTGGCATCGGAGGCGATGAGCAGCGTTTCCTGGTCGGGCGCCTGGTCGTAGACCTGGATGCCCATGTCGCCGAAGGTCGAGATGATGGCTTCGATCTGCTCGGCGTCGACCAGATCGTCGGGCAGGTGGTCGTTGATCTCCGAGTAGGTGAGGAAGCCGCGCTCCTTGCCGAGCTTGATCAGGTTCTTGAGGCGCGTGCGCCGGGTCTCGGCGTCCTCTTTCGGCGTCTCGGCCGGGAGCAGCCATTCGTCCTTGCGGCCGCGGCGGCCGCCGCGGCCGCCCTTGCCCTTCGCCTTGACCTCGTTGACCTTCGCTTCCAGCAGCTCGAGCGCCTGCTTGGCGCTCTTGATCGGCGTTTTTGCCTTGGCGCTCTTGTCGTCGGGTTTCGGGGCGAGCGCCTTTACCGCGAGCGTCGCCTTCGGCGCGGCCGCCTTGTGCGCCCGGGCGGGCAGCCTGGCGCGCAGCCGCTTCTTGACGGCGCGCGACTTCGCCGCCGAAACGCGCTTCAGCGTCCTCGTCCTCAGGACCTTCTTGGCTTTTTTCTTGGCCGCACGGACTTTCCTTACCTTCGACTTGCGCTTCTTCTGGACCATCCTTACCCCGCAAAACGACGTAAAACCCTACATGTTAGCAGGGTCCCCGTTTTTCAACCCCTAGTTTTTAGACCGCTGCGCTGGATTTTGTTGCACTTTTTTGAGGAAACGGCTGGCTTCTTCGGCTGATGCGACGCCCCGAAGAACCTTGCTACGCAAAATCCGTTCCTCCTCAGGCTCGCGCGCCTTGAGCGCCTCGAGCACCGAGCGGAATTCCGACACCGCCTCCTCCCGCGTCAGCTTCAGCTCGAGGAGGGTCGCCTGCGCATTGGAGAGCACGTCGGCGTGGCGCATGCCCTGTACCAGCTCGGCGACGAGCGCATCGGTGAGCCGCTCCGGGTCGTCGACCTCCGCGAGCTTCCCGATCAGCTCGCCCAACGCGGCCGACTCGGGTAACCGTGCATCGAGCAGCGTCCGGTCGATCTCGAAAGCGAGCGCCGGCCGGGCGAAAAGCCGCGTCAGCAGCTTCCACTCCAGCGGATAGGCGGGCCTCTTCTCCACCCGGGGTGAGGCCGTCGTGCGGTAGGAAGGGGGGGTGCGCAAATCCAGCAAGGCGGACGCCTCGTCCTGCGAGATGCCTGCCAGGTCCGCCACCGCTTTCAGCACCTGCAGCCGCAGGGCGGGCGCGGCGATCCTCTGCACGTGGGGCCTGGCGGCGGCGAGAAAGCGCGAGCGGCCCTCTGCCGTGCCGAGGTCGGACTGCGAGCGCAACTCGCCGAGAAGGAACTGGGAGAGCGTCTGCGCCTCGCCGGCCAGCTTCTCGAACCCTTCCTTGCCGTGGCTGCGAACATACGTGTCCGGGTCTTCGCCCTCGGGAAGAAACAGGAAGCGCAGCGGCTTGTGGTCGAGCGCAAGCGGCAGGCTCACTTCCAGGGCGCGCCAGGCTGCCTTGCGGCCGGCGGCGTCGCCGTCGAAGCAGAACACCAGCTCGTCGGCGAGCTTGAGAAGCTTGGAGACGTGTACCGGCGTGGTCGCGGTGCCGAGCGTGGCCACCGCGTAGCCGACGTCGAACTGCGCAAGCGCGACCACGTCCATGTAGCCCTCGACCAGCAGCGCCCGGCCGGCCGAGCGAATCGCCTCGCGCGCCTGCACCAGCCCGTAGACTTCGCGGCCCTTCTCGAAGAGCGGCGTCTCCGGAGAGTTCAGGTACTTGGGCTCAGCGTCCGCGATCACGCGCCCGCCGAAGCCGACCACGGCGCCGCGCGCGCTGAAGATCGGGAACATGATGCGGTCGCGAAAGCGGTCGTAGCGCTTGCCTTCGTTCTCGATGACGAGGCCGCATTCCACGAGGGGAGATTCAGAATATTGTTCAAAAACGGACTTCAGCGCCTGCCAGTCGTCCGGGGCGTAGCCGATGCGAAAGCGCGCGGCAATTTCACCGGTCAACCCGCGCTGCTTCAAGTACTGAATCGCCTTGGGAGACTGTCTTAGTTGCGCGCGATAGAAATCCATCGCCTTTTCCATCACCGCGTAGAGGTCGGTCTCGCGCTCCTTGCGGGCGGCTTCCTCGGGGCCGGGCGCGCGCACCTCGGGCACCTGCATGCCGACCGCGGCGGCGAGATCCTTCACCGCGTCGACGTAACCCAGCCCGGCGTACGCCATGAGGAAGCCGATCGCATTGCCGTGCGCGGCGCAGCCGAAGCAGTGGTAGAACTGCTTGGCGGGACTGACTGTGAAAGAAGGCGTCTTCTCGCCGTGGAATGGGCACAGCCCGAGGTAGTTGGCGCCGCCCTTCTTGAGCTGGACGTAGCGCGACACTACCTCCACGATGTCGACCCGGTTGAGGAGGTCCTGCTTGAACGAGTCGGGGATCACGACCCCGATTTTGACCTAAAACTTCAGCCCGAAAGCCTGCTTTTGACCAGATTCGAGACCTTGCCCATGTCGGCGCGGCCGGCGAGGCGCGCTTTGAGCGCGGCCATCACCTTTCCCATGTCCTTCATGCCCGAGGCGCCCGATTCCGCGACCGCGGCGGCAACCGCCTCGCCGATCTCCGCGTCGCTCATCTGCCGGGGCAGATAAGCGGAGAGCACCTCGATCTCGAATTTCTCGGCCGCGACGAGGTCGTTGCGCGCCGCTTTTTCGAACTGGGCGATCGACTCGCGGCGCTGCTTGATCAGCTTCTCGACCGCCGACACGACGTCGGCGTCGGAGAGCTCGATCCGCTCGTCGACTTCCCTTTGCTTCAGCGCGGCGAGCAGCAGGCGGATGGCCGACAGGCGCGCCGCGTCCCTGGCGCGCATCGCCGCCTTCATGTCTTCGGTGATTTGCTGCTTGAGAGAGATGCTGGCTAGTAGAGCTTCTGCGGCAGCATCTGGCTGCGCAGACGCTTGTGGTGGCGCTTTACGGCGGCGGCGAGCTTGCGTTTGCGCTCGGCGGTCGGCTTTTCGTAGTACTCGCGGGCGCGCAGCTCGGTGAGCAGGCCGGTCTTCTCCACGGTGCGCTTGAAGCGGCGCATGGCCACCTCGAACGGCTCGTTTTCCTTGACGCGTACTGTCGGCATCCCGCTCTCGGGCTCGAAAAGGGGCTGAATTGTAGCAGAATCGGCCAATGCTGATCCTTGGCATCGAGACCTCCTGCGACGAAACCGGCGTTGCGGTTTATGACGGCGGGCTGCTCGCCCACGCGGTGCACTCCCAGGTCAGCATGCACGACGCCTACGGCGGAGTGGTGCCCGAGCTCGCCTCGCGCGACCATGTCCGGCGGCTCGTCCCGCTCACCCGCGAGGTGCTGTCCCGCGCGGGACGGCGCACGGCGGACCTGACGGGCATCGGCTATACCGAGGGCCCGGGACTCGCCGGCGCGCTTCTCGTCGGCGCCTCATTTGCCCACGGCCTGGCGCAATCGCTCGGCATCCCCGCCGTGGGCATCCACCACCTCGAAGGCCATCTGCTCTCGCCGCTCATCTCCGAGCCGGCGCCCCGGTTTCCGTTTGTCGCGCTTCTCGTCTCCGGCGGCCATACGCAGCTGATGCGCGTCGAGGGCATTGGTCGCTACCTCTTGCTGGGGGAGACGCAGGACGACGCGGCGGGCGAGGCTTTCGACAAGACCGCGAAGCTTCTCGGGCTGGGCTACCCCGGCGGGCCGGCGTTATCGCAGCTAGCCCAGTCGGGCACGCCCGGCCGCTACCGGCTGCCGCGCCCGATGATCGGCAGCGGCGATCTCGAGTTCAGCTTCTCGGGACTCAAGACCGCGGTCGTGACGCTCGCCAAGCAGGCCGCACCGGCGGCTCATGCCGACATCGCGCGCGCCTTCGTCGACGCGGTGGTGGAAGTGCTGGTGGCGAAATGCGTGCACGCGATGGAGCTGAGCGGGCTGACGCGCCTGGTCGTCGCCGGCGGCGTGGGTGCGAATCGCCAGTTGCGCTCTGCGCTTGGCAAAGAGGCTGAACAGCGCGGCTTCGACCTGTTTTATCCGCAACCCGAGCTGTGCACCGACAATGGCGCGATGATCGCCTTTGCTGCCGCCCAGCGCTTGCGCCAGGGGCAAGACGGCGCAGAGCACGCCTTCAGCGTCAGGCCGCGCTGGGACCTCGAGGCGATCAGCTAGCTTTTTTCGCGCCGATGCGCGATTCGGTGCCGGCGAAGAGCCGGCCGATGTTTCCCTTGTGCCGCCAGACGAGAAGCGCGGCGATGCCCGCAACCACGAGCAGCATGTCGTAGCTCGAGCCGATATACCAGGCGAAGAAGGGCGCGAACAGCGCGGCCACCAGCGAGGCGAGCGAGGCATAACGCAAGAACGCCGCGATCACGATCCAGGTGGCGAGGCTGCCCAGGCCGAGCCAGACATCGAGGCCGAACAGCACGCCCGCCGCCGTCGCGACGCCCTTGCCGCCCTTGAAGTGGTGAAACAGCGGAAAAAGATGACCCAGAAATACCGCGAGCCCGGCCAGCGCCGCGGCCTCCGGCGCATAAAGCTGGGCAAGCCAGACCGCGAGCCAGCCCTTCCCCGCGTCTCCCGCCAGCGTGAGAGCGGCCGCGGCTCGCTTTCCGGTGCGCAGGACGTTGGTCGCTCCCGGGTTCCTGGAGCCGTAGGTCCGCGGATCGGGCAGCCGCATCAGGCGGCTCACCGCGATCGCGAACGAAACCGACCCCAGACAGTACGCGGCGAGCACCGTCAGCGCGCTCTGCATGCGGGCGATTCTATAGAATCGGACCCACCATGGACGCCATCCTGATCCGCGACCTGCGCGTCGAGGCGCTCATCGGCGTTCACAAGCGCGAGCGCCACCTGCTGCAAACGCTGTCCATCGACCTGGAGATCGGGCTTCCCGGCGCGCAGGTGTTCGAGAGCGACAGGGTTTCCGATACGATCGACTACGAGCAGGTGGCGCTGAAGATCCGCGGCCTCGCTGCGAGCGGCCACTTCCGGCTGGTGGAGACCTTCGCCGAGCGCATCGCCCGCCTGCTGATCGGCGATTTCGGCGCTCCCTGGGTCAAGGTGAGCGCAGCAAAGCTCGGCATCCTCGCCAACGCCCGCTTCGTCGGCGTATCGATCGAGCGCGGCAAGCGCTAGTCATCCCCTCGGGTGGTGCCTGGCGTGCAATGCCTTGAGCCGCTCGCGCGCCACGTGCGTATAGATCTGCGTCGTCGAGATGTCGGCATGGCCGAGCAGCATCTGGACCACGCGCAGGTCGGCGCCGTGGTTGATGAGGTGCGTGGCGAACGCGTGGCGCAGCACATGCGGCGAGAGCCGCTTGCCCGGAATTGCGCGTGTCCCATAGCGCCGGATGAGATGCCAGAAGGCCTGGCGCGTCATGCCGGCGCCGCGCGCCGTGACGAAAAGGGCATCGACATTTTTCGTCTTGAGCAGGGGGCCGCGCCCTTCCTTCAGGTACTTTTGCAGCCAGTGCACCGCCTCCTCGCCAAGCGGAACCAGGCGCTCCTTCGAACCCTTGCCGAGCACGCGAACCACGCCGGCCTCGAGATTGGCCTCGAAGACCTTCAGCGCGACCAGCTCGGACACCCGCAAGCCGGTGGCATAAAGCGTCTCCAGCATGGCGCGGTCGCGCACGCCGAGGGCAGTGCTCGCGTCCGGCGCCGCAAGCAGCGCCTCCACGTCCGCCTCCGACAGGGTTTTCGGAAAGCGCGGCGGCCGCTTCGGGGGATCGAGCTTGAGGGTCGGGTCGGCGGCGATGCGCCGCTCGCGCAGGCAGTACCGGTAGAAGCGCTTCAGGCTCGATACCCGGCGCGCTGCGCTCGTAGCGCGGCCCTTGCGCGAGGCGAGGAAGGCGTACAGCTCTGCTTCCCCTGCCTTCAATAAGCCGTCATTCAGGAACGCGGCCAGCTGCTCGAGATCGGCCCGATAGGAGGCGATGCTGTTCTTCGCGAGACCGTCTTCCAGCCAGAGCGCGTCGCAGAACGCGTCGAGCAGGGGTTCGGTCAGATTGCTTTTGCGTCTGCCGGCAGCCTTCACGACCGCGTCAAACATAGCTTCTCGATCTGCGCGAGCAGCTCGTCGGGGATCTCGATGCCGCGGGAGCGCGCGGCCTTCTCGCACGCGAAGCGCCGCGCCCCCGGCAGCCGCACCTCGGGGTCGGCAAGCATCGCCGAGACCAGGGTCTCGACCCGTTCCGAGAATTTCTCGGTCCCGGCCAGCGCCGACGGATCGATGACGATGAAAGACTGGCCGATGCGCGGGCGGTTGCCCTGCTCGGAGAAAAACGAATCGGCCTCGGCTCCGATGGCCGCGCCGGTGAGCGAGGCGCAGATCAGCTCGAACATCAGCGCGAGCATCGCGCCCTTCGCGCCGCCGATCGGAAACAGGCTGCCGTGCTCGATCGCCTCTTTCGGATCGGTGGTCGGCTTGCCGTTGCGGTCGAGCGCCCAGCCCTCGGGGATCGCCTCGCCCTTGCGCATCGACATCATGATCCGGCCGCGGACCACGGTGGTCAGCGCCAGATCGACGACGATCGGGTCGCGCTCTTTTCGAGGAAAAATCGCGGCCACCGGGTTGGTGCCGAAAAGCGCCTTCCTGCCGCCCCAGGGCGGAATCGCGGCCGGAGAGTTGGTGAAGGCGAACCCCACCAGGCCGGCCTCGGCCACGGGCAGCAGGTGAATGCCGAGCACGCCGACGTGCGCGCTGTTGCGGATGCCCGCAAAGCCGATGCCGTTGCGGCGCGCGCGCTGGATCGCCTCGCCGAGCGCCCATTCGACCGAGACGTAAGGCAGGCCGTCGCGGTTATCGATCAGGCAGGCGCCGCCGCGCTCGGCCAGCATCGCAGGATGGGCGGCGCCGTCGGCGCGGCCGTTGCGCAGCATCGAGCAGTAGAAGGGCACGCGCGACAGGCCGTGCGTCGCAAGCCCCTGTTCTTCCGCGCGCACCAGGTGCTTCGCCGCCGCCTCGGCCATGCGCGGGTGGGCGCCGGCGCCTTCGAGCGCGGTGCGCGCGAGTCGAAACAACTCTTGCGCGTTCTTCTTCATAGCGAGGATTCTACGGCCATGGGCAAGCTCATCGAACTGACCGCCGCGGACGGCCACCGGCTCGCCGCCTACCGCGCCGACCCCGCCGGCAAGCCGCGCGGCGCGATCGTCGTCATCCAGGAAATCTTCGGCGTCAACAGCCACATCAAGGAAGTGGCCGACGGCTTCGCCGCCGACGGCTACGTGGCGATCGCGCCGGCGATGTTCGACCGCGTGCAGAAGAACGTCGATCTCGGCTATACGCCGCCCGATATCGAGAAAGGCCGCGAGCTGCGCGCCAAGATCACCCTGGACTTCGCCATGAAGGATGCCGAAGCCGCGGTCAAGGCGGCTGCGCCGGCCGGCAGGGTCGGCATCGTCGGCTATTGCTGGGGCGGGTTCGTCGCGTGGATGGCCTCGGCAAAGGTGCCGGGGCTCGCCGCCGCGGTGCCGTACTACGGCGGCGGCATCCTCGACAACACCGACATCCAGCCGCGAGTTCCGGTGATGGGCCACTTCGGCGAGAAGGACGCGATGATCCCGGCCGAAGGCGTGAAGAAGCTTGCCGCGAAGCACCCGAAGCAGCAGATCTTCCTCTACCCGGCGGATCACGGCTTCAACTGCGATCACCGCGGGTCGTATCACGCGCCTTCGGCCAAGCAGGCGCGGGAGCGCACGCTAGCGTTTCTGCGAAAGCACCTCGGCTGAGTCGCCGAGCAGCGCGCGCCGAAAGCGGTCTTTCAGCGCCACGCCATCGAGCGGCGGCAGCACCAGGGGCAGCTTCTCGGCGGCGACTTTGACGACGGCGAAATTCGGTCCTGCGCCTTCGTGAATGATGGAGCGCAGGGTTTTCAGGCTCGAAGTCGTCTTTGAATACTCGAAGCCGCAAGCCCGCGCCACGCCGGCCAGATCGACGCCGTGCGCGGTGTGCGTCTCCTGCATGCCGGTTTCGCCGTAGCGCTCGTTGTCGATCACAACCAGCGTCAGATTCGGCGGCTGCTGCGCGCCGATCGTGGCGAGCGAGCCGATTCCCATCAGCATCTCGCCATCCCCGGTGATCACCAGCACTCTTCGCCTGGGCTGGGCCAGCGCAAGCCCAAGGCCGATCATCGCCGCCTGGCCCATCGCGCCCCAGAGCGGAAAGTTGAGCGGCGCGTCACCGGCGGCGGTGATATCCCAGGCGGTGGAGCCCAATCCCGCGACGACGAGAAGCTCGCCTCGCCCGGAAAGCAGGGTTTTGACTGCTTCGCGCCGGTGCAAGGTCATTGGCGAAAGCTCTTGATGCCGATAACGCCTTGCGAGATCAGAACCGCCGTCGCCTGCTCCTGCCGCAAAGCATCGGCGACGAGCGGCGCGATCTCCTCTGCTCGCGCCGCGCGACGCACGCGAACATCCATCGCCTCGAGCACGGCGGGTGTCGCCTCGCCCATGGGCACCTGCCACGAGTTGAACTCGCCCTCTTCGCCCCGCATGGTGACGATCATCAGCAGCGGAATGCGGCAGGTCTTGAGCAGGCCGGCTGCGTTGATGACGTTGCCGACACCGCTCGACTGCATGAGAAGCACGCTCTTTTCGCCGCCGAGCCAGGCCCCGGCCGCAAGGCCGATGCCTTCTTCCTCGGTCGTCAGTACCACGCTGAGCATCTTTCGATCGCCCTGGCACAGCTCGATCAGCCGCGAGTGGCCGGCATCGGGCACGTAGCCGACGACGCGTACCTGCGCCAGGGAGAGCGCGCGGTGAACCTCCTGCGGCCAGTCAGGCTGCATCTTTCAACAAGGTCTGCCCGGGACGCACGCGCGTGAATTTCACGGGCCGCATGGCCACCTCATTAAATCGAATGCTGGTGAAGGCTGACTCGTCCAGCGGCCCGGTTTCGGGGAAGTCCGACCTGAAATGCGCGCCGCGCGAGTCCTTGCGCGCGATCGCTGCTGCCGCGATGACCCGGCTCACTGCCACCAAATTCTTCAGGTTCATCCAGTCGTGCCAGCTCAGATTGAAGGCGCGGTTCGTCCCGTCTAGCGCGAAACGGTCGAGCTCATCATTCAAGGACCCAAGCTCGCGCAGCGCCTGCTCCAGGCCCGCGCCGTCGCGCAGGATGCCTACCCTTTCCCACATCGTCTCGAACAGCTTCTCTCGCAGGGGTTCCAGATTTGAGTTGGCAGGACGGTTCCTGAACGGCGTCTCGCAGGCCGCGACGGCAGATTCGATCGCCGCGCGGTCCGGCTCGCGCAGGGCGCCTTCCCTGCGCAGCCAGGCAGCCATCGAGTCGCCCGCGACGGCGCCGAACACTGTGGAGTTGGCCACGCCGTTGCCGCCGAGCCGGTTCGCGCCGTGCACGCCGCCAGAATCCTCGCCCGCGACGAACAGCCCGGGCAGCTCGGTGCGGCAGTCGGCGGCGAATTCGACGCCCCCCATCATGTAGTGCGCGGTCGGCACCACCTCGACCAGCCCGCCGGCGAGATCGAAGCCGCAATCGGCGCAGCGCTCGACCATGCCCTTGAATTGTTTTCTGACGTTGTCCGCGCCGAGGTGGCTCATGGAAATGTACAAACCGCCGTGCGGCGAGGTGTTGCCGTTTTTAATCTCCGAAAACATCGCGCGCGAGACGATGTCGCGGGTCGCGCGCTCGGCTTTTGGGTCGTAGCGGCCCATGAAGCGCTCGCGCTCCCCATTTAGAAGATGCCCACCCGCGCCGCGCAGCCCTTCTTCGAGCACCGTGCCGGTCATGCGCGTGTGCGCGCCGGCGAGCAGCCCGGTGGGGTGGAACTGCACCATTTCCATGTCGCGCAGCGGCAGCCCCGAGCGCCAGGCCATCGCCAGGCCGTCGCAGCTCTTGTCGCCGGAGGGCGTGTGGTACTTGTACATCGTCGGTCCGCCGCCGGTTGCCAGCAGGACTGCCTTGGCGCGCACGAACACGTACTCGCCGGTTCGCATGTCGACGAAAAGCACGCCCGACAGGGCGCTTCCATCCCTGGTTCTTATCAGCTCGACTGCACGGTGCTCCTCCAGCCGCGCGATGCCGCGCGCCCAGACCTGCTCGGCGAGCCGGTTGATGATCTCGATGCCTGTGAGGTCGCCCTTGTGCACGGTGCGGTCGAACGTCTGCCCGGCGAAGGCCTTCTGGTGGATGCTGCCGTCGGGATTGCGGTCGAAAAAGCAGCCGAGCTCGTTTTCCAGCTCGCGGATCCTCTCAACGGCCAGGGTCACCAGCTGCCAGGCGAGGTCCTGGTCGGGAAGCCACTTGCCGCCTTCGATGGTGTCCATGAAGTGGCGCTCGATCGAGTCGCCCTTTGCCAGCGCGACGTTGTAGCCGCCCTGCACCATGCGCGTGCAGCCGCATTTGCCGAGCAGGCCTTTCACGGCAATGGTGATCGACAGCTCGGGCGCCGCCTGACCGGCGTGCAGCGCGGCAAACAGGCCGGCGCCGCCCGAGCCGAGGATCAGGATGTCCGTGTCGATGCGCGAGGTAACCATTGCATGACCAGCACCAGCACCACGAGCGCGAAGCCCACGGCGTCGAACAAGGCTTTCGGATACACCAGCAGGAAACCTGCGACGACCAGCATGATCCGTTGCGCGAGGCTGGTGCGCTTGAAGAGCCAGCCCTGCAATCCGCCGGCGAGCGCCACGATGCCGACCGCGGCGGTGAAGGTCACCAGCGCGATCGAGCCCCAGTCGGCGCCGGCGAGGGTCTTGAAGGACCCGGTCAGGAGAAGTCCGGTGCCGCTTGGGTCGAGCACGAACATGAACGGCACGAGAAACGCGGGGGTGGTGTATTTCCAGCACTGCAGCGTCGTCTTGTAGGGGTCGCCTCCGGTGATCGCGGCGGCGGCGAAAGGCGAGAGCGCGGTCGGCGGCGATACCTCGGAGAGCACGGCGTAGTAGAAGATGAACATGTGCGCCGCGAAATCCGGCACGCCCAGCTTGATCATCGCCGGCGCGGCGATGACCGCGCAGATGATGTAGCTCGCCGTCACCGGGACGGCCAGACCGACGATCCAGACGATGAGCGAGGTGTAGATGGCGGTGAGCAACAGCGAGCCGCCGGCGTAGTCGAGGACGATCGAGCTGAACTTGAGGCCAAGGCCGGTGAGGGTCACCGTGCCGACGATGATGCCGGCGCCGGCGCAGGTGGCAGCGACGTTCAGCACTCCGAGCGAGCCGCCGGCGAGCGCCTTCACCAGCCCGGAGTCCCACAGGCCGCGGCCAACGGGGATTTTTCTCCTGAAAACCTGGTACGGAATGAGCGCGGTGTCGGGCCTCAGGAAGCTCGTCACCGCGGAGACCAGCGTCGCCCAGAACACCGCCATCACGGGCGAGAAGCCCCACAGCATGAACACCACGATCGACACCAGCGACAGGAAGTGGAACCAGTATTTCTTGCTCAGGTTCCACGCCGATTCGACGCGCTCGAAAATGACGTCCTGCATGCCGAACTTGCGCACGTCGATCTCGACCATGGCGAACAGCGCGAGGTAGTACAGGCAGGTCGGGATCGTCGCCATCAGGATCACGTCGAGGTACGAGATCTTGAGGAACTCGGCGATCAGGAAGGCGGCGGCGCCCAGCACCGGCGGCGAAATGATCGCGCCGAGCCCGCCCGCGGCGAGCAGGCCGCCCGCCGCGTCCTTGCCGTAGCCGACCTTGGCGAGCATCGGATAGGCGACCGAGCCGAGCGTCACGGTGGTGGCGACGCCCGACCCGGAAGGACCGCCGAGCAGGAACGAGGCGAGCACCACCGTGCGGCCGGCGCCGGTCGGCTTGCCGCCCATCGCCGAGAACGAGAAGTCGATGTAGAACTTGCCGGCGCCCGAGTACTGCAGGAACGCGCCGTAGACAGTGAACAGGATGATCAGCGACGAAGAAACGTCGACCGCGACGCCGTAGATGCCTTCCAGCGTCATGTACATGTGCCCGATGAGCCGGGGAATCTCGTAGCCCTTGTGGGTCCAGGGCGCCGGCAGGGTGGGCCCGAAGATCGCGTACAGCAGGAAGCATAGGGTGATCACCGGCATGACCCAGCCGGTCGCGCGCCGCATCGCCTCCAGCACCAGCACGATCAGCGCCACGCCGAACACCACGTCCCAGCTGTTCGGCAGGATCGAGCGGTCGAAGAAATCGTCGCCGTTCGCCAGCAGGTACACCGCAATCGCGATGCCCAGCGCCGCGAGCGCCCAGTCCCACGCCATCACGCGATGGCGGAAGCGCCGCGAGGTCGGGAAAATGAGGAAACACAGGAACAGCACGAACGCAACGTGGATCGCGCGCAGCACCTCGGTCCGCACGATCTGGTAGGCGGCGTAGAGGTGGAACAGCGACATCAGGACCGCCACCGCCGTGATGAAGTCCCCGAGCCGCCCGCGGAACCTGTTCTGGACGCCCTCCTCTCGCTCGATGAGCTCTTCGACCCGCTTGAGCCCCTCCTCGCTGATTTCGGCGGCGGGCTGATGGATGCGGGCGATCTCTTCGCTCATTGCCCGTTGCGCGCTCCAGCCCTACTGCAGCTTGATTCCCTTCTCGGAGAAGTATTTGACCGCCCCGGGGTGCCAAGGGATCGGCGAGGCTTCCTTTTTCTGGTTCTCGAGCTTGAAGTTCTCCGCCTCCTTGTGGACGCGGACCAGCTCTTCCTTGTGGTCGAAGACTGCCTTGACGATGTCATAGGCGGTTTTCTCGTCCATGTTCTGGTGCGCCACCAGCAGGTTCATCACCGTGGCCTGCCTGTTGTCGGCGTCCATGCCGCGGTACATGTCCTTCGGGATCACGTCCTGCGC
>Ga0209268_1000211_pt1 | contig 32534 bp, 38 predicted proteins | sample GraSoiAngelo_143_FD_185900 | JGI IMG/M metagenome (GOLD analysis project Ga0209268, IMG submission 185900) | Grasslands soil microbial communities from the Angelo Coastal Reserve, California, USA - 14_1009_02_30cm (SPAdes) (version 2) | ecosystem: Environmental > Terrestrial > Soil > Grasslands ... | reverse complement strand
TGACCTGGGTTTCAACGAGTCCGCGCCGAAGACGAGGCCGAGCGAGCTGTTCCAGCGCAATTGCTGGATCTCGTTCGAGCCGGTCGAGAGCAGCATCGCGGTGCTGGCCGACTACATCGGGCCGCACAAGATCATGTGGGCCACCGATTATCCGCACTCGGACGGCTTCTTCCCGGGCGCGCCGCAGATGCTCCGCGAGCGCCTCGGAACACTGTCCCCCGAGGCGAAGCACCAGGTGCTCGCCGGCGGCGCGCTCGGCTTCTACGGGATGAGCTGAGGCCGGCACCGCAAAGCGCTACGCTGACCCCGGCGGTTAACTATCGAGCGCAGCCACCGCCTCGATCTCGATCAGCGCCTCTGGGATCGCCAGATTCGAGATCTGCACCAGTGTGCTCGCGGGTGGGTTGGGCCCGAAGAACTCCGAGCGCACCTCGCCGTACGCCTCCCGATAACGCACGTCGATGACGAAGACGGTGACCTTGACGACATCGTCCATCTTGCCGCCGCCGGCCTCGACGATCATCTTGATCTGCTCGAAGATGCGGCGTGTTTGCGCCTTGATGTCGCCCTTGCCCACGAGATTGCCGTCTTTGTCGTAGGGCAACTGGCCCGCCACGTAGATGGTGTTGCCCACGCGCCAGCCAAGGGTGTAGCGCGGCCGCTGGTCCTTCATGCCGGGCGGAGCGATCGGGATGCGTGCCATGACGACTCCTCCATTTCTCGATCGAACGGCCTCGCGCCCCTGGCGCGGGCCGCGATAGTATGTGCCCGTTCGATCTCCTCCGGAGGGATTACTGATCCGCATCGCCGTTCTGAACTTCGTCCATGAAGGCGTCGAGCTGGTCGGCATCGAATCGCCGCTCTGGCCCCGGACCGGTACCGGTTCGGGCTGGATCACGAGGGAGGCCTACGAGCACTTTCTCGGCCGCATGATCGCCGAGCTCGAGCGTGGCGGGAGATGGCACGGCGTCTATCTCGCCCTGCATGGCGCGATGGGTGTGCGCGGCGTGGCGCGGCCCGAGGCCGACATCGCCCGCCGCGTGCGCGAGATCGTGGGCCGCGACGCCTTCATCGCCGGCACCTTCGATCCGCACGGCAACGAGGACGCCGAGTTCCTGCGTCAGACCGACTTCGCGTTCTGCGCGAAATACTTCCCGCACTACGACAGCCGCCTGCAAGGCGAGCGCGCGGCCCGCATGCTGATCCGCGCCATCCGCGGCGACTACACACCTGTCAGTGCCACCGTGAAGGTTCCGATCCTGACCGCGACGGTCCTGCAATGGACTGGCGCCTCGCCGTGGATGGACCTCGTCCAGCGCGCACTCGTCTGGGAAGCGCGCGAGCCCGACCTCTACATGAACGTCTTCTTCGGCTTCCCGTTCGCCGACGTGCCGGATGTCGGCATGACGGTCCAGGCGATGACCAACGGCAAACCCGCGCTTGCGCGCAAGGCCGCTGACGACGTCGCGACGTGGGCATGGCGCCGGCGCGAGGCACTGCTGAAGACGGCGACGGTGCATCCCATCGCCGAGGGCGTCGAGCTCGCCAAGGAGGCGGTGGCGCGCGACGCCTGGCCCGCGGTGCTGGCCGACCATTCCGACCGCTCTGGCTCGGCGACGTGGGTGCTGCAGCAGGTGATCGCGCAGGACCTGGCCGACGTGCTGATTGCCACCATCGCCGACCGCACGGTCGTCGAGGCGGTCGTGGCCAAGGGTCTGAAGGCCGGCGATCCGTTCGACACGGACGTTGGCGGCCTGGCCGACGAGTCCGCCGGCCAGCCGGTGCGGATCAAGGGCACGATCACGGGCGTGGCGGATATCGCCGGCCGGCACTGGGTGAGCGTCGCCTTCGGGCGAGGCAATGTCGTGCTGATCAGCGAATATCTCACCCAGGTCATGGACCCGCTCGGCCTGACGGGGCCGGGATTCTCGATCGATCAGTTCAAGGTCTTTGCAATCAAGTCTCGTGTGCACTTCCGCCGCGGCTTCGACGATTCGGGCTTCGCGAAGACGATCCTGTTGGTCGAGCCGGAGCAGCCATTCCTCGGCACGGTACGGCTCGAGGCGCTGCCCTACCGGAACGTCGACATCTCCAAGTTCTATCCGTACGGCGACGTCAGCTTTCCCTGAGACATGACGCTGCCAGTGTTCGAGACACCGCGCCTGATCGTGCGGTCCATCACCGAGCACGACGCCGAAGGTCTGCATGAGGCGTACGGCGATGCCGACGCCATGCGGCACTGGGACCTCCCTCCATCGGTAGACGTGTCGCAGACCGCCGAGCGCATACGCCTGTCCGCTGAAGCCGACCCACGCTGGCATGGCATGTGGGCGGTCCAGACTCATGCGGGCCGGTTCGTGGGCGCGATCAACTATCACGCGCACAACGAACAGCAACGGCGACTCGCGCTCGGGTGGATCGTGGTGCCGTCGTGCTGGCGCCAGGGTCTCATGACGGAGGCGGCGCCGCCCGTGATCTCGCATTGCTTCACGCGTCTGAACGCGCATCGCATCGAAGCTCGGATCGAGCCGGAGAACGTGTCGTCACGGCGGCTGGCTGCGAAGCTGCGCTTCACCGAGGAGGGCCTGCTGCGCGACTGGCTCTGCGTCGCGGGCGAGTTCCGCAACGTCGTGATGTACAGCCTGCTGCGCACGGAATGGAGTTAAGCTCCGCCCAGTTGACGGACGACGCCGTTCCAGAGCGAGTGAACGACCATAAGGAGCCGACCATGCTGATCGTCGACGCGCAGATTCATCTCTGGAATGCGGGCAACCCCACCAGCCCATGGCACCGGCAGATCCCCGCCTATCTCAAAGAACATGCCCTGAAGGAGATGGACGCCGGCGGTGTCGATGCCGCCATCCTCACGCCGCACACGCCGTGGGATCCGAACGCGAACGAGCTCTGCATGGAGGCCGCGCGCGCGCATCCCGACCGGTTCGCGATCCTCGGCAACTTCCCCCTCGACAAGCCCGAGAGCCGCGCGCTGGTCGACACGTGGAAGCAGCGCCCGGGAATGCTCGGCTGCCGCTTCACCTTCATCGGGCCGGACCAGAGCACGTGGCCGACGGACGGCACCGTCGACTGGCTGTGGCCGGCAGCGGAGCGGGCCGGCCTGCCGATCGCGATGATGGCGGCGAACTTTCTGCCGAAGGTCGGCGAGGTCGCCCAGCGGCACCCAAACCTCAAGCTGATCCTCGATCACCTCGGTCGCCCGAGGGGGGACACGAGCGCGAGTGAGCGGTGGGCGAATCTGGCGGACGTGCTCACGCTCGCGAAATATCCCAACATCGCGATGAAGGCGACCGGCCCGCCGAGCTATTCCGATCAGCCCTACCCGTTTCGCGACATCCACGACAATCTGCACCGCCTCTACGACGCCTTCGGCCCCGCGCGCTGGTTCTGGGGCACGGACATCACGCGCATGCCGTGCTCGTGGCGTCAGTGCGTGACGCTGTTCACCGAAGAGCTGCCCTGGCTGAAGGGCCGCGACCTCGAACTGGTCATGGGCCGGGCTGTCTGTGACTGGCTGGGATGGAAACGATAGGAGATACGACATGAGACCCAACAAGCTGCGCGAGCTCCTGAAGTCCAACAAGCCCACGCTGTCCACCCACATTCACACCACGTGGCCGTCCGTGGTGGAAGCCATCGGGCACACGGGTCTCTACGACTACGTCGAGTTCGTGGGCGAGTATGGCCCCTTCGACCTCCACGACCTCGACAACCTCGCGCGAGCCGGCGACATCTACAACATGTCGATGCAGCTCAAGGTCGACCAGGAGCCGCGGGGCTTCCTCGCGCAACGGGCGATCGGGTCCGGCTTCCACAGCATCTTGTTCGCGGACTGTCGTTCAGCCGCCGACGTGCAGGAGTGCGTGCGCATCGTGCGCGCGGAGACCCCGGAGGACGGAGGAACCTACGGCGTGGCCACCCGTCGGTTCACCTACATGGGCTATGGCGGCACCAAGGAGTACGTCCAGGCCCTGCCGCGACATCGTCGTGGCCATCATGATCGAGAAGCCGGGGACGGTCGACACGCTCGAGGAAGTCCTGTCCGTCAAAGGTGTCGACATGGTGCAGTGGGGCGGCTCCGACTACTCGATGGGCATCGGACGAGCCGGCGAGCGCTATTCGCCCCAGCTACGAGTGGTGGAGTGCCGCGTGTTCGAAACGGCCATCAAGATGGGCGTGCCGCCCCGCGCCGAGATCGCCACCGCGGATCAGGCGAAGTACTTCCTCGACATGGGCGTCCGGCATTTCTCCGTCGGCACCGACATCACGATCCTGCACCAGTGGTGGAAATCCCAGGGGGAGGACCTGCGCAAGGCTCTCGGCCATTGACACACCTGCGCGCGTGAGAGAGGGCGAGCACGAATGGCGACCAACCGACGGCAGCAGATCCAGCTGAGCCCCGACGAGCAGGCCGCGTTCTTCAGGGAGCGCAAGAAGGCCGCCCTCGCCACCATCGACAAGGACGGCTTCCCCCATGTCGTGGCCATGAACTACTTCGCGCGGGCCGGCGCCTTCTACATGACCTCCTACGGGAAGGCGCAGAAGGTCGTCAACATCCGCCGCAATCCCAAGGTGGCGCTGATGATCGAGGCCGGCGACGAGTACGCTGAGCTGCGGGGCGTGATGATCCGCGGGCGCTGCGAGATCCTGGAGGACGAGGCCAGTGTCAGGGCGGCGTTCGAGGGGCGGACGGGAGCGCAGGCGAATGCGTCGCCGGTCCAGCCGGGCGCGCTGGCCAGCGCGCCGAAGCGCGTGGTGCTCAAGATCGTCCCGGAGAAGGTGGTGAGCTGGGACCACCGCAAGCTCGGCGGACGATACTGACCCACTACCGTGAAGCGGCGCGTGCGCGGTGCGCGACGACCCCTCGCCTCGCGAGCTCGGCCTCGACGTCGCCCGCAAGAAATCGATGCGCCGCCTCGTGTCGCCTCAATGCGGAATCCATGTGGCAAAGGGTCAGACCCCGCGTGAATACGTGAGCCTGCTCTCCTGAACAGAGCTCCGCGATCGGCCGCATTTCCCTCGGCAGCCATGCCGATTCTGCGGTCAACGGGGGCATCGTCCGGACGGCCTCGTGTGTTTCCTGACATGGTCCATGAAGTGCAAGTGATCGGCCCGCCGCAACATGACCAGCTGCTTCGTGGCCGGGGTCCGTTCGAATAGCTCGTACATGCCGGCCAGCGGAAGCGAGACATCATTCTCCGCGACCAGATACAGCGTCGGAATGTCCCGACCCCATCCGAAGTCGAGCGTCACGGGGAGGATCCCGGGTTTCCTCCGCGAGCTTCCGGCGGGCGCGAGCGCCACGATCGCCTGGATGCGTCGCTCGACGTCCGGTGCCGCGAGTGCCGTCCAGCCTCCGAAGCTGTGTCCCACGATTCCGACACGAGCAGGATCAGGAATTGCATCTGAACTCCACGCGGTCGCGCTCAAGAGCTGATCGAGGAGCAATCGGACGTCGGGCACACGATTCGCGATCACGGCTTCCACGCGCGCCTTCCTGTGCGCGCTCGTTTCACCATCGCGAGACCCGAGCGCAGCAGCGACCTCGAAGTGATCCAAGGCGGCGACGACGTACCCGTGACTACTCAGGTGGGTGCACAGGAACGTCGCCCCGCGCCGATGGTGCCAGCTGGCGTGCGAGAAAATAATCAGCGGGTACGTTCCGGGATGCGCTGCGGCGTCGCGGATCGCCTGTTGGCTTCGCGACGTGGTGCCGATGGTGAAGACGTCCTGCGTTTCTGGCGAAAGATCCTCGCCCGCATATGTCGCCGCTGCCGGGTACCAGATCTCGCATGAGAACGCGCGGACCCGGTCAGCGTCAAAAGCCTGAATGGTCCTCACGCCAACCGGGAATCGCCCGCGAAGGAAGGGGTCGTAGTCGCCGCCTGTCATCAGAGCCTTCCGTACCAGAGCTTACGTCTTCGGCGCGCCGGCTCGCGGTAGAATCGCTTCCACGCGAGGCCCAGTTGCCGCCCGGCGGGCGAGCACGTCCATTGACCGGAGGATGATGCAACTCTCGCGGACGAATATCTGCTTGAAGGAGTGCCAGAGCGCGACGTCATCGATGTGGATGAAGTCCCACGGCTGCATGAATCCCACCGAGGGAGCGGCGCGGGCGGCGGATAGCAACCGGCCCAGAATCGACGGCGCAGCCTATGTAGCGACTATGAAGTAAACCGACCGACATGAGCCCAAAGGCGCCAACGACGCCCTCTCGCAAACGTTCGTCATCGTTGGTTCTGGTTGGTTGGTCTTGCTAGCTGCGATGACTGAATTTCCCCTCATAACCCAAAGGTCGCTGGTTCAAATCCAGCCCCCGCAACCACGGATGTCCCGAAGACCAAAGGGGCCGAGTCGCTCGGCCCCTTTGGTGCTCTTCGACCGGCTATGAAGGTTTTCGACCGGCGCGTCCTACACGCCAGCCAGCCGACGGATCCTGAGCTCGAGAAATCCGGCATAACCCCGACCATTGCCTAGCGAGGACTAGCTCCCTCGATCCCGTCGCTTCATAGACGTTTCTCAGGACCTCGGAAATGCAGTATCTGACAGCAGTTTGCGATGGCGCATTGGGTTTCAAGCGCCTTGGGTTAGCGACCCACCGCTCGCGGCGGCATATTGTGGACTGAAAGGGCCCACTCAAAGCTAACGCCCTGGAGTGGTGCAATCTGGTGCACGACGGTGTAGTATCGCAGACATGGCTCAGACTGAGAGGGCTATTCGTCAGAGCGTTTCAATTCCGACCGCTATCGCTAGGCGTGTGCGTGCCTTAGCCAAGACGAGGAAGACAAGCGCCAATCGGGTTCTCGTGGACTTGATCGAGGCCGGGCTTCAGTCCAAAGACGCCGAGAAGGAACAGTTTTTTCTGCTCGTGAATCGACTCACTGAATCTCGAGACTCTACCGAGCGGCAGCGATTGAAGGAAGAACTCGCGCGGATGACGTTCGGTGATTGATGCCGAAGATTCGGTGGACCAATCTTCCACCGAGTCTGCGCGAGCACCTTTTCGATCGCGTAGCGGATCGGCAGATCTCAGCTGAGGACCTTTACAAGCTGAAGTTGTGGCGCGAAGCCGAGCCAGAAGCGCCTGAGGGACCTTGGTACAAAGACTTCGGATCTCTCAAGATTTGTGGCGAAGGTGCGCTTCCTAAGACATTTCTCTTGAAAGGGCAGGCTGCAAGAGGCCATCCCGGAAAGCCCGACGAGAACGCCGATTACGGCGTGGCCGAAACTGAGGTCCTGGGCGGCCGCGCTCGTCACTCGGTCGTTTGGTGATCATCACGCGACCTTGTCCCGGTCAAAACGGTGATCCGCGCGGGCGAGATCTTCGAGAGCGAAAAGCCCGTGCTCGTCAACGAGAAGCAGCTTGTGGCCGATAGCGGTGGGATCGGCAAGTACCGCAGCGGGACAGGTCAGCGCTTCTCGATGACGAGCTCTGCCAACCAACCCATGACATTTGCCATGCGGGGCGAGCGTCTCAAACATCCGGCACAAGGGTTGTTCGGCGGTGGCCACGGCGCGGCGGGCGTGGCGACCGTGAATGGTCAGCCGATCCACAGCAAGCGGACGATCCTTCTAAACCCTGGCGACGCGCTCGTGCTGCAGGCCCCGGGCGGTGGCGGCTACGGCAATGGGGCGGAGCGTGACGCCGCGGCGCGCGCGGACGACTTGCGCAACGAATACGTGTCGCGTTGACGTCGGCGAGACGAGCCACATAGCACCTGCCGTCCCCTATATCTCCAATGCCCTACGTAGGCGACGTTGCGGCCTGCCGCGCCAACGACCGGGAGCATGCGAACACAAGCACGCGCGCGCGGCCGAAGCTGCTCACCATTTCCGTACGTCTCGCCTGAGTCGCGCCGTGTCTCCGGCGCGCGCTTGACACCGGTGGCCCGGCTAATGTATTGAGTCCGATACAAATGGGAACACGGGTCGGAGTTGCATACCACCCCTTGGTGCCGCGCCACCTGCAGATCCAGCGCGTGCTGCGCGCGCGGATCGAGTCGGAGGAGTGGGAAGGCGACCGACCGATCCCGACCGAGATGGAGCTGCTCGCCGAGTTCGGGGTGAGCCGAACCACGATCCGGGAAGCGCTCGGCGTCCTCGCGCGCGAGGGGCTCATCGTCCGCCACCGGGGTCGGGGTAGCTTCGTACACTCGCGACCGGGGGTCGATCGCCCGCAGGCCGTCACCAACCTCATCCTCGGCTACAAGGCGGAGATCAAGGTCATCACGGTGCAGACGGTCCCGGCGCCGGCGCACATCGTCGGGCCGCTCGGGATTGAGCGGGGTACGCCGGTGACGCGCCTCGTGCGGCTCGAGATGATCGACGCGGCACCGCTCGCGGTCGTTGTGAACTACATGTTACCGAGCCTCGGGAAGCGCATCCGTCCTCGTGATCTCACCCGCATCTCGCTGCTCGAGTTCCTGCGTGATCGCCTGGGGATGCGCCTGGGCACGATCCATCAGTCGCTCGAGGCGCGCCTCCCCGACATCGAGACGACCGGGCTCCTGGGGACCGATCTCACCCAACCGGTGCTCGCCCTGCGTCTGGTCGTCACTGATGTCGCTGGAACTCCCGTCGAGGTGTCCGACGCGTTCTATCGTGCCGACCGTTACCGCTACGAGGTCAAAACGCAACTACCGCCAGCAAGGCGGCAACCGACCGTCCGAGAGACCCGTTCGCGTCGTGGCGGCCGGACCGTCCTACAGCCGTAGCCCGAGCGTGAACGGGCTGCGCGAGAGGAGCACACATGGCCAACGATACGGATCGCTTCGGAAACAAGTTCGCCCCGAACCTTTCCTATGCGCGCGGCAAGATCCTTGCCGCCACCTCGGACGACTTCACGAAGCTGCAGCGTGCATGGGGCATCATCCGAGAGCGCGGTCCGGAGGCGATCTACATATTCACTGGCCTCGACCACTCGCTGCCGATGGAGCCCGAGGACCTGCGCTGGGCCGACGACGAGATCGCGCCTGCGTTGCACTGGGACCGGCTGAAGGCGTTGACGCTCGAGCATCTCGGCGGCACGGCGCCGCAGCACGACATCGCCGTGTTCAATCGGCTCACCGGCGCCACGCTCGCCACGCACCTGACCCTCGTGAAGCCGGGCGACGTGGTCATCGGTGTCTCTGTCAGCCACAGCCATCCCTCGGTGCTCCGTGCGGCCGCGCATGTCGGCGCGCGTTTCACCGACACGGCCGGCCTCGAGGAGTTCAAGCGCGCCCTCGATCGCGAGCCCAAGGTCGCGCTGGTGGACCTCACGCGGCTGGCGGTCACCTATGAACTGCTTCCCGTGGAAGCGATCCGCACGATCGTGCGCCTCGCCCACGACAAGGGCGCGCTCGTTTACGTCGACGACGCGGGCGGTGCCCGCGTCGGTCCGGCCAGTTTCGATCAGCCGAAAACGCTTGAGCTCGGCGTCGATGTCGGCGCGACTGGCCTCGACAAGTACGGCACGCTGGGGCCGCGGTTCGGCCTTCTGGGCGGCCGCGCGGACCTCGTCGCCAGCATCCGCGCCAGGGCGTTCGAGTGCGGCCTGGAGACGCGGCCGATGCTGTACCAATCCGTCGTGCGGACCCTCGAGAAATACAGCCCAAAGCGCGTGCAGGAGCTGATCGACACGACCAAGGCCGTGGCGGCTGCGTTGCGGCCGATCTTCGGCGACCGGCTGCGTGAGACACCGACCACGGCGCAGCTGCTCGCCGATGACGTGCTCGCCATCGCGATGGAGCGCGGCGGCGTGAAACAGGCGCCGATCGTGCCGTTCGAAGCTTCGGCAGCGTTGTGCATGCTGCTGCTGCAGGACCACAGCATGCTCACGGTGCACTTCGTGGGCATGCCGCCCGGTGGTGCCGACATCCTTTTCAAATTCATCCCGCCCGAGACGCTGGCGCGGTTCGGCGGACCCCGGAAGTTCGCGAGCGCGGTCGATGGGGCGCTCACCACGCTTGGCTCGATGCTGAAAGACCCGGCGTCGATCCGCGCACTGCTGCTTGGAGGCAGGTAACGTGGAGGCCCTGACGGTCCGTGTCGACCTCTCGGCGATCCGGGGCAATCTCGCGGCGGTCCGGGCGCTGGCGGGCGACCGGATCGTCATGGCCTGCATCAAGGGCAACGCCTACGGCCACGGGCTCGTGCCCGTGGCGCGCTGCCTCGAAGCCGCCGGCGTCCCGTGGCTTACGCTCGGCAGTCCGGGCGAAGCGCTCGCGCTGCGTGAGGCCGGGATCACGACGCCGATCCTCTTGTTCCCGACCATCGCCGGGTTCGATCTAAAACGCCACGTCGGGGCCGGGATCACGATCGGCGTGCAATCGGCGGCAGAAGCGGCGGCGCTCGCGCCGCAGGCGGCAGCGCCCGTGTCGGTGTTCCTGAAGATCGACGCCGGCTTCGGCCGAGTAGGGGCGCCGCTCCCTGTCGCCGCGAGTGAGGCCCGTGAAATCGCGCGGCTGCCGTCGGTCACGCTCGCGGGTCTCTTCACGCATCTGCCGTTCTTCAGCGAGGAAAGTGTCGCGTGGGTCCAGGAGCGGCTCAAGGCCTTCGGCGAGGTCGCCGGCACGATTCAGGGCGATGCCGGCCGCCGCCTGGTCGTCCAGGCGCTCGCGAGTACCGGCCTGGCGTCTGGGCTCGACGCCCCCTCGACGAACGCGGTGTGCCCCGGCTCGCTGCTGTACGGCGTTCAGCCGACGTGGACGTCGGCCTCCGGCCAACGCATCGACGTCGCGGGCTTGCGCCCGGCGCTCGTCGAAGTCACCACTATCGTCGGCTCGCTGCGTACGATCGCCGCGGGGGAGCGCTTCGGTCCCGGTGGTGCGCGGTCGGCGGCGCGCGCCACGCGCCTCGGCGTCATGCCGCTCGGGTTTTCGAACTCGATCCTAGTCCGCAAGCCGGGTCAGCGCGTCGGCATCGCGGGCCGCTCGGCGCCCGTGCTTTCGGTCTCCCTGGAGCACACGGTGATTGACGTGACGGACGCGACGCCTATCGCCGAGGGCGCCACGGTGCACCTGCTGTCCCGGGATGGCGCGGTCGGCCCCACGTTGGAGGACATCGCGCGTGCGCAGGACCGCGCCACCGTCGAGATCCTGGTGGCGTTGACGGGCAAGGCCGCCTACGCGTACGTTTCCTGATCTCACTGCCAAGGAGGTCCGCATGAAGGTGTCGCGCGTTTACACTGTGCTGGCTGCCGGCGTCGTCGGGCTACTGCTCGCCGCGAGCGTAGCGGCCGGCGCGGAAGAAAAGTCACGGATGGACGTCGTCCTCGAGCGCGGCAAGCTGATCGTCGTCACACTCACGACCGTGCCGCCGTTCGCCTTCAACGACGACAAGGGCCAACTGGTCGGTTTCGACATCGACATCGCCCGGCTAGTGGCCACGGCGCTCTTCAAGGACCCGAACAAGGTCGAGTTCGTCAGCGTCAGCGCGGAGGGGCGCTGGCCGGCCATCGAGAGCGGGCGGGCGGACATGGGCGTCGGCGGCACGACGACCTATCCCGACCGCGCGATCCGCGTGGCGTTCACGCGGCCATTCGTGGACTCCGGGATCTCCGTGCTCGTCAGCAAGAAGAGCGGGATCAAGTCGCTGAAGGATCTTGATCAAGACAAGTTCACGGTCGCCAACCTCAACAATCCTCAGATGGCCGACCGCGCGAAGCGCTTCTTCCCCCGTGCGAAAGTGCTGACGTTCGACACACCGTCGGCGCAGTTCCTGGCCGTGAAGAGCGGCCGAGCGAACGCGCTGCAGATCGACACGCCGGCGGCGGAATACTGGGCCGCCCAGAACAAGGACGAGATGGACGTGCTGCCCGGGCTGCTGGGTGCGTCGCAGAACAACGGCATTTTTTTGAGAACCGGGGACTTCAAGTGGTGGCTGTGGCTGGACACCGCGGTGGCCGAGATGCGGACAGGCTCATGGTATCCGCAGTACTCGGAGATCTATCACAAGTGGTTCGGCAAGAACCCGCCGCCCCAGAAATTCTACAACCCGCAGTGAGGTGGTGAGGCGGCGGTGGGCTTCGCGAGGTGGGCAGCGATCTACGGGCCGACATATGCGACCGGTTTGGCCTGGACCGCTGCCACCGCCTTGGCGGCCGCCGGCGGGGCCATCGCATGGGGCTGCGTGCTGCTGCTGATCCGTCTGTCCGCGGGGCGGTGGGGCGCGCTCGGTGTCGACGGCTACGTGCAGCTCTTCCGTAACACGCCGGTCCTTCTGCCGATCTATCTCATCTACTTCGCGTTTCCTATGATCGGACTGCCCTGGCCCGCAGTCGTCTGCGGCGCCCTGGCCCTCATCCTCCAGAACGGCGCCTACATCTCGGAGATCCTTCGCGGCAGCGTGAACGCCATCGACCGGGTACAGTTCGACGCAGCGCGGAGCCTGGGCCTGGCGCCCTGGAACACGTTCCGCAAGATCGTGCTGCCGCAAGTCCTCGTCTACTCCATTCCAGCGCTCGGCAACCAGACCGTGCTGCTGCTGAAGGACACATCGCTCCTGTCGGCGATCAGCATCACGGAGCTCACGATGCAGGCCAAGCTCCTCACCGAGCAGACGGGCGCGGCCTACGAGGCGTTTATCGTGGTCGCGTTGCTCTACCTGCTGCTCGTGTCGGGTACCGAGGTCGTGTTTCGGGCTTCACACCGGGCCGTACGGTGGCGGTAGAGGACGACCGTGCCGGCCGGTAGCCTCCAGCTCCTCGCCCAGGGCGCGATTGTCTCGCTGCTGCTCGCGGCAAGCGCCATCGTCGGCGGCACGCTTCTCGCCATCGTCCTCGCCGTCATGGCCTTCTCGCGGCTCGCGGCAGTGCGCGCTGGCTATCGCGTCTACGTGTACGTCGTGCGTGGCACGCCTCTGCTCGTGCTGGCGCTGCTCCTCTTCTACGCGCTGCCGGCGCTCGACCTACGCACCGGACCCTACATCGCGGGCACGCTCGTGCTCATCATTTATACCGCCGCGCTGTTCGCCGAGGTCTTCCGAGGCGGCGTGCTGGCGATCCCGCGGCCGCAGTGGGAGTCGGCGCGTAGCCTCGGGCTGCCGCCGCTGGCTATGTTCCGCAAGGTCGTCGCTCCGCTGGTCACGCGCTATACGCTACCGCCGTACGTGAACGTCTGCGTCATGACCGTGAAGGCCTCATCGGTGCTCTCGATCATCAGCGTGTGGGAGCTGACGCTCGCGGCGCGCGAGATCATTGAGCGCACGTTCGCTGTCTTCACCGTCCTCGGCCTGGCGGCGGCGTTCTACTTCGTGATGTGCTTCGGCATCGACCGTCTCGGGCGGCGCCTGGAGCGTCATCTCGCCCTTCGCGGTTTCGCCGGAGAGCGCGCATGATCGAGATTCGCGGGCTCCAGAAGGCGTTCGGCGCTGTCGGAGTGCTGCGCGGGATCGATCTCGACATTGCCGACGGCGAGGTGGTGGCGCTCATCGGCCGCAGCGGCTGCGGCAAGACCACGCTCCTGCGCTGTATCAACTTCCTCGAGACGTACGAGGCGGGCGAAATTCGGCTCGACGGCCAGCCGCTCTGGTATCGCACGGGCGCCGACGGCGTCCGCCGGCGGATGGGAGACGCCGAGGCTCGGCGTATGCGCCAGCAGATGGGGATCGTGTTCCAGCAGTACAACCTGTTCCCCCACATGACCGTGCTCGACAACGTCGTGCTCGGACCCCGGTTCTCGCAGGGTGTGTCGGCGCTCGAGGCGGAGGCGCTGGGCCGCCGGCTGCTCGCGCGCGTGGGGCTCGAAGGCAAGATGTCCGCCTATCCGGCTCAGCTCTCGGGCGGTCAGCAGCAGCGGGTGGCGATCGCGCGGGCGCTCGCCATGCGCCCGAAGGTTTTGCTGCTCGACGAGATCACCTCCGCACTCGACCCCGAGCTGGTCGGCGAGGTGGAGGACGTCATCCGCTCGCTGCTGTCCGATCGCATCATGCTGGTTCTGGTGACGCACGCCGTCGGCTTCGCCCGCGAGATCGCGCACCGGATCGCCTACATCGCAGACGGTGCGATCGCCGAGCTCGGCAAACCGGCCGAAGTCCTCGATCGGCCCAAGGATCCCGGCCTGAAGGAGTTTCTACGCCGGGTGCGTTCATAACTCGAAAGGAGTCGCACCATGGCAGAGCGCGTGGTCTACCTCAACGGCGAGTACCTGGCCGAGAAGAACGCGAAGGTCTCGGTGCTCGACCGCGGGTTCCGGTGGGGCGACGCGGTGTACGATGCCACGCGCACGTTCGAGGGGCGGCTCTTCAAGCTGCACGAGCACGTCGAGCGCTTCTTCCGCTCGCTCCGCTACGCGCGCATCGACCCGCGTCTCGACAAGGCCGCCGTCACCGCGATCTGCGAGGAGGTGGTGCGGCGGAACGAGCCCGCGCGGAAGGCGGGCGATGGCGACTACCTCCTCACGATGCAGGCCAGCCGCGGCTTGGTGAGCGGTATCTACGCGCCCGCCGATGCCGTGCCAACCGTCACTGCGTACTGCCTGCCCCTGGCTTTCGCGACCCACGCCCGCTATTACTGTCACGGCGCGCCGGTGATCGTCACCGCCACGCGGCGGACGCCACCCGAGTCGGTGTCGCCACGGGCAAAGGTCTCGAACAAGATGAACCACTTCCAGGCCGAGTTCGAAGCGAAGGCCGCGGACCCTGACGCCTTCGCGCTGATGCTCGACACCGACGGCAACATCGCCGAGAGCAGCGGCTCCGATTTCCTGTTCGTCTCCAACGGCGTGCTCCGGATCCCGCAGCGTCGGACGCATCTCACGGGCGTGAGCCTGCTGACTGCGGTCGAGCTTGCAGAGAAACTCGGCCTGGAAACCGACGAGGGCGCGTTCACAATGTTCGACCTGTACCAAGCCGAGGAGGCGATGTTGACGGCGAGCACGTACTGTCTGCTGCCGGTGGTCAAGGTCAACGGGCTCGCCCTCGGTAACGGTAACCCGGGGCCGATCGTTGGCAAGCTGCTGCAGGCATGGAGCGAGGTGGTTGGCGTGCCCATCGTCGAGCAGGCCGTGCGGCACGTGCGGTGAAAGCCACCGCTATGGACACGGGGAAGGTCAAGGAGATCGTGGACAAGTGGGTGATTCCAACGCCGGGCGGGGCCTACATGGCAGGCTTGGAGAACCGCCCGGTGCTCTCCTCCGCGAGCGCCAGCACGGTGGTCGACACGATCGGACGCGAATACCTCGATTTCCAGTCGGGACAAATGGGCGCCGCACTCGGTCACCGGCATCCGCGCGTGATGAAGGCGATCGAGCACGCGACGCGTACGATCGTCCACGCCTCGAACACGATGCTGAACGTGCCGCGCCTACAACTGCACGAGCGGCTCGGAGGCCTGCTCACGCCGCCGCTGCAGAAGTCACTGTTTCTCGTCAGTGGCAGCGACTCGATCGAGGCCTCCGTGGACCTCGCACGCAACGCCACCGGCGGCTACGATGTGCTGGGCCTTCACGAGGGACTGCACGGATCCACGTCGCTCGTCGCCCGCTCGCTGTCCTTCGGCTGGGACCGTAACAAGCACGCCGCGCTCGCGCCCGGGACGTCGGCGATTCTCGCTCCTGACTGCTATCGCTGTCCCGTCGCCACCACGTTCCCGGACTGCGACTTCCTGTGCCTGAAGACGAGCCTCACGCTCGCCGATGCCAACTTCACGGCAAAGCCGGCCGCCGTGATCGTTGAGCCGGTATTGAGCGCCGGGGGCGTTATCGTGCCGCCGCCGGGCTACTTCGCGGCGCTGCGGCAAGCCTGCGACGCGCGCGGCATGCGCTCATCTTCGACGAGGCGCAGACCGGGCTCGGCAAGACAGGCAAAATGTTCTGCTACGAGCACGAGGGCGTGGTGCCCGACATCCTGGCGGTCTCGAAGCACTTCGGCGGTGGGCTGCCGATTAGCGCGGTGTGCACGTCGGCGGCAATTGCCGACCGCGCCGTGCAGCGCGGCTACTTCGCCACCCGCTCGCACGCTACCGACCCGATCCTGTGTTCGGCCGGCCTGGCCAGCCTCGATGTGGTGATCGAAGACGACCTGGCGAGACGAGCGGCGCGGATCGAGCAGCGAATGAAGACGGCCTTCCACGAAATGGCGCACAAGTTCGAGATCATCGGAGACGTGCGCGGCCGTGGTGTGCTCCTGGGCGTCGAACTCGTGACCGACCGCGTGCGCAAGACGCCAGCCAACAGGGAAGCCGACGCGATCGCGAGCCACTGCCTTGACAACGGCCTCATCTTCCAGGTGCGTGGCAGCCACGGTCGCATGAACGTGCTTCGCTTCGTGCCGCCTATGGTGACAACCGATGCCGAGGTCGAGCGGGCGCTCTCGATCCTTCATGATGCCTTCTCGGCAGTGTGCGAACCTTGACGGCGGCGCTTCGGGCACAGATCATGCCACGCTGATGGCTACCGAGACCTGCATTACGACGCCCGCGATCGGGTCGCTCGAGCGACGATCAATCGTCCGAAGCAGTCCAACGCGTTTACCGGCGACACGCTGCGCGAGATGACGCTGGCGATCGAGACCTGTCCTTCGCCAAAACCTCGTCCGACTCGCTGAGAAGCGCCGAGATCCGTCAATCCGTCCACAGGTCCAAGCCCCCGAGCCCGGTCGGAGTTAGGGCGATCATCGAACTGAGATTGTGGTCGGATCAGAACCAACAGATCAACCAGTGCCCGCCGGGCAGAGTTTTGGCGAGGGACAGAGTGACTGGCGGGCGGCCCACGGCGGGCCGGCCGGCGAGCTTGGTCCAGTACTCGCGGAAGCGGCGCCGCTGCCACCGCAGAACGGTGTTGGGTGACACGATGACGAGAGCCTGCCTCCAGCCGGCCCACACCCTCGACAGCGCGACCCAGAAGAGTCGGTCGCTCCTGCATACCTTCGGCCGGGCCACAGTCTTCTTGTAGACGGCGAGCTGGTGGCGCAAGGCCAGATTCTCCAGGGCGAGATGGCGGTGAGCGCAGCAGAAGAGGGGAAGCAGTCGCAGCAGGCGGAGCAGGAGGGTGACCATCGAGCCGGAACTTTCTCTGGATCAGCCCCGCCAGATCAATCCCTTGGCGCCGGACGGAGTTTTGGCGAAGGACAGCCCACGTCCCGAGAGCTTCAGCGATTTAGTCACTCCGCGCCGCCTCGGTCGCGGGCCGCGGAACACCGACAATTCGCGCGGGGGGGACTTTCACCTACAAGAGTCACAGCACCTTTTCACGGCACACGCGAAAAATGTGGCTATGAAGCACGTTGCGCAGTCACTGCTCGAGATCTACCCTATAGCTCCGTGGGAACAGCAAAAGAGAAGACCGAAGAACAGCGAAGGAGAAGAAGGGAAGATGAAAACTTGGCGCAGGCGGGCGAGCCAGACTAGTCTGGTGACGAATGCAGTGCGCTCCATCATCCACGTCGTCGAAACCCCCAAGCCGCAGCGCGTGATCTTGCTGCCCGGAAACCGAACGCTCCGAGCCGCGGCGTCGAGTACCAAAGAGTTCCTACGAGCGATGGCGACGACAGGAGCCGCGGCAGTCAAGAGTGCGGGTGGCGCCGACGTGAAGATGAAACTCCTGGATTCCATCCACGAAGACGGCGCCAAGCTAGTGGAGATCACGGCGGCGGAGGCCCAGAAGCTGCGCGCGGTGCAACCGGGTCTTCTCATCGTGCCGGAGGTATTCTTTCAGCCCGCGGTGCAGATGTATCAGGTGGAGAAGATGGCGAGGCCCTCCGCCGCCCGTGGCGCTGAGAGGAAGGTCGTGGTGAAGATCGTGTCGCAGGGGGATGGTCACCCGGTGGCCGGCGCGCAAGTCGTCGCATTCACGAACTTCGCCGCCCGGGAAGGCGCCGGCGGTGCGACATCCCAGAATGGCACTGTAACGCTCACCTTGCCCTCGACCGTCAAAATGCTGGAGCGATTGTACGTTTACCCGGAGAACTCCTTCTGGGGCTCGCTCCAGCTGAAGGTTAAGCTCGCCTCCAACATCACCGTGGAACTCGCCCCGATCGATCTGGCCGCCGAGGACAGCGTGAGATACTTCGCTGGCGGTGGACAGGTGACCGACGGCCAAGGTGTCAAGGTCGCCGTGATCGATACCGGGATCGCGCTCGGGCACCCAGATTTGCGCGTTGTGGGCGGCGAATGCACTGTGCCAGGGGAGAAACCCGGCGATTACGGTCCGCTGGGAGGAGATCACGGTTCTCATTGCGCAGGGATCATCGCCGCGCGAGGAACACCGCCGACCGGGATCCGTGGCGTCGCCCCGGGTGCTGCTCTCTACAGCTTCCGCGTGTTTCCGAAGCCCACACCGCAGAATCCCGAGCCTGGCGCCTCGAACTTTGCGATCGCCAAAGCGATCGACCGCGCCTTCGCCGCCGGGTGCGATCTCTTGAATTTGAGTCTCGGCGGTGGACAGGCTGACGCGGCGACCGAAGCGGCCATTCAGGACGCGCGGAACGCTGGGGCCGTAGTAATCGCCGCGGCGGGGAACGACGGGCGCCAACCCGTCTCGTTTCCCGCCTCGTATGACCTTTGTGTCGCGGTCTCAGCACTCGGACGAATTGGATTGTTCCCTGCGGGCTCCGTCGACAGAGGCGACGTTGCCCCGCCCTACGGCACAGACAAAAAGAACTTCATCGCACAGTTCAGCAATATCGGACGCGAGTTGGACTGCACCGGGCCAGGTGTCGGTGTTATCTCGACCGTTCCTGATAAAGCGTATGCGGTTATGAGCGGCACCTCGATGGCAACCCCGGCCGTCACCGGTTTGGCTACCCGCCTCCTGGGCAAGAACCCAGGCCTTCTCAATGCCGCGCGCGATGCGTCCCGCGCCGACGGAATTGCGAAGATGGTGCTACAATCTGCAGGGAAGCTGGGATTTGGCGCTAACTACGAAGGCCAAGGCCTTCCTAAGGGTTGACGCTTGGATTCTTGGCTGTGAGCGTTGCCATGCCGCGGTTCGTCGTTCGGTATCGGGGAAGAGGCGAGCGACCACAGGATACGCTCATAAAGGTTCAGGGAATCGAGGGCGCTTCGGTTCTCGAGGACTCGGGCCGTATGCTGCTAGTCGAGGCGCCGGAGTACGCGTTGCGAAATGCGCTGGTCCCGGAAACCGACTGGGTTATCTCACCCGAGGTACGCTACGCGATCCCCGATACTCGGAAGAAGGTTCAAGCCCCGCCGAAGTCGGGTTGAGACCGGGGCTGAGACCCGCTCAAGTTCAACTGTCTAAGTCAAAAATCCAATTCGGCCGAACTGCGCCGACGCGTCCTCACTGGCCGGGAAACATGCGGGCCCAGCTTTCGCTGGCGAGAGCTCCGATGATTCTCACTTAAGCGCCTGCCGACTCGTTGTCCGCGCTCGTGTGGTCCGGTGTCCTCGGTGCTGAAACCTGTCCTTCGCCAAAACCTCATCCAACTCAGTGGACGACGGCCCGGATGCTCTCGCGGCAGGCCAAAGAACGTTGGCGAAGACTGTAGACAGGAGGGGAGGCCAGCAGTGCGGGTCCGTCGGGCCGCCACCTAAGGCTGGCGGACCTTTGGGGGGTGGAGCGGCGAGCAGCCTGACGCGAGGACAAGCCCGATCGTGACGAACCGACTGAGCTGGATCAGGCCGCCCGTCGGACATAGCGATGATGGAGGCCACCGACTTCGGGAATCGGGATGATCGTGCCGAGTTCCGGCGACTCAATTGGGCGGCTGTGGGGCGCATCCTTGTCGAGCGAGAGGTGAGTACGCGCCCGGTGGTAGTACGCGAAGTAGCGAGCCAGGGTGCGGCGCAGGTGCCGTTCGCCGAGGACGAGTACGTGATTCAGACATTCGCGCCGGATGGAGCCGATGAGCCGCTCCGCGAAGGGGTTCTGCCACGGACTGTGAGGGGCCGTGAGGACTTCACCGACGCCCAGGCCCTGCACGCGTTGCCGGAACACGTGACCGTAGACCGCGTCGCGATCGCGGAGGAGATAGGACAGGGCGGAGTCGTCCGGGAAGGCGTCCACGATCTGCTGGGCCGTCCAGGCGGCGGTGGGATGCTCGGTGACATTGAAGTGGAGGACGCGCCGGCGGTCGTGGGCGAGCACGACGAAGACGAACAGAACGCGCAAGCGCGCGGTGGGAACAGTAAAGAAATCGATGGCGACGAGGTCCCGGACATGATTGGTCAGGAACGTGCGCCACGTCTGCGACGGCGGTGAGCGGCGCTTCGGGAGCAGGCGGGAGACGGTGCGCTCAGCGACGTCGATTCCCAGCTTCTGCAGTTCGCCATGGATTCGAGGCGCGCCCCAAAGAGGATTGGCCTGAGCCATTCGGACGACGGGAGCCCTGATCTGGCGGCTTACGCGCTGGCGCCCCGCCGCGGGGCGAGCGGAGAGTCTGGCCCAGTACTCGCGGAAGCGGCGGCGTTGCCACCGCAGGACGGTGTTGGGTGACACGATGACGAGAGCCTGCCTCCAGCCGGCCCACACCCTGGACAACGCGACCCAGAACAGTCGATCGCTGCTGAGCAACTTCGGCCGGTTCACCATCTTCTTGTAGACGGCGAGCTGGTGGCGCAAAGCAAAGTTCTCCAGGGCGACCTGACGGTGGCCGCCGCAGAGCATCGGGAGGAGTCGAAGCAGGTGGAGCAGGAGAGTGACCATTGAGCGGAGATTTTCGCCGTATCAGCGCCGAGAGATCAATCACTTGGCGACGGACGGAGTTTTGAAGGACAGGCCGACGGATCCTCGGTGGACGGAACGGCGACTCGCCCCCCTCGCCCTGGAGACGCTCACCGGACGGAGTTTTGGCGAAGGACAGGTAAGGTTTCCGCGACGGGCGGTTACTTCGGCGCGATGCAGCTTCTTGCGGACGTCGAAGCCAATTTCCGCGTACCGGCGGGCGGTGGGCGGCCGACGGATCCTCGGTGGACGGAACGGCGACTCGTCCCCCTCGCCCTGGAGACGCTCGAGCGTTTAGAGGACATCACGGCCCGGGTGCGCAAGCACGGGGGAATCAACGTCGAACCAATGCAGCTCGCAGCGCTACTACTCGAGAAGACGACGAGGCAACTCAGCGAGGCGGAAGCCGAGAAGCTCGTCCGGCCGCAGCGGCGAGCGAGTCGTTGAGCTAAGCGGAAGATCGCAGGCCTCGCGTGCATATCGCAAACGCGGGGCGTGTACGGCGCTGAGTTCTGGGGGACGCCGAAACCGTGTTGGTTCGGCGATTCCAACGCCTAGGCGCATTCAGCACTCGGGGATGCGCAGCCCAGCCGAATACCGTTCTGATTTGGACGGCACGCATTCTCCGCCTCCCGTGTCAGTGACCGCCGAATTCGACGAGATCGCGACCGGCGAGCGGACCCCCGGCCTGCTGCAGGCGGCCACCCGTCGCGAGACCGCCGAGATCGACCGCCGTGAAGCCGAAACTCTCGATGAGCTGGTTGATGAATGCGGTCGGTTCGGGATGGTCCCCCGAGACGAAGATCACGCGACGTCCTCCGTTCTTGACCGGCCCTTCATTGAAGCGGGCGGTGACGATCGAATTGAACGCCTTGACGATGCGGGCACCTGGCGCCAGGGCCGCCACGACCTCGCTCGCGCCCTTGCCGCCGAGGTCGGCGAGGACGAGCTTCGGACTCGTCTCGACGAAGGGATTCGTCGCATCGATGAGCACCCGGCCGTTCCAGGCGGGGAGGCTCTTCAACGCCGACTCGACGTTTCGCCAGGGCACGGCCAGCAACACGTAGTCGAGGCTCGCGACTTCCTCGACCGAGGCCGCGAACGCACCACGACCCAGCTCGGCGACCGTGTCGACGAGTGCAGCTGGACCACGCCGGCTGCTCAAGACCACTTCATGGCCCCTGGCCAGCGCCTCTCGCCCGAATGCGAGCGCGACAGCGCCGGCGCCGATCGTTCCAAATTTCATGCTCCCCTCCTATCGTTTGAGAAATCGATGAGGACGACGCCCGCCCGTCCGGCTCGACCGACGTGCGCGAGCGCCTCCGCGATCCGTGACGGCACGGAGCGTTCGGCCACTTCGAACAGCGCTGGCTTTTGCGCGAGCTGCAGCGCGAGAGCGACATCGGCTCTGTGCTGGTGGGGTGGTTGTCGCAGCCAGCTGCTCATCGCCACGCCTGTGAGCGTCAGCGATCGGGCTGCTCATCGCTTTCCCATCGATGCCCGCGCGTGACCTTAGGCGATCGCGCGAGCACGTCAGGATCCCGTCGGACTGCGCGGGATGCCACGCGCCAATGACAGCGTATCAACCATTTTCATGAACGTCGACCTAGCGAGGCGTTCCGGGCCCGCATGTCCGAGTGCGGACAGCAGTATCGGCGACGACAACGGTTGGGCAGTTGACCACCGAGGGAACCCCTGCACGTTATGAATAAGCAGGCTAGGCGGCCACCCGGACGATCAGCTTTCCGAAGTTGCGCCCCTCCAGCATTCCGATGAAGGCGCCTGGCGCGTTTTCGAGACCGTCGACGATGTCCTCGCGGTAGCGGATGCGACCCGTGGCGATGCCCGCACCAACCTCTCGCAGGAAGTCGGCATAGTGCTCGGAGGCAAAATCGTAGTAGATGAAGCCGCGTACGGTCAGTCGCTTCGAGAGAATCTGCCGCATGGTCGCGGGTAGTCGGTCGGTACCGTCGCCGTCTGGGACGCCGTTGTACTGCGCAATGAGCCCAGAGACCGGAACGCGCGCAAAATCGTTGAGCAACGGCAGCACCGCTTCCCAGATGGCTCCGCCGACGTTCTCGAAATAGACATCGATGCCGTCTGGACAGGCGGCCGCCAATCGCGCGGGAAAATCCGGAGCGCGATGATCAACCGCGGCGTCGAAGCGAAGCTCGTCCTTCACGAAGGCGCATTTCTCCGGGCCGCCTGCGATGCCGACTGCTCTCGCGCCGGCGAGTTGACCGAGCTGTCCGACCAGCGACCCGACCGGGCCGCTGGCCGCGGCGACCACGACGGTTTCTCGGGGCTGCGGCTTGCCGATCACGCGCAGGCCGCCGTACGCGGTGAACCCCGGCATTCCGAGCACGCCGAGACCGGTCGTGATCGGCGCAGCGGCCGGATCGAGCTTGCGAAGGCCCGCGCCGTCCGAGAGCGCGTGCGTCCGCCATCCTGTTCGCGCGAGGACGACGTCACCTTTGACATATGCGGAATTGCTCGAGACGAGCACATGCGCCACGGTTTCCCCGGGCATCACCTCGCCGATCTCGAGTGGCTTGGCATACGACTGACCGTCGTTCATACGGCCACGCATGTACGGGTCGAGGGAGAGGTATTGCACCTCGAGCAGAAGCTGCCCGGCTGCCGGGGTCGGGATGGCGGTCTCCTCGAGGCGGAAATCGGTGAGCCCCGGCCTCCCCCTTGGTCGAGCCGCGAGAACGATCTGTCGCCCACGTGTTGTCATGACGCCACCTTCTCCTTGTCCGAGATGTGGGCGCGTTGGGCGAGGCGGCGGCCGAACGAAATGTTCTCGCCCGGCGTCTCGTAGAGCGTGATCAAGAGATCGTCAGGGGAGATCTTCGTGGCCATGACGACAGCATCGTTCAAGGCCTTCAACAGGCCCAGTCGCTTCTCCTTCGGCCGGCCCGCGATGAACGTGATCTCCAGCAGAATCAGGTCATCCGAATAGTTGAGTTCCAGGAACGACCGTGTGTGACGGAACTGCGTCGCCGGCAGGACGTGGATGATCTGGAAGAAATCGTCCGGCGGTATCCCCAACGCGCTGATCAGGCCTTGTTGAACTGCGTTCGAGACCCTGCCGAGGCGAGCCTCATCGTAGCGTCCTTCGAGGACATGGATTTTAGCGACAGGCATGGTGTCGTCTCCTCACTCGTCCTAGACCTGTGCGACTCCGCCATCCACGAACAGCTCGATTCCCGTGACGTAGCTGCTGTCGTCGGAGGCGAGGAACGCCACGGCCTTTGCGATCTCGTCCGGTCGGCCGAGGCGACCGAGTGGCACAGTGGCGGCGATCATCTTCGCGCGCTGCTGCCCTGTCTCGGAGGAGGCGAGCAGCTCGTTGAGTCCCGGCGTATCGATGGGACCGGGGCTCACCGCATTCACCCGGATGCGGCGATCCTTCAGTTCGGTCGTCCACGTCCGGGCGAACGAGCGGACGGCAGCCTTCGTGGCGCTGTACACGCTGTTGGCCGGAAATCCCTTGCTGCCGACGATCGACGCGTTGAGGATGATCGACGCGCCGTCGGGCATCAGCGGAAGCGCCTTCTGCACGGTGAACAGCAGTCCCTTTACGTTGATGTCGAAGATCGAGTCGTAGAGCTCTTCGCTGATCTTGCCGAGGGGCGCATACCTCGCGACGCCCGCATTCGCGAACAGGACGTCGAGCCGCCCCTTTTCACGCTGGATCTGGCCGAAGAGGCGGTCGAGGTCGGCATGGTTCGAAACGTCGCCCCCGACACCGGTGACGTTGTTCCCGATCTCCTTGACGGCCGACGCCAGCTCCGGCTCACGGCGTCCAGTGATGAACACGTACGCGCCTTCGCCGACAAACTGCTTCGCCGCCGCTAGCCCAATCCCGCTACTGCCACCCGTTACGAGCGCGATCTTGCCGTCGAGCTTTCCCATGTCGTCGAGCCTCCGGTGTGACCGCATTGCGTTCAGTCTCGGACGACGGCGTAGGTGCGGCGCAGGACGGGCCACCGGATCGCCGAAGTCTCGTCCAGGTTGGCGACGCTCGTCTTCCGGCATCACCGATCTCCTTGCGCCTTCAGACGCTCGCCACTCGGCATCCGATTCCCATATGGATGTGTCCACATCCTCTCTATGCATCTACATGCATATCGGCTGCCACGCACCCAGACCGGTGATAGGATGGTGCAGATGGAGCCGCAGGCGACCGGCGTGACGGATGGACGTAAGCCCGGACGGCTGTCCCCGTGCGTGTGCAGCACGCTCCGCATGGTGAGTCGTGCCGTCACTCAGTTGTACGACGATATCCTGCGGCCGAGCGGACTTCGGGTCACGCAGTTCAGTATTCTCGCGACCATGGCGCGTAGCGGCGAGGCGAATCTGCGCCAGCTTGAGGCTGGGCTGGCCATCGACCAGACGACACTGACACGCAGCCTCAACCTTCTCGAGCGTGATCGTATGATCGAGCGTGTGCCTCACCCCGACGGGCGCATCAAGGCGATGCGGCTCACGCGGAAGGGCAGACGGGTGCTGAACGTTGCGCGGCCGCTCTGGGCCCAGGCCCAGGACAAGGTGCTAAGGGACCTGGGCACGAGGGTTTGGGACGACGCCCAGCGACGGCTGGCCCGCTTGCTTCACGTCGCTGTCGAGAAGCGCCGGCTGCGGCGGAACCGAATGCGCAAACCCGTACGAGCGTAAGCTACGAGTGGTCCGCTGACGTCTCGCCGCTGCCCCTGCCCAGTCCCACAAAGAGAAGGAAACCGCTATGACCGATCAAAGCAAGCCCTACATCCCCCTGACCGCGGACAATTCCGCGCTCGTGCTGGTCGACCATCAGGTCGGCCTGATGACCGGCGTGCGCGATTACGAGACCGGGGAACTCAAGCATAACGTTGTCGCCCTGGCCAAGGCCGCCAAGGTGCTGCGGGTCCCAACCGTCGTCACCACCACGGCCCGCGACAGCATGTGGGGACCGACCTTCCCCGAGCTCGTGGAAACGGTGGGAGGAGAGCACATCATCGATCGCTCGTCGGTCAACGCGTGGGACGATCCGAAAGTCGCAGCCGCCATTGAGGCGACCGGACGCAAGAAGCTGATCTTTGCCGGCATCTCGCTCGAGGTCTGCGCCGCCTTCCCGGCGATCACCGCGCTCGGAAAGGGCTATGACGCCTACGTTGCTGTCGATGCCTCGGGCACGTTCAGCGAGACCAAGCGTCAAGCGGGCCTGCTCCGCATGCAGCAGGCCGGGGTGATCCTCTCCGACTACGCTACGCTCATGGTCGAGATCCTCAAGGACAACGCCAGTCCGCTGGCCGGCCCTGTTTACGGCGCTCTCGACATGCCGTGGGCTACGCTCGTCGGCCAGATCGCGAAGGCCTATGGCAAGTAGGCGCGACCTTCGCCGGTCGGCGCGTGCCGATCGGCGAGCTCTCTTAAGGACCAGACTCGATCGTCGACTTCGTCGAGGCCGAGGACCTGTTGCTTGAGCGAGGTCGGGATGAAGAGCCGTTGCTTCGTGAATGGATCGTCCCCGCTTGGGAATATAGTCTGACCAGCGAGAGAGTCCGCCGAGCATGAACGCTTCGGATTCGCGGCCGGCACACGCCAACACCGCGGAGCGTCGAACGATTCTCGACGCCATCCCGGCGATCGCCTGGTGCAAGCTTCCCGACGGCTCGAACGAATTCGTGAACCAGCGTTGGCAGGACTATACGGGTATCCCGGCAGACGAGGCCCGGGGGCAGGGATGGCAAGCGGCGGTTCACCCCGAAGACCTTCCGAAGTTGAGCGAGAAGTGGGCCGAGATCGTGGCGTCGGGTAAGAGCGGTGAGTTCGAAGGACGTCTTCGTCGCCATGATGGGGCGTTTCGCTGGGTCTTGGCTCGGTTCGAGCCCGTACGCGACGACACGGGCCAGATCGTCAGATGGTACGGGACAAGCACGGATATCGACGCCCTCAAGCAGGCAGAAGAGAAGTTGCGTGAGGACGAGCGGGCGCTGCGCCGGATCACCGACACGATCCCTCAAAACATCGTGGTCCTTGATCCTGACGGCATTCCAATCTACGCGAATCGAGCGACACTCGACTACACGGGCCTCACGCTGGCCGACGTCGTCAGCTCGGACTTTCGCGCGCGAGTCTTCCATCCCGAGGATCTGGAACGCGTGCACGATCAGCGCCAGGCGGCCCTGGCCGCGGGTGTCCCGTTTGAATTCGAGCTGCGGGCCTTGAGTAAGGAGGGGCAGTATCGGTGGTTCCTCACCCGCTACAAACCCTTCCATGACGAACAGGGGCGCCTGGTCAGCTGGTATGCGACGGGAACCGACATCGACGACCGTAAACGAGCGGAAGACCGAACGCGGAACGAGAATGTCGCGTTGCGAGAAGAGATCGTGCGTTCGTCGATGTTCGAAGAGATCGTGGGCTCTTCGGACGCGCTGCGGACGGTGTTGGCGCAAATCGCGAAAGTGGCGCCGACCGACTCGACGGTTCTGATCCAGGGCGAGACGGGAACGGGCAAAGAGCTCATTGCCCGTGCGATCCACAATCGCTCCAGGCGCGGTAGTCGTGCGTTCATTCGCGTCAACTGTGCCGCGATTCCGCCCTCTTTGCTCGCCTCCGAGCTGTTCGGGCACGAAAAGGGCGCGTTCACGGGCGCACTCCAGAGACGCCTCGGTCGGTTCGAGTCAGCAGACGGCGGCACGATCTTTCTGGATGAGATCGGAGAGTTGCCTCCGGAAGCGCAGATCGCCTTGCTGCGCGTCCTTCAAGAGCGGGAATTCGAACGCGTCGGTGGAAACCAGCCGATACTCGTCGATGTCCGAGTGCTCGCGGCGACGAACAAGGACCTCACCGCGGCCCTCGGGGACGGTGGCTTCCGCGCAGATTTGTTCTACAGGCTCAATGTCGTTCCCATTCAAGTCCCGGCGCTTCGGGATCGGCGTGGTGACATTCCGTTGCTTGTGGAATATCTGGTCGAACGATATGCTCAGAAGGCCGGCAAGAGGATTCGAAGTATCAGCAAGGCCACGCTCGATTTGTTCGAAGCCTATCACTGGCCCGGCAACATTCGTGAGCTCCAGAATGTGATCGAGCGGGCAGTGATCCTGAGCGACGGGGATGTATTTCGGGTGGATGCCAGCTGGCTGACACCGGCTCCGGCCAAGTCCGCTGTGCCAGGCGGCGCACTGGCCGCAAATCTGGTTCAGCGTGAGAAGGCGATCATCGAGGCCGCGCTGCGTGAGGCACACGGTGTCATCGGCGGCGCGACCGGTGCTGCGGCAAAGCTTGGTCTCCCCAGACAGACCCTCGAATCAAAGATGAGGAAGCTCGGCATCGACCGGTATCGCTTCAAATCGTCATAGCCTGCGGCCCACCCACCGTCCCCGCTCGGGCGATACCGTTCAGCATCCCCGAAGTTGTTCGAGGCGTACGCCGAACTTTCGGCGAATGCCGAAATTACGGCCCGGATCAGCGCGCTAAATAGCGGCTACTGAGGCAATCGCGTCTGGCCTGCGATTTGCGATGTCGATTCGCGCCAGGTGCAGCATGACCTCGAAGGAAGGAGCGGACTATGTCCATCATCTTCTCCCACATCGACATCGCCGACGGGCGAGTCTGGATGCTCCCGAAAGGCGTCGCGTGCTTCGCGGGAGACCTGTCCGAGGGTCGTCTGGGCGACCCACGCCGCGCCGGCCGCAGACCTGTTCAACCAGAAGGTTGAAGGTACCGCCCGGAAGTCGAAGCCGAGCTGGTACACCGTGGCCAAGAACGACCCACCGTCCAACCCGAGCCGCAGCGCTTCGTGGCGAAGCGGATGGGCGCTACGATCTACGAGATCAACAGCAGCCACGTCCCCATGCTCTCGAACCCCGGCCTCGTGATCGACGTGACTCGTACCGCCGCGAACGCGGTTCAGCGATCCGCGATCGGAGCGTAAGCGAAGGATTCGTGGCAAAGGGCTTCGATGAACACAAGAGCGACGCAGAGCAAGCGACTCGTCTTGGAGGCGTTCGACACGCTGGCCAACAAGCGTGACTACGCTTCAGCAGAGAAGTTCTGGTCGCCGCACTACATCCAGCACAGCGCTCACATCGAGCCCGGCCGCGACGGCCTGTTCGAGTTGGTCAGGACGCTTCCGCCGACGCTCAAGTACGAGCCCGGAACGATCGTGGCCGACGGAGACTTCGTGATCGGCCACGGACGCTTTTCTGGTTTTCTACCGGTGAACTGGATTGCTGCCGACATTCTTCGCATCGAGGATGGAATGCTGGTCGAGCACTGGGATGTGATTCAAGACGAGGCGACCCGAGAAGAGTCCAAGAGCAAAGCTCCGATGTTCGGCACGAGTTTTCCGAGATATCCCGACCGCACCAGCCCAGCATGACCTTGAGGATCGAGAGGTATGCGGACCGGGGCGGCACGACGATTCGACTGATCGGTCGAATGCAAGCCGAGCACGTGAGCGAAGTCGAGAGGGAGATCGAGGAGAGTGGAACGAAGGTGACGCTGGATCTGGAAGAAGTGACTCTCGTCGACGTGCAGGTTGTTCGCTTCCTCGGGACCTGTGAGATCAGAGACATCAGTATCCTCAACTGCTCGCCGTACATAACCGACTGGATCGCCAAGGAGCGACGTTGAGCCCGATGTCCATGCGTACAGCCGTTGCTTAGGAGACGCGATGAAAAAGCTCGCTGAACTGGTCATTGCCATCGCCGTCCTGACGATCCCGGTCACTGGTTCGACTCAGACGTTGACAGAAGCGCAAGCCCGCGCCGTCATCGGGCCGTGGTACGTGCTGTTTAACCAACCGGTCCAGGGCGATATGAAGACGCTGCAGGAACAGATCCTTACGCCGGACTACGAGTCTTGCTGGGGGTATCTTCCGGGCGAGTGCTGGGGCCGTGACAACTCCATCAGAGTCGTCGGCGGCTTCGCCAAGTCGATCCCAGATATGAAGTTCGACATCAAGGAAGTCCTTGTCGCCGGCGATCGTGTCGTCGTCCGCGGCGAGGTCACGGGAACACCGGCCGGCGATCTCTTCGGTGTGCCGCATTCTGGCAAGAGCTTTCGGATCATGGCGATAGATATCCAGACGATCAAGGACGGCAAGATCGCCCGGACCTACCACCTCGAAAACTGGCTCAGTGCTCTGGGACAGCTTCGCGCAAAGTAGGGGGACCGGCTCCCACGGAGACCGTCAATGACTGCGGAAGATGTCATTCGGACCCATACGCGCGGCCCGTGGGTACCTGCAACTCGCTCATTTGCAGAGCGTCGCCCTGGCTCAGGAGGACGGGATGAACGCCGATGTTCTGACGACAAGAGTAGCCGATGGAATTGCGGTCATTACACTGGGCAGCGCAAGGCGCATCTATTTCGACGAGGAGATGGGCGACGCGCTCACCGAGGCGCTAATGAATCTCGCAGAATAAACTAAAGGATTTCACGGGTGCGATCGCATGGGAAGCATGGCCACTCCTGCTCGCCGGGATTTTGCCGCGTTGGAAGCGCGTCGGTTCCAGGCCGCACGACTGTTCGCGAGGGGCACGTCGCAGGGAGCGGTGGCGCGGGCCTTGGGGGTCACGCCGGTGACCGCGCATCACTGGTATCACGCCTGGCACGCCCATGGGCGCGCCACTCTCAAGTCGGCGGGCCGCGCCGGGCGCAAGCCCAGGCTCGAGCCGAAGCAGTTGGCGACGATCGAGCAGGCGCTGCGCGCGGGACCGCGCGTGTACGGCTTCCGCACGGATCTCTGGACCTTGCCCCGCGTGGCGGCAGTCATCGAGCGGCTGACGCGAGTGCGCCATCACCCCGGGCATGTGTGGCGAATCCTCCGTGGATTGAACTGGTCGCTCCAGCGGCCGGCCCGCCGCGCGCGGGAACGCGACGAGGCGGCGATCGAGCCGTGGAAGACGCGGCGCTGGGCGCGGCTAAAAAAAACGCCCGGCGCCAGCACGCCTGGCTCATCTTCGAAGACGAAAGCGGCGTCTCGCAGCAGCCGGTCGTCCGCCGTACGTGGGCCCCGCGCGGCGAAACGCCGATCCTGATCCACACCGGTGGGAATTGGAAGCGGCTGTCGATCGCCGGGGCCCTGGCGTTTCGCTGGGACGGCCGTCGGACCCGCTTCTTCTTCTAAACGCGCGCGGGCAGCGACACGGACGCTGCCCTCATTCCGTTTCTGCGCGACCTCAAGCGCCACTTCCCCCAGCAGCGCGTGCTGCTCATTTGGGACGGCTTGAGCGGCCATACGAGCCGTGTGATGACCGCCTACGTGGCCCGGCAACGCGCGTGGCTCACGGTGGAGCGGCTGCCCGGCTATGCGCCTGACTTGAATCCAGTCGAGCAGCTCTGGGGCAACGTCAAGACTCGCGAGCTGGCCAATGTCTGTGCGCCGAGCCTCGCCGCGCTGCGGCCACCGCTCCACGCGGGCTTTGCGCGCGTGCGACGACAGCCCCACTTGGCCTTCGCCTTTCTCCGTCACGCGGGATTGGAGTTCTGACGTGAACATTGGTCTATTCAGCGGGACTCATTAGATGCCGAGCGCATCGCATTGCCAGACGTCCACGGCGGCCTTTGAGATCGGCGCGCACGACGCGCAGCCCCCGAGGCGGACGGCAAGAAGATCGAGATGAAGGCTGCGACGTCGTCAATATTCAAGAACGGGAAGGTCGCCGTGCCGTGCCAAGGCTGCGCGTTATATATGTAGCAGCATGAACCTCCGCGACGGTTCCCCCCGTCTCAACGGGCAGGAGGCGTCGCCCCAGCGGCGGCGGCAGTCACATGCAGACGGTGGAGATGCACATTGACGACGGACGAACGTGGCTCGGCCAGCTCCACCATTTCGTTACTCGAGCGGCATGTACGCTGTGGGGGCCCGCATGCCGTGGTGCGGGTCGAAGCGGCCAATGGACGGCGCTCGCGGTCGGAATGGCTGTCGCGCTGGCCGCGAGTCCGGGGCAGGCCGTGCCCGCGGTGCCGGCTGGCGGCTTCGGTATGCCGACGCCAGTGTCCCCCGTGAATGAGGCGATCGTCGCCGGCGACCTCGACGCGGCCGGGCGCCTGAGCGACCTCGGCGACCGCTACCTCGGCCAGGACGCGCTCGCCGACGCAGAGGCCGCGTTTCGGGGCGCGCTGGCGATTTTCGAGGCCGCGCTCGGCCCCGCGGACCCCCGGGTCGCCGACAGCATGACCGCGCTCGCCGACGTCCGCGCGGAACGGCGCGACTTCACGGGAGCTGAGAGCCTCTATCAGCGTGCACTCGCCGTGAACGAGATGGCGTACGGGCCGGACGATGCCCGACTCGCCAGTCCGCTCGCGAACCTGGCCGGGCTGTATCTGTCGTGGGAACGCTGGGATCAGGCCATCCCTCTGTATCTGCGCCTCGCGAATCTGTTCGAGCGATTGCTCGGCGCCGACGACTTTCACGTGGCGATGACCCTCGATCACGTCGCCGAAGCCTACGCCGGCCAGGCACACTACGCCGAGGCCGAGGAGTTCTATGGAAGAGTCCTGGCCATCCTGACGCCGAGGCTGGGATCGGATAACCCGGTCGTCCAACGGGTGCTGACGGAACAGGCCCGTGCCCGACGCCAGCTCGAGCTGAGCGGTGCGAAGAAGAGCTGAATAAGGAGGATCGGCGACGATGACCAAGCGTGAACTTGTGATGGCCGCACTCGCCGGCCGCGAGGCCAACCGGGTCCCACTCGCCGTGACGACCCAGACTTCACCCAGGAATTACCCAGGAAGTTGCTCCCAACGAGCGCCAAAGAAGCCCAAAGGCGACGACATGAGAAGCGCTAATTTACGAGGCGTTGTTTGTGGCGCCTTGGCTCTAGTGTCGATTTGAAAAGGGCTCATAACCCAAAGGTCGCTGGTTCAAATCCAGCCCCCGCAACCATGAACGACGAGGGGTTAGCGGACGCAGCAGCCGCT
>Ga0209268_1000187_pt1 | contig 34359 bp, 36 predicted proteins | sample GraSoiAngelo_143_FD_185900 | JGI IMG/M metagenome (GOLD analysis project Ga0209268, IMG submission 185900) | Grasslands soil microbial communities from the Angelo Coastal Reserve, California, USA - 14_1009_02_30cm (SPAdes) (version 2) | ecosystem: Environmental > Terrestrial > Soil > Grasslands ... | reverse complement strand
GGCGTCATCGATACGAAGACATTGACCGGGATCAAGTTCTAAGGTGAGATTCGATGGCTAGCTTCGATGTCTGGAATCCGATTATGAATTTCGTGACCATCCTGCTCCTGACGTTCAGTCTCTTCCTCGTCATCACGGGTGCCTTTACGGCGTATTTCGGCAGCGGCAAGAGCCGAAAGATCGGGGTCGGGCTTCTCGTCGGAGGCCTCATCGTCGGAATCCTCTGGGGCTGGTACTCCGGGCCGGGCTCCACCGGCATTGTCCTGGTCGACGTCATCATCCAGTCGATCGGCGTGATCCTCGCGGCGATCATCGGGGCCGCGATCGCCATCGGACTTTTCCTGCTCGCCATCATGAAGAGCTAAGCACGACGTGCACCGGCAGTCGGAGAGGGCGCAAGCCTTTATTCGCGAGCCTTCTTTGTCCCACGCGATGGCCGTCGATGTGCTCGTCATCCTCGGTTCTAAGAGCGATGCCGAGGTCGGCAAGAAGGCAGGTTCGATCCTCGCCGAATTCGGGGTCGAATACGAAATGGTCGTGGCGTCGGCCCACCGCACGCCGGACCTCCTCCGAGACATGATCCGGAACACGACCGCGCGCGTCTTCATCGGCGTCGCGGGGCTCTCGGCCGCCCTCCCCGGGACGATCGCCGCCCACACGACGAAGCCCGTCATCGGCGTGCCGGTGAGTGGTAAGCTCAACCTCGATGCGGTCCTCAGCGTGTCGCAGATGCCGCCCGGGGTCCCGGTCGCCGCGGTCGGCCTCGACCGGGGAGAGAACGCGGGGATCCTCGCGGTCGAAATTCTCGCCCTCAAGGACGAGCGCCTCGCCGAGAAGCTCAAGGACCATCGCGACGCGATGAAGAAGTGGGTCCTCGAGGACTCGCGGACGCTGGGCGAATGACGTTCGACGCGAAGGCCTTCATCGCCGAGCAGGTCGAGGGCATTCGGAAGAGTGTCGCCGGAAAAGCGATCATCGCCTGTTCGGGCGGTGTCGACAGCACGACCGCCGCGGTCCTGGCGAGTCATGCCCTGGGCGATCGCCTCCTCGCGGTGTACGTCGACACCGGGCTCATGCGAAAGGACGAGACGGAAGACGTCGCACGGACTCTGAAGGAGCTCAAGGTGAACCATCGGATCCTGAGGGCCGCGGACGAGTTCTTCGCTGCCCTTCGCGGAGTCTCGGATCCCGAGAAAAAACGGACCATCATCGGGAACAAATTCATTGAATTGTTCGAGCGGGAGGCAAAGACCTTCGACGCCGATTCCCTCGTCCAGGGGACGATCGCGCCGGACTGGATCGAGAGCGGCGGACAGCTGAGGGACCGAATCAAGACCCATCACAACGTCGCAGGCCTTCCCGCGAACATGAAGCTCAAGCTGGTCGAGCCGCTCCGGGACCTCTACAAAGACGAGGTCCGGACGGTCGCGCGGACCCTCGGTGTGGGGGTCGCAGAACGGCAACCGTTCCCAGGGCCCGGGTTGGCCGTCCGAATCGTCGGCGAGGTCACTCCGGAAAAAACGGTCCTCGTGCGAGAGGCGTCGGCGATCGTCGAGCATGAGATCGAGGTCGCGGCCAAGGACAAACGAGTGCCACTCCCGTGGCAATACTTTGCCGTGCTGCTCCCGGTCCAGACCGTGGGGGTCCACGGCGACCTGCGCGTGTACGGGCAGACCATCGCCGTCCGGGCGGTCGACTCAATCGACGGGATGACGGCGACGTATTCGAAAATACCCCACGATGTGCTCGACCGGATCTCGATTCGGATCACGAACGAGGTCCCGGGCATCAACCGAGTCGTGTACGACGTCTCGAACAAGCCTCCCGCGACGATCGAATGGGAGTGACCCGTCGCCGCCCGCGGAAACCTTTTTGTCATCCCGCCGCTACAGGATACCCATGCGCGTCTACGTCGTCGACAACGGAGGTCAGTGGACGCACCGAGAATGGCGCGTCCTGAAGTACCTCGGAGTCGACACGAAGATCGTACCGAACGACTCGCCCGTCTCAGATCTGAAGGAGGTCGACGGACTCGTCCTCTCCGGAGGCGCCCCCCGCGTCGGCATCGATCCGGAGAAGATGGGCAAGAACGGCGAATACCTCGACGCCTTCCGCGGACCCATCCTTGGGATCTGCGCAGGCCACCAGTTCATGGCGACCCACCTGGGAGGGGCGGCGGCTCCGGCGAAGGTCCCTGAGTTTGGTAAATCCGTCGTCAAGGTTCACGAGCCGGATGTCCTCTTCGAAGGGCTTCCCGACCGGTTCGAGGTGTGGGAGTCCCACAACGACGAGGTGACGAAGATTCCGCCGGGCTTCACCGCCCTCGCCAGTTCTCCGAACTGCAGCGTCCAAGCGATGCGGCATCGAGACCGGCCCCTGTTCGGCCTGCAATTCCACCCCGAGGTCGAGCACACGCAGTTCGGCCCGGACATTTTCCGAAATTTCCTTAAGGTCTGCGAGAACTCGACCTGACGCGAATCGGCCGGTTCGATTCGCATCCGACGGTGCATCGCGTTGGCCTCAGCAAGCGTCCGGACGAAGATCCTGAAGGAAGCGCTCCGCACCCGCCATCACGAGCCTTTCGAGAAGGCGCTCGGCCGGGCCGTCCGGAAACTCGGTGGCTCCTTCGCTGAATATGTCGCCCTCATCGCCGAGGTCCGAGACTACGGTCGGGTGCACAAGGTGGACCTCCGAGACGCTGCGCGCTCCCTGGCGGATCAGCCGTAGACGGCCGGATTCACGACGAAGTCCGGGTGTTTCCCCGCGAGCACCTTGGCCACCTGATCGGCCACGATCGCACCGGCCCGCGCCTGTCCCTCGACGGTCGACGCCCCCAGGTGCGGCGTGAAGACGATGTTCGGCGCACCGAGGAGGGGACTTCCCACGGGGGGCTCTTTCTCGAACACATCGATCGCCGCGCCCGAAATCGTTCCCGCCCGCAGGGCGTCCGCCAACGCCGCCTCCTGGACAATCTCGCCGCGTGCGCAGTTCACGAGGATCGCATTTCGCCTCATCTTCGCAAGCTCAGCCGCCCCGATGAGGCCGCGCGTCTCCGGCGTGAGCGCGGCGTGGATGCTGAGGACGTCTGCATTCTGGAACAGCTCGTCCTTTTCGACGAGGCGGATCCCGGTTTGTCCTGCGGTGGCGGCGGGAAGGTATGGGTCGTAGGCGATCACGGGCATCCCGAAGGCCTGGGCCCGCTTCGCCACCTCCGCGCCGATCCGTCCGGACCCCAGGAGGCCGAGGGTCTTGCCGAAAAGTTCCCGTCCCTCGAGTTTTCCCTTCTCCCATTTGCCGGCCTTCACCGTCCGGTCGGCCTCAGGAAGATGGCGGAGGAGGGAGATCATATGGCCGATCGCAAGCTCGGCGACGCTCACCGTACTCGCGGTCGGCGCATTCACGACGACGATTTTCCTCTTGGTCGCTTCGTCCACGTCGATGTTGTCGACTCCGACCCCCGCCCGGCCGACGACTTTGAGGCGCGCTCCGCGAGAGAGCACGTCCTTCGTGACCTTGGTCCGGCTCCGGACGATCAGGGCCTCATAATCCGGGATCGCGGCCAGGAGGGCCTTTTGGTCCAGCTCCCGCACAGCGACCTGGTGGGCTGTGCGGAGCATCTCGACGGCGGTCCGATCGATTCCGTCCGTGATCAGGACCTGCATCGCGTCGCGCCGGATGCCCGAGAAGAATAAAAAGACGTCAGGCGATGAGCAATGCGATTGTAAGCAGAACGAGCGCGAGAAACAAGATTGCGCCGAGGATGAGCATCCAGCGGGTCATCTGCGGATCGGAGCCGAAGACGAGTGGGATGGGACCGAGGAATACGACGCCGCCCCAGCGACGAGTTTTCGGGGTGCCTTGCGGTGTGACCTCCATGATCCCGGTCGAATCCGTTCCCGGCGGTCCCATCGCGGGAGCCGGTGCGCCGGCCGTCCAGAGGAAGAACGTCAAGAAAAATCCGAGGAAGACGAGCAGGATCCCGAGGAATGCCAGAGGGCCGGTCCCGACGACGGCGGGGACGATGAAGATGAGATAGACGCTTGCTTCCCCGCGGGCGACGGCCACGGCGAGGGCGACCAATCCCGTCAGCAGGATCCCGGGTCCCACGAATCGGATCGGGCGCACGCCACGCCCAATTCTCCGAGTCCTCTAAAGCTTTGACCTCTTTGACGTCTTCCCCCTCGCCGCCCGGCCGTACTCCTGGAGAGGAACGACCTGGAGGTCGCCCGCACGGGCCTCTTCGATCGCCTGGACAGCCGCCTCCGCGGCCTGGATCGTCGCGATGAACGGGATATTCAGGTCCACCGCGAGCCGCCGCATCATGTATCCGTCCCGCCGGGCGCCCGTCGAGTTCGTGGGCGTGTTGATCACCAGGCGGATCTCCCCGCGGCGCATGAGCCCTAGGGCATCCGGCGATAGGTTCTCGCTGATCCGATACACAGTCATCGCGTCCACGCCGTGTTCCCGCAGGAATTGCGCGGTCCCACGGGTGGCGTAGATGCGGAGGCCGAGCTTCGCGAGCCGCACCGCGACCGGGAGGATCGCGGGCTTGTCCTCGTCCCGCACGGTCATGTAGACCGCCCCCTCCGTCGGCAGGGCGTTCCCCGCCGCGACCATCGCCTTGTAGTACGCGCGGCCGAGGGACCGATCGATCCCCATCACCTCGCCCGTGCTCTTCATCTCGGGGCCGAGGATCGTGTCGACGCCGGGGAGCCTCTGGAACGGGAACACGGGGGCCTTCACGGCGACGTGGTCGATGCTCGCCTCTCCCACGAGGCCCATGCTGCGCAGGGACTGACCGAGCATCACCTTCGTCGCGACCTTCGCGAGGGACACGCCGATGGCCTTCGAGACGTAGGGAATCGTTCGACTCGCGCGCGGATTCGCCTCGAGGACGTACACGGCATCGTCCTTCACCGCGAGCTGAAGGTTCATCAGGCCGACGATCTCCAGCGCGTCGCAGATCTTCCGCGTGATTCGGCGGATCTCACCGAGGACGGCCTCGGAGAGGGTCTGGGCCGGCAACACACACGCGGCGTCGCCGGAATGGATGCCCGCTTCCTCGATGTGCTCCTGGATCCCGCCGATGAAGATGTCCTTGCCATCCGCGACGACGTCCACGTCAATCTCCGTCGCGTGGGAAAGATAGCGGTCCACGAGGACCGGGTGCGCCTTCGAGACGCGGACCGCCCTTTCCATGAATCGGGCGAGATCCTCTTCGCCGTGGACGATCTCCATCCCGCGGCCACCGAGGACGTACGACGGCCGGACGAGAACGGGGTAGCCGATCCGGGAGGCCACCTCTCGGACCTCGTCGAAGCTGTACCCGGAAGCCGCCTCCGGTTGCCGGATTCGAAGGCGTTGCATGAGGGCCGCGAACTTTCGACGGTCCTCGGCGAGGTCGATCGCGGCCGGTGGCGTGCCGAGGATCCGAGTCCGCGAACGACGGCGGGCCAACGCGCGGGCGAGCGGGACCGCGAGATTGATCGAGGTCTGGCCGCCGAACTGCACGATGACACCATCCGGCTTCTCCTCCTCGATGATGTTCAGGACGTCCTCGAGCAGGAGAGGTTCGAAGTACAATCGGCTGGAGATGTCGAAATCGGTCGAGACGGTCTCGGGATTGTTGTTCGCGATGATCGCGGCGACGCCCTCTTCCCGCAATGCGAGGATTCCTTGGACACAGCAGTAATCGAACTCGACGCCTTGGCCGATCCGGATGGGACCGCTCCCGACGATCAACACCTTCCGACCCGCGAGCTTCTGCGTCTCACCGCTCGGCTCGTAGGTGGAATAGAAGTAGGGCGTCTCTGCCTCGAACTCCCCTCCGCACGTGTCGACCATCTTGTACGCGACTCGCGGTCGACCCCGCCGCACGGACTCCTCCGTGCCGCCGGTCAGGGCGGAGAGAGACTCATCGGCGAACCCGAACCGTTTTGCCTCCGCGAGGACCGGCTTGCTGATCCGGGATCCTCGGAGGCCCGACTCGATTCGCACGAGATGTCGGATCTTCTCGATGAAGAACGGGTCCCACTCCGTCAGGGAAGCGATCTTCTCCGTCGGTAGGCGGCGCCGCACGGCCTCGGCAATCGCAAAGAGCCGCTCGTCGGTGGGTTCCCGTAGTTCGCGGACGAGTTCCTCTTCCGACCAGGAATTCGATTCGAGGCCTATTCGATCGATCTCCAAGGAGCGGACGGCCTTGAGGAGCGATTCCTCGAAGGTCCGGCCGATGGCCATCACCTCCCCGGTACTCTTCATCGACGTGCCAATCCGGCGGTCCACCGTCGGGAATTTGTCGAAGGGCCACCGCGGAATCTTCGTGACGACGTAGTCCAACGTGGGTTCGAACGAGGCGAGGGTCTTGCCCGTGACCGGATTCGGGATCTCGTCGAGGCGCAGGCCGATCGCGATCTTGGCGGCGATCCGGGCGATCGGGTAACCCGTCGCCTTCGATGCGAGGGCCGACGACCGCGAGACACGCGGATTCACTTCGATGACCCGGTACTCGCCGGTCTTCGGATGGACCGCGAACTGGATGTTGCATCCGCCCTCGACCCCGAGCGCGCGGATGATCCGGAGGGCGGCGGACCGAAGGGTCTGGTGGTCCGAGTCGCTCAACGTCTGGGCCGGGGCGACCACGATCGATTCGCCCGTGTGGACGCCCATCGGATCCAGGTTCTCCATGCTGCAGATCGTGATGCAGTTGTCCGCGCCGTCTCGCATCACCTCGTACTCGAACTCCTTCCAGCCGAGGACGGATTCCTCCACGAGGACCTGTTTGATCCGCGAATAGGCCAGGCCAAGCCCCACGATTCGGTCGAGTTCCGCGGCATTGTGGGCCACGCCGCTCCCGCTGCCTCCGAGCGTGTACGCGGCTCGGACGATCACCGGATATCCGGTTCCCTCGACGAACGTGGTCGCCGTCGCGGAGTCGGACACCGCCCGGCTTCTTGGGATCGGCTCCCCGATCGACCGCATGAGGGAGGCGAACCGCTCGCGATTCTCGCCCGCGGTGATCGCCTCCATCTTCGTCCCGAGCAGTTCCACGCCGTGGCGGGCCAAGATCCCGGCCTCAGAGAGCTCGCTGCACAGGTTCAACGCCGTCTGTCCGCCCATCCCGCTCAGGATCCCTTGCGGCCGTTCCTTCGCGATCACCTTCTCGAGGAACGGGACCGTGAGCGGCTCCACGTAGACTGCATCCGCGGTGTCGGGATCCGTCTGAATCGTCGCCGGATTGCTGTTCACCAGGACGACCCGCACCCCTTCTTCCCGGAGCGACCGGCACGCCTGGGAACCCGAGTAGTCGAACTCCGCGGCCTGGCCGATCACGATGGGCCCGGAGCCGATCACCATGGCGGTCCTAACGTCCTGGCGCTTGGGCACCGCCCCACCCCCGTGCCGCGGCCTACGCCCCCTTGAGCTCCGCCACGAAATCTTGGAAAATGTACTCGTTGTCCCACGGCCCCGGGTGGGCCTCGGGGTGGTATTGGACGGAGAAGATCGGCATCTCCCGATGGGCCATCCCTTCCACGGTGCCGTCGTTCAGGTTCACGTGGGTGACCTCGAATTCCGACTCCGGCAGGGACGTCGCATCGACGGCAAAGCCGTGGTTCTGCGAGGTGATGTGGACCCGGCCGGTGCGGAGGTCCTTCACCGGTTGATTCCCGCCGCGGTGCCCGAACTTCAACTTGAACGTCTTCCCGCCGAAGGCGAGGGCCAGAAGCTGGTGCCCGAGGCAGATGCCCAGGAGAGGGACGCGTCCCGCGAGCTCCCGGGTCGTTCGGACGGAGGTCGCGACGATGTCCGGGTGGGCGGGATCTCCGGGGCCGTTCGACAGGATCACGCCGTCCGGCTTCAGAGAGAGAATCTCGTCCGAGGTCGTGTCGTAGGGGACCCGGACCACCTCGGCGTAGCGCTGGGCCTCCCGGAGGATATTTCGCTTCACGCCGCAGTCGACCACGACGATCGTGCGCCTCCCTGGACCCGGGTATCGTTCGACGGCCGTACAGCTCGCTTCCGCGACGAGGTTCCGGGTTTCCGGATGGGGGGCGGCACGGACTTCCTTCGCGACCTCGTCCACGTCTTCGTCCGCCGGCACGAGGGCCGCCTTCATGGTTCCCTTCGATCGGATCCGGATGGTGAGGGCACGCGTGTCGGCACCCTCGATCGCGGGTGTCTCATGCCGTTTCAGGAAGTCTCCGAGGCCCATCGCGCTCCGGGGATGACTCGGGGTCGCGCAAGCCTCCTTCACGACGAACCCCGTCGGCTGGATCGTGTCCGATTCCATGGCGTCCGGATCCACGCCATAGTTCCCGATCAACGGGTACGTCATCATGAGGATCTGACCACGGTACGACGGATCCGTCAGGGCTTCCGTGTAGCCCGTCATGTTCGTGTTGAAAACGAGTTCTCCCAGGATCCTGCGCCGGGCCCCGAAGAAAGGCCCCCGGGCCACCGTTCCGTCCTCGAGGACGAGGGACCCTTCCATTCGTTAGACCCCCACCCCATTTTCGATTCGGCTTATGAGGGTTTCCCTCGGGCGGAAATTTTCGCGCGGTCTGACTCGGCTACGGCGCTCGCGGCAGTTCGAGTTCGTTCAATCGCGCAACCATTTTGTCCCAGTGGGTTCCCCGCCAGTACACGCGGCCACAGGAGGGACAACGCCAGAATGCCCGATGTCGAGAGCGGACCCCTTCCGGCACCGAGTCCTTCACGTCCTCCATGGACGCACTTACGAGGATCTCGTTGCACAAAGAGCAACGGGAGAGTGGACTGACGAGTCGGAGCGGGAGTGCCGCGGCGACCTCGCGAATCTGATCGTCCAAGATGTCAGAGCGAATCCGGACCGCACCGGTGACCCGGGCGGCGAGTTCCTTGTCCCGCGTCAGGAGGATTCGGTCCTCGGAGCGGACTCGCGCAATGAGGGTTCGATCCGGACCCGGTTCCGGATACGCCGTGTCGTAGCCCATGAATCGCAGCCAACGGGCCAGGCTACCGAGCATGTGGTCGCAGAGGAGGTTCATGGCCAAGGCCTGGAGAGGGCGTCGGAGAGCGCGCGCATCGCTCGTCGTTTTGCCCGGACAAACACGGGACTCCTGAACCCAGGATTCCATTCGCTGCCGCCCAATTCGTCGGAAACGACCATCAGGCTCGCGCTCCGCATTCCTCGGTACAGGGCGACCGCATACACGGCGGAAGCCTCCATTTCCACAGCAATCACACCGCGGTCGGCGAGTTGCCGAGCTTTCCTCTTGGATTCTCGATATGGCGCATCCGTCGTCCACACCCCTCCCTTCGAGAAACGGAGTCCGTGACGTTCGCACGCGGCGCGAATCGCGTCAACGAGCGCCCGATGGGGCCGGGGTCGCCGCGGAGCACCGTAGTGCCGCGAGGTCCCCTCGTCTGGGAATGCGAACGTGGGTAAGACAATGCTCCCGATCGGAAGGTCGGCCCGCAGGGAACCGCAAGCCCCGAACGTGATGCAGTCGCGCACTCCCCTCACGGCCATCTCCTCGACGACCGTTGCGACCGCAGGTCCGCCGATCTGTGACCGCTCGAGGGCAATTCGGTTCCGCCCTGCGTGACCGATGCATTGCCACTGGCTCCAACGGGCTCGCTTTCCCCGAAGCGCGCGACGGAACAGCTCGAAGTCGCCGCTCCCGAACACGATGACCCCGCGACGAGGCAGGCGGATTTCCGAGGGACTCAACTTCAGTTGGTTTCGGAGGTACCGGAGGAACGAGTCGGGTGTCACGATGACGTCCGAAGGCCTCACCGCATCACCGCATACTCGAGGAGGAGACCATCCCCGAGCCGCTTGACCCGATCCAACCTGAGCCGAGTCGCGTCCTTGAACTCAGTAACCCCTTGGCCGCTCGCGAGGGTGGGCGACGAGCGGCCTCCTAGGACCGCGCTCGCGACGAACACGAGGAGTTCATCCGCCAAGTGCGCGGAAAGAAAGGACGCGATCACGGTGCTTCCCCCCTCGACAAGGAGCCTCCTCACCTCTCGCTTCCCGAGCTCCTCCAATAGACGAGGGAGGTCCACTTCGTCCTTCCCACAGCGGAGTACCTCGGCCTTCGGGAACGTGCGATCACATTCCTCCGAGGTCACGATGAGGGTCGGCGCAGTGCCATCGAGGACATGCGCTCCTTCCGGCGTCTTGCCGTAGCTGTCCAAGACGACTCGCACAGGGTTCCGACCCTTAACGAATTCCTGTTTCACGGTCAGCTTCGGATCGTCCATCAGGACGGTCCCGACCCCGACCAGGATCGCATCCGTTTCGGCTCGGAGTCGATGGACTCGCCGGAGATCTTCTTCATTGCTCAGCCGCGCGGTCTTGCCGTCGGAAAGCGCAATCTTCCCGTCGACGCTCATCGCAGCATTGATGATCACGCGCGGTCGCACGATCAACCGATGGGCCGGCCGAATAACAACTTTGCGGGTTCGGAGCGAAGTTCATCTAGCGCGCCGACCTGCGAGGAACGGCGGCAAAGATGAAGGCCCATCTGGTCCACGTCGACGCGGTGCGATTCCGAGCGAAGGCCGAGGAGGCGCCTGAGGTCCTCTTCGATGCGGGCGATCAGGAGACCCGTCAGGGTCCGAGCCCGGTGCAAGGGGCGCTCCTATCGGCAATGGCCTGTACGGCCGCGGACGTCGTCCTGATCCTTCGGAAGCAGCGCGTCCCCTTCACGTCGCTCGAAATCGAGGCCGATGCGGAACGAGCGAAGGAGAATCCGAAGGTCTTCACGAAGATCCGACTTCACTACAGGATCCGCGGAAAGGGAATCCCGGACTCGGCGGTCAAGCGGGCGATCGACCTCTCGTCGGAGAAATATTGCACGGTCGGAATCATGCTCCGCCGAGGTGGCGTGGAATTTGTCAACACGCACGAAATCCTCCCTATGGAGTGATGTGTTCTCAAGCCGCAGATTCGGCCCGCGCATCTTTAAGTAACCTTCCCGAGATGGACCGCGGGCGCCGATGGAAGGCATCCAGATTTATGAGCTCAAGCGGATGGACCTCCGCGGGGCAACGGTGATCGATGGATTCCCGAGCGTCGGGCTCGTGAGCTCGATCGTCGCGAACTATCTGATCAACGCTCTGAACCTGGTCCAGATCGGCATCATGGACTCCGTCTACTTTCCGACCGTGGCGCTGGTCCGCGACGGACAGCCGATGAATCCCGTCCGGATCTACGCGGGACCCAAGATGGACGACCGCGACCAGATCGTCGTCTTCATCTCCGAATTCCAACCGCCGCCGAACTTGATCAAAGGGATCGCCGCGACGGTCCTCGACTGGGCGCAGGACGCCCGGTGCAACCTCCTCGTATGCCCCGAGGGACTCATTGTCGACGCCCGCGAGGACGACGGAGACCGGCAGGTCGAGGTCTACGGGATCGGCTCGACGGACAAGACGATGGACATGATCCGCAAGAACAACATCACGGTCTTCGAGGAAGGGGTCATCACCGGGGTCGCGGGAGTCCTCCTGAACGAGGGACGCAAGCGAGACTTCGACGTGATCACGCTCCTGAGCGAAGCCCATCCGGACTATCCGGACGCACGGGCCGCGGCTCGCGCAATCGAGGTCATCGACAAGCTCCTGCTGCACACGGAGCTCGACGCACGACCGCTCTACGAGGAAGCGGAGCGCATCGAGATGCAGCTGAAGTCGATCCACCACCAGACCGAGGTCGCGAAGAAACCGAGCGAACCCGCGCGACCGAGCATGTACGGCTAGGCGTCCGGCTCGACCTGCACTTGCCACCCGTTGCCGTCTCGGGCGACCGCGAATCGGCACGACAAGAACTGCGGGATGAGCCACATCATCGTCTCCAAATGCCCGGAGACGGCTTGGACGCGGAAACGGGATGGGCCGTCTCCTCGGGCGAGGTACACGAGCAGCTGATCCGCCGCGTGGACGTCGAGGACGGCTGCGGCCTCCATCTCCGCGCGAAGGGATGCAGCGGCCTCCTCCCCGATGCGCTCGGAGGGCTTGCCACGTTCCGCGAGGGAATCAGCTCCAAGGAGCGAAGCCGTCGTTTCCGCCCAGAGGACGAGAGCGCCACCCTGCCCGATCGCCTCCTCGCCGCGGTACACGCGTTCTTCGACCTTCACGTCTGAAATGCCGTGAAGGCGACGGAGTGCGGCGTGTTTCATTCGTTTCGGGACGTCCTCGGGAAGATTGGAAGCGTGGGCGATGCCGCGCACGCGCTGGATATCCACACCTTCGGACGGGACAAAGGACGACCAAGACCGAGTCGGCGCAATCGCGACCTCGACAATCCCTCCGCCCCGCGGATAGTACCCGCGCCGAAGAACTTCAACGTCCACATGGGCCCCGAGCCGCCGGATGAGGGGCAAGAAGACCCGGCCGAAGTAGTCGATGGGCGGAGACCAGCGGACGTCCGTGCCTCCGACCAGTCGCACCCGAACGGGCCCTCCAGCCGCGGCCGCCACCGGGAGAAGGGCTTGCAGGATGAGCGTCACACTGCCCGCGGTCCCGACGTCGAAGGAGAAGCGACCCGGCACCAGGCTGTCTCCCGGGCGGAATTCGATCGTTGACGATCCGACCGCGAGGCCGGCCACCTCGCCGCCGCACAGCTTGGCAACGGCATCGATGGCCGTCACATGCTGCGCGGCAAGGCCCGGCGTCGGCCGGCCCGCTCGGATTCGGACGACGCGCACCGGGGTGTCAGTCAACGCGGAGAGAGCGACCGCCATGCGGAGCAGCTGGCCGCCTCCCTCGCCGTGGGCTCCGTCGACCTCGATCATGACGCCGAGGCCTTCATCCGATGCCGGACGACTTTGAGCACTTCGACGAAGGCGTACGCGGTAAAGGAGATCAGGACCGTCTCGAGCCAATCGAGGGGGGAGAGCGCCTCCGTCTCGAACACGTCATGGAGGAACGGCGTATAGATGACCGCGACCTGAAGAGCCATGGATGCGAGTACGGCGAGGATGAGCTTCGTGTTCGTGAACAGACCGATCTGCCAGATGGTCTGGCGCGGAGATCGCATGGAGAAGACGAGGAACAGCTCGAAGAACACGATGGTCGTGAAGGCGACAGTCCGGGCTCGGACGGCGTCGGCGCCTTCTTGCAATTCGAGGAAGAACACGCCGAGTGTGCCGACCGTGAGGATCGCCGAGACGACGAAGATCAGGAAGAGGATGTCCCTCGAGAGCACGCCCTCCCTCGGATTGCGCGGCGGCCGGTCCATGATGTCCGTCGGGTACGGGTCCACGCCGAGCGCGAGAGCGGGCAGACCGTCCGTCACGAGGTTGATCCAGAGGAGCTGCACCGGCGCGAAGAACGGAAGGAACCTGGGGTCTCCGATGGCGAGGGTCGCGATGAACATGATCAGGACCTCGCCCGCGTTCGCGGAAAGGAGGAAGGCGACGAACTTCCGGATGTTCTCATAGATCCCCCGGCCTTCCTCCACCGCCGCGACGATCGACGCGAAGTTGTCGTCGGTGAGGACCATGTCCGCGCTCTCCTTGGCTACGTCGGTCCCCGTGATCCCCATCGCGACGCCCAGATTGGACCGCTTCAGGGCGGGTGCGTCGTTCACACCGTCGCCCGTCATGGCGACGATGTGACCCGCCTTCTTCCAGGCGTCCACGATGCGCATCTTGTGTTCCGGGGCGACCCGCGCGTAGACCCGGATCCGTTCCACCTCACGTACGAGGTCCGCGTCGGACATCTTCTCGAGCTCTTCCCCGGTGAAGGCGAGGTCGCTCTCGCCGAGGATCCCCATTTCCCGGGCCACCGCCATCGCGGTGAGCTTGTGGTCCCCCGTGATCATGACGACCCGGATCCGCGCCTTCTTGCAGCGACGGATCGCCTCGATCGCGTCGGAGCGGGGCGCATCCATCATCCCGGCGAGGCCGAGGAACGTGAGGTCCGCCTCGAGCGTGTCCTCCTTCAGAGGCGGCAACTCCCCGTGAAATTCGCGCACCGCAAGACCGATCACGCGGAACGCCCGCGTCGCCAACTCCTGGTTCCGGAACTGGTACTGGCTCCGATCGTACTCGGACAAAGGTCTCCGTTCTCCGTCCACGATGTGGTGGGAACAGCTCGCGAGAATCCGCTCGGGCGCGCCCTTCACATGGAGGATCGCGGGCACTCCCGCGAGGCGGCGTAGCCTCTCTCCCTCGGGCAAGGAAAGGACCGTACGACCCTCCGATTCGGGCAATTGCGCATGGAGGGTCGACATCTTCTTCCGCTCCGAGGTGAAAGCGATCTCCGCGACCCGCGGCCATCTCGCTCGGATGGCTGTGGGGTCCATGCCGGCACGCCGCGCGGCCACGAGGAGCGCGCCTTCCGTCGGATCGCCTTCCACGATCCATCGAGTCCCTTCCTGTCGGAGCACCGCGTCGTTGCACAGGACCCCACATTCGAGGAGCTGCTGCAATCCGGGGTGAGCCGTCAGATCCGCGACCCGACCACCGGTCCGGACCGTCCCAGTCGGATTGAAGCCTTCCCCGATTACTTCGTATTCCACGGTCCCCGTGACCAAGACCCGGACGTTCATCTCCCCTTTCGTGAGCGTGCCGGTCTTGTCGGAACAAATCACGGAAGCAGCGCCGAGGGCCTCGACCGCGGGAAGTTTTCGGATCAGTGCGCCTCGTCGGATCATCCGCTGGAGCCCCAACGCGAGGCTGATTGTCACAATCGCTGGAAGTCCCTCCGGGATCGCGGCCACGGAAAGTCCGACTGCCGTCAGGAAGAGAAGCTCGATGTGACCCGGGTCCCGGAGGACGCCGATGAGGAAGATGAGGCCCGCCGCAAGCAGGACCGCGATCCCGATCTGCCTCCCGAGGCGGTCCAGCTGCTTCTGAAGCGGCGTCTCCTCCTTCGTCTCCTGCTGGACGAGTCCCGCGATCGTGCCGAGCTGGGTCGCCATGCCGGTCTCGACGATGACCGCCTTGCCGCGGCCTCCGTCGACCGCGGTGCCCATGAACACCATGTTCTTACGGTCGCCCAGGAAGGAATCGCGGGGTAGCGCGTCGACCGCCTTGCTGACCGGGAGGGATTCCCCGGTCAGCGACGCCTCGTTGACGCGGAGGCTCGCGACCTCGAAGAGACGCGCGTCGGCGGGGATCCGATCACCTGCAGTGAGGACGGCCACGTCGCCAGGCACGAGCTCGCGAGAGGGCACCGCGACGATCCCTCCCTCGCGGAGGATGTGCGCCTTTGGGGCGGCGAGGTTCTTGAGAGCCTCCAAGGACCGTTCCGCTCGATACTCCTGGACGAAACCGAGGATCGCGTTCATGACGACGATCACGATGATCAGCACGGCGTCGTACAGGTCCGCGTTCTCGCCCTGCAGGAGCCCAAGGGCCGCGGAAATGATCGCGGCGATGATCAGGACAATCACGAGTACGTCCAGGAACTGGCTCAGCAAGATCCGGAGGGGATTCACCCGGGCCGTCTGGACGAGTTCATTCGCCCCGAACCGAGACAGCCGACGCGCCGCCTCTTGGGAATCGAGACCCAAGGGGGAGGCGTCAAGTCGCTTGAGAACGGCGTCGGCCGGCAAGGAATGCCAGTCGTCGGCCATCGTCCGCCGAACCCTCGCTTGCGTAATAAAGCTCCTCTCGGACATCCGTCGGAACCTCGGACGGCAGCGTCCGTCTCGCGTTGACAACGGCTTTTTGTAGGAACAGGATCGATGCGCCATTGGGATGGGAACCTGGGTTCTCTCGCGAAAATCGCGAGCGATCGCGCTGGCTCCTCTAGGGGACGCACCGCGTGATTGAGACGACGTCCATCATGTTCGATGTCGGCGTCATCGCCAGCGTCGGCTTCATCGGAGCCGCACTCGCCTCACGGGTCCGGATCCCGATCATCATCGGCTACATCATCGCGGGGATCTTGATCGGGCCGAACATCCATCTCCGCATCTTCGGCACGTCGTACGACGGGATCCTCGCCGACAGCGCGTTCCTGCAGAGCATCTCGCAGCTAGGCCTTGTCCTCCTCCTGTTCTTCGTCGGCCTGGAATTCAGCATCACGAAACTCATGAAGACGAAAGAGGCCGCCGCGATCTTGGCGGTGACGAACCTCGCGGTGAACTTCTTCGCGGGATTCGTGATCGGAGCATGGCTGGGATGGCCTGTCATCGACACGATCTTCATGGCGGGCGTCATCGGCATGTCGAGCTCCGCGATCGCGGCCAAGTCGTTGATCGACCTGAAACGACTCGGGAACAGGGAGACCGAATTCATCCTCGGGATGGTGATCCTCGAATCGTTCCTCGCCATGTTCATCCTCACCCTGGCGAACGGGATGATCCTCCCGGCCGAGGGACCCGTGAACATCGGTGGCCTCTTCGCTGGAGTGGGGCTGTTCATCGGCTTCTTCGCGCTCCTCGCCGCCGTCGTCGTCCCCAGGACCGCGGCGATCTTCGAACGCATCAAGAGCGAGGAGCTGTTCGTCCTCTTCGCCCTCGGGACCGTCTTTCTTGCCGCGGCCCTCGCGGAGGCGTTCCGAATTCCGGCCATCGTCGGCGCGTTCTTCATGGGCATGGTCTTCGCGGACACGCACCTCGCGGGCCGGCTGAAAGTGAAGATGGAATCCCTGCGAGACGCGTTCGTCGCGATCTTCTTCCTCAGCTTCGGGATGCTGATCGACCCGAGTTCGTTCTCATCCGTCGTGCCCATACTGCTCATCGCGGCGCCCTTGATCCTGCTGAACGACCTGTTCCTCACCGCGGCGCTCGCCTACTTCATCGGCTTCTCGGGGCGGGCGTCCACAGCGATCGGGACGAGCATGATCGCGCGGAACGAGGAGGCCATCCTCTATGCGACGGTCGGTGCCCGCGCCATTCAGGCGAATCCTCACCTCTCGAACGACTACGCGGCGAAGTACCTCACGCCCTTCGCCGGAATCCTGTGCATCGTGATGAGCTCCTTGCAGCCGATCCTGATGGGTCGTTCCGACCGAATCGCGGCGTCCCTGGCGAAGCGGCTCCCTAAGTCCATCACGTTCGGGGCGGAGCTCGTGAAGCGGACTCTAAAGACCGTCATCATGCCGAACTTCCTCCCGATCTACCGGAGGAAGCGGGTGTTTCAGGCCGCGCTCATCGCGTATTCGGCATGGATCATCGATCTCACGATCACGACCGGTCCGGCGCATCTCGCGATGTCCGTCCTCACCCCAATCCTGATCTTCGGCGTGTGGGCGTCGGCCCGTCACGCGTTCCAGGAACCGGTGCGTCACACGAACTACGGCGTCGATGGGGGACCTTTGAGCCGCTCCGCGATCGAGACGTTCGTCCTGCGGATCGTCGTCGGCGCACTGGCGATCGTCAGCCTCGTAGCGATCCTTTGGCAGTACTATTGGCCCGTGACCCTGCCCATCCTGTATGCCTACTTCCTCGTCGTCGTGTTCAGCATGAAGGTCGTGTACCGCCGACTCGGCCTCGGTGTCGGCCGGCGAGTCGCACCGATCCGCCTCGTCCATCGGATTCCAGCGGCGCGGAGCTGGCGGGCCGCGAGCGGTCGTCGCTGATCACAGGATCGGATACATCACGTCGGTCAGCCAGGACTCGTCCCCGAGCATCGTCTCGGTACCGTGGCCGGGATACACGTGGGTCGTCGGCGGAAGTTCCTTGAGACGGCGGAGGCTGAACACCATCTTCGCGGGACTCCCGCCAAAGGTGTCGGTGCGGCCGTGGGACCCCGCATACAGCGTATCGCCCGTGAACAGGGTTTCCTCCGACGCGACGTAGAAACAGGCGCTCCCTTCCGTGTGGCCGGGCGTATGAAGGGTGCGGAACGTCAGATCTCCCACTTTGATCTCCGATCCTTCCTTCAGCAGAAGATCGGGTTTCACCGACGGGGGAGGGGCGGGCAAGAACCAACGGGTCTCTCGAGCGTTCTTCTCCAAGCGGGGCGCGTCCAGCTCGAAGATCGCGATCTTCGCCCCGGTCGCTTTCCGGATGGATTCGTCGTCCGCTGTTGGATCTGGGTGGCCGTGCGTATTCAGGACAACGGCGATCTTGGCGCCATGTTTCTCCGCGAGGCCCAACAGGTCTTCTCCCGCCAACGCCGGATCGACGACCGCGGCCTGCATGTTTTTCTCGTCAATCACGAGATAGGCATTGTTGTCGAGGGGGGGAGCCACGACTTTTTCGAGCAGCATCGACGCGTCCGCAAGGGCGTGACTTGCATAAATCTACCGGGACCTCACGCAGCCTTAAGATGACCCGGCCCATCGAGGGAACCGATGACGGTCGGAGGGTTGAACTTCAGTTGCCCGCGGTGCAACAATCCCCTCTTCTTCACGTTCAAGCTCGCGGACGAAGGAGACTCGACGAACCGCGAGGTCCACTGCCCCGGATGTCGCACTGTTTGGGTCGTGGCCTTGGACATTCATCCGAAGTAACGAAGGCTTATGCCCTCCCGCGGAATTGCGGGGCCCGCGTGCGACTCGCTCTGTTCCCGCTGCATTCCGTCCTGTTCCCGGAGGCGACGCTCGCACTCCAGATTTTCGAACCGCGATACCGTGAAATGATCGGCCGCTGCCTCGCACACGACGAACCGTTCGGCGTCGTGTTGATCCTGGAGGGCGAAGAGATCGGAGGCGAGGCCGTCCCCCGAAAGATCGGCACGGAAGCGGCCATCATCGCCTCCGAGCGATCGAAGGATGGACGGTACGACATCGTGGCGGAGGGGCGGCGACGCTTCCGGATCGTCGCGATCGATGCATCTCGCCCCTACCTCCGCGCCGAGGTCGAGTTCCTCGACGACGCGCTCGGCCCGGATGCGGACGCCCTCGCGGATGCCTTGCGCCAGCGTGTCGAGGGTGCCGTTCCATCGCTCCAAGCTCGAGGGGATGTTCTCATTGACGAGACTTGGAATCTGCGCAATCCTCGAGCCCTTTCGTACCATGTGGCCGCGAACCTGCCCGCGACGAACGAGATCCGACAAGAGCTGCTCGAGATGCCAGATGTCGCGTCCCGCCTGCGCCGGGAGGCGGACCTCCTGATAACCGTCGATCGGGTCGGGGTCAAGGCGGGAGCGGCCTAACCGCGCGGTAAAATTATCTGGGCGGCGTGTCATGGCGTCCCGTGGGGCGAAATCGCGAAGGCTGCTGAGGTCTACGCTCGCGCCCGGAAACGAGTTCCGGGTTGGGCCACTAAGCCGTTGAGGCGCATTCGAAGGCGCGTGCGCGCGAAGCTCCTGCAGTGCTTCTGCGCCGGCTTCGTGAATCCGGCGTTCATCGAGCGTCCGCCGCAGTACGTCGCGCGGTTCCTATCGCCCGCGGAGATCCGTAATTTCGGGATGGATCCGGAATCCGACATGACCGAAGACTTCGTCGCGGAGGCCCTCGCGAAGGGCGACGAATGCTTCGGGATCCTCGACGGACAAACCCTCGCGGCCTACAGCTGGTACTCGACGAAACCTACGCGCATCCGTCCACCGGAGCTGTTCCTCCGGATCGACGGGCACTACATCTACATGTACAAGGGGTTCACGCGGAACCGTTACCGGGGGCAACGGCTGCATGCGATCGGCAAGACGTTGGCCCTGCAGGCCTTCATGAACCGAGGATTCCGCGGCATGATCTCCTACGTGGAGTTCGACAATGCCGACTCGCTCAAGTCGACGCGACGGATGGGCGCGCGGCTCTTCGGCTCGATCTTCATCTTTGGAATGTTCGGCCACTATATCGTGTTCGTGACCCGCGGATGTCGGAAGTTCGGGGTCCGAATTGAACGGGAGCGAGAACGTGCGGCCTCAGGCGTCCCTGGACAGGAGACGGCTCTTCGCATTCAGTCTGGAACGAAATGATCCTCGATTCGCGCCGCGAGGGCGACAACCTTGATAGCGCGTGACCGGCTTCGGCGGCCGCGAGCGCCGGTAGTCTAGTGGCAGGACGAAGGCTTCCCAAGCCTTCGATGCGGGTTCGATTCCCGCCCGGCGCACTCTCCATGACGGCTACTTGACGGTCTCGAGCTGGGAGATGACGTTCCAGATGAGGGTCCGGCCATGCAGCGGGATGTTCGGATCATTCGCCAGGTCGTCCATGATCATGATCGCGCTCGTCACCCGCAAGTCGAGCGCCTCGTTTTTCTTTGCGAGCCGGGCCTTCGCCTCCGCGGCTCCGCGGCGGATGTTCCTAGGGACGGAAGTGTCCTCCGCGATCTGGTCGAGGACGTCCATGACTTGCTTCAGCCGTGCTTCGGTGTCCATCTGACCATCTCCCGGTGTGTCGCGTTGCCCTCAACTTTGCGCCCTCGATTGTCCGCCTTCTTTGTAGGTGGTGACCACCATCAAAGTCTTCGTATCCTTGATCCCTGAGATCGGCGCCAAGCTCGAAAGCACGAAGTCCTTTAGCCCTTTGTAGTTCTTGAACCGTGCCTTCGCGACGATGTCCGTGTCCCCCGTCACGAGGTAGACATCGTAGATTACGTCGAACTTCGCGATCTCTGTGGCAATTCGATCCGCTTCCTTCGTGTCCACTTTCAGCGTGATGACGGCAGCGACCTGATCTTCGCCGTACAGGGCGGTGAGGGCCTGTTCCATGTCGCTCCCCATCGTCATCATGCGAGGGATGGTGAGCGTCGGTAATTAAGGTTTATTCGCAGACGAAGAATCTCATTGAGAAACGGGCCTGCCACACTTCGGACAGAACGAATCGTCGGCCAGGAGAGTCGCCCCGCACGACGCGCACGAGGACGGAACGAGACGGGTCCCGCACTTGCGACAGAAGGCGTCGTCCGACCGCAGCGGGGCACCGCACGAGGGACATGCACGATCTGAAACGATCGCGGTCGTGGGGGCACGCTTCGAGGGCGCTGCGGGCATCTCCACCTTCTTGCCCTCCGCCGATCGAGCGGAGAGACGGGCCATCGTGAGCGCGCCATCGTAGTCCTTCGCATCGAACCGACCCTTCGCGGCCTCAAGCAATTCGGTCGCCTGCACGACGTCACGACCGGAAGACCGTGCCTGCTCGATGGCGCTACCCGCGACCTGTATCGAGAACTTCGATTGCGGGAAGTTCGGCGGGACCTCTTTCGTCAGGATCTCCTTCGTCGTGACCTCGTCACTCCCGCCGACGGTGGAGAGCTGCTCCAGCTTGGCGATGTCGCCCTTCGATGCCTGGACCGATTTCAAGGCGAGGAGACGTTCTTTCGCCTTCCCGATGAGATCCTTCGTCACCCGGTAGTTGCCACGCTGATAGGCCGTTTCAGCTTCCTGAATCCACGAGGTCACTTCGTGGCTCCGGACTCCCTGACGTTCCAGGGTCGCCGCAATCGCCTTCGCCGTGACGATGGCGTTGTGGGCTTCATCCAGCAGGTTCGAATCCTGCTTCGCGGCCCGGATGCGCCGATTCTTCATCTTTTTGTGAATGAACTTCATTTCGAAGTACGCCACCACGATGGCGAGCGCGACCCCGGCGAGGACCACGGTGATGATGACCGGGTCCGTCAGGGGATCCGCCATCGTGCGCCTCGCATTCCTACCAGTTCCTTAAAAGCGTTTCCCTGTATTTTTCCCGGATGATTCCGTGTCCGACGGAGTGCCTCAGCTTAGGATGTCGGCCAGACGACCTTGCTTCTGTCCGATCCGGATTTCCCGCGCAATCCTTCGCCCGGTCGACATGCCGGGCTCCGTGAGGTCGGAGTACGGCGAACCGGCGATGAACAGGTTCGTCCCCGCGACGATCCGCGTGGAGATCTCGAACACTTTGAACTCGAGCTGGTCGGTCACGATCGTCTCGAGGCAGAATGGCCCGATCATGCCCCCGAACAGTTCCATCGATCGCTCGACGACCTGCTCTCCCATCTCGAACGCCTTCGGCAAAAGGGATTCGCGCAGGACGACCGGCATGTTGCCCGTGACGACGAAGGTCGGAAGGAGTCCCATCTTTCGGAGGGCCTCCTGGGCCCCCAACTTGTACATCTCATCGATGTTCGCTTCGTCTCGCCGGTCCACTCCGAGCATCTCAAGCGACCCTCGAGAGAGTGCATAACCCGACGTGGCCAGAGGCGAGTAGAAGTAATGCATGTAATACCGCGTGCCGACGACGTATTCCTGGATGGCGTACTTCATCCCGGGCTGGATCGACTCTTTGAAGTCCTCGTGATTCTTCGCGATGAACGAGCCGCGGCCGCCCTTGGCCCCGTAGTACTTCACGAACACGGGGCGGTCAATGTCTTGAGGTCGCTCGATCTTCATCGGCATCGGGACGCCGGCGGACGTGAGCCACTCCCTCTGCTTCTCGCGGTCCGATTCCCATTTCAGAACTTCGCGGTTTCCGAAGGTCGGGATCGGGAGCTTCGCGAACACCTCGGAGCCCATGTACTCAACGAAGGAACCGTGCGGCACGGTGACGACCTGCTTCGCGACCAGGTCCTCCGCCTGATCGAGGATGTCCGCATACGAATCGACGATCAGGAAGTCGTCCGGTTTCGCCAGGGGGAAGGCGTCGTAGAACCGCGGCTGTTTCCCAATCGCAATCCCGAGAGTCCGGAAGCCCTCCTGGCGGGCGCCATGAAAGATCTGGAGGGAGGAATGGGAACAGACCGTCGCGATCACGATGTCCCCGTAGTCCGAGAGGATTGACGCGATGGCCTTCCGCGTTACCATTACGGTACGAATCGCTTCGACGGTTAAAGCTTTTCACCGCGAAGCATGCCGTCGACAACGCGCACCGCCCGAACCGTCTCGCGGACATCATGGACCCGAACGACGTGGGCCCCTTTCGTCACTGCGAAGGCCGCCGCGGCGATGCTCCCTGAGAGCCGATCTCCTGTCGCGCCGCCACCAAGCCGCTCAAGGAACGATTTCCTCGACACGCCGACGACGACCGGGTGGCCGAGGGCTATGATCTGGTCTAAGTGGCGCAGGAGGGACAGATTGTGATCCGGCGTCTTACCGAAGCCGACGCCCGGGTCCACCGCGATCGCCTCGGAGGCCACGCCCACGCCCTCCAAAATCCGGATCCGTTCGGTCAGGAAGGATCGGACCTCTCCCACCACGTCGGCGTAGGCCGGATGTTCTTGCATCGTCTTGGGATTTCCAAGCATGTGCATCGCGACCACACCCGCACGGCTCTTCGCGACGAGACGCACCATCGACGGGTCTCTCATGCCGGAGACGTCGTTCACGATCGACGCGCCCGCCTCGATGGCGTTCGAAGCGACGGCTGGTTTCATCGTGTCGACAGAGAGGGGCACCGGGACCCTCGCCGCGAGACCGCGGATCACCGGACCGACCCGACGCCACTCTTCCTCGGCCGGCACGGGATCCGAACCGGGCCTCGTCGACTCGCCGCCGATGTCGACCAGGTCTGCCCCCATGTCGACGAGATCGAGGCCGTGGCGGAGGGCGGCCTCCGGGTCGAAGTAGCGACCGCCGTCGGAGAACGAGTCAGGCGTGACGTTGAGAATCCCCATCACCCGCGTGCGATCGAGGACGATCTCTCCCGTTCGATGGCGCCAGATCGTGGCCGGGTTCCCCATTCGGGCGAACAACGGCGGATTCCTATTTCACGGTACGCGGGCGCCCGGCAGGAACTTTATACCTCCGAACGATAAGCGGGCCGACCATGCGGGTCCTGTTCCTCCATGTGGATTACCTCGAGTACGAGGTGAAGGAGAAGGCCCTGAAGTCCGCCCCGGACATCCCTGCATCGAAACGTCGGGAAAGGGTGGAGGAAGCGCTCGTCTCCTTCGTCAGTGCCGAGAAGCGGGACGAAGGGAATCTGGCGAGCGTCGCCAAGGTCGCCGCCGAGAACGTCGCGGACGTGGCGGGCCAGATCCATACGAAGCGTGTCGTCCTCTACCCGTATGCCCACTTGAGCTCGTCCCTCGCCGCACCCGGCCCCGCCCAGGAGCTCATCGCGTCCCTAGAAAAAGAGCTCGTCGCCCGGGGCTTCGAGGTCCATGCGTCGCCCTTCGGATACTACAAGTCCTTCAAGGTCGCGGTGAAGGGTCACCCGCTAAGCGAACTTTCCCGCGAAATCGTCGCCGAATCCGCCGGCGCGGGTAAGGAGGAAGTCTCCGAGGCCGTGAAGGCCGAGGCGAAGCTCGTCTCCCACTGGCACATCCTGGAGCCGACCGGGCACATGCACCACCTCTCGATCAAGGACGGGAAGGTGAACGGATATCCTTTCGAAGGCCACGACCGATTACGGAAGTTCGCGACCTACGAGATGGCTAAGTCGCGCGAAACGAAGGAGGAACCCGCCCACGTCCGTCTGATGCAGGAACTCGAGCTGGTCGACTACGAGCCCGGGTCCGATCCAGGGAACCTGCGGTACTACCCAAAGGGAAAGTTGATCAAGGGCCTTCTCGAGGAGTTCATCAGCGAGCGGGTGCGGGAATACGGAGCGATGGAGGTCGAATCCCCCGTCATGTACGACTTCGAGCACCCCGCGTTGAAGTCCTACCTGGCCCGCTTCCCTGCGCGCCAGTACATCGTACAGACGCCGAACAAGCGCGCCTTCCTCCGCTTCAGCGCCTGCTTCGGGCAGTTCCTGATCATGAAGGACATGGTCATCTCGTACAAACAGCTGCCCCTGCCGCTCTACGAGCTCACACGCTATTCCTTCCGCGCGGAGCAACGTGGCGAGGTGGCGGGCCTCCGCCGGCTCCGGGCGTTCACGATGCCCGACTGCCACGCCCTCGTCTCGGACATCGAGATGGCGAAGGAGGAGCTCATGGTCCGTTTCGACGTCGCCTGGGGCATCCTCGAGGACTGCGGTCTCTCCATGCCCGACGACTTCGAGGTCGGCATGCGGGTGACCCAGGACTTTTGGAATGCGCACAAGGACTTCGTCGTGGCCTACGCCAAACGGTGGGGCAAACCGATCCTCGTGGAAATGTGGTCCGAGCAGTTCTTCTACTTCGTCCAGAAGTACGAATGGAACTTCGTCGACGGGAACGACAAGGCCGCGGCCCTGACGACGGATCAGATCGACACGGAGAACGCGGAACGCTTCGGGATCACCTTCACGGACGAGGACGGCAAGAAGCGCCACCCGCTGATCCTCCATCTCTCTCCAAGCGGCGCGGTGGAGCGGGTCCTCTACGCCCTCCTCGAGAAAGCGGCCGCGGCAGGGAAAGCGGGAACGCCGCCGATGCTGCCCGTCTGGCTCTCGCCGACACAGGTCCGGATCGTGCCCGTCAGCGAGGACCAACTCGAGTATGCCAAGTCCCTCCTGCCCCGCCTCGAGGGCATCCGCGCCGACCTCGACGACTCGAACGATACCCTCGGAAAGAAGATCCGGAACGCGGAAAAGGAGTGGGTCCCCTACATCGTCGTGATCGGCAAGAAAGAAATCGAGGGCGGCACCCTGAACGTCCGAGTCCGGCAGACGAAGGAGCAGACGGAAATGGCGGTGGACGCCCTCCGCCACCGCATCGCCACGGAGACGAGAGGCCGTCCGTCCCGACCCCTCGCGGAACCGGCGTTCCTGTCCGAGCGCCCAATCTTCCGAGGATGACGTCCGTTTTCGTTTCTCGAATTTGAGAACCGCCCCTCGCGCCTTTATGGACGCCGGCCTCATCGCACGGCCCGATGGCCTTCTTGAAGAGGGACCACGTCGAGTTGCTCCTCGGCCTCGGCGTGCTCGCCCTGGGCCTCGGACTTCTCGTGTTCACCTTCTCCCACGCCCTGGCCATCGCCGCGGCTCCGGGAGACTTCTTCCGGAGTCAGTCCCCGCAGAACCAGAGCCACACCGGCCCGACGGCATCCTTCCGTTGGGACTCGACCGACTTCAATGCCACGGTCCAGGACACCTCGCGGCAGGGCGACGCGGCCATCTCCGCCCTACAATGGGATTTCGGCGATGGGATACGAGTCCCTGGATCGACTCCCGGCCCGCACCGATACACAAACGCGAGTGTCTATCAGGTGAGCCTCATCGTGACGGACACGAACGGCAAAGAGAGCCGAGCCGTTGCGCAGGTGCAGATCGTCCCGGCCCAGAGTCGTTCTGGAGAGAGCGTCGGAGACCCCACCGCGAACCTCAACCTCAGCTTCGACCTGAGCGGCATCCTCCAACCCGTCGCGATCACGTTCCTGACCTTCGGCATGTACGTCGTATTGACGATGGTCGGCGGCGCGATCAGCCGAGCGGGCTGGAACATGATCAAGCCGAAGCCCGAGACGATCCGGGTGCGACTGAAGCCGCGGGACCTGACCCGTGCGATCGAGGAAGACTCCGCCCCTATGGTCCGGCTGCCACCGCCACCTGCGTGACGATCAGCGTCGTCGATTCGTCCGAGGGAACTCGTTCGGAATCGATGATCGGGACTCGGGATCCGAGACCACGTCCGCGATCGAGACGGACTCGCGTACCGCATCGACCATGGGCGAACGCACGCCCGTCATGATGGCCAGGACGCGAAGGATCCCGTTGTACTTCTTGTCCACCCGAACCCCAAAGATCACGTTCGCATCCGGTCGCATCGCGGCCGTCAGGCCCTCCACAACCTCGTGCGCCGTCCGAAGTCGCAGTCCCGGGCCCGCGCTGATATGGATCAGGGCGCCGTTCGCGCCGCGGTAATCGACCTCAAGGAGCGGGTTGTTGAGAGTTTCGGAGACGAGGCGCTGCGGGTCGTTCTCCGCGTTCTCGCCGTAAAAGACGGTCGACGTGCCGCCCGACTGGAGGATCGTGCGCACGTCGCTGAAGTCCAGGTTGATCAGGGACGGAACCGTGATGGATTCTGTGATCCCCTTGATCACTTCCCCGATCAGATGGTCCATCACGGCGAACGCCTGTTCGACCGGGAGATTCGGGACGAGGTCCAGCAGACGGTTGTTGTCCAGGAGGATCAACGAGTCCGTCCGGTCCCGGAGACGTTGGATCCCTGCACGAGCGTTCGTCATCCGTCCGCGTTCGGCCCGGAACGGGGTCGTCGCCAGGCTGATCACGACACTTCCCGCGGCCTGGGCGAGTTCCGCGACATGGGGTGCGACGCCGGTCCCTGTACCGCCGCCCAGCCCGACCGTGATGAAGGTGATGTCCGCATCGCCAATCTGGTTCCGGAGTTCTTGCTCCGAGATCTCGGCGCACCGCTCGCCGATCTCCGGCCGTCCACCGGCTCCCATGCCGCGCGTCACGCCCCCGCCAATCAGGAGCTTGCGGTCCGCCTGAATGGAATCGAGATGCACTGCGTCCGTGTTCACGACGACTGTCCGGGCCCCGTGGATGCCCATGCGATGGAGGCGGTCGACAGAATTCCCGCCGGCTCCGCCGCACCCGACCACGACGACCTTCGGCCTCGCAAGGGCGAACGAATCGAGGAACGACTGGTTTCCGGTGCGCTGTACGGTCTCGAGGCCCATCCCTGATCCATCCCAGGCGGTCCCGGTGGGAACCGCTCTGCTCGCGCGACCGAGGGTCGCGCGTCCCTGCCACGGTCCTATTTGTCGACCCCTTCCATGGCCTTGTGGAGCCGGCGTCGGACGTACTCGCGGACCGCATTTCGGACCGCGTCCTCGACGGAAACGGAGTCGCCCGACTTCACGAGCTGCTGAAGGTCCACCACGTTCCCCTTCGGCAGTTCGATCATGAGCTTGCGGATGTAATCCGGCGAGAACTGGATGTCGATGAAACGATCGATCGCCGCGCGGATCGCGTCGGAGATCGTCGAGTACGTTCCGCCCTTCACGAGCTGGTGGAGGGCCTTCACTTTGTCCGGCGGCAACCGGATCGTGACCCGCTCCGATTCGGATGACATAGACGCCCCGCGTCCCCTCGATTTCTGTCTGACGTTCGTATGACAACCGCGTTATTTAAACATATGTCCAACCGAGATTTTCCAGGAGGGATGCCCCTCAGGTCGGAAACAGTGCCGCCGGGCAACGGGACGAAACACGACGCCTACAGCGCCCGCATCCGGTTGTTCTTCGGGTTGTGCTCGACCTCGGCCAGATGCAAGGCCTCCAGGACCGGCGGAACGTACATGCCGAACCGACCGCGCAGTCCTTTCTTCAGACCGTACCACCCGCCGACCGGGTTTTTCGCGGACCGTCCCCAGGCTTCGACCGTGCCGTCCACTGCCGGCTTCTGCTCGTCTGCGGTCCCCAGGAGCATCCAGTCGCCGTTGGACTTGAGCATCTGATGCAGGTCGTTGATGCACCGGAGGTGGTAGCGCAGCTCCGTGCTCCCCGACTTCACGACGAGCGCGGGCGGTTCTAGGGTCTCGTCACGGAACGCCTGAAACTCCGACGTCCCGCTCGGCGTCTTCAAGTGCCACGGATGCTCGCGCGTGCCTGCGTCGCCCGACTTCCCCTTCGTTGCCATGTGTAATCCCTCGACCGGTGAGACTGAGCGAAGACTGTCGCGGCTCTATTTCAACGGTTCGCCGCCTTCAGGTGGCGGGTTCCATGGGGAAAAGTCAGCTTTTCGGGAGAAGCTTCGCGAGCCCGCGAGTCTCCGAAAAGTGGGCCCCGTGGGCGCGCATCTCCTTGATCGCATTCTCCGAGTCCCCCCGCTTCACCTCGACGCCCCGAATCGCATCGCGCAGGACGCGGATCGTTAGGCCCCGACGAACCCCGTCGAGCGCCGTCGCCCGAACGCAGTAATCGGTCGCGAGTCCGCAGATGAACAGCTCGTCCACGCCGAGCTCGTGCAAGGCGGACTCCAGGTCCCGCCCCTGAACCGTGAAGGCCTGGAACGCGGAGTAGGAGTCCACCTCCTGGTCCATGCCCTTCGACAGGACCATCGCCCCTTTCGGGATTTCCAGGTCGGGATGGAATCGGGCTCCCTTTGTCCCCTGGACGCAGTGCACCGGCCATGCTCCCCCGAATTCCTTGAAGTGCTTCGTCTCCCGCGGATGCCAATCCCGTGTGAAGATCACAGGCAACCCGCGACGTCCGAACAGGCCGATCGTGCGGTTCACCCGCGGGATAATTGCATCGCCCTCCGGCACCCCGAGCGCTCCGCCCGGACAGAAGTCATTCTGGATGTCGACGACGAGCAGCGCGGCCCTCTGCCCCACGGTCCCGACCGGCCAAATGTCACGGTCGCTAAAAGCTTGCGCCCGCCTGGATCTTCCGGAAGTCTTCGAGGTAGTCATCCCGGAAAGCCATGTCCCGCGGCAAGCCGTCGAACCACCGCGCCTCAATCACTTCGTGGCCTGGTCGCAGTTCCGTCGATTGTGCGCGGGCGATGAACTGCGCGAAATATCCATGGCGGGCTCGGCTGCCGTCCGTTATCGTCTCATGGACAATCCGGGTCAAGGCGGGGTCGGCGAGCTCGAGGCCCACCTCCTCGCGGGCCTCTCGACGGAGTCCGTCATCGGTCCTCTCTCCTTGTTCGAGCAGACCGCCGGGCGTAAACCACATGCTGCCTCCGGATTCCCGGCCCACGCGGACCAGGACGATCGCACCGCGGGTGTCGTGGACTAGGCCGCCGGCCGCCCAGAACGGCGCGCGGCTTCGTCCGCGGAACGCGGGATCATCCGACGAAGCGACCCGGGTCCTACGGACGATGGGAACCCGCCCGAACCGGTCGAAGGCATCTCCCATCCGGTCCTTGCATTCTCCGGGACACATCGACGTTTCCTGGAATGAAAGAAGGAGGGAAACCTTATTAAATGGCCCTTCAAGTCTCGGACCGCGCGAACGAGGTGCGTCCATGCCACTCGACGACGTTTCTGACCGATCCAACAAAGTCTACGACACGATGAAATCCGCGGGCATCACCTCGGAGGATAAGATGCGCGATGCCGAGGCGATCACGAAGATGTCGAAGCTCCCGAAGAACTTCGTCCTCACCGCGCTCCAGGAACTCCAAGCGAAGGGCTACGCGAAACGCCGGGCGCGAGAGAAGGCCGCCGGCTACTGGCTCATCAAGTGACTCGCACCCATCATCGACGCGGGCGGACGAGCGCCGCGGCAATCATGATCGGCAGAATGGCCGTCGCGTCCCCCTCGATCGTCACCTGCTTCGCGGTCTCCTTGACTTTGCCCCAGGAGATCCCCTCGCGCAGCCGCGCTCCGCTCAAGCTCCCGTCCCATTCCGGCGCCGTCGTGATGTAGACCGCATGGTCGAGTCCACCGCGAAACTGGTTCCACCAGATCGTGTGGTGCTTCGAAACGCCTCCCCCGATCATCAGAGCGCCGGATTCTTTCGCACCGAACACCAGATCTGAGAGTTCCCCCTCGTCGCGGAACTGGTCGATCGAGAAGTCCTTGTGATCCTGCCAGAAGGACCACAGTTGGTATCCCACGGCCCCGTCGAAGATCGCCGGGACGTACACCGGGATGCGGTTCTTCCAGGCCCACCAGAGCAGTGAGTCGCGACTCTCGGTGCGCCGCCCGAACTCCCATAGCAATTCTTTTGTTGAGAGGGATTTCCGTCCTTCCTTCCAAAGGTCTCGGAGCATCGGCTGGAGCTTCTTCTCCAGGACGATCCCGTAGGATTCGTTCGGAACGAGCACATTCCCGAGCCGGTTCACGCCGAGGCGATGGAGCGCCACATCATCCATGTCGAAGTCGCCATGGTAATACGGTTTCCAAACTCGGGCCAGGTCGTGATCCGCGGTGCCGCAGGTCGTGATGACCGCGTCGACCAGCCTTCGCTCGACCAGGCCACGGAGGATGCCGCGAACTCCCGTCGCCATCAGGGCCGCGGGGAAGGACAAGAACGTCATGCAGGCCCGATTCCGGAACATCGTCCGAAGGATGTCCACGCCCACGGCGATCTTCTTCGCCGTGAATCCACCGCCGCGGCCCATCGCGTCAACGAGGGTGGCGAGGTCCGAGGAGCGAGACAGATCGATGTCCTCCACCTTGCGGCGGAGCAGATCGCGCTTCCGCATCCCCGCGGAATCCTGGGTACGCGATAAAAGGATATGGAGCCCGACGGGGCCACTCCATCCTTCGGAATGCAGTCCCGGTTATTTGACGAGACCGCGAAGTCGCTCCCACACGCCGACCGCACCGCGCCATCGGAAGGCGTTGCCGCAATCACTGCAACGGCCCCATCCATCGTCTTGGAAGGTGACCCGTCGGGATCGGCAGACATTGCAGATGCCAGACCGGGGTTTCTGGATTCCGCGGTGGCGGCGTTCGTCGTCGATTTGCGCCTCGAGTCGCCGCGTGGCCTCTTCCGCATTCCGCGCGAACGTGAGGCCGGCGAGATAGTCGCCCTTGGTCAAAACGTCCTGTGCCTGCCGGAGCAACGTCCGGACCTCCGCCGGGTCCAGGTCGTACGACTCAGCTTCCTTGAGGACCGGTTCGCATGCGATGAGAATCGCTCGAGCTTTCTCGACCTGCGCCTCGCGAAGCTGGATCGCCCGTTCAATCTGCTTCTGTTGGCCCTTCATCGCGAGCCGTTCGGCCCGCTTGAGTAGGTCGCCCGCATGGCCATGCTCGCCCGCGGCGATCGCCTCGCGGGCCGCGGCATGAAGCTGCTCGGCTTCCCCCATCTCTGCGCCGACGTTCCGGGCGAGTTCGATGTGACTCGAGACGGACTCGACCGAATCCTCCACGTCCCGTATCCGGCGCGCCCGGGCGTCGTCCGCGCGCTGGGCGGCCTCCAGGAAGCTCTCCCGTGCCGCTCGGAGCCGGCCCCGGTCCAGGAAGTCGGCCCCGCGCTTCCATGCGTCCTCCGCGAGAGCGATCGACGCACCGAGGTTCGCGGCCTCGCGAATCGCGTCCCTCGTCAGGGCCAGATGGTCGCGGATCCGTTCCGCCTCCCGAGAGTGGGCACCCTCCGACGCGCGGACGAGATCCCGCAGCACGGTGTCGTCGATCGATGAACCGTGGAACAACGCCTCGCGGGCCCGCTCAAGGAGGGAGCGGGCCGTGGCCGCCTCCGGGTCTGCGGGATCGCACGGCTCGAGGAGACCTTGAGCCGCCAGGATCGCATACGACCACGAGGCGCGGCGAAGCTGTTCCGTCGTGCGCTCCGCGATGCGAGACGCCTCTTGGGCAGCGGTGAGGGCGGCCTCGAACCGCCGCTCCTGGAATCGCTTCCGGGCCTGGACGAGCAAGTCCTCGACCCGGTCGAAGTCGACGGAGGAATCACGGCCCAGGATGAGGCCCGCGTCGCGTTCCGCGGGGGCCTGCGCCTCCAGCTCCATCAGGATCTCCGACGCGTCCGGTGCGCTCGCGAGAGCCTCCACGAGGTCCCATTTCTTCTTGAGGCCGTGGAGACTGACCCGATGCCGCTCCCCGAGATCCCGGAGCTGCCGCGGTCGGAGCCGACCGAGGCGATATTCCATCCGCCGCCGATCCGCCTCCACCACCACGGCTTCGGGATCGGGCAAGGACAAGAGGGTCTCGATCAGGAGTGTGCGTTCCGCCTGGCGTCCCCGGTCAATGCGATGGGCCCGTGCCAGATCGCGGAGGACCTCCGTGGGCAGGTGGGAGAGCGTGTCTTGCAAGGTGCGTGGCATCGCGGGGCCTTCCGTCGGAATCCAAGCTCCCGCGTCTCGATAAACGTTGCGCACGGTTTATCATGAATCCGGCGGCCGATAGCGGCGCAGCACCTCGATCGCCCACTGGACCTTCCGGAACTCGTGGGGATCGCCACCTGCGTCGGGATGGTGCTTGAGCGCCTGGACGCGGTATGCCTTTTCGATCGCCGCCGGCGAGGGCCAACCGCGACCGAAGCGGGGCGGATGGACCTTGACGTTCTCGAGGCCGAGAATGCGAAACGCCGCCGCGATCCCTTTCGTCTGTAGGTAGAATTCCCGGAGGTCCGAGAAGATCCCGCCCGATTCGTGGCCGCCTTCGATGCTGTATCGTTTGTGGTCCCGCGCGATGTCGCTACCCGCGCGATGGTCCCGCCCGCAGGCGAAGCAGAAGAACCGATCCGTCACGTCACCCGATCGGTCGTTCGGCGGATGGCCTTTCGGGTTTCCGTAGGCAAAGGTTATTTTCAGCCGCCGTGTTCGCGTCATCCGTGTCGTTCCGCGCCGGTCCTTCCGTGTTCAAGGACCCCGGGAAGCTGTCGTTCGACTACCTCCCCGACAAGTTGGTCCACCGGGAGAAGCAAACCCAGCGGCTCTTTAGCCTCCTCCGGCCCATCGTGGAGGCGGGGGCCTCGAGCAACGCCTTCCTGTACGGCGCCGTCGGCACGGGGAAGACCCACACCGCGAAGCGGTTCTGCCTCGACTTCCGGAAGTACGCCTCGGAGTCGGATCGGGCCGTGGACTGGGACGTGGTCAATTGCCGCCAGCGGATGGGGGACGACGCGGTCCTGCTCCGACTCCTGCAGCACTTCGACCCGCATTTCCCGGAGCGCGGCTTCTCGATCGCGGAGAAGATGGAGAGCCTCCGGAAGCACCTCGAGAAGCACAAGCTGCATTTCATCGTGATCCTGGACGAGGTCGACGCCCTCCTGAAGAAGAGCGGCGCGGACCTCATCTATTCGTTCGCGCGCATCGCGGAGGAGGGCACGACGACGAAGGGCAACATCTCCATGATCCTCATCTCCCAGCGGCCGAACGCGCTGGAATACATGGATCCCGCGGCCCTGAGCACGTTCCGGCGATCGAACGTCGTCGAGTTCCCGCGGTACGACCGGACGGAGCTCGAGGACATCGTCCAGGGCCGGGTGGCGCTCGCGATGCACCCGGGCACCGTGGACGACGATCTGATCAACTTGATTGCGGACATCGCGTCGGAGTTCGGCGACGCTCGATACGCGATCGAGCTTCTGGAGAAGGCCGGCATGCTCGCCGACGAGGAGCGGGCAGAGGAGGTCGCGGCGGAACACGTCCGCGGGGCGAAGTCCCACGTCCACCCGATCGACGTCGAAGAGCGACTCGGCCTCCTGGACGTTCCGAAGAAACTCGTCCTCCTGTCGATCGCGCGGAAGAGCCGCAAGAAGGCGTACATCACGATGGGGGAGGCGGAAGAGGCCTACGCGGTCGTGTGCGAGGAGTACGGCGAAAAGCCGCGGGCCCATACGCAGTTTTGGAAATACGTGAAGGAACTGGACGCGCTCGGCCTCGTCGACACGAAACTCAGCGGGAAAGGCGAGGTCGGGAAGACGACGCTCATCTCCCTGCCCGAAATTCCCGCCAAGGTCCTGGCTGATAATCTCGAACGAAGTTTGAAGCGTCGATAGGTGTATGAAGAAAAGCGGTGGGATGGGTGCAACCGCAGGCAGAGGAGATGGGCACCGAGGCTGAGTCCGTCCGTTCAGCGATGCCCATGGAGCTAGAGAAGGGCGTCTGCTACCTTGTGAAGGAGAAGAAGCCAGAGCTGAGCTATCGCTTGTTTGAGACCCTTGTGGCTCAGAAAATCCCAGGCCTTTGCATCACCCGCCAGTACCCGGAGCGGGTCCGTCGAGAACGCGGCCTTGCCGAGGTCCGCTTGATCTGGCTCAGCCACACGCCGGGCGAGGACTTCCACAACCCGACTGCGATCG
>Ga0209268_1000175_pt1 | contig 35607 bp, 34 predicted proteins | sample GraSoiAngelo_143_FD_185900 | JGI IMG/M metagenome (GOLD analysis project Ga0209268, IMG submission 185900) | Grasslands soil microbial communities from the Angelo Coastal Reserve, California, USA - 14_1009_02_30cm (SPAdes) (version 2) | ecosystem: Environmental > Terrestrial > Soil > Grasslands ... | reverse complement strand
ATCGGGGAGTTTCTGGTCGGGCTCAGAGCCGTACGGGCGGTAGAATTCGATCCAGCCATCTCTCAACAGTTTAGATCCTTTCAGGAAAAAGCTGTGCTGATCCTTCCTGAGGATGAGCTTTGTCGTCTCGCGGAGGCCGGATTCGGCGAAGGTTGCCATGAATCTCTTGATAATGAGATCCAACAGGTTAGCCTCGTGATGGAGCAGTCTTCTCTTGGGCGATTCCCCGGTTGGGTAGATCGCGGGATGAGCGGGATCCTGTCTTGTGCCTTGGTTTGGTCGCAGGGAGGTTCTGTTTGTCAGCTTTGAAACGAGTGATCTGTATTCGGCTCTGGTTGCTATTCCTATGAGGATCTCGGAATATCCGATGTCAGGGGGCAGTTTTTGGCTTGAGGTTCTGGGATACGAGATCAGAGCATCCAGGTAGAGCCTCTCTGCAAGAGCGAGGGTCCTAGAAGGCGTGTAGCCGAAGTGTCTGTAGGCTTCAGACTGTAGGGCGGACAGGTCGAATGGATAGGGTGGTGGTTGCTGGATGGTCTGAGTTTGGATGTTTGCTACTTCTAGAAGCGCGTTCTTGCAGTCGACTGTGATTCGTGTCGCTTCAGCTAGTGTCGGAATCTTCTCTTTTTCGTATTCGAGGGAGTAGGTTTCGTCTTCGTGTTGGATTGTCGCTTTGATGGTCCAGAACGGGGTGGGTGTGAAGCACTGGATCTCTTCTTCTCTCTGGACGACGAACTTCAGTGTCGGGCCTTGGACTCGTCCGGTTGAGAGTGTCGAATAGCCTCGGTTCTGTTTCAGGGCAGATTCTGTTAGGAGTCGGCTGAGATTGATTCCGTAGAGCCAGTCCAGCTCATGCCTGCATCGGCCTGCCTCGACTTGGGAATAATCCAGCTGGGGAAGAGCCGTGTTGTAGGCGGTCTGGAGCTCTTTCTCAGTCATCGTGCTGAACTTCATCCGTTGAGCCTTGGCGTGGGCGCCGCTGCACGCGTATCGGAGGATCGCGTATCCGATCAGCGACCCTTCGACATCATAGTCGCAGGCGTTGACGAAACGGTCCGCATTTCTTGCAAGTGAGCTAATGGTCTGGATCCATCGAGAGAGCCTGGCGGACTTCTTGTCGATGAGATGACTTGGCTCCCATCTATAGTCCCAGACAGGATAGTAGCGACGCGGAGCGCAGCCTTTAGAGTCGATGGAGTAGAGGTGGCCGAGCGCCGAACAGACGATGATCGTCTCTTTTCTGCGCCTAGCCTCGTAGTATGGGACGCCCTGCGTATCGAGTCTGCGTGGGTCGCCGTCTTCGTCGAGGGCCCGTGCAACACGGGCGGCGGCGTCCGGTTTCTCGCAGACGATAAGAGTCTGTATCACTTCCACCTCGACGGATTTTCCAGCAAGAAACGGGCGATTTCCTTGGCCTTCAAGCCCGTCTGAGGAAGCTTCTGAACCTGCTCAAGAAAATCAGGGACCCTTGGGCTTCCGTAGGCGACCGTCCACGTGCTGAAGGCTCGTTTGATATTATCAAAGGCGCGCTGGTGAGTAACACAGTAGCCAGCTCCTGCTGCGTCAATTTCTTCATGACACAACGGACAAGTCATGGAAAGAGGACTCGGGGCCCGTGATCCGAGAGGACCGCTCTTTGAAATAAGAATTCTTGCTTTTTTTCGTCTCTGTTGTTTTTCGAGTTTTGGAAATCATTGTTACGATTTTTTGGAGGGAGGTGAGTGTAAGTAACGAGTCTCGATTAGACGAAGCGATTGGAATCTGCGATCCCCATCTTCTCTAGACGCGTCTTCTCGGACACCCGAGTCAGGAGAGTTTCTTGAGGATGCGCAGTACGTTTAGCGTGATCCACGGATTACGCTCGCCAACCTTGCCTAGGTGATGATAGATTTCCGGGATAACGGCCGTGTTCTCACGCCTCGCCTCGTGCCAAGCGCCCGTTGCTGGGTCTTTCACATAGTTCCATCGAAGCGCATTGACGTACGTGCTCTCCATTGGCCATGTCCCATCCGCGAGCTGTTTCTGTTTGATAAGCTGGAGGGCATCTGAGACACGCTCATCACCACCGTATCCGAGATCTGCTAGAACCCGCAGGCCATGGAGGATATCGTAGAAGTAGAAGAGTGGGAAGTGGACCCTTGTCCACTCCTCGTCGATTACCTTGCCGGTCCGGTCGGACTTGTAGAGTCGATGCTTGAGCATGAACTCAGCAGCTCTCTCAACGACCTCCTCCGACCCTTGCGGCCAAAGGCTCCGGTCGAGTGCAGAGAAGGCCCAGAGCGGCTCTATAGTCGACATGAACGAGCTGTGATTAATCTTTACACCCCACTCTCCAAACTCACAGTTCCATCCTCCATCGGGAAGCTGGGTCTCGACAAGAAACTCGAACATTGACCGGACGCGCGAGTCTCGTCCATAACCGAAAACGGTGAGGGTCCTCGCCATGTTGCCAGTGACGCACGGTTCCCAGAGAAGACGGTAGGACTCAGGATCTGATTGGTTCTTGGGAGGCCACGACTTGTCTTGGGACATTGCGGTATCGAGAAGAAATTCGCAACCTGCAACGACAGATGGATGATTCGGGATAATTCCAACCTCACCTAGAAGGATTAGGTTCCACACGGTGGAACTCCACTTCGGCCAGTAGCAATCCTCCGGAAAAGCCCAATACCCTCTTGGGTTTTGTTTCGCTAGGAGGCTGGCGACCGGAGCCCATTCAGCAATCTCGCTCTGAACTCTTGAAGCATTAGAATCAGAAACTGACGCGCCCTCAAGATCTCTGAGAGCGCCATACCGGATGGCGGGGCTCTCGTGAGTAAGCAACCAATCTTCCGCATTGTCAACAGAGACCTTGGAGGAAAGCACGAGTCATGATGAGAAATACAGTGCTATTCAAGGTTCTCTGAAGGGAATGGGAACCGTGGACCAAGGTTAGCGAAACGGCGTGATTGAGAGCAATTTGTCTCTAGACACCGAATGATATTTCAACAAGCCCGCGCAAACAAACAATATTGGAAGTCCTATCGAAATGCCCGCCAGTCAAAAGAGGCCTAGTTGGCAGAAGAAACGGACTGTCCAGACCGTGCGCAAGCGGCAGAGCCGAGGAAAAATATACCTAGTCGCGGCCATCATTATTATCCTCACAATTGGCGTGGGCTTGTATGTCTATGTTTCTTCACAGGCTTCGAATAGTCTCCCTCCTGTCGTCTACGCCAAACTCAATACTTCCGATGGCATGATAGAAGTCGAACTCTACTACAATGCGACCCCTAAGACCGTTGCTAACTTTGTGAGCCTCGCAAACTCTGGCTTTTACACCAACCTGGTCTGGCATAGAATCAGTAAGGTCGACCCATTTGTCATTCAGACTGGAGATCCGAACACAAAAGATGGAGTAGGTAACAACACGAATTGGGGATCAGGAGGATCACCGCAGACCGTTCCGCTCGAAATTGTTAGCTCTCTACACAACTACGCGGGATACTTAGGTATGGCTCGAGGAAAGGACTTGAACAGCGGAAGCTCTCAGTTTTACATCAACATGGCGGACAACACCGATCTTGATACGGGTTACACAGTTTTTGGGAAGGTGATCACCGGAATGTCGGCCGCCACCGCAATTTGGAATACGCCAACATACTCAAGCGAGCAACCAACCACACTGGTTTTCTTGACAAGCGTCACTATTTCGGATAATCCCTGATTTCTCGCAGGAAAATTGTAAGGGTCTCATGTCGGATTCTAACTGAAGTACGCTCGCTATGGATTGTACGCCATCCTAACGCGACCTGTTTATCTTAACAGGATAGACGCAATTTTGACGGACTGTAATCGACGATTCTTCGTGCTCGTGGTATTCATCAGAAAGCGTTTTAACCCTATTACCGTAAAAACGTCGGCCGGTAGATTTCGGTAATGCCTGACAAGAGAGCGGTTTTGATCATCGTTGATGGAATGGGCGACCGGCCCCTGATCGATCACGATTACAAGACACCTCTAGAGTATGCCAACACGCCTAACATGGACAGATTAGCCAAAGGCGGATTAGTCGGATCACTAGATCCTATCTCTCCTGGAGTAAGACCTGGCAGCGACGTCGCAAATCTAGCGCTGCTAGGCTACGATCCAGCTAAATACTACACAGGACGCGGAGCACTGGAAGCACTGGGCGCAGGCATTGACCTAAGACCCAACGATGTCGCATTCCGCGTCAACTTCGCAACTGTCGATGACGACTTCCGCGTGGAAGACAGACGGGCCGGCAGAATCCGCAAGGGGGCATCGAAACTAGCAAAGTCTGTAAGCGAGATCAAGGTCGAGAGTACGCCGGGAGTCAAGACCATCTTCAAACCAACAGTCGAACACCGCGCGGTTCTCGTACTAAGAGGTGAGAAATTGTCTCGGCATGTTACTGACACTGATCCTGGAGAGGAAGGGTTGAAGCTTGTTATTTCCAGAGCTACCGATGGAACGGATGAAGCAAAGAGAACAGCTGCAGCTGTCAACGAGTTCGTCAAGAGATCACACGAAGTCCTGAGAGAACATCCGCTAAATCAAGAGAGAGCAAACGATGGAGAGAAACCCGCCAACATTATCCTGACCCGAGGCGCAGGGACCAGTCCCTCACTTCCAAGCTTCAAATCAATGTACGATCTCCGTGGCGCCTGCATCTCTGGAACAGCTATGATCAAGGGAATCGCCAGTGCCGCAGGTATCGACGTAATTGATGTCAGAGGAGCAACTGGCAGCATAAAGACAGATTATGAAGCCAAAGCAAAAGCCGTGATAGAAGGGGCCAAGGACAAGAACTTCGTCGTAGTGCACGTAAAAGCCCCCGACATAGCGGGGCATGATGCAGACTTCAAAGGAAAGGTGCGGGCGCTCGAAGACGTCGACGGACTGGTCGGCCATATCATAGATGAGGTAGACATAGGAGCCAACTATGTCGCGCTCACCAGCGACCACGCGACACCGGTCGGATACGGATACCATACAGGCGATCCTGTCCCATTAGTTATCGGAGGACCTGACGTTCCAGCAAGCAGGGTCCTCAAGCTCAGCGAAGCCAGCGCAAGCCGAGGAAACATAGGGCGGATACGAGGAATAGACCTGATGCCGGTCCTCACGGACCTGATGGGTAGAAGCCGGCTATACGGATCGTAGAGATTCTGAGACGCGACCGCTCATTGAGTGCGCTTGGGCTTCGGACGGATGGTTCTTACTTTTTTGCGTATGCTTTGGCGCGAATACCTTAACTTGCTATCCAAGACCAACTTCGCATAGAGAAAAGTCATGCAAGTGATCCCGGGACGTCAGAGGCCAGAGGGAGTAACTATACTAGGAGTATTGTCGATACTTGGGGGAATAGCAGGGGTTGTGGCCGGAGGAGCGCTCATGCTTGCGGCCCTTGTTGTGGGCACGATAACATCACCTCTGAAGGACTTTCTAACCTCTCAAGGCTACCCCCAACTTGTCTCCTACGTAACGACAAGCAACGTAGCAACGATTCTCGGAATTCTTGGAGTGTTCTCCCTTCTAGTTGGCATATTCTGGGTCGCCGTGGGCTTTGGTGCTCTCCGCGGAAGGGGCTGGGCCTGGACGGTCGGCATCATCGTCCTGGTTCTGTCGATCATCAACTCTATTATCCAAGTGGCGTTAGGAAACATCGCAAGCGTTGCCGGCCTCGCAATCGATTTGGGAATTATCTACTATCTCACAAGACCGAAGGTGAGAGCTTTCTTCGGCAAAAGGCTCGCCCCAGCTTGGCAGCCAAAATCCGCGCCCTAGTCCGTAACATAATCAATTACGTCTCGGCAGGGCAAGACTGTTTAGCTCGTCGAAGGATATTGCACCCTCGACCAGGCTCTCATAGGTTCCTATCTCCAGCACTTCCCGAGCGGCACGCTTTAAGAGCCCCATTGCCGCATACGACGCGCTGGGACCGAAGCTTACGCGAGCTACGCCAAGCCTCTCCAATTCATCAACTCGCGGCAGACCCTTTCTCACCATGACATTCACGGGAAAGTCCAGTGTCTGCACGAAGACGCGGATTGAAGCCGCGTCGAACAGACCCATCGGATAAACACAATCAGCACCCGCATCCCTGTAAGCTATGGCTCGACGAATCGCCTCCTTGAGCCGGACTCCCTCATCACCCGGCGCAAATCTGAACGCGTCGGTTCTGGCATTAATCACAAGGGGAATGCCACTAGTCTCGCCCAACTTCTTAATCGCCTTCAACTTCTCGGCCTGTGTCGCAATTGGAAACAGTTTCTTGGTCGCATGAGCAAAATCCTCGATGTTGATTCCAATTGCGCCAGCCTTCAGAACTTCTCGCACCGTGGCAAAGACCTCTTTCGGAGTAGTCCCGAAGCCGGCTACAATATCCGCGGAGAGCGGAACCGACAAAATGCGACTTATCCTTCCAACCGCCGACATATACTCATCTCTGCTGATCACCTGGCCGTCAGGGTAGCCGAGGGAGACCATCAACCCAGCGCTCGACGTCGCTACCGCAGGAAATCCTGCGTCCTCAAACACTCGTGCGCTCGGCACATCCCAGGCGTTCGGAAGAATCAGGATCTTCTTCTCATGATGGAGCGCGCGAAAATCCTCAGCCTTGACCCTCTGGGATCGCAGCTTTACGGGAGATGGATTCTTAGTCATGAGTCTTGTTCGGAGGCTTCACTCTATCAACTATTTGACGTGATGCCCTTGCTGGGTCCTTGGAGCCAGTGATCCAGCCTCCAACAATAATCAGCTTCACTCCGGACCTGACGAGTGCCTCGGCGCTGTCCGGGTTCACCCCTCCCGCAACCGCAACTGGAATCCGAAGGGTGCTAACCATTTCTCGTACGTTTCGGTCGACGCCCAGCCTGGAACGGAGCGCTCTCTGCGCGTCTATGCCCATGTGGACACAGACAATGTCAACACCCAGGCTCTGAAGCTGCCGCGCCCTCTTTCGCGGATTCGAGGACATCAACAGATCAGCCATCAACAACCCGTCATGGCGAGCAGCGGTCTGGACCGAATCGCGAATCGTTCTGTCATGTGCTAGGCCGGATATGGACACAACCTTTGCTCCAGCCTCGAAAGCCATCTCAGCCTCAATCCTGCCAGCATCAAGAGTCTTCATATCAGCTACAACCTTTCTAGCGTGAAAAGTTCGACTTAAGACCCGAACCGCCCTCATTCCCTCGCTCTTGATCAAGGGAGTTCCAGCTTCAAGCCACCCTACACTTTGAGAAGCGGCAGCCCTAGCTATTCGCAATGCTTCCTTCAATCTAACCAGGTCCAATGCGACCTGGACCTGAGGCCACGACTCTTCCATGATGCTGTTCCGGCCAACCGATCGGCGTTGTCCCAACAAAGACGCCCTCGTATTTGTAAATTCTATTCGGGGTGACTCGAACGATTCAGAGTCGGCTAACTGTGTCGGCTAGCTTTCTATTCCAGCGAAGTCTTCAGCGGAATCACCTTTGCCCGTCGCCGATATTCTCGAAGAGAGACATAGCAAACAAGAGCAAAGAATAACGAATCAAGCGCGAAGAACAGCGCACTGTAGATACTCCCATTTGCCTGGACACACGGCGGCGGACAACTGCTTTGTTCCACCCTCCACGTGAAGGGAAAGCCAAAGCTAGTGGCTGTTATGCCACCTGGGTTGACCCCATAGCCAGTCATAACCCAGCCAGTTGCGAGTGCGAGCAGGATTCCCACAGGAACGAGAGGAACCATCAAGCGGGAGGTCGCCATGAGTTTCTTACGGGTCTGACCACGGACCAAAAGAGATGCGGACACACCTGAAAAGACTACCCCCGCTCCCGTGAACAGGAACGACCAATTCTCCTCCCCGACTGTTGTTCCCGTACCGTAGGAAGCCGCCCAATAAGCGGCACCGAACAGGAACATCACTCCTCCGATAAACCCGGGAATCAGCGCGACGAAGACTGTAGTTTTCACGAGAAGTAAGACATCCGAAGAATGATAATAGTCGAGTTCAACCCAACTACGAGGAAAAGGGTGACAACCCTAAAGCGGAGGGCAGAAAACAGTCATGAAATGGATTCTCAAGGCCACAGAAATGAATCAGCAGACATATTGTTCGTCGACGCCATTCCCGACGTTTGCTACTACTCGGGTCTTTGATGAGGAACATCAGGATTAGATTGTTCGAGTATCACTGATCGTCGTTCGAGAATGTCAAAAGTGCAAGAGAAAGAGTCTACCCTACTCAACACCCTATCTAGCAAAGAGGTAGCTAACGAGTTGGACTCTCATCTGAGGGATCTCGAGAAGAATATTGCTGTCGCACGCGAATTCATCAAGTTGGCCGACGAGAGCTACTCCGAGCTGCGCCACAAATGGAATCTGCTAACTGAAGAGGTCCGGAATAAGCCTCAGACACACGAGAGAGAGCATGCAGCTGCACAAGATGTGAAAGCAGCGATTCGGCCGCTGAAAAAGGAACACTCCAAGGCCAGACAGAAGACAGTGACTGAGCCAGACGCACCCGCGACTCCCAGTTCTGCGGATGTCTCAACGGAGTCCGAGGGCATCACACAACACAAGTCTTCGAGGCAACGCAAGAAAGATACTGAGGCTCCCCACGAGGACACCAATTCCTTTTCTCCAGAGAAGCCCTCACACGTATATCGGGACCCAGGCCGAAGGCGCGGAAAGACTAGCGGGCGCAACTAGCAGCTATCTCTCCACTTCATACTGGAAGCACCGAGTAAGAAACATTCCCGAACTTACTCGAAGCTGAGGCCTGAAAGAAATTCTAGACCCCGCTCTGTCAATTGACTCGTTGCATCCGCGAGATGAAGTAGCCCGCAGTGAAGTCCCGATGCGGAAATAGTCTGCGACAATCAGTCAACCCCTTCAAACCTGGCGACCCGTACTCTTCTAGGATCGGTCGTGTCTCGAACTCCGGATGACTCTTGAGAAATGTCGAGACGACTTGCTCATTCTCCTCAACTGCTACGCTACAAGTACAGTACAGAATCCGACCTTCCTCGGCGACTAGCGGAGTAGCAGCGTCCATGAATTGCTGTTGAAGAGAGGCGTAACGCTCTAGAGACTTGGGAGATAAATGCCACTTCATTCGTGGATTCCTGTCGAAGACCCCTGTCCCGGTACAGGGCGGATCGATGATTATTAGGTCGAATGCCCCGTGGACAGCGAGCCTCGCCGCGTCGCCAATCACAGCTTCGGCTATCTTTACTCCCAGCCTCGAAGTTTCACGCCTCCAAGCCTCCATTCTGATCTGAGAGTAATCTACTGAAACAATCTTGCCCCTATTCTTCATGAACTGGGCCAGGGTTGCGGTCTTTGCCCCCGGAGCCGCGCATAAGTCTAGAACAGTCTCGCCCGGCTCGGGACCTCCAGCCTTAACCGCTAGATAGGAGGCAAAGTCTTGCATTTGAAACAAACCTTGCGAAAAGAATGCGGAAAATTGGGACGGAGAACCATTAAGGAGGTACACGCCAGGATCGGACGGGACCCTTGTGAGCTTTCCGGCCAGTCGCTTCGCCTGAGCCGGAAGGGTCGTTCTGCCTCGATTCATCAGAGGATTTACCCGAATGTATCTCGGTCTGGAGTCCGTCGACAGTAGTTTGATAGCTTCACTACGTCCCAATAGTCGGAAGCAGTACTCGACCCACAAGGCGGGATGATGAGTCTCAAGAGCAACCCTTTCGGCATCCGTCGCTGTGGATGGGATCCGATACGGGTCGTGTCCAAGCACCGATCCTAGCAGAATCTCTAGACTGGGAAGATACTCGACAGGTGTAATATTGCGGAGGCTCCTCTCTGTTCGCCTCACATCATCTTTCCCATGAGCTTTCATTAGCAACTGCGTGGCCAGGCGGAAGAGGAGGAGGGTCTTCGCCGCGAGTATTTCGTTTGGAAGCGCATCCTGCACGATTCTGTCTAACACATCTTGATTGCGCAGTGTAGTGAGGACTAGATCTAGAGATTCACGTTTGACATTCGCTAGGTTCGGATCCGAGGTCGCGAGTTGCTGTATCGCGCTACGCTCGCTCGCACCTTTAGCGACCAACCGAAGTGCTCGATAGGCGAGCTTGACGGTGCTCGACAGATCCGCGCCTGACACGGACCGGACGGCTTCGTGGGAACCTTTTAACGAAACGCTCGGACCGGTCGGATTGGTGTCATGTCAAGCCTCGACCAGTACATGGCGAAGCCGGAACCTCTTCCACCGCGGCCGAGGCAGGACCCGAAAGCGCAACTCTACTTTAGACCAAGTATTCCTCAAGATCTAGCCGAGTCATATTTCATAGGCGCAGGCTATGACGGTGAGAGGCGTGCTGTCTATCTCAAGCTCTACGAGCCCAAATCCCAGCAGATACACTTCTGGTACGACAACACAGGCCACGTGCCATATTGCCTCTCCAAGGAGCCTGTGGCCTCATTACAGAAGAACCATGGCATAGTCAAACATCCCGGCTTCCTCAGGTTTGAGCAATCAAACCGGTTCGACGCTCTTGAGGGCAAACAGATTCCAGTCACGATAATCTACGCGAGGGACCCGCTATCAATTGGCGGTCGCCCCTCTGGCTGCATCCGAGACATCACGCGAGCTTGGGAGGCAGACATACGCTACACGGAGAACTACATCTACGATCGGCGACTCGAACCGGGAATGTCCTACGTTATCAAACGAGGCAACCTCACAGCTCTACAGTCTGGAAGCAGCTCAATCAATATTCAGACCATTTTCGGCGAGAACGATCCAAGTTACCAATCCGTACTCGATAGATGGCTGAGACTGCTTGAGTTTCCAGTGCCCGACTATCGCAGAGTAGCATTCGACATCGAGGTCGAACAGTCAAAGGACACTAGAGTACCAGACCCGACTGAAGCAGAAGACAGAGTGATATGCGCCAGCTTTTCGGCCAGCGACGGGTTGAGAAAGGCTCTACTACTGAGGCGGCAAGGGTTTGACGCAGGCTCAACCGAATCCACTTCCGGCATACTCTTGGAGTTCTACGAAACGGAGGAAGAACTGCTCTCCGCTATATTCAGAATACTGGACGACTATCCAGTCATCCTAACCTTCAATGGAGACGACTTTGACCTCAGATATCTATCCCACCGAGCGCAGCGACTAGGCTATTTCCGCGATACGATTCCTATCGAACTGGGGAGAGAGTCAGCCGGGGTCAGATATGGAATCCATCTTGACCTCTACAAGTTCTTCTTCAACAGGTCCATTCAGGTCTACGCGTTCAGCGGCAAGTACAGAGAAGTCACGCTAGACGCGATATCCGAAGCGCTACTCGAAGAAGGCAAACTTGAGATCTCAACACCAGTCTCCAGACTCTCCTATTCAGAATTAGCCGAGTACTGCTTTCAGGATGCACAGTTGGTGCTGAGACTCACTCAGTTCGACGGCGAGGTCGTGATGAAACTCGTCACCGCCCTTTCGCGAATCAGCTTCCTCCCGATCGAAGACATGTCCCGCCAAGGCGTCTCGGGGTGGATAAGGAGCATGATGTTCAGAGAACACCGCCTTCGAGGCTACATCATCCCGAGATCCGAAGAGATCACAGAGTCGAAAGGCGCCACCAGCACGACCGCCGTTATCAAAGGCAAGAAGTACAAGGGTGGAATGGTAGTCGATCCCATCCCTGGAGTCCACTTCCAAGTCGCGGTACTCGACTTCGCCTCGCTATATCCGTCGATAATCAAGACGTGGAACCTTGGCTATGAGACAATACTCTGCAACCACCCTGAAGACAGGACCAACAAGATACCAGACACAGACCACTGGGTCTGCCGAAAGAAGAAGGCCATGGAGAGCCAGCTCGTTGGCTCTCTCAGGGATATCCGGATCAAGTGGTACAAGCCAAAATCCAAGGAAACGAACCTGCCGCCTGAAACACTGAGCTGGTACCAAGTCGTCCAAAACGCGTTGAAGGTCGTACTAAACGCAAGCTACGGGGTCTTCGGCAGCGACAGATTCTCACTCTACTGCCCTCCGCTAGCGGAATCGACCGCAGCTGTGGGAAGGTATGATATTACGAGCACAATCAAGGAAGCTAAACGCTTGGGGATCGAAGTCTTCTACGGGGACACAGATTCACTCTTCCTTGGGACCCCCGACCGGACAAAGCTCGACGAGCTGATCCAGTGGTCGAGGAAGGAACTCGGGATGGAGCTGGAGGTGGACAAGAACTACCGGTACGTTGCTCTGAGCCTCCGGAAGAAAAACTATCTTGGGGTCCATCCTAACAACCGGGTCGATATCAAAGGACTTACTGGTAAGAAGAGGCATACTCCAGAATTCATCAAGGAGACGTTCAACCAGATGATTGGCATTCTAGGCCAGGTGCAGACACCGCTCGATTTTGACGATGCTAGGACTAAGATCAAGAGCCTAGTCCAAGACTCGTACAGCAAACTGCGAAACAGGAAATACTCTCTTGACGATCTAGCGTTCAACATGATGATCGGCAAATCAGTAGCCGGCTACACAAAGACCATGCCACAGCATGTCAAAGCAGCTCAACAGCTCAGAGACAAAGGTGACGAGATCAAAGCTGGCGACCTAGTCAGCTTCGTCAAGGTATCCACCAGTGCGGGGGTCAAACCAGTACGCCTCGCGAGCCTCCACGAGATAGATGTGGACAAGTATACCGAATACATCCGTGCCACGTTCGAACAGGTCCTCGATGCACTCGGACTAGATTACGAAGAGCTCACGGGGGCCAAGAAGCTAGAATCATTCTTTCCAGGAAGCGGCTGAGGAAGATGCTCAGCATCATCCCAGTCAGAGGAATCCCCGACATCAAGAAGGGAGACGATCTCGGCAAACTACTCGTGACCAGACTAAAAGAACAAGGCGACGAGTTTCAACAAGGCGACATAGCTATCGTCTCCCAGAAGATAGTATCAAAATCGGAGGGAAGAGTCGTCTCACTCTCAAAGATAGCGCCCTCAGACTTCGCCAAGACGATTGCAAACAGTAGTGGAAAAGACCCTCGCCAAATCGAGGTCATTCTACGAGAGACCCGGAAGATCATACGAATGAGAGGCGGACACCTCATAACTGAGACAAAACACGGCTTCATCTGCGCAAACGCGGGAGTAGACCAGTCCAACGTAGGAAACGGCGACTCGGTAACACTTCTCCCTCAAGATTCAGATGGATCAGCCGACCGAATAAGGAAAACAATCCATGAAATCACCGGTAGAATAGTCCCAGTCATCATTACAGACACATTCGGTCGTGCCTGGCGAATGGGGCAAGTGAACTTCGCCGTCGGAATTTCGGGGATGAAGCCGATCCACGACTATCGCGGAACCAGAGACATGTACCGACGAAGATTGCAAGTCACAGAAATAGCGGTCGCGGACGAACTGGCGAGCGCCGCCGAACTCGTAATGAACAAAGCAGACCGAGTTCCAGCGGCGATCATACGCGGCTTCAACGCACCGAAGGGTCACGGTCGAGTCAAAGACCTACTGAGACCGGAGGAATTCGACCTATTCCGCTGATTACATTCTCTCCCGAATCTGGGTATGAGCTTCGACAAACCCGACACTCGACGCTGCTACTTTGCTTCAAGCAGGGGTTGTTGCTTCCTTCCCAAGAGACGGTCGCGCCAGCCTCGCTTCTCCTCAAGGGCCAGAGGACGATACGTCGTATTTGAAGAACCTATGACCAAGAACATCTTCAACCCATATCCGATATCGACCCAACCCTCAGAATGGAGAAGTACTCCATGGGGCAGCCTCGCACGGGGACCATCCAGCAGGGCAAGATGAACAACTAGCTCATTTTCCCGCCTTTCAATCTTGATTGTATGTGGCATGCCTTTCAATTGACGAACCTCGCAACATTATAGGCTCACAGAGTTCATCTACTTTGCCGCCACGCTGGATTGGCATTACTTGGAGAACCGGAGCCGATGGCAGCCAAACCCTTTTCTTCCGTCAAAAGCTGCAGAAAACCGAGTTTACATAGATGGCCCGCGAAATTCGAGCAGCAATTGCCGGTGTAGGCAACAGCGCCTCCAGCCTCATACAAGGAATCGCATACTACGCTCAAGAGAAGAAACCGGTTGGTCTCGCAAACAAGAAAATCGGGCCCTACGGCGTACAAGACATTCAGATCGTCGCCGCCTTTGACGTAGACAAGAGAAAAGTCGGAAGGGACCTCTCTGAAGCCATCTTCCAAGAACCGAACAACACCCGCAAGTTCATCCAGCCATCCCACCTTGGAGTCAAAGTCCAGATGGCACAACCACTCGACGGCATCTCACCAATCGCCGGAGAAAAAATCCTCCTCAGCGACGCTAAACCCTCAAACCCAACCAAAGTCCTGGCGGACGCTAAAGCGGAAGTTCTGGTAAACCTGACACCGACCGGGGCAACGCGAGCTAGCGAAATGTATGCTCGAGCAGCCCTTCAATCGAAGTGCGCGTTCATCAACGCTACACCTGCCAGAATCGCGTCTAACACTCAGTGGCAGTCCAAGTATAGAAGGGCAAAGGTGCCGCTGGCGGGCGATGATATAATGGACCAGGTAGGATCCACGATTCTACACCGGAACGTGCTCGCCCTCCTTGTGGATCGTGGCCTACATATCGGCGAGACTTACCAACTTGACATCGGAGGAGGAACAGAATCAGAACTGTCATTGGACAAGAAGAGATATGAGATTAAGAGAAAAATCAAGACTTCGTCAGTAGCAGCCGCTGTCCCATACCAGTTTCCCATAGTCGCAGGATCCTCAGACTTCGTCGACTTCATGGAGAACCGACGAACCAGCTACTTCAACATCAAAGGAGAATACTTCGGAGGAACGGAATTCTCACTAGACATGCGACTGTCGTTGGAGGACGGGCCCGCTTGCGCGGCAGTCGTATCCGACGTTATCAGAATGGTAAAACTATCGTGGGATCACGGAGAGACCGGCCCGCTAAACGCGGTCTCGGCTTATGGATTCAAGGCTCCACCGAAACGGTTGCCAGACCAAACCCTTAAGCAAGAGTTGGCAGCCGTGATGAAAGGCACAACGAATCATTGAGGAACAAGCGGCAAAACGATACGAACTTCCGCGAAGACATTCTACGAGCCTCCAAGAACAATTTCACTCGGGTAATCCTCGCCCTTGACCTGCAAGGGTCGCCATCCAGGAAATTACTGCGAACTGGAAAGAATCTCGTGGAGATAACTGCTCCCTACGTATGCGCGGTGAAATTTGGCCGCCCAACGGTTCTGAATCTGGGAACGGAGAGTACACGGTCCCTTGTCAAAGCCTCACATGCAAATGATCTACCCTGCATCATCGATGATAAGCTGGGGGATATTGACGAGACCAACTCTGCAATATGTAGAGCCTACTTCAGCATGGGGTTCGACGGCATAATCGTGAACCCGATCGCAGGGTGGAAGGGAGGCTTGGAGCCAGTCTTCAAGATCGCGCAGAAGGAGGGAAAAGGGGTCATAGTCCTTGTCTACATGAGCAATCCAGGCGCCTCTGACGACTTCGGCCAGCTTGTTCTGCGTAGTCCACGGGGAAGGCCTAGGCCGCAGTACGAGATCTTCGCTGAAAGGGCAGAGGAATGGGGTGCTGACGGGGCGGTTGTGGGAGCTACGCGACCCGAGATTGTGAGAAAAGTACGCGCTAAACTTAGCGATGGTATCCGAATATACTCTCCGGGAGTCGGAACACAAGGTGGCAGAGTGGTCCAGGCGTCTAGGGCAGGATCAGACTTTTTCATAATTGGAAGGTCAATAAGTCGGGCGTTGGACCCGGAAAGGGTCGCGCAGAGTTTTGCGCGACAGTCAATTACATTATCCTAGCCTTGGTTCGACTGCCATAGCTCGCGACGTAGCATTTCGCGCACGGCTGCTCGTATCGCATCGCTCCGATTGTGGTATATCCCTGCTTTGACCAGCTGATCGACGTCAGCAATGAGCCTTTCAGGAAGCTTCACCGTCACAAGTTTCAAGGAGCCATCCCTGATTGCAAGCCTATTCCGTGGTCTGGACCGGAAGTACGAATAAGGGTTTCCCGAAGCTTCGATAACATATTTATCCAGATTGAGTAGGGAGACGGCTGACTATCATGGGCGGCGCTAAGAAGAAGAGTATGGCTCAAATGGAGAAGACCCAGGTCGGATCAGACAAGAAGGAAGAGCCCGCACAGCCAAAGAAGGGCAAGACCAAGACCGTTGCAGAGAAGAGACCTCGAGGGCTCCAGGCACCCGAAATTGGCGATCCAAAGTTTCTCGGCGAGGTCCAGAAGATGGGAGCCATAACACCATTCAGCCTAGCAAACCAGTTCAACCTAAGACTGAGCGTCGCCAAAGACCTACTGGAAGAACTGGAAAAGAGAAAGCTAATCACCCTCGTCGGTGGGAATGCCAGAATCCGGATTTATCACCCGGCCGCAGCCTAACCCTTCCTGATAGTAACAGTAGTTCCCTCCTTAACATTACGAAACAACTCCAGCCCTTGAGTTATTTTCCCGAGCCTGTTAACAGGACTATAGGGCTTGGTGGGGCCATAGAATACACATACAGCGCTACCCATCGGCCAGTACGCTATCCCACCAACTTCAATACTGGTCCGCGGATTCTCGCTCGGAGCCTTTACCGAGATCTGAAAATATATCTCTTCACCATACCGAACGATCCGACCCCCGATCGGAACTTGCCTCAGAATCGCATCGGCAGTTCGAGGACTGGCAAACCTGTGAAACTCGCCGGTCGCGTCCCCTACTCCCTCGATTGAGAAGACTACCCTCGGCCTCGAGACTTCAGATCCTGGTCTGTCCGACAAGATTACGATTGCTGGTTGCCCAAGATATATAGGTCGCACGGATTTTCCGTGCGACAGACCTCGGGACGCATCAATGAAGAGGATTATAATCATGGGGGCGGCGGGGCGAGACTTTCACAACTTCAATGTCTCTTACAGAGACTCTCCCGATTGCGAGGTCGTGGCATTCACCGCTACGCAGATACCCGGAATCGAAGGCAGAACCTATCCGCCCGAGCTGGCTGGCCCCAAATATCCTGATGGTATTCCGATCTTCTCAGAGGAGGAACTGCCTCGTCTCATAAAAGAGCTAAAGGTAGACACGGTAATACTCTCCTACAGTGACGTCTCCTACAGCGACGTGATGCACAAGTCATCAATCGCAATGGCAGCAGGCGCGGACTTTCAACTTCTTGGTCCTCGATCGACGATGCTCAAATCGAGGCTGCCCGTCGTATCAGTGTGTGCCGTCCGAACGGGAGCAGGCAAGAGCACGGTATCTCGGAGAGTCGCCGCAGTTCTGAGAGAACATGGAAGGAGAGTCGGGATTATCCGACACCCTATGCCTTACGGCGATCTGTCGAGGGAAGCCTCTCAAAGATTCGCCAGTTTCGAGGACTTGGACAAGGCTGACTGTTCGATCGAAGAACGCGAGGAGTACGAGCCTCACATCGCGAAAAGTTTCGTGGTCTTCGCAGGAATCGACTATCAAGAGATCTTGGCTACAGCCGAGAAAGAGTCTGATGTCATCCTCTGGGATGGGGGAAACAACGACGTACCATTCATCCAGCCGAACGTTCACTTCGTCGTGCTTGACCCACTAAGACCCGGACACGAACTGGACCACTACCCCAGCGAGGTCAACGTACGACTCGCGAATGCGGGAATCATAAACAAGGTGGACACCGCAGAGCCGAAGAACGTGCAATTCGTAGAGGCGAATCTCAAACAACTCGCACCAAGCGCGGTTGTGATACGAGCCGCCTCTAAGATAACCGTCGACAAGCCGGGCTTGGTCAAAGGAAAACGGGTCCTAGTTGTCGAGGACGGTCCAACAGTTACACACGGAGACATGACATACGGGGTGGGGCTTATAGCCGCAAAACGATTCCAAGCCGCAGAAATCGTCGACCCGCGAAGATCCGCGGTCGGAATATACAAGGACACGTTCAAGAAATATTCTCATCTAACCCAAGTACTACCCACCATGGGCTATGGGCACCAACAAATTAGAGACCTTCAGGACACGATATCCAAGGCTGACTGTGATAGCGTGATCATCGGAACGCCAGCCGATATTCGCCGGATCATCAAGTTCTCCAAACCGACAGCCATGGTCAGCTACGAACTTGAGGAACAGACGAAACCGGGAATACAAGAAGTATTACAGACATACAAAATCATCTGACTCACTACTCCGCTATGCTATGGCCTTGCGTAACATATCGGCAACGAAATCCATCTCTTCCTCGCCAAGCCTTGGGTGTACCGGGAGCGAGAAGACTTGACGGGAGGCTTTCTCAGTCTCAGGAAGCCGCCCTTTCCTGGCAATATTTGAGTCTCGGTAGAAAGGAGTAGAGTGGACAGGTGTGGAATAGTAGACCGCCGCCTCGATATTCTTGTTCCAGAGCTTGTCCACTATCTTGTTACGCTTTGCCGCGTTAACGCCTCTCAACCTAACCGTGTATACGTACCACGCGTGCCTTCGTCCGTCAGGCTCCTTCGGAAGGATCAGTTTCCCCGACATCTCAAGTTTCTGTGTCGCTAGTTCAGCGTTCTTCCGCCTCTTCTCGAGGAAGCCCGGAAGCTTCCTGAGCTGCGCCTGGCCAATCGCAGCAGCGATCTCAGACATGTGATAGTTATGACCCAGCCTCACGGTCCAATAGGGACGCTGTTCGCCATGAGATCGGATCATGCGTAGAGCCTGAGCATACTCATCATCATCTGTCGTGATCATGCCGCCCTCACCAGTTGTAAGATTCTTCGCTGCATAGAAGCTAAAACAGGTCATGTCCGCAACAGACCCAACCCTCTTCCCGTCATACTGGGCGCCATGAGCTTGAGCCGCGTCCTCAATCACGATCAACCCCTTATTCTTCGCCAAGTCCACGGCGCTCTTGAGATCCGAGGGCAATCCGTAGAGATCAGTAGGAATAATCGCCTTGGTCTTCCGAGTTACGCACTCCTCAACGCTTTCAGGCTTAAGGCAGTAGGTATCCTTGTCAATGTCGGCAAAGACCGGCGTAGCACCGGCAAGAACAACAGAGTTGACCGCGCCCACAAAAGTGAAGGAGGGGAGAATTACCTCGTCGCCAGGTCGGACATCCGCCGCGAGGAGAGCTGCGTGGAGCGCCGCCGTCCCGTTGACCACGGCCACCGCGTGTTTTGCGCCGACGTATTTTGCGAAGCTCCTCTCGAATTCGAGAACTCTGGGCCCCATGCCGCTCTTGTCAGTCAGCACACCACTGCGTAGAACATCTACAGCAGAATCGATTTCTTCTTTCCCAAGAAATGGCTGATTAATTCTGATGAGCTCCCGCAATTCTCCTGAATCTCCCCATCATCTCACTTCTTGAGGATTAGTCTAAAAGAGTTCTCTACCACACAACGGATCATTAACTCGTATAGAGAAATCACGCGAATCGATCGCATTCGGGAGGAGAGGAATCTTATCCACCAGAGACTTTTGCAAAGATTCCGATGACTCGGCCATTGACACCCTGCGAAAATCACACCTTAGCTAGAACTTAGTCATCCGTCGTCACATATTCGCGACGACGTTACTTCGACGGATTTTGAAGACATCGAGTTGGTCAGATGTCATAGATCATGAGCACTGAGGTAGCTTGAAGCTGCTAAACCCCGTCGTATTCCGTGGGAATAGTTCGGTTCACTTCTCTGATCGTCGACGAGAGAGCCAATCGTCTCTCTTGCATCCGCAAATAGGCTGAAATGGGCTTGGATTGAGCCGATAAGCCTCCCGAGTCCCCCTAGCAGAGATTCCCTTTAGTTTCAAGCCTCTCGCGGTTGAAAAAATTTATATCACGCGCGTTTGGTCTCGCCTCAATCGCAAAGAGGAGTAAGAGGCAAATTGTCCGCGGAACTAGCAGGTCAGCAGATAATAATTCTCAGAGAAGGAACCAACAGATCTAGAGGACGAGACGCGCAGAAGGCAAACATCGTCGCGGCAAAAATAATCGCAGAATCAGTCAAGTCATCCCTCGGACCAAAGGGGATGGACAAGATGCTCGTCGACGGGTTCGGCGATGTAACCATCACCAACGACGGCGCGACCATCCTCGATGAGATGGAAGTACAACACCCAGCCGCAAAGATGATGGTGGAAGTCGCAAAAACCCAAGACGATGAAGTAGGCGACGGAACAACAACCTCCGTAGTCGTAGCAGGAGAGCTACTGAAGAAGGCTGAAGATCTCATCGACCAGGGTCTTCACCCAACAGTAATTGTTGACGGATACCGTGCCGCTTCTTCGAAAGCGCTTGAGATTCTAGACCAGATCGCGATCAAGGTCGATCCAACAGACAAGGCGACATTAAGAAAAGTCGCAGAAGTCTCCCTAGCAAGTAAGCTTTTGGCCGAGTACAAGGAAATGTCGGAGCTCGCCGTTAACGCCGTACTGCAAGTTGCAGAGAAGACGCCAGAGGGAGGGTTCCGAGTAGATATCGATGACATCAAGGTAGAGAAGAAGCCGGGAGAGTCGCTCCTCGACACAGTCCTGATCAAGGGCATCGTCCTCGACAAAGAAGTCGTCCATCCGGGAATGCCCAAGAGAATTGAAGACGCGAAGATCGCGCTGGTAGATTCGCCGCTGGAGGTGGAGAAGACCGAGTTTGACGCCAAGATAAGCATCGAGGATCCAGAGCAGATGAAAGCCTTCCTGGACGAGGAAGAGAAGATGTTGAAAGACATGGTCGAAAAAGTCTCAACCGCCGGAGCAAATGTTCTCCTGTGCGAGAAAGGCATTGACGATGTAGCTCAGCACTACCTCGCAAAGAAAGGCGTGTTAGCCGTTAGAAGAGTAAAACAATCCGATATGGAGAAGCTGGTCAAGGCAACGGGAGCAAGAATCGTCAGCAACCTCGACGATCTGAAAGCCGGGGACCTGGGTAAGGCCCAGCTGGTAGAGGAGAGAAAGATCGCTGATGATAAGATGACCTTCGTCGAAGGAGCTAGGAACCCGAAAGCAGTCACGATCCTCGTCAGAGGCGGCAGCGAGAGGCTCGTTGACGAGGCAGAGAGATCTATTCACGACGCACTATGCGTAGTCCGAGACGTCGTCCGAGACCCGCGAGTCGTCGGAGGCGGAGGAGCTCCTGAGGCCGAAATGGCCAAGCAGCTACGGGGGTATGCCCAGAAACAGTCTGGGAAGGAGCAGCTGGCAATTCTCGCGTTTGCAGACGCGCTCGAATCCGTCCCGATAGCTCTAGCGGAGAACGCAGGGCTTGACCCGATCGATATCATGGTCCAGCTCCGAGCCGCACACGACAAGGGGCAGACATGGGCCGGGGTCGACGTGTTCGACAGCAAGGTAGCGGACCTGAGAGAGAAGGGAGTGTTGGAGCCGCATGGAGTGAAGATGCAGGTCATAAAATCCGCCGCTGAGGCAGCCGGGATGATCCTGAAGATCGACGACGTGATCGCATCAGCAAAGAGCAAGGACAGCGCGGGACCGCCGAAAGGTCAAGAGGAAGGTGGCGAAGAGGGAAGCAGTGAGTACTAGAGAGCCCGAGAATATCGAGATCGGGCCTCCAAAGCTCACTCGCTTCGAACGAGCAAGGGTGGTAGGCGCTCGAGCGCTCCAAGTCTCGATGGGCGCACCTGTACTATTAGATATCAAAGACCCTAAACTCTCGCCGATTGACATCGCCCTCATGGAGCTCGAAGAGGGCGTTTTACCGATCAGCATAAGACGCGCACTACCGGACGGGACGAGCCAGAACATCCCACTCAAGTGGCTCCTTCAGCCTGAGACGGAGCGGAAGACTAGACCCAAGAAGGAAGACTCGTAAGCAGGGAATAACTTCAGCCGTCCGATAGGGTTTCGAACCCGTCGGCAGGGACGAGGCATTTTCATGGCGATCAACAACAGTCCTAATGGCATTAGCCACGCTGTAAACCACGACCACGACGCTTCTTGCCCACAGACCGTTCCCGATCGTCTTCGACATATTCAGCTTCCAAATGCCTACGACAGTAACTCGTTGAGGGTCAGATTCTTCTGCGGCTAGGACGGCAGGCCCGGACACGAGAATAATCTTACGGGCGGCCGGCTGAGGCCGGTGAGTAGGGGAGTCGGATGCTCATCAGAAAAGCATCGGCGCCATCATGGTAATAGTGAGAGACTGTCCTCACCGTATCGAAGCCCATGTCTTTGTAAAGCTTCACAGCCTCGCCGTTCGCCGTTCTGACTTCGAGAAAACACTCTTCAGCCCCATGCAGCTCTAGAGCCTTCGTTGCCGATATGACCAGCTCCCTACCTATACCCTGCCTACGATACTCGGGAAGAACCGCGACGGAGACTATGTGGCCCTTCCTGACCATCCGAAATCTTCGAACATCGGAGAATCCGAACTCGAGCCTGCACATGATGTAGCCAACAACCCGGCTCTCACGCTCAGCGACGATGAAAGCTTCTGGACAGCTCTTGAAAACCTCCATGAAAAAATAGGCACTATAGTTCTCTGGAAGGCAGACCCTGTTAATCTCGACAACAGACGAGAGGTCGTCCGGTCTGAAGGGCCTCAGCAGGTAGGGCGCTTCCAGCAACGATTCTCCATCATAGCTCAAGGATTCTGACGTATAATATCTTGTCGCCGAAAATGAAACTGTGACAACGATGGGACAACACGTTTAAATCGCTACGAGCACCGCGCCTTGAGAAACCCGGCGACTTCTAGGAATGAGTGACGCTTCTTCACCACCGCCGCCGCAGCCAACTGTACAACAAACATTTGCAGCCTACTCCGGACCTCCGCTAGATACCATCCGATCGATCGTCTCCACACAGTTCCAGGTCAGAGATGCGTTCCTTGACCCAAATGGAGTACCAACTTTCCTAGTCGACGCGGACGCGACGAAGGACAAGTTCATGCATCTTGTAGAACAACTAAGACCAGAGGGACTTATCGCGGCGATACGAGGAACTGCGGACACGCTTACGATCAAAGTTTTCCAGAAGCCACAAGTCAAGCAGTCTCGCCGGACGATCAACCTCGGGCTATTCTTAGCGACTGTCGTGAGCGTTACTGTAGCAGGCTACTTCCTCTGGACGGGGGGACTTGGTCCTCAGACTCTCCAGGCCCAGTACAACGAAATTATCTTGCCAGGTGCCAGTCCCTACCTTGAAGCGGGCGTATTCGCTGCCGGACTCTTGGCGATAATTGGTCTTCACGAATTCGGCCACAAGGCCGCTACCGTTGTCCACGGGCTTGAGGCGAGTTTTCCATATTTCATCCCGGGTCCCCCGCCCATCGGCACCTTCGGAGCCCTCATCTCACTAAAAGGCCCACCGACCAACCGGGACCAGCTATTCGACCTTGGTTTAAGCGGCCCAGTTGTCGGATTCATAGTTACTATGGTGGTTGGGACAATTAGCATGCTCTTTGGACCGGCTCTTACCCCTGCAAAACTATCGCAACTGACAACCTGGGACTCGACCTGTAGCACCTACCTTCAGGTCACTAGCTGCTTCTCAAACGTGAGCTTTCCCGCCCAGCCCCTCATACTCGTTCTCTTATCAAACCTGACGGGCTTCATCAATCCTAACGTAATCTATGACCAGCAACTATTCTTCGCAGCACAGATAGGCGCGCTTCTCACATTCCTCAACGTAGTGCCAGCGTGGCAACTCGACGGTGGGCACATATCCCGGGCAGTATTCGGACCCGGCGGACACAGAATAGCCACTGTGATAGGTCTCGGGCTGCTCCTGATCTCAGGTTTCTGGGCCTTCGCCATTCTTGTCCTGGTGATGATGAGTTTCACTCGCAGAGGATTCGCGGGAGTAGAGCCACTCGATGATGTCAGCCCAGTGAGCAATTCGAGAAAGATACTCTATCTGGTAGGAATCGCGATGCTCGTGCTGACTTTTGCAAGGTCGCCAATATAGGTCCCCCAACGAGTACGGCTCTTCATTCGTGGCGAGCATCATTATAGAGACTCTCAAACAGACGATCAACCGCACGCCGGTCAATTTGCTGGCGATATCACAGACCGCAAGAACCACATCTGACATAGCAAACGAAGTTCTGACTAATCTAACGGGTCTCCAGAATCCCTCGGGGGCAATACTCGGCCCATCCTGTCGATTCAAGCTGGCACTGGACGCCGTGCGACTGGGCGCCTTCCTCCGAGTGGCGAGAGTACTGACTTGGCAGGAGTTTGAGGAATTCAGCGAAGAGTGTCTCCGCAGGGCCGGCTTCGAGACCCAGAGGGGACAGACGTTCAGTGATTCTACGCGTCGCTGGCAGATCGACATAACCGCCGTGAAGAACCATATCCTGTTAGCAGTTGACTGCAAACACTGGAAATCGCCAAACTACGCATCCAAATTCAATAAGGCCGTAGAGCACCAGAAGGAATCTCTTGCACCCCTGATTCGATACATGAGACAGACCAAAGACTTGGACGATCAAGAAGTATATGCCCTCCCAGTCATACTCACTCTCTACGAGCCCCGAGGGTCGTTGCTGAACGGGGCTGTAATAGTCTCAGTTACTCAACTGCCTGAGTTTCTTGAACTCCTGACACCGTACGACTCGGAGCTGCCTTTCATCACTGTTAGGAACATAGTGGAAAGCCCTATCTGTTAACCATCAGCCGAGGAAGTCAGAATGAACGTAGTAGTGGTAGGAGCGGGGACGATGGGATCTGGCATTGCCTACTCCTCAGCTGCCGCTGGGCACAACGTCACCATAGTTGAGCAGGACCAGAAGCTCCTGGACGCTGGGCTAAAGCGGGTCCAAGAATACATCGACAGAGCTATCGCAAGAGGCCACCTCGCTAAGGATCAAACCTCGACTCTCAACGTCAAACTGCACGGCACTACGGACTTCAGTGAGGCCTGCAAGACCGCGGGAATTGTGGTCGAGGCGGTCTATGAGGACCCGAGGGTCAAAGAGCAGGTGTTCGCGTCAATCGACAAATACTCACCGAAGGAGGCGGTCCTCGCCTCGAATACCTCGTCGATAAGCATTACCCGGCTCGCGAAGGCCACGAATCGACCCGACAAGGTCCTGGGCCTCCACTTCTTCAATCCAGTGCCGACCATGAAACTGGTGGAGCTCATCAAAGGAGGACAAACGTCCCAGACAACCGTCCGAACGGCCAGCATTTTCGTCGAGTCTCTCGGAAAGACAGTGGTACAGTCCCAGGACAAGACCGGATTCATAGTCAACAAGGCGCTGATGCCCTTCCTCAACGAGAGCATAAGACTCCTCGAACAGAGAGTCGCATCCAAGGAAGACATTGACAAGGCATTCGTATTGGGAACAAACCATCCCATGGGACCCCTACAACTATCCGACTTCATCGGCGTCGACATCGTCTACCAGACACTCAAGGTGTTAGAATCGGAGTATGGAGGATGCTTCAAACCAACACCGCTACTAGAAAAAATGGTGAAAGAAGGAAAACTCGGGCGCAAGACAGGAAAGGGTTTCTATGACTACTGACAGCCCCGCCAGCGCGGACGAGCAGTCGAAACGTCTCACGGAAGTCATTCTGAAGGGCGACGAGATCGACGCGGCAAAGATCGCGCGAGAACTCGCGAGCGGAAGAACGGAAGCGAATGACGTGGTCGACACGATATCCGAGACTATGAACATCGTCGCGGACCTGCATGAGGTCGAGAGATACACCCCAGAACAGGTCAGCAGCTGCGAGCGCGCCGCCGAGAAAGCGTTGGACGCACTGAGGCCAAGACTCAAGCTTGAACCACGAAGAATCCCGGGCAGAGTAATGGTGGCATCGCTGAAAGGGGACCCCCACGCCTTTGACAAGACGCTTTTGTTGACAATGCTCGAGGTAGGCGGGATCTCTTCACTGGACGGTGGAGAAGAACTATCCCCTGAGGAACTTGCAACCAAGGTGTCTGCACTTAAGCCGGACGTCGTCGCCATCTCAATGTTAACAAGCCTAGCGGCGAAGGGTCTGCTGGAGACAAGATCCAGGCTTGAGAGTTCGGGGATTATGACAAGGATCGTAGTCTATGGGAGAGGAACCGGCAGCCTCCCAGAGGACTCCGGAACCGTCGTTAGGGAGGAGGACTCGCTCAGCGCCCTTAGCAAGATAGCCGAGATCCTGCTGGCTCTCTAACTACTTCTTTCTTCTTCTGAGTAGAAGCATAAGATTCCTCGTTCCCTTAACCCTCCAGATCTGAAGACCAGCCACGACCGTGGAGGCAAGAGCCGCCGAGAGCTGGGAAGCGACGAACTTGACCGAAGCATCGGTCATAGCCACACCGAAAGCCCACGTATAGAAGCCGGCAGCTGTCTGCTGGAGAGACGCGTTCGAGTTCGAAACCCCGGAGACGATGCTGATGAACCAACCGGACTCAATAATGTAGGGTGCGAACAGAACGAGTGTGAAGGGAGCCAAGACAAGCGCGGCCGCCCTTATCATCCTCAGCGGATACAGTAAGCGACGAACTCGACGATCGGGACCCGCCATTACGTAGGCAGTACTCTCAAAGACGCTCATCCAGAGGACGAGCAGAACGATCGCGTTCCCGAGGGACAGAAACAACGAAATCGAGAGAGGCAGACTAACTATTCCAAGAGACACACTGAACGTTTCGTCTACGAGTCCACGGGACAACATGTATTCGAAGTAAAGAATCTCAATAGCGACGGCAATGGCCGCGAAGACGATTCCCGGCATCCAGCCGCGGATAATCTCCCACCGCAGAAACATCCGCTTGTACGTGCCCTCTGCCACTTACCATCACGAGACTGAGAGGCAACCAGAAGGTTCGGTTAAAAAACCCGCTGGGGACGAGTAACCCTGTCGAATCTCCAAGAGTTACGGGAGATTAGTCTATCCCCATCCTCCTGTCGTGAATGCGCGCCACTGCGCTGCCCGTAGAGATTGTACGGACAAAGTAAACACGTGGTCGGTGGGTTGAAAAGAGCGTCTTGGATACTGGTAACCCTTGCCTTCGTCCTCCTAGCCACCACCACTAACCCAGGCCATTCCGCGGTCTCCAATCCCCAGGAGAACGTGAATCTTTACACGGGCAATAGGCTCGTCATCAGCTCGAACCAGCCGGCCATCCAGTCCGTATTCGTCAGGGGAAACGTGAGCGCGGCCGGACCCTTGAACACGAACTATCCGGCCAAGAACTTCACACTCACCACAAACTCGACGCAACTGTACACTTTGGACATCTGGCTATCATACCCCAGCTCATACACGACCAGAGTCATCATCAAAGACCCGTCTGCAGACTCCAGTACCGAGTACACCTCCTACTACATCTCGGGAGGAGGCCTCAACCTTACAATATTCGCATCCTTCCAGCCTTCACCCTCTACCGGAATGGGAGCGCCCGTCACCTGGTCTTCGCTCTACGGATGGTTCTTCCAGTTCGGCAACGCCTTCCCCCTCTGGATCAAGATACTCTACTCGATCCTCGGAGCACAGTTCGCCTTCGTGGGGTACAGATGGATCAGGTTCGAGGATGAGAGACGCCGCCTCGAAGGACACCTCCCGCCGTTCGACCGGGGGAACAAGATCTATCTCTGGATAGACGTGGTCTTCAGAATCCTGCTGGCCGGGTTCATTATCAGCCTTGCAATAATGATAGGCGAAGTCCTCGTAATAGCGGTAGCAGAGTATCTGTTCTTCGTCAACCTCAACCTCTTCTCACTCGTCGACTTCTTCTCTCTCTTCTTCGTCGCCGCCCTTGGGACAATCATCTACCTTGCCAGGGAGGGCCTGGACAAGTTCTTCGACCTCAAACCGATAATGGAGGATTAGAATATGGGACAGAAACGAAGAATGGCATCCAACGATGACCAGCTGTCCGAGTTCCTATTCGGCTCCGTGAGACCCTGGTGGGACAGGCAACCCTGGCTGCGAAGAGTATTCACTATCGCCCTCCGGTCTGTCGACAAGTCCTACAGTCGCTGGAGCAAGGCCAGAGTCTCTCCACGAAGGTTCAGGAAGATACAGGAACGCCTAGACCGGGAATATCCGCCTGACAAGTTCTCGCCCTCGAACCTGATAGGAAGGGACAAGGAGTTCAACCTCCTCCTCGACTCGTTCAGGCTACATGTCCTCCGCCACCCCACGCTCACGAAGTACTTCGGAAGAGAAGAACTCCCCAAGGCTGTATGTCTCGCAGGGGACAGCGGGACGGGGAAAACCTTCCTTACCATGGTCTCTCTAAGAGAGATGCTCTTGGAAGGATACCGCGGCGGAGTCCTCGTCACCCCTGTCATACTGAAGGGATCGGATGTATACTCCGAGTTCTACGGCAAGAGTACACGGCAACTCGGTAGATTCCTAGACTACGCAAGCTCCGTACCCTCCGTCGTCTACATTGACGAGTTCCAGAGCTTCGGACGAAAAGTCCGTGGCGAGACTGGAGCCGAGATCGAGGACACGAGGATACAGGACGAGCTGAACCGGTGGCTGGACAAGATAGTCAGCGGGAAATCCCGAACCATCGTCGTAGTCGCAACCAACGCGTATGAGAAGATACGCGAGGATATTCGTCGACGCCTGACCAAGGTTAGCCTCAACGACGGAGTCACGCGCGAAATGCTACTGGCCGTTGTCCAAGACTTTCTCAAACGGGAAGGCTGGCTCAATCTCAAGGCCGACGACCTGCTCGACCTCATGGAGAGAGAAGTAACCGTGCGGCGTAGAGCTTCTCTCACCCCAAGCGACATCCAGGAAATATTCCGAGAGGTGCGGAAGTCGAAGGAGGCACCGCTAAGAGAGAAGCTGAGAGAATCGAAGGGTGCGTTGGGTCTCGACCGTCCAAGAATCACCGCATCCGTCCAAGACTTTGCGATCGCTGCGCGGAACGTGAAGCTCTACTCTGAACAGGAAAAGTCCCAAGAGGTCACCGACGCGGTCTATATCATGAAGCCGAAGGTAAGCCGGGAGGACCTTGGCGGGCTCCACGACGTGAAGAACAAAATCCTCAACCATGTCGCACTTGCCTTCAACCCGTCAATGGCCGAGCTGGGCCAGCAATCCAACCCAAGGTTCTTCCTGATGGGGCCGCCCGGAACGGGGAAGACCCTCCTCGCCATGGTCGCTGCCGCAGAGAACAATGTCGGATTCATCAAGGTCCGCGGAGGAGAGCTGATGAGCGGCGCCAACTATATGGGCGACCCGGAGAAGCGGGTGAAAGACCTCTTCGGATTGGTCCGACAGAAGAGCCCGTGCATACTCCTACTCGACGAGGCGGACGCGATCTTCTGGGGCGGAGACCCGTCCAGCAACAAGATACTCGCCCAAGTCAAAGCAGAGCTCAGCGAGCTCCGCCCCGAGGACAGAGTCGTGGTGATCGCGACGTCGAACAAGGAGCAGCTCATCGACCAGGCTACGCGGGACCGTTTCGAGCCGAACATCTACTACGTCCATCCACCATTGAACGATGCAGAGTGGAACGAGGTGGTTGCAATCCACCTCCGAAGACTCCAGCAATATCTCCACCCTGAGATCGACGCTGCCAAAGTCACGAAGATGTTCCGGAGACAACGTGTCCTCAGCCCGCGGGGAGTGTCTGAGACAGTCTCTGAGGCACACCGGCTCTGGGCGTCAGAGATCGCGGCTGCCAAGGGGGTTACCGAGGCGGGAGCATCAGAGCTGGCTATCAGGAATGTCACGACAAGGTTCGAGGAGGATATCGAGCGATTGGACGCGGCGCTCAAGGTCTACCAGCAGGAAGGTACAACTCTAAAGCGCGGCGAGGTCAACCAGGACAACTACCGGATACGGCTATTCCACTTCGAGCAGGCTATCTCAAGCCTAGAATCGCTCGAGGACAAGGAGCACAGGGAGATCGCCGAGGCCCTAATCCTCTCCCAGGCGATCCCGGGCGTCACCTATGGGCTCTACACGAGCGAGAGAGGATCGGGAGGAATACTGACCATCCAGTGCACCCTCAGACCCATCAACCCCGGCGAGAGACACGTATCTGTAACCGGCCAAGCCAGTTCGACGATGATGGGCCAGACATCGGTGCCTGACGACTCGGTCATCCAGAGCGCCCAGAACGCTGTCGAGGCAGTCAGATCCTGGCTCTGGTCGAAGATACGGGTCAACCTGGCCAAGTACCACGTCCATTTCCAGATCAGAAGCATACTTGAAGGCGCGCCGGGGGCAGGGGTCTCGGGACCTAGCGCTGGATACGCGATGCTCAACGCGCTGATCTCTGAACTCTCGAATACTCCGATAACGCAGTCCAAAGTGATGACCGGGTCTATCGGGCTCAAGATGGATGTAGGACCAGTGGGTGGGCTGGGAGGAAGGGGAAGAGAAGCCGGCAAGCTCGTCGGGATACTGAAGGCCGAGAAGGTGAAGATAACCGACCTGCTTGTTCCAGAGTCGAACCACCGGAGCGCGCCGGACGAGATGAAGATGGTCCAGGACGAGGGCATCAGCGTCCACCCTATTACAAACGCTCAAGATGGCTGGCCGATACTCTTCTCGATGACCAGTGAGGAGCTGGCCAGGAAGGTACGGGGAGCGCTCCTGGACCGAGAGTCGCTTGTCGACATCGAGTCCACTTCTTCAAGGGTCCTCGGACAGGGCTAGTTCTAGCCTGCTGAATATTTCCATGTCTGAAAGATCACAATTCCTAGGATTCATGAGAAAGCGAACAGCCCTGATCCGTCATTCACAGGGAACGAGAAAGGGTCAAGCTGGGACTTCCGACTCGTAGTGCCTCGGCCTTGATTCTTTCTGCAATCTCGACACTAGCCCGTTTCTGAGCCTGCCGCGTCTCCGCGCCAATATGGGATGTCACGACCGTAGTTCCGTCAGGAAGGTTCACGAGTTCTTTCTCCCATTCGTCGGCCGGTGGCTCCATGTGAAATACGTCCAATCCCGCGCCTGCCAGATGTCCCTCTTTCAATACTCTGAGTAGGGCGGCTCCTTCGACTATATCTCCCCTCGAAGTGTTGATCAGATGTGATCCCTTTCGCATCATTCTCAGCCTCGCCTCGTCGAGGAGATGGTGGGTCTGGGGAGAGTATGGGACGTGGATTGTGACGATGTCAGAGCGTCGGAGGAGGTCATCTATCGAGTCCGTTATTTCATAGCTGAGGCCCGGGACTCCACGCGGCCGTATGACGTCATAGCCTAGAACCTCCGCCTGGAATCCCACGGTTAGGATACGGGAGACTTCGTTGCCGATCCGGCCGGCCCGTCCGATGACACCGATCTTCTTCGACTGTAGCTCCTCGCCCATCAGCCGGTTCTTTATCCAGCGCCCTTCTTTCATGCTCCGATCTGCAAAGGGAATACTGCGCAGGAGAGAGAGCATCAAGCCCACAGTCAGCTCTGCTACACTCGTTGTGGGCGCACCGGGCGTGTTGAGGACAGTGACACCCTTCTCCTTTGCGGCGTGCAGGTCGATGTTGTCGAGGCCCACACCGACTCGCCCGACTATCTTCAGCCGCGACGCGTTGATGAGCGACGAGTCCACTTTCGTTCTTCCCCGGACAATCAGGACATCATACTGACCGATCATGCTGGCGAGCTTCGCCTTGTCCAGTCCGGGCTGATTGTTGACGGTGAAGCCTGCTGATGTGAGAATCTTGATCCCCTCGTCGTCGATAGGATCTGAGATCAGCACTCTCAATTCTTGGTCAACGGCCTGAAACAGTTTTTGACGGAGCTTGAACTGATACTGGTTTCAGCTTCTTCAATAGAGCCTGGGCTGCGATTGTCACGGGGTCCCAGACGGGCGCGAGAGGAGGCGAGTAACAGGTCTCAATCTCAGCAAACTCTTGAACCGTTAGTCCAAGTTGGGCTGCCATGGACGCGAAGTTCGCTCGCAGTGTCGCTCCCTCCTCCCCGACGAGCTGTGCGCCTAGAAGTTTTCCGTTGCTCGGATTGGCGAGAAGCTTGACCGTTAGGTCCTTGCCACCAGGGTAGTACGACAGACGCGTGGATCCCGTTATTCTGACTGAGAGGGGGTTCATTCCGATTTTCTCAGCCATTGAGATTGTTGGGCCGAGGGTCGCGACCTCAAGGCCGAAAAGTTTCACCGTTGTTACACCCGTTGAGCCAGGATATCGTGCCTCGCCTCCGGCGGCATTTATGCCTGCGACCATCGACTGTCTCACCGCTGTTGTGGCGAGCTGGAAGAAGACATGTCTGCGCGTGATGAGGTCAAAGGTCTCGATGCAGTCGCCTGCGGCATAGATGTTCTTGGCTGACGTGGCCATTCTATCGTCTGTTCTAATTCCGCCTGACTCTCCGAGTTGAATGCCAGCGTCCTTCGCGAGTTCCGTATTGGGTCGAACCCTGACGGCAATAACCACCGCGTCGACATCATGCGTTCGACCCGAGATTCGAACTCCCACCACCCTTTCTTTATCCCCGAGGATCTCCTCTAAGCTAGACTGCAAATGATATTCAATCCCGTGTTCTTGGCCCTTTTCTCTAACAATTGACGCCATGTCAGGATCGAGGATGACCGGGAGAATCTCAGGCACTATCTCCGCCTGAATCACGGCAACTCCCCGGAGTAGCAGGGCCTCTGCCATCTCGGAGCCGGTGAGACCCGCGCCGATTATCGCCACCTTCTTCGCCATCGCCTCTCCAAGGTAGTCTGCGAGATGCTCCACATCGTCCATTGTTCTGATCGTGAAGACTCCTCTGAGATCGGAGCCGGGAACGGAGAGGTTCGTGGGATGGGCACCGGTGGTGAGGATGAGGCTGTCGTAGGTCAGCTGATCGGCGAGGCGATCCTCGCCGTCTAGTTCGACTAGGTGGCGTTCCGAGTGGATCTTGGTCGCTGTGAGCCCGAGTCTAAGGTGTATCCTGTTTGTGTGCTCGTAAAAGTCCTCGTCGTATCCTATTAGCGACCTCAGGTTAGGAACGACCCCGCTGAACGCGTAGGGAAGACCGCATCTCGAATACTCAGGAAGGGTCTCCGATCCTACAATAGTGATCTCGGCGGTCCGGTCCGTCTTTCTAGCATAGAACGCGGCCGTCGTGCCCGAGACGCCGCATCCGATTATCACGATCCTTCTGACCATGATGCCCGCTCCACCGAACGTTCTCCGATAACCGTTTCTCTCAGCGTACACCCTAATCGGTAAGAAGAGCTAGTTTAATCTGGCAGGCTGAAGCAACAGAATCCGAGGATTTGCCTTGAAAGCAAGCATGGATCCCTTTCTGAAGAATGGAAAAGGACTCCTACTCGCCTACGACCAGGGCTTCGAGCATGGCCCCTCGACCGACTTTAACGAGAAGAACATCGACCCTAACTACATACTGGACATCGCGCTCAAAGGACAATTCACAGGGGTCGTCTTCCACAAAGGAATTGCCGAGAAATACTACACCGGCAAGATTCCTCTCATAATCAAGCTGAACGGCAAGACAAGCCTGCCCAAGGGAGAACCGATATCATCGCAGGTCTGCAGTGTGGAAGAGGCACTCAGCCTCGGCGCAAAGGGAGTAGGCTACACGATCTACCTTGGTAGTTCTCACGAGAATATCATGTTGCAAGAGTTTGGCGAGATACAGGAAGACGCGCATGAGGAAGGAGTCCCCGCTATTGCTTGGGTCTATCCAAGGGGCGAGGCTGTGAAGAACGATACGGCTCCAGAGATTGTCTCGTATGCTGCTAGAGCGGGACTTGAGATCGGAGCGGACGCGGTCAAGATCAAGTACACTGGAGACCCGACTAGTTTTGCATGGGCCGTCAAGTCGGCAGGGCTTGCCAAGGTCTTCATGTCGGGTGGGCCCAAAGCGCCTACTGACGAGACATTCCTAAACCAGGTCAAGGGGGCAATGGATGGTGGGGCTACTGGTCTGGCTGTGGGTAGGAACGTCTGGCAGCATGCGAATCCGCTTAAGATGGCGAGCGCACTTCGAGAGATCATATTCAACGGCAGAGAAGTGCATCACGCACTCAACATGGTCGTCGCACAATAGCTATTCACGCTAAAGAGTCCTCCTTGTTCGTCAACTGGCTTCCGGGGTGGGTCTGATCAAGCCATTGCGGGGGTCTCTGCTTGTTGTCAACTTCAAGACCTATCTCGAAGCGACCGGCAAACGAGCCATTGATCTAGCTAAATCTGCAGAAAAAGCAGCCAGAGACAGTGGAGTCTCAGTCATTGTGGCTCCACAGTTCACAGACATCAAACCAGTATCCGAGAATGTCGACATCACAGTGTTTAGTCAACATTTGGACCCTGTCAAGCCCGGAGCTTACACGGGACGAATTCTCGCTGAGGCAGTAAAATCGGCAGGCGCTGAGGGCTCGCTCCTCAACCACTCTGAACGACGCATCGGCACGGTCGAGATCAACTCTTGCGTTGAGAGATGCGAGGAAGCTGACCTCTACTCGCTGGTTTGTGCCGATACGGCACAGGCGGGTGTTGAGATAGCACGAGTAAAGCCGAACATTATTGCCGTGGAACCGCCAGACCTTATCGGGACGGGAATCTCGGTCTCAAAAGCTCGGCCCGAACTCATCACGGACAGTCTTCAAAGAATCAGATCGGTCAACTCGACAGTAAAGGTCCTCTGCGGAGCCGGAATAACCACCTCGGAGGACGTTTCGAAGGCGATCCAGCTAGGAACCGAAGGAGTCCTTGTCGCGAGCAGCGTAGTCAAGAGCAAGAACCCCGACATTGTACTCTCAGACATGGCCAATGCGATTGTTAACGCAAAGTAAAGAATTTGCAGAGCGGAGCCTAAATAGCGCGAAACCGGTTTTGGACTGAGCCCTCAGCATGTCGATTGGACAAAGAGAGCCAGACGCAAGGCTCCTGAACATCTTCGCCTATGGCTCGGTCGTTTCAACATACATACTCATACTGATCGGTGGCTACGTGACGACCAGTAATTCTGGCCTCGGCTGTGGGGAGTCATGGCCATCGTGCAACGGGGCAATCTTCCCCTCCCTGAACAATCCCGCGCAAGTGATCGAGTTCTCGCATCGAATATTCAACCTCGTCGTGGCATTCTTCGTTATAGGTACAGCTCTATTGGCCTGGACTAGATATCGACCAGCACACAATGTTGTTTTGTTTTCCACGGCCAGCTTCGTGGGCCTGTTCGCCCAAGTAATTCTGGGAATGGTAACCGTAACTTCGGAGCTCAACCCACTTGTCAGTGCAGCACACCTGGGTCTTGCCTCAGCTGTCCTAGCTTTGGTCGTTGTGAATGCCGTGATGGTCTGGAACCTGCGTTCCGTTCCGGTCGAGTTTCAGCGATAGTTATGCGAATTATGCGCAGTTATAGCTAGTGCGCAACCCTTTAAAAAAGAAACTTCCTCGCACAGAGCCAGAGCGACGCCTGAATGGCCATCGCCAACATGCAGGTTCAGTTTGACGACCTCTTTTGGCTGTTCACTTACCTGGCCGTTCTAGTATCAGTCATCGTTTTCGGTCTGATGGCATATTTCATCGTCAAGTACAGAGAAAAACCAACTTCTAGTGAGCCAGATGACGCGCCCATCCTAGGCAGACTGCCGGTTCCTAGAGGACACGCAAGAACGGTGATAATCACCGTTTCGTTGTCCACAATAATTCTCGGGGTCTTGGTAATTGGCAGCTTCGGCTCAATTGACTCTATCCTTTCCACTAC
>Ga0209268_1000171_pt1 | contig 35848 bp, 27 predicted proteins | sample GraSoiAngelo_143_FD_185900 | JGI IMG/M metagenome (GOLD analysis project Ga0209268, IMG submission 185900) | Grasslands soil microbial communities from the Angelo Coastal Reserve, California, USA - 14_1009_02_30cm (SPAdes) (version 2) | ecosystem: Environmental > Terrestrial > Soil > Grasslands ... | reverse complement strand
CGAGTAGTTGAAGCGCCTCCTCGGCAAGCCCGGCCAGCTCCTGAATGCGGAGAAACGCGTTCTTCTCACCAGGCACGAAGAAGCCCTTCACACGCCGGAGCACATCACTCAAGCCTTCACACCCTCTAGAGAATCTTTCGTATCTGGTCTTCGGGCGTGCTCTGGGGAATAGAAAAGAATACTGTTTCGACCCCGAGGACCGGAAACGACTCTGCTATTGGACTAGATCGCTGTTCAAGTTTTCTGCACGACTCTCCACCTTGTCGGCTCTCCTTCTCGACTTCGCTTCTCTACTCGATCAACTTATCTGCTCGTACTCTACCATAGTCTTATTAACCTCCTACCCCGATCGGAACTTCTGCATGATAGACCGTGGGTATTCCATAACTCTGTTCACAGCCCTCTTGCTGGGGGCAGCACTCCTAGCGTCGACGAGCATCACGCTCATTCCTAAGGCAGCGGGCGTAAACAGTACGATCACACTCACAGGCTTCATCTCTGCATGGAACGGCACCACGAGCAAGCCCAACCCCACCATTACGGTCACCCAAGGAGACAGTATCACTCTGAGGCTCAGCAGTGGTGACGGCGCTCCGCACCAGTGGTTTGTGGATGTCGACAAGAACGGTCCTTTCCCGGACTGTTCAGGGGCAGACATTTGCTCCAGTCTTTTCTCTCAACCTCGACCGTTCTAACCTTTACAGTCAGCTTCGCGCCCGGCACTTACACCTACTACTGCTCGGTCCATCCTGCTACCATGCTGGGATCGTTCGTCGTCAATCCATCGTCCTCGGTGGGAGGCACAGCACTGCCAGCGGATAGACTCGCGTTGGTCGCACCCTATGTTGGACTGCTCTCAGTCTTGGCGGGTCTCGTAGCTATTCGCAACCATCATGCGCCACCGACGGAACGAGAAGAGGTAGACCACCGAGGCAGACCCGTCAGCTGGGTCCCTCACGCTGGAAATGTACAGCCTAGTACGTTCAACGTCCGACCTTTGTCCCTTTAAGCCATCCTACAAGTGATCCTTTTCATTCCTCGATCTAAAGTCTGAGGATGAGGATCATGTTGGCGATGGCGAGGTCGAGTATTGTGAGCGGTATGGACCGTTTTGCGAATCTGGCGAAGCCGAGTCTCTTACTGTCCTTGTTGAGAATGTTCAGCGCGACCAAGTTGGACGCGGTCCCGATCGGCGTTGCCATTCCCCCGATCCCCGTTCCGACAGCTAGTGCCCAGGCTAGAGGTGCGATCGCCATGCCTGAGACTGCAGCCATCGTCGTGATGACGGGGATGAAGACTGTGACGAGTGGAACGTTATCGACGATCTGAGAGATGAGGGCCGTTGTCCACAAGACGAGGGTAACTGATAGGACAAGGTTTCCGCTTGACTGCTGGGTGAGCCAGTTGCCGAGGCTGACTAGGAGCCCGGTCTTCGCGAACCCTGCAACTAGGATGAATAGGCCACCGAAGAAGAAGAATACCTGCCAGTCGACCCGTCCTAGAACATCTCGCAGCTCGCTCTGCCGGGATGATTCGTAGACCAGGATGATGAACGACGGCAGCAAGGTTGCTAGGGCTGCTGAGACTCCAAGGAAAGTGTGGACGATGAGGAAGCTCACGGCGAGCCCGAGGCTGACCATGCTGACCTGGAGAAGCCCCCGATCCTTTACAGCCCCTGAAGGGCTGGGCAGCTGCAATGGTTGTCTCTCTCTATGCCTTCGGAGAGCGTCTCGATGGAGGAATCCGTGATTTTTCAGGTATAGCATGGAAGTGTTCACTGCGAGAATCGCAAGCGCTACGGGAGCAGTGTTTGCGAGAAACTGGTTGAAGGAGAGAGGTGGATTCAGACCGGTTCCTATAATCACGTTCGTCGGATCCCCGACCATTGTTGCGATTCCTCCCACGTTCGCGGCTAATACTTCGGCTATGACAAACGGGATGGGATCGATTCCGAGACCGTCAAACACTTGCACAGTCAATGGGACGATGAAGAGCGCGACCGTGACAATGTCGAGAAGGCTGGCCATGCCAGCGGTCAAGAGTGGTAGGAGGACGTACATGAGGACGGGGTGGACGTCGACTGACCGGGCGAGGTGGAGGCCCATCCATTCGAAGAAGCCGGCCTCGCGGAGTGACGAGGCGATGATGAACATGCCGAGCAACACGCCTAGCGCTGTCCAGTTTATCGCCGAGAAAAGTTCGGTCTCGCTCAGCACACCAGTACCAACCATAAGGGTGGCACCGAGGACTGCAGCTGACGGCTTGTGGAACCGGTCTGATAGTATCAGACCGTAGATTCCGAAGAAGACACCCACCACGAGGACCGTGAGACTCGTCGATAGAACCAAATCCTCGACCGGCTCATAACCAGCCGATAAAAAACCTCTCGAGAAAAACTGGAGAATCGACCAGGACAGCTGTGCCTGCCCAGCCACCTACCTCTATCGCGAGTTCTGCGCGGACAGTTGGAGGACCGTCTCTTCGACCGGGTAGCCCTCGGCTCTCCAACCGCTCATGCCGTCAAGCATCTCCTTCACCCGAAAACCTAGCGCCGTCAGTCTGGCAGCGGCCTTCGTCGAAGCGTTGCAGTAGACGCCGTCGCAGTATATCACTAAGACTTTGTGTAATGGAAGGAGGGCGGTTGTTGACGTGTCGATCGTCCGGTAGGGGAGACTTATCGCCCCGGGAACGTGTCCACGCGCGTACGCGTCGGGTGTTCTGGCGTCGATTATAGCTATCGACGGGACCCCGTTCAGCACGTCAGCGTAGACATCGGAAGGGTCAGTTTCGAATGCGAGACGCGAACTGAAATGGTTCTCTGACGTCTTCGGGTCGGCCGCTGGAGTCTCAAGGACCCTAGAGGCCTTAGTCAGTTGACTAGCGGATTGAAGAGTCATTCTCTTACAAGCAGACGAGGACCGAAGCTGATATTTATCGCTTCGACCAATTCTATCGCTAGAGTTCCTGATGGAGTTCTTCAGGCATTGCCCGGGATGTGGGCGCAGATTCCACATCAAACTCGAGGACAAGAGAAGGGTTGGCTTCGACCGTGAACCTATTCCTAGAATGGAACACCGTATTGGAGGACCTGCGGCTGACCTGCGGAGTATGGTGATACCCGTCATCGTCCATGATGCGAGACCTATAGTCTTGGACATAGAGGAATTCCAGTACGTTTACAAGTGCAAGCACTGCGGGCATGAATGGTCAGAGAAGCATGTTCAAGAACACCTGGAAGGTTGAGAAGCCAAAGTAATAGAACCTAGCTGGAGGGGAGTATGGCCATGCAGGCTCAGGCCGACCTGACGAAGGCGAACGCGATAGAGTTCAGCGTCCGGGACGAGCCGTGGGTGAAGTACAAGCTGGAGGATGGGACGCTACTCTTCGGTCGTCTGGTCATTCCGAAGATTTTCAAGGCTGACGAGTATGATCCCAGCGGCCAGCCAATCTATGCCTGGTCGAGCCAGAACCTTTTCACTACTATCTGTCCTAGACCTCTTCGGGGTACGCCTACGAATCCTCCGCCAACATCGATCGACCCTAGTACGACGAACACCACTTCCGTCGACTTTGAGCGCGTCGGCCCGGAGAGATGGAACGTATACGAGCTGTCCGATGGAACAGTGTTGAGGGCTAAACTCGAAGTCACAGGCATCCTCCGGACGGACAAGTATGGACCCGACGGCGACCCATTATACATAGTCAACAACCAGCCCATCACTAGAGTCAAGGTCCCGGAGACTCTTGTCAGGAAGCAGAAGATAACGCCGAAGGACACTAGGCCTAAGGGACTCTATGGATAGGGCCCGATAGCTCTTGGAGAATGCGTCACGATAAATTCCTGAATATGGTCTAGTAGATTCCCGTCGTTATCCCGACGCTGACGTGTGTCAGTTTTGCAAGTTCTAGAGTGACGGTTATCAGTAGTGATGCCCGTGGCTAGTCCTGCCTGGAAGGTCCCGTACAATCTGCAAGTGTCAACGATGACCCAGCTGACCGGGACGAAGGCCTAGTCTCGGGACTGCGACGTGACAACGAACTCGGTCGTAGTACTTGGCGAAGCGACGGTCCCAGTTTCAAAGCATGACGGTGAGATGTTGGAGGTGCTGTGTTTCCGGTGATCTCCGACTTCAACGGCTGCCGGTTCCGTTCGAGTAGCTAGCAACCGGGGGTCGCTCCCAGAGTCCCCAATAGCCCGTCAGAGATACGAGTATGTGATGCTACTGCATAGGCCGCGATGTTCAGACTAGCGCACCTAGTCGGACAGAGAGTGTCTGTGTCTCCATTCTGAAAATACTGTTCGTCTAAGTTACGACTATTGCGACAGCTAGGCCCGGCGGGATCGTGCTGTATCCATCGAGTATCGTTATGGTGCCTGTGTACAATCCTTTACAATCGATCGCACCCACGAGACAGTGCGCTGTCACAGTGACGGCGTCGGGGGATGGGCCGCATGTCGCTTCGCCCGGTGGACCAATTGTGAGGCTAATCTTTGATGGGTTGCTGACCGTAGTGTGGAATACCACATCTGTTAGCTTTGGTGCGCATTTGACAAACTCTCCGACACTACCCGAGCTGCCGATGCCCGCGCTGCTTGAGAAAGTTATGGTGACCGGGTTTGCTGACCATATTGCCTTTGGCGCGGTGAGGCTGGCGAATCCGACAGCCATGTAGGCTCCTACCATAATGAGGCTTATAGTGAGTCCTACCAGAAGGTGCGGTAGATATCGCCTGATAGGGCTCGACATGTGCAGACTCTGGGTCAGGCGTTTAACAATTTAAGACTTGCCTCTTCATGGATTGTTAAAGATCGTGCGGGACGACTCGGGATATCCCGGTATCCCAGTTCCAGCAGGGATGCGCTCGACCTGGTCCGGTGGAATAAAAAGAATCCTGGTCCTGTCTCTCGATGGCGCCGATTGATGCCCTTGCGTCGGTGAGCTACGACAGGAGTCTTGTTGGGCCTGGTTGCGTACGAGGTTGTTGTACTAGCAATCCTCGCCTTCTTTCTCCATCTGCCAGACCTGGGCTGGCAACGCTTAACAAGGGTATCTGCACATTCTTGGCGCCGCTATCTACGGTACTCCCGTTCGGTCTTCTCTACGCCTGGCTGGCTAGGCTCGGGACAAGAGAGGCCCGTTCGCACGCTACGGGCAAGGAAACGCGAGCTTCGTTGCACCGGCCGGACTCTTCACTCCGGTCTCTTTCTATTCCATGGTAGGAGTCTGGAGAGGCTACTACGCCAACTGGCTTGCTTTGATTCTTGTCTACCTCTTCATGACCTGTAAGGGAACGTTTTAACCGAAGTTTTCGCAGCTAGCTAGTTGAAGAGTATTGCAGGCCTCGCTCCAGTCTGACGCAAACAGGGAGCTGGTAGCGGAGATTCTGAGGCTGAAGAGTGAGAGGAACGCGGTTATACTGGCGCACAATTACCAGGTGCCGGATGTGCAGGATATTGCGGATTTTGTGGGCGACTCTCTCGGCCTGTCTCAGGCCGCGGCGAGGACCCCGGCTGATGTGATCGTGTTCTGTGGGGTCCATTTCATGGCCGAGACCGCGTCGATCATCTCTCCCCAAAAGACTGTTCTGCTTCCGGATCTTGGAGCCGGATGTTCGCTGGCTGCGACCATTGATGCTGATACGCTTCGGGCTTGGAAGAAAGAACATCCGAAGGCTGTCGTTGTCTCTTATGTCAACACGAGTGCTGAGGTCAAGGCTGAGAGCGATTATGCGTGTACTTCAGGTAATGCTGTCAAGGTGGTCAATAGTATTCCTCGGGATCGGGAGATTCTGTTCCTGCCCGACATGTTTCTCGGAGCATATGTGATGGAGAAGACGGGTCGTAAGATGGAAGTCTGGCCCGGCGAGTGCCACGTCCACGCTGGCATCACTCCTGATATTATCAATACTAAGCTGCGAGAGAATCGAGACGCCGAGTTCCTGATCCATCCCGAGTGCGGATGCGTCACGCAATTCCTCTACTTCTCCGAGAAAGGCGACTTCGATCTGCCTTTGACCCAGATCTACTCCACTGAGGGCATGGTCCGCCACGCACGTCAGTCACAGGCAAGCAAGTTCTTGGTGGCGACCGAGACCGGCATTCTTCATCGTATGAGGAAGGAGAATCCTGACAAAACGTTTCTGCCCGTCAAGGAGGACGCTGTCTGCCAGTACATGAAGACTATCACTCTGGAGAAGGTCTACCGGTCGCTGCGGGACATGGTCTACGAGGTCAGAGTTCCCGGAGAGATTGCCGATAAGGCAAGACTCTCCATCGAGCGGATGTTGGAACTAGCCTAGCTTCTCTTTTCTCGCGTTTGATGTGCCTGCCGCTCTGAATCAGCTTTTGCTAGTATGGACTCGATGAAACTTCGTTTTGCATCTAAGGGCAGGTATCTGCCATGCTTCTCATAAGCGGCCTCCTTGAGTTGCTCATATTCTCTGCGAGCCTCTGGGTGATTTCGCAAATAGTCCCGAAAGAGAATATACTCCGACCAAAGTGAGCTTCCAGTCTTGACCATTCGAATGTGGTGAGTATTTGCTCCCGATGATCCTTTGCGGAAATATTCAGTGTCCGGAATAATCTCCTTGTTCATCGGGCGATATTCGTATCCTATCGTCCGAAGAGGCTCAACACAAGATGCGACAAGGTCAAGGTCCTGAACAGCGATGAGAATATCGATGATAGGCTTGGACTTCATTCCGGGGACGGATGTACTGCCAATGTGCTCGATCGCGTCCACCTTGTGCCCGATAGCCTCCAAGATTCTTCTCTTCTCCTCTAGGTACATTCCTTGCCACTCAGGCTCATAGCTCACGACGATGTCTGACGGAGTCACGGGCTTCAAGCTCTTCTCACCCAAGAGCACGGAGAAGTCGTCAGTAGCGTACGTCGCTCTTCAGTTCACTTTGAGGTATTTGTTCTCGAGATAGTTTACCAATCCTGATGGCTCGTACCCCCTCCCGAAGACTCGTGTAAGCAGTTCTTTAGGTGGATATGTCGCGCCCGGCTTGTGAAGGTTTTCTGCCAGCCAGTTCTTCAAGCCGGGTAGGCTTTCTTCTCCTTCGATAGGGAGTAGCTGCTTCTCAGTCAAAGTGTTCCAGAGCATGCCTGCGACTACGTTTCCGAGGGAGTAGCTGGGAAAGGTGGCGTACTGTCCCCAGCTCCAGTGGATGTCCTGTAAGACTCCTTCAGCGCTGTTTCGTGGTCGCTTGCCGATGTAGTCCTCGATCATGTCGTCCCATACTGTTGGGAGTTCTGGGACGTTGATGGTTCCTTCTAGGAGTTTCTTTTCTAGTTCGTATCTCATCGCGATGTGGAAGTTGTATGTGAGTTCGTCTGCCTCGACCCTGATGAGGCTGGGTCTTACACTATTGATGTAGTAGTATAGCTGGTCCTCTTCGTAGAGTGATAGGAAGCTGAGGCTCCGCTTGAGGGGCGGGTAAGCCAGCGATACGAACTGTCTGCTTCTTCCCACAATATTCTCCCAGAAACGGGATTGGGACTCGTGTATTCCCGAGGATACTCCTCCCCCAATGGGCGTGAAGTCCAGTTCACGGTCCACCTGGAGCTCGTAAAGGGCGTGGCCACATTCGTGGATAAGACCGAAGATCGGGGCTTTGAAGTTCTTGGGCTCGTATCTAGTGGTTATTCTCACATCATCGCCTGCGATCCTCGTCGAGAAGGGGTGGGTAGAAACGTCCAGCCGGAATCTGTTCATAGGCATACCCAGCAGCGACAGAAGTTTCTCATTCACCTGCTTCATCGCTGGTACATCATAGTCAACATCTTCCAGCGGATGCTTCTCCGGAAATGCTCCTTCGGCAAGGGTCTTTGCAAGAATTCTCTTGAGCTCCGGGATCAGTTCGCCGAAAATCTTGTCGAGATCAGAAGTAGTTAGACTCTCCTCAGAAAGATCCAGCAACGCATTGTAGGGATGCGTCGACGGATCTAGATGCTCAGCTTGTTTCCGCTTTAGCTCAGTTATCTTTTCCAGGTGGGGCCGGAAGATTTGAAATTCGGACTTCTCCCGGGCCTCTCTCCACGGAATAGCCGCTTCTGTTATTGCTTTCTGGAGTTCCTCAAGCAGGTCTGGCGGGACCTTCTGGTAGAACTGAATGTCTCTCTTTAGGACCCTAATGATCCCCTTTTCCGCGTCGCTGAGCTTCTCCTGCTTTTCAGCCTTGTCGACGAGGCTTGCAAGGTCTAGGGTCATCTTCTGTCGGAGAAGTTCAAGCTCGGCCTGTGCTTTGCCCCTAGCAGCGGCTCCAGCTTCAGGCATGTTGATCTCTAGGTCCCAGCCGAGGAGGGACGAGGAATAGGTCATGGCGGCGATAGGCCTATACTTGGCCAGAAGATCAACGATCACTGGATTGTTGAAGAGGGCCATGGAAACAGCGTCGTCGGAACATCAAAGCCTCACTATCTAAAAACGTTCGATCATCTGCTAAGAGATTCGAAGCCGGGACGTATTTCCTGATACGGCGGCTCTTTGCAGAGCTGGGTGCCTGTCTCACGATAAGTGTCGATTCGACGCATCCGGGACCCGTGATGCGACTAGGTAGGAATCGGCCCGCCTAATCTTTCCGCTGTGTAAGAGATTCTCCTTGGCGGCTTGGATATCAGTGCTCCACTCGAACCATTCTGGGATCTGGTCCTCGCGGATGATCACGCAAGCCTCGATGCTCGCTTCGAGCAATCTTGATACTGACTCTTGGTAGGAGAGAGTAGCATGTGCCGCTAGGTTATGAGTCCGCTCCTCCCATGTCTGCCAGATGTTGGCGTGCAGATGTTTCTCTGGGTGTGGATCCTCAGCGCCGACTATTAGAGCGTGGGTTTCGAGGTTTGTCAGCGAGCGGTGGAATTTGTAGTTGTTTTCCTTGGCTTCGAGTTTGAGCCGTTTTCTCAACTGGTCTGTACGGATTGGTCCTTCGGCCCCGATTGTTTCTAGCAGTTTCCTCTCGAGAGCCGAGAGGATCTTCCCCTTCGCGACGAGCTCTCTCTGATGCCTTACTATTGAGTCGAGTACTGGCCAGAGCTTGTCGGAGAGGAAGGTCTTCGTCCTTCTGAAAACTCTCGATGCGAGAATGTCGTCTCTCCTCTCGATCTCACTAGAGATGCGGGCTATCTGCTTGCCCTCTATCTTGAGGGACCACCAGTCCAACCAGCCGCTGAAACCCTTCGACGACGGTCTCCAGGCCTTGCCCATCACAGCGCTGATGAGGCTTGGAAGCTCGTTGCCTCCAAGCGCCGAAACAAGTCCCCTGTCATGAATGAAGTCCACAATTTCAGATTGAGTTTTCAGACGGAGGCTTGGTCTGAGCCTATGCTCTCGTTCCCGGATGTCTTCTGCTTTCTTGACTAACTGATCCTTGCTTTTCATCAGCTGGGAGGTCCTACCTACTCTCGTGGGTGAGGTCTGCGATCGTCGGTTTGAGGATCTCGATGATATCCTTGGTATGCAACTCCACGAGTTTGTTGATGTCTCCGCCCCCAGCTATTGCGGTGGGATTTTTGAGAACTTCCCGCTCCACGAGTGCTCGTCTCAATTGGTTGAATGGTGGGACTCCTCCGACGGGGTATCCTGAATACGTGAGGACCTCCTCTTCGTTGGCTAGTCGAACATCCTTGACGCCGAGAAGTGCCTTGATCTTCTTGTAGCTAATTCTATTTATTGCTGGAAGGATCACAAGCAAAGGCGCGTCGTTGGAGTCGACTAGGACAATGGACTTAACGATCTGTTCCACGTCGACCTTTCGTGCGGCCTGTTCGACAGTCTTAACCGGCTCGTCAAACTCTATGAACCGATGCCAGATTCTGTGCGAGAGCAGGAAGCTTCGCAGACGATCAGAATACGTGTCAGCAACCGAGTCCAAGAGCTAGAACGTCTCGTCCCGGAACCTGCAAGGCCTAAAATCTAGCTCGGCCCTTGGTACGCCCAAAGATTCTCCATAGGAGATTGCTTCTTTCCAACTATCCTCCTCGGGTGACACGTGAAAGGCCCGATCTGGAAAGACTATGATCAGTTCTTCACCTCTGTAAAAGTGTGCATAGTAAGGCACCCTTTTTTCGCTCAAGAGATTCGACTGAACCTCCCGAATCACTCTCGAAATGGCTTTCGGCTCAATGCCTATCTTGATCAGAGTCCAATTCTGACCAGTCTTTGTTCCAAGTACAGTCATCCCTTGGAATACAGTCGGGTCCCGAATACCTTCTCGAACAATGAGACCATGATATTCGCCATCGCCCGACATTCAAACCACCGGTCGTTAGCCACGCTTCTTGGAAGCGTGTACTTCCATACTCATATCGATGGCTCTAGCCGAGTGAGTTATCGCACCTACTGAAACAACATCCACCCCAGTCTTCGAATAGCTGGCAATATTCTCTCGAGTGATGCCACCCGATGCTTCGACGAGGACTCGCTCGCGGAGACTTTTCGCCTCCAGCAGACTAAGCGATCTCTGTATTTCTTGAGTCGTCATGTTGTCGAGGAGCACGATGTCAGCGCCTGCCTCTGCTGCTTCGACGGCCTGGTCAGGGGTCGTCGCCTCGACCTCGATCTTCTTCGTGAAGCTCACTCTTGTCTTGGCCTTGCGGACCGTTTCTCGTATAGAGCCTGCTAGGGTGAGATGATTGTCCTTGATGAGTACAGCGTCATCGAGTCTGAGACGGTGTGTATCTCCGCCCCCGAGCTCTACTGCTCTCTTCTCGAAATGCCTCAGGCCGGGAAGGGTCTTCCTTGTACAGGCCACTCTGACCTTGCCTCCGCTTTCCCTCTTGGCTGTCGAGACCAGCTCCGCGGTTGCCGTTGCAACTCCTGACATGTGGGATATCAGATTCAGCAGTGTCCGTTCTATGCTGAGTAGCGCACGTGCAGGGCCGTGCGCCAGAAGAATCTCCTTGCGGGCCGTTGTGTGTCCACCATCTTGGACCTTTGCGGACCCCTCGCAGCCAGCAAGTCGGAGAAGCGAAAGCGCTTCCTCGATCCCCGCCACTACTGCTTCTTCTTTACAGAGGATGCTCGCTTCGGCCAGCATCTCCGGGTCTACGAGTGCGTCAGAGGTTATGTCGGCATATCCGATGTCTTCTCTTATGAAGGACTTGAGAGCTTCTTCAGAGACAAGAAAGCTGGGGTTCAAGCAACCTCAGGTCGGGACTAGTGGGTCTTGATATAAGAATGGGCCTCAGGACTTGTCTCTCACTATTTCCTTGGTCGAGACGCTTCGAGTAGGGTGGGGTCGGGGCGGCTCTCTCTCCAGATATCCCAGGGCCTGATACGGCTGTGCTACAAACCGGAAAACATGTGGTCAACTGTACACATGCTGCTTATATTCTGCGTTGGATTGCCCGATCAATATCGTGATAGATCGTGACCGTTAGAAGTCCGCGTTCCGGAATGGTCGTCTGTCTCCTAGTTGTCTCAACAATCACTACCCTGCTTGCCATTGGTCCAGCTGTCGTCTTGGGGACCTCGAGCCCAGCCTCGAGTGCCGATTTTTCTATGGCTGTCAGTCCTTCGATTGTTCCAATCAATCCGGGTTTTTGGGGTTTACTCAGCGCTGTTAGTGTGGGCGGCAGCGGGTTCACCGGAGATGTGTCTCTCTCGGCCGCAGCGCCTGCCGGTTTCACGGGGTCAGTTTCGATCTCGCCATCAACTATGGGCTTGGTGGACGGCAGTTGTTACTACGCATGTGTGTCCGATCTCGACATTTCCTCGACAGACTCTATACCTGTTGGTTATTACAACATCACGATTACTGGCACTAGTGGCTCACTGACACATTCGACGACGATGACTCTGATCGTCACAATTGAGGACTTCTCAGTCATGGCCGGTAGCGGTTGTGGAGTCCAATGCTTTCTAACGGTCTCTCAGGGTTCCGCGGGAACTTTTCCTATTCAACTGAAAAGCATCAATGGTTTTTCCGGAAACGTCTCGCTGTCTGACTCTGTGAGTTATCCACCGACCCTCTCAGCCTCGCTCAACCCTGCCACCGTTAGCCTTTCGTCCGGAGGCTCGGCCATATCGACGCTAACGGTCACCGTATCAGATTCTACTCCTCCAGGCTCGTATCCTATAGAGATAACGGGTTCGAGTGGTTTGCTATGGCACGGCACATCGTTGACGGTAGTTGTCACTCTTGCCTACTTTTCGGTTTCCGCGAACCCGACTTCTCTCGAGATACCTCTCGGCTCGCAGAGGCAGACTCTCACAACAGTGACTTGGCTTAACGGATTATCGAACAGTATTCTGTTGCAGGTAGCCTCCTCGTCCGCAGCTGTGAGTTGTGTGTTTGCATCGAGCAACACCTCAGGATTGACTGTGACCGAACCCGCAAGCGGTTCAGCATACCAATACCTCAAGTGCGCTGCCAATGGCCCGGTGGGGAATTACAAAGTTACGATTTACGGAACAAGCGGGCCCTACCAACAGTCCACCATGCTCCAGGTCGCGGTATCGGTTGACCCAACAATCAGCACCGCGGTCAACTTTCAGGGAGTAACGGTAACGGCCTCAGGCAGTCTCACCATTAGTTCAGGCACTGTGACTGGTACTGTCTCGGTAACTGCAACCAACAGCACTACAGGAGCGGTCTTATTCTCGAAGACCTACGGCATAACTGTTGGCTATGGGTCTGGCTCGACCGCGAGGTTTGTCCTGACCATACCCACAGGCTCTTCCTGGCTGGGCACAGCATGCACCGTAAACGTCTCCACCAACACGGCCGCCTGTTCTATCTCGCGGGCCCCTGACGTGAACCATGACGGGGTCGTTGACCTACTCGACCTGGCCCAGGCGGCCATCGCCTTTGACTCTGTGAAGGGCGACGCTGGGTACAGTGCTTCTTGTGATCTCAACGCGGATGGTTCTGTCAACATCCTCGACCTGGCCCAGTTAGCGATTGACTACCAGCTGCCTGTTTTCGGCTAGTAGAGCCGTGGACTAATGCACTTCTATCCATCTCAACCCGCGGCTATCGCCGAGCGGCTCGCCGTTTGTGTTCAAACCGGTGACAACCCGAACCGGGTGTACTCGGATAGTTAATATTCACGAATGCACCGCGACATACCCATCTTTGGTAGAAGGGAGGCATCGGCGATGACTGGTTCTAAGGTTCGAAAACGAGCCTGGCCGATAGTCCGCCTTGTTATAATCGTCTGCCTGACACTCGCCTCCGTTCTGCCTTACATGGCGGGAACGGTTTCAGTTTGGGCTTCTTCAACCCCATTCGCGTTCCGGGACGATTTCAACTACTCGTCCATTAGCGACACGATTGCGGCCGGCTGGACAGAGTGCGGGGGAGGACCCTCTTCCTCATACAGCGTGGGAAACGGAATTCTCTCCCTAAAGGATGATGCAGACGCCGTCTGCTGGGACAACGTTCCGCAGGGGGTTTCTGACTGGACTGTTACGTGGCGGGCCGCATGGTCTGAGTTTTCAGGAAGCTGGGTTGGAACGATCCGGATGACCGTAGGAACCAGTCAGCATTCCTACACGTACGCGGCGGACGGATACTGGGGCTATTTTTCTCTCGTAAGGGACGGCGCATTGGTGTTCCATAACGGCTGGTACTCTGCTGACCTCAACGTGTTCCACACGATGCGGCTGGACATGGTGTCTGGGAAGGTCACGATGTACTTCGATGGCGCGGCCATGGGTTCCTATACTGAACCCGATCCTGCCACTTCCCTGGTCGAGCTGAGTCCGACTGCGGCAGGGTATTCGCATGTTAACTTCGACTACGTGACCGCTAGTAGTCTGCCCGCTAGCACGACACCGGACTTTAGTTTGAGTGGAAACCCGAGTCACCTGATCCTGGCCCATGGCTCTTCTGCGACAGGTAATCTCACTCTGAACAGCATCAACGGCTTCTCTGGAACAGTTACGCTTCAAACCCATACGGACACCGCGGGTCTGAGGGCGTCCGTCTCCCCCTCGACCATCTTTCTCTCCTCCACCTCCAGGGCGACGCTGAGCGTCAGCGCCTCCTCAACAGCTCTAGGAGGTCGTTACAACGTAACGATCTCCGGCACATCTGGCCAGGCGTCCCATAGTTTCACAGTCTCAGTGTTCACAGAGTCCAATCCCTATGTTTTCAGAGACGATTTCAACTATGTTAGCATGAAAGAGATGCTTGCAGGAGGCTGGACGACCAGCGGTGGCTTTCCGTCATCCTACACCGTTGGAAATGGCCTGTTAACCCTCTCCCAGAACAGCAATATCGAAAATACCGCCGCCGTTTGGAGCGCTATTTCCACCAAAGTATCCGACTGGACCGTTACGCTAAGGGGAGAGAGGATTGGTGGCAGTAGTACTGGTTACGGTGATGAGATACGGCTGATCGTAGTCACTGCAACGCACCGATACATGTGGACAGGGTTCGAGCTCTTCAGAGACTCCACCTTTGTCTTCGAAACTTCTCTATGCAGTAGAAGCTGCTATCCTCAGACGAATAATTGGTACGATCTCAGGCTGGACATGATAGCCGGAACGGTCTCAGCCTACCTGAACGGCAACCTAGCAGCGACCTATATCGAAGCGGATCCGAATACCTATCTCAACAGTGTCGGACCGGGCTCAAGTGCCCTGTCGACCGATAGCTTCGACTACATCACGGCATCAGAACCCTCTACGCCATACTTCGGGTTCGGAGCCAGTCCTTCTCCCCTGATCGTAATATCCCAGCGGTCTGGTAATACCACGATTCTCGTTGACAGCAGGAGTGGCTTTACCGGTAATGTGAGCCTCACCGCGACCGGACCCACAGAGGGACCCTCTGTCTCGCTAAACCCGACGAGTGTTAGCTTGACCAACGGCGGCTCCGCCACGTCCGTCTTTACCGCCGTCGCTCCATTTGCGACCAGTCCAGAAGAGGATTTTCAGATAACCGTCACAGGGACAAGCGGGAACGTCTCTCGCTCTATGAGCGTTCCGGTGCACGTGTACCAGCGGTATCCTCACGCACCAATACTGGTCGACGGAAATGGTAATTTCACGTCTGCCAATGGAGTCCGAAGTGGGACAGGGACCGCGACTGACCCGTATGTCATATCCGACTGGGACATCGACGCGTCTACCTCGACTTTTGGTTCAGGCATGTTGATGCGCCACACAACCGCATACTTCTTGATTCGCAACCTGTACGTCCACTCAGGTCTGAAAGGCTACGACTCCTTCTACCAAGCATGCGACCCTCCCTGCGCGGATGGCATAGAACTTCAGCAAGTGACCAACGGTATTGTTGAACAGAACATTCTATATTGGAACACCAATGGCGTTTGGCTCGCAGGCTCTTCCAACATCACTCTCTTTGGAAACAACTTCCTCCAGAACGGCTTCCCACAGTACAGTGACGATAATCCGACGGCGAACCACTGGGATGGCGGATACCCCGTGGGGGGCAACTACTGGTCCTCTAACACGGGTGCCGTGGACAATTGTAGCGGGCCTAGCCAGAATGTCTGCCCGGACCCTGACGGCATAAGCGATTCAAATTATGGGTATGACAGGTACCCGTTGATGAAGCCCTTCGGCGACCCGATCGTGTCGTTCAACCAGACATTCAAGGGTCTCACAGTCTCGCTGAAAGGGGGCCTTGACATCGACCCTACTACCCGGACTGTCTCAGGAACAATTACTGCAACCGCGGTCGACAACGCCACCTCGCAGACGATCTTCTCCAAGACGTTCACCATCAGCTTCACCTACAACGGACAGAGGATTGCCTTTCTGGTGACGATTCCATCAAGCGACGGCTTTCTAGCGGCTGGCTGTGCAGTCCGCCCTACAGATGGAACATTCTCCTGCAGCGTCTCCGTGAGCCCTGACGTGAACCATGATGGAGCCATCGACATACTCGATCTGGCCCAGGCGGCCATCGCCTTTGACTCTGTGAAGGGCGACGCTAGGTACAGTGGTTCCTGCGATGTCAACGCGGATGGTTCTGTCAACATCCTCGACCTAGCTCAACTAGCGATCGACTACCAGCTGCCTGTTTTCAGCTAGTCTAAACTGGGACCGTAAGACAGCTCGCCACACACTGTTCCAGCCGGGGGTTTGACTCGCGACGGTCAGCACGCTTCCCAAGGCAGTGCATTGACGTTGGAAGGTGGTTTTCCGTCACTTGCGGTCAATCTGTCAATCTCAACCCTTGGCCATAATCACAGTCTCCCGCCGGCAGAGAATTTGAGGTGGAAGGTGTTTGTGTGCGGCTGTACACGTTAGGTATACTAGTCGAGTCTCGGGACCGCAAAATATAGTCCCCTGGCCGATCTGAACGCTGACGGTAGAGGAGTCTTGCTGACGCAAGCGTCTTCGCTTCCTTTTACGTGGCCCCTGCCTACTCCTAATCCTTGGACGATAAGATACTCGGTGTGTGACGGCGACTCGCATTCGCGTAACGGCCAGATGAGTAAGCGCCGTTTCTTCGCACGCCCCGATCCAGTTTGAGCTTCTTCGCCTGCTCCAGATATTTCTGCCCATCAAAAGTCCATGAAAGACTGGAAGGATCGAAACAGCCCCAATCCAATTTGCAGAAGTTTGGCTGAAACAATTCTAGAGTTGCGGTTCTGTCTTGAATTGCGATCAGAGGGGGCGTATTGTCGGAGTGGCATTCTCCGATGATTCTGGCAACATGGGCCAACTGGTCGCTCGGAAGGAAACAGGATACGTGGAAGGTACCGTCCAGTTTGATACTGGGTTTCAGAGCGGTGACTATTGATCTCTCGGAAATTCGAGAGGCTGCTTCAAGCATGGCTTTCGAGGAATTTGCATGCATTATGACACTGAGAAACGTGGAATTTTTCAATGAGGGCCAGTCAAAGAAGACTCGTGGCTGAATGAAAACTTCCTCGAAGTTCTGCATTAGCTGATCCCACTGATCCTGAAGGAAGTGAAGAGCAGCTCCTGGTCTCCGAAGGTCCCGGGCTCGGAGTCCCTTGGTGTATCTCCAAACCTCATTCACATGTTTTTGTCCAACAAGTTGCCACACTTGGCGAGAGGAGTAATACTCCCAGATGTGCTCTACGACCAAGGGAATTATGAGGGGTGCATCAATAATCGGTTTTTGCAGTCTCACTTCGAAGGGCTCGCGGAAATTTTTCTGAATAAGGGTCATGAAGTATGAATTGTTTGGGGGACGCGTCCAAACGGCTGAGCCTTCCTGTGTGGTCATATCTTCGAACGGAGAGAAGATGAAGTGTGTGTTCCTGCTCGAATAGAATTCAACTTCTCTTAAGATGCCCACTTCACGAGCGGACCTCCAGAACTCCCTGAACTCTCCCATCGCGTTTATTGGGACCCAGTAACCCTGACGAACGAAAGGTTCACCTCTGTCGAGGCTGCATTCCACATTGAACGATGCGGTAAAAGGCACGATGCCGAGTATCCTCGGATCGTTGAGTCCGTGGATTGTCACGAGAACGTCCGCGAGGCCTAATACGTTTGCTCGCGGATACGGATAGTAGACCAACCCCCCTTTCTCTCGAAGCAGCGAGAACCAACGATGGATGGTCCTAGCTGAGACCTTGGCCCCGTCCAGCCTGAACTCGTTGCTAATCTCTAATGGAGACAACCAAGCTTGTTTCCTCGTCAAGAAGGACAGAAGTTTCATGAGCCGCGGGTCGAATAGCTCCACGCTAACTATCAGATGGAATTAGGCTACTTTAGAGTAGCTGACAGGAATCGCGGAAATTTGTCAGTACTAGTATTTATGCGAGACTGGAGCAGTTAGTCCGCGAGGGAAGCTTTGCGCGTCGCAACGATGATCGTATGGATATGCCTTTTGCTACTCCTAGTACCGCTAGCACCTCCACATCTGCGGGCTGGGACAGTACCATGTCCTAACACGGGCGCTGGTACTGCTGGATTTCTGCCGAACATGATCATCCCAAACGCATTTGCCTGCCCAGGCTCCTTCAGCTTCCGAGACGATTTCAACTATGCATCGATGAACGATCTCGTCGCCGCAGGATGGACAACCTTCGGCTGTCAGTGTTGGGATAGCGTTGGAGGCGGGGTGTTGTATCTTTCTGCCCCTTATCCTTATAGTTCCGCCATCACCTGGAACAAGATACCCAGCGGAGTATCGGACTGGAATGTGACCCTGCGGACGGAATGGACAGGAGGCCAAATCGGAGACCTCCGGTTGGACGTCTATACTAGTAGCCACGCGTACACTTGGATGGCGAGCGGTGGGTCTTTCATCCTCCAGAGGGACGCCTCCATGGGGAATAATCCCGTCTTCAGCCGCTCAGGCTACCAGCCACAGATGAACGTGTGGCACCAGCTAGGGTTGGACATGGCTGTTGGAAAAATGTCCATGTACTTCGACGGGAATCTGATTGGAACTTATACCGAGCAAGATTCCAACACGGACCTTACTAAGGTCCAAACCCAAGTGGGCAGCTATACAGCTGACAGCTACGATTACATAACGGCCACCCAGCTAAACCCCGCACACTTCACTGTAACAACAAGCCCTTCTCTCATCGCAGTCTTACCGGGAAATTCCGGAAACTCTACCGTTCTCCTTACTAGCTATGAAAACTTCTCAGGCACAGTAAGCCTCACGGCCACCGTGTCACCGACAGGGCCTGTTGTCACTTTACCGTCAACAACCTACCTGCCCGGTAACGGCTCATCAAACTCCACCCTGACAGTCTCGACTCAAGATTCGACTTCAAAACAGGCCTACTCGTTGAGCGTAACAGCAACAAGCGGAAACCAATCGCGCTCACTAAGCTTCCCACTCTATGTTGGCGTGAGACCTGCCATTGTCATCAACGGAAACTCTGACTTCACAACAACCAACGGTGTCACTGGCGGAACAGGCACCGCTCCTAACCCATACGTCATATCAGGCTGGGACATCGACCTCTCCCAAGGAGGAGGATGCGTTTGCCTTGGTATTCAGATACAAAACACGAATGCATACTTCGTGATCCGGAGCGTCTACGTCCACGAAGGCGACGTCAGCAGCCTCGCCATCAGCTTCTCCAACGTTACCAACGGTCGGGTGGAAAGCTCGACGGTAGCCAACAGCGCCTCTGGTATCCGCATTGTGGGCTCCAACAACATCACGGTCTCGGGAAACAATGTTTCTATTCCCGTATTTTGGATGGACCAGTTTCAAGATGAGGGCCCTTGTCTAGCGGTGACCTCTTCCAGCAGCATCACTGTCTCGGGAAACATCTTCTCTTGTGACGCCGCGGGAATAGACCTGACAGGAGGCTCGGGGGACAGCAACATCGTGATTTCGGAAAACCACTTCTTCGGAGGTGGCGTGGGGATCTATCTGGGCACCATTAGCCATTCAATCGTAAAGAATAATCAGTTCTCGCAGAATGACATCGACATCTACGTGTTCCAAGGAACAAGTATCACTAACACCACAATGTCCGGCAATGAATTCCATGTAATGGGTATCTACATTCAAGGTCGGAACACTCTGCTGCGCGCCAACACGATAACGACCGACAACCTTGTCAACGGAAGACCCCTCTACTATTTTGAGGGTTGTTCCGGAACAAGCATCAACGGTGTCCCCGTCGGACAGCTCATAGTAGTCAACTGTACGAACTTCCAAGTCAGCAACCTTAGGATCGACAACGTGGTTGAAGGGATAGTCATGATATCCGTCCATGTGGCTTCGGTCACAAATGCTACGCTGAACGCAATCTGGTATGGTGTTCTGGCCTCGAACTCTGACCATGTCACTATTGCTGGCAATAATGTGACGAACGATTATGGAATCCAGTTCTACAATACGAGCAACATGCTAGTCTACCACAACAACTTCCTTTGTGCTAGTTCCTGGTGCGACACCCCGACGGACTACCAAGGTACAAACAACCTATGGGACAACGGTTATCCGAGCGGTGGGAACTTCTGGTGGAACTACCCTGGGGTAGACAACTGCAGCGGACCCCAGCAGAACGTGTGTCCGGACCCTGACGGTATAGGTGACACGGCCTTCGGACATGATCGTTACCCGTTGATGAAGCCCTACCCAGTTCAGACGAGTGACCCGCAAGTCCAACAAACAATTAATTTCGACGGCATGACAGTATCGCTCTCGGGTAGCTTCACTCCGGACACGACAAGTAGGACTGTTACTGGGTTCCTCTCAGTCACTGTAACAAACACCGCTACTGGCCAGACGGTCTTCTCCAAGACTTACAGCGTCTCTGTTGGCTATGGGTCTGGGTCAACCGCGAGGTTTGTCCTGACCATCGCTACAGGCACGTCATGGCTGGGCACAGCGTGCACGGTCAACGTTGCCACCAACACCGCCGGCTGTTCCGTAGCGCGGGACCCTGACGTGAACCATGACGGGGTCATCGACATACTCGACCTATCCCAGGCAGCCATCGTCTTTGACTCTGTGATGGGCGATGCTAGGTACAGTGCCTCCTGCGATGTCAACGCGGATGGTTCTGTCAACATCCTGGACCTGGCCCAGTTAGCTATCGATTACCAGTTGCCTGTTTTCAGTTAGTCTAATACGGTCCGACTCAATCACAGTACCCTGAAGGTCGCGTGTCTCAGGAAGAGACCGACTTGGTCTCTTGTTCTATCTCTATTTCTCCCCTGTGGACTTCGTGGCCGCATGAGCCTAGGAAAATGTCCAAGCCATCCGGCCGTGCATCGTCCCGATGCGGGCTCACGTGAACAAAGACTGCCTGCTCGCGGTCGACCGGGCAGACGGCCTTGATCATGTTTGCAGCCTTGAGCCTGATTCTGAGCGGGTTGACGAAGGCCTCGAACATCTCCTGGAGTTGTTCATACTTGATTCCGAGGAATCCGGAATAGAGGCCACAGAAGAATACGAAGATGCTGGCGCCTAGAGCGACCGCTATTCCCATTAGCTCAAGGATTTCGCTGAATACTATGATTAGTGAGACAGCGATGGGGAGTGTAATGATGGATATTCCAATTAGGATTTTGCCCATGATGGATAGAAAACCCATACTCGCACTTGCCTAGCTTGTGAATTACTTGGCGGCGACAGGAGGTTTCGAGTCACGTACTTGCACGATCTTCTCGACATGTTCGATGATCGTCTTCAGTGGAGTTCCGGGACCATAATTCCCAGTGATTCCCAGCTTCTCCAGCCGCGGCTTGTCATCATCAGGAATTATTCCTCCACCCACGAGCAGGACATCATCCCCACCCTTGTCTCGGACGAGCTTTGCAACTTTGGGGAAAGCAGTCATATGGGCCCCGTTTAGAAGGCTCATTGCCACCACATCGACATCTTCGTCAATAGCCATCTGGGCCACCTGTTCAGGCGTTGCTAGAAAGCCGGTGTAGATGACTTCCATACCCGCGTCTCGGAAAGCCCGGCAGAGTATCAACGCCCCCCTGTCATGACCGTCCAGTCCCGGTTTCGCGACTAGAACACGGATTCGTTTCCCCGATTTCTGGGCGGGTTTTCTCTGGGACAAAGCTGGACAAAGTCATGGTTGTCTCTGTCTTGATAGATAAGTGCTATTCGTGGACAGCTGTCTGAACGGGACAGCTTTATTCATCACCCGATCCTTCGGCAATCCGAGTGTTCTAACACGTTGGCGCAAGTTCAGGTTCCGAGGGTCGCCGTTTCCAAAGCTGTGCTCGACTGGCTCTTGGAGGAGGACGAACCATCGGCCCGTTACGAAACCTTAGTTCGTCTATTAGGACGGGATGAGTACGAACCGTCTGTCAGGACGGCCCGGAGTCTCATAGGGACCCAGGGTTGGGCCGCAAAGCTTCTCGACAACCAGAAGGAGCAGACTTACTGGGACAATCCGAACTCGTGTTACGTTCCCAAGTTTTCAGCGTGTTCATGGCAGCTCATCGTCCTCGCGGACCTTGGCGTTTCCTCCAAAGACCCACGAGTGGTGAAGGCCGTCGAACATTTTCTGGATCTGCACAATGTCGAAACCGGTGGTGTTTCTCTACGCCCCAAAGGTCACGAGAAATTTGAGCCACATATCTGCGCGACCGGGAACATGGTCCGAGCTCTCGCGAGGATGGGATACGCCGAGGACGACCGGGTCCTCGATGCGTTGGACTGGCTGATGTCGAAACAGTTGCCCGATGGTGGCTGGAACTGTTCGGCTCCCGGAAAACATGGATCCTTCATGGCCACGATAGAGCCGCTCTGGGCTCTGTCCGAGATGATGGTACACGACGCTAGGATGGGATGGGAGGCTTCAGCTAAGCGTGGATCAGAGTTTCTGTTGAAGCATCACATCTACAAATCCGACAAGGACGATTCTGTAATAATGCTCGATTTTCTACGGCTGCACTATCCATTGCACTATGCCTATGACTTTCTGCACGGGTTGAGGGTCTTGACGGAGCTCGGAGTCAAGAACGATCCGAGAATGGATGATGCTGTTTCTCTCCTGCTTGAGAAGAGGCTGCCGGACGGAAAATGGATACTAGACGGGGTGTACCGGGGCTGGCGGCATCCTCATGCCATGCACGGGGAAGAGACTGTTTCACGGCCCGAAGAGCGGGAATTGATCACTCAAGGATGGGGAACTGAGAGAGCGCTACAGTTGGAGGAAGCAGGTAAGCCCAGCAAATGGATAACGCTACAGGCTCTGCTGGTCTTGAAGAGGCTGGGAATGCTGAATCCGGAAATCGCTCAGACCGTAAACGTGTAGCTCAGCGATTGCGTGCAGCTTAGAGGAAGCGACGTCGAGTCGCCATAGACGATTGATTCCCCGTTGGTGATTTGCAAGTTCTGAACGTTGTCAGAGACACCGCAGTCCCACTCCGCGTGCGTGAAGGTCAGCGTGTTCGTGCCCTGGACTATGGCCGATGTTATGTTGAGAGAAAAGTCTGCCCAGGCTCCACCGTTCTGTGGGCTATCGGATGCTGGAAGAGAGGCAAGGAACTGCCCGTTTAATGCGATCGTCTCCTCTCTACCCCCATCCCAATCGTACCCTTCCCAGGAGAGAATATACTCGGTCGATGTTGGAGTAGGCTTCACGACATAGTTCACGCCCGTAGAGCGAGATAGGCCGTCGGCTGTCCCTGTCACTGTTGCCGGGTACGTTGCCTCAACTTTGGAGGTTGAGCCGGTACAGGAGAGAGTGGAAGTTCCCGAACCACCACTGATGGTCGTCGGGAATAAACTGCATGAGAGATTCACAGTGTTGGTGCTAACCGTCAGGCTAACAGTATCCGTGAAACCGTTCAGAGGGGAGACGATGATCGTGGAATTGCCTGTCTCCCCAGAGTATAGGGTAATGACGTTCGGACTCGATGTGATAGAGAAGTCTTGTGGAGGTCCTCCCGGTATTTGGAAGGTTTGCATCAAGGGATAGTTGTCTTGATTGTTGTTAAACGTGTAGGGTGAGTCTCCTACTCCATCCGGGCTTGGGCACGTGTCTTGTTGGGGTCCGCTGCAGTTGTCCGTGCCGGTATAGTCGGACCAGAAGTTGCCTCCACTGGGGTAGCCGTTGTCCCAGACATTCTGAGTTGAATACGTATCCTCTGCTTGGAGCGTATTGTTGATGAAGTTGTTGTGAAACACACGGATGTTCGTCGTGTCATTCATGACGATCCCATGCGCGTTGTCTTGAATATTGTTCTCATCTATGACCATGTTCGAAGAGGCAGATATGTCAAGGGCGACTGTCGAGTTCGAGAGAGTGTTGTCTTCAATTGTGGTAGTGTTGGAGAGAGTAACTTTGAGGTCTATGGCAAATCCATACGTGGTATGTGTTGTAGTGATGGTATTCCTGGAAACGTCGACGCTCTTACAGCCTATGATCTCCACTATCCCATCAAGAGAGTTGGAAAAGGAAGCGACTTGGTTCTTCTGTACGGAAACGTCCGAGCAGGAGTACAGGATTATTGCACCGTACGGGCTGTTTGATATCCGGTTGTCCATTATTGCGACGAGGCTCGAACTTAGCACTACCACCCCTGCTTCGCCTTGAACGTCATTGGCAGTTACCGTAATGTGGTCAGAGTAATAGACACCCACCCCGGTGCAGTCGCAAAAAAGACCATGGTTATTTGAGACGGTGACGTTGGAAGAGTGGTCTACACACGCGCCGCATCCGTAAGCATTGACCAACAACTCGTTGCCCGTTATGATCACGTTGGCGGATGATGCAACCTGGATGCTGTCGACGCTGTTGTCGGCGAAAGTTATGTTATCAGAAGATATTGCCGACATATCATGGGTAACGGTGTAATTGGAGACTAGTATGTTTCGAGAAGAGTCGAGGATCAATCCCCAGCGGTAGGTTTGGGACTGGGAGTCTTGGACCACGCCGTTCGCAACGTTTCCCATTCTGATGCTGATGCCGGGGGAACCCCAGATTCTAAGGTAGACGTTCCGAATTACGAAGTATGCGCTGGTGTTGTTTATGGAGATTCCCGGTACACTCGAACAACAAGCTGAGCTCGATACGTTCCACCCCTCGATAATGTAGGGGTCCGATGCGGTGCCAATCCCACCGGTCACTCCGTTCGCGGCGGTGAAACCTGAATCGCCATCGATGGCAATAGGTTCATGCGGCGTGTAGAATGAGGATGAAGAGTCTGCTTTGACTGACTGGGGCGGTGCAATGGTGAGAGTTGCCATACTCATCAAGAACATTACAATGACGAATACGGCGATTGTTGTGTGCCGGGAATGCATGCATGTAGCGGCGGCGAGTTCAGAATATCAACGCTAAGTATACAATTGCATCTTTAGCAACACAGCTGTCGCGAAATCTGAAGATAACTCTGGAATGTGATGGATGGGAACACATGTGGATATCGCGAAAGGCTTGAATGTGTGAGCAGAACGTATGGTTCGTGACCCAGAGACGCCCTAAGCTCTCGATCTAGATGGGCTGTTGACCTCCCAGGGTACTTCTCTTGAAGGATGTTGACCTGGGCCGATGACCCGCGGACGCTGACTCTCCCGAAAGGGCTCAGGATGATGAGGCTAAATTGGGTGTTGCTGGCTGTATGGGTTCGTTAGCGGATAGTTGTCTTGGTTGTAGCTGAACACGTAAGTAGTGTCGCCTATACCGTCTGAGCTGGGACACACGTCCTGATTGGGTCCGCTGCAGTTGTCCACACCAGTGTAGTCTGACCAGTGGTTACCGCCGCTCGGGTACCCGTTGTCCCATGAATTAGTTGTGCTGTTGGTATCGATTGCTTGGATGTAATTGTTGTCAAAGTTGTTGTGATAGACGACCACATCAAAGGTGAAATGCAGGATGACTCCTTTGCCGTTGTTCGAGATCTCATTCTGGACGATCGCAATATTCCCGGAGTTGCCCAGATATGGGCTATATGCGATGACTCCAACGCCGTTCCCGTCAACAGTGTTGCCTGAGACAGAGACACCTCTGGAAGATTCAATAGAAATACCAACATCATTCCGTACTATGGTATTGTTCGAGACCACGAGCCCGTCCCCACTAGATCTGCCGACCAGAATACCGATGCCCGGAGCCCCCGAAGAGTCAGAGACCTGGTTGTAGGTCACCTGGAAGTCGCTCGACTGGTCGATCGAGATTCCGACTTGTCTACTCCCCTGAACATGGTTTCCTGAGATCAGGAAGCTGGTGGACCGGCCGAAGGAGATGGCTGCATAGAGACCCAGGAAAGTATTGTCTTCGACCCATACATTGTTGCCGTAGAGGACGTAGACGCCGGATATTGGAGTGTTTGGATCATTGGAAACATAGTTGTCTGAGACCTCGACATTGGTTGGGGCCCGCAGGAAGATAGCTATCCCGCTGTTTGAGATGCTGGTGTCTGTGATGCTGTTGCCGGAAATGTAAAGATTCGATGAGGGGATGAAGTTCCCGCCAGGGCTTGTAGAGATTCCATACCAGAATCCCTCTATCCTGGAGTCTATTACGACCCCGTTCGTTACGTTGGAGAAGGCTATTCCCGCGGGGCCGAAGTATGTTTGAGGGTGCATATGCAGGTAGACGTTCTGGATGACAAAATACGCGTCAGTATTGCGAATATCGATTCCGTTCTGACACGCACAGCCGTTGATGTACCAGTCGTCGATTATGTACGGGTCCGAGCTTGTTCCGCTACCCTCCGTGACCCCGTTGCTTGTAGTGAACCCGGAATCACCATTGATAACGATCGGTGCGTGGCTTTGGTAGACGGCGGGAGTCCCATTTACCGCGATCGCATCCATAACCAGTGACATCGAATCCGTGTCGCTGCAATCGTAAGCGACGTCGCCCGGAATGGATGCTATCTGATAGTCAACCTCCAGTCTCCCTCCAGCGATTATTTGGTTAAAGTCCGAAGGTACGGTACAGCCTCCGGCATCGTTGATGGATACTATAGCGACTACAAAGTCCACTTCAGAGGTTTGAATTGAGAGAGAACATGGATCATACTGTACACCATACTGGGTAATAGTAGCACAAGGTTCTGTAGCGGGTATAGAGGGGTCTTGGTCAAATATCGCTGAAGGGTCGACTCCAGCAACACCGATCACCTGGATTTGTAAGCCATAGGTTGGATTTCCAGAGTATGTGACATTTATTCTGTCCCCCGTCAAAGGTGACGGCGCAATGGCGGTGAACTCCCACAGCTCGTCGTTAGGAGAGTATGATACGCGCGGTGCGAAGTTTAGTCCACTGCTGTCCGTGATCGAAGATATGTTATCGTTGCAGGTATAGAATCCGCATTCCGCAATCAGGATTATCGCGTCATTGTTTTTGGTCGTAGTAAGGGATTGCGCTGCACAATTTTGAACGCCACAGTCTATGGCATTCCCAACCCCGTCTAGTCCTGGCGAAGTGTCCGCGCGCACCGGTTTAACATGAGAAACGGCTAGTGCCGCCACGCTCATTAGGAGCAGAATAATAATCGGCCGAGCAAACCTTGGCCTCCATGAATGCATGGCAATAGCCACATCTATCCTGAAATATCAAGGGTACGTGTACACATCCGATGGATTTCTTCATGTGTAACACATGTGGATGAGGATCTCGCGGGTACCTGTAGGATGAGGTGGATAGAAGCCCTGTTCGAAGGAGAACACTATGAGTACTCTGCACTTATGATAGGGAGGCTTCCACCCGGCTCAGAAGGCGCAACTTCACCAAATTGTCGGCACATGCAATTTCCCATCAAGTGCCGGTTCAGCCCAGAAGACTATCGCCTTATCGCTTTCTTTGGCGGTCCTTGGATAATTCCTGCCTGCATTCTTTCTGGCGAATCTCGTTGTGTGTAGAGGCTTTCAAGCCACCATGTCATCCCAGCTTCAGTGAACACCGCCACTCTCTCAGCATCCTTCCTCCGGTTAGCCCCGGTTGTCCAACCAATGTTGACAAGATCAAAGCTCCTAGCAATCGATCTGTGTTTCTTGATGAATGCGGCTATCTCCTTCAAATCTGACGGCCGTGGCAATCCCTCGCGGAGCCTCAAGGGAAGCACTCCGTCCCATCGGGCCGCCCTCCTGAAGGGACCCTGTCTGGGCCAGGAGCCTCCAACCCAGATCGGAATCCTGGGACGCTGCTTGGGCGTCGGGAGAAAGATTGACGGTCCGACATGGTAGTGTTTTCCTCGAAAGCTAAACCTCTTTCCCGACCATAGTCCAGTGACGATTTGCAGGGATTCATCGAGCTTTTCCGCCAAGACGACATTGTCAGGATCCTCTCCGAACCTTGCGTAGTCACAACTCTCGACCGCTCCCAGGCCAACGCTCAAGATTAGTCGTCCATTGGATAGCTGGTCAAGAGTTGCTGTCTGTCGGGCGAGAGTCCATGGCTTGTAGCGTGGGAGCGGAGAGAGCGTGGTCCCAATTCGGATTTTCTCGGTCTTTACAGCAATGGCGGCGAGTACTGTGAGAGAATCGGATAGCGGAAGACCTTTGTCCCATTCGACCAGGTGGTCCCATAGAAAGAACCCATCCCATCCAGACTTCTCGGCCTCAACAGCCATTTCCGTAAGAGTCAGGGGATGGGAACTCCTACCGAAATTCGGAACATAGAGCCCGAACTTCAGATTATCCGCTCGATTTCGACCCATGAGATCATTGAGAAGAGTTCGCCGCTTATGGCATACCTAGACGAGTGAAAGTGAAGACAAGGAAAAGAGTGAATGTGGGCGTTGTCGGTAGTTGCAATAGGCCTTGGAGAGCCTTCACTACATTTCGAGCAGGCCTAGCTCTGAATGCTCGAAGAGATACTGTTCTTTGTCTTGTAACCTAGCTTTGTCATGTCTGGATATTCAACGCGTAAGACCAGTTGTGGACGATATCCTTAACGAAGGACTATCTCACGCGGCTCCCAATGCGCAACGATGGTCTCGAGGTCCAGGCGAAGGTCTGCAGTATCTGCAGACAGCTCGTCCTCACATACCGCCAATCTATGAAATGTATAGTCTGCGGTGGAACGCTAAGGCCAGTCAACAAGAGTGACCAAACGGGAGGTTGATCGGAGCTACGCCGGATCTACTCGTCTTCGAGTCGCTCTTGTAATTCTCTTAGCCGTTTCCTATTCTGCTCAAGCTCATCAAGCGTATTAGGACCAACACGCTTGGCACGAGAATGATGGCGTTTTACGTCCTCTTCGAGAAGCTTCCGCTTACGAGCCTCCTCCTGCATCTTGAAGAGGAGCCGTGCTTCCTCCCACGGAGGCAAACGCTTCTTCTCAGGCAAACCGCCACAACCCGGGACCTAGAATAGACTAGCCCGGCTTTAAATTCGTACCCTTCAAGGACTCGTTCTATAGGAGTCTCATCTCCCACTCTAGACGGAGAGCCTACCAGCACGCATTACGACCCTGCCATCGATCCTCACTGTAGCCCCGGTCATCGAGGCCCAGAAGCCTTGGCCACCAGCTCTGTTCTTCCCGGCTTTGTCCGAATTATCTCCGAAACCGATGGTTACTCCTCCCAAGACCTTATCGTCTTGAGTGAATCCGTGCCTAAGCCTAGGGTTTAGGCCGAACCCGAAGAATCCGAAACGGTCGACATCCCCGGATCTCTTCTTCAACCATCGACCGAACGCAGCAGAATTCGAGGCCGCCGAGTGTTGGCTGATGCGGCCATTCTTCACTCTCAGTGTGAGTCTTTCGATTCGACCCTCCTTCACGAGGGACAGGATAGGCGCGTCAAAAACGACAACTCCTTTGCCACTCTTCTCGTCAGCCGATACCTCGACTCCTCCAGCTGGAACGAATACCACACGACCTTTTCGTACCATCTCATTGTCAGATAGTCCGTAACCAGTATCGACAGGACGTCGGTCAAGTCTGAATCTGAAGTCTGTCCCTTGTGGCGTCGTGATGTGCACTGGTCCTTCCCCACTGATGATCTCAGCAAGTCTCCTAGCCCGTTCTGCAATCGCATGATAATCGACCATGCAACCCGAAAACATGACCCTGCTCCATGTTCGATAATCGAGTCCGAGAACTCTCGCTGTCTCAGGAGTTGCGAGAGTTGCCTCGATGCCAAGCATTCTAATCCTTCTCGCTTCGCTATCTTTTTCCACGCTTTCACGAAATTGTTGTCTTCTAAGAACCAGCGGGTGACAAGCTTGCGCCTCTCCTTCGGAATCTTATCCCAAGGGACCGGTCTGCTTGGTCCCAACGTATAGATGTAAACGTCAGTCTTCTCTAATGCTGCCGCAATTTGTTTCGGCAACACGTCGAGACTCTCTACAGGTGCCTCTATGATTGAGCGTAACCAGAGGTCCTCCTGCTGAATCGTAGTTAGAATCTCGCAGCCCCGTTTCGTGCACTCCCAGGCTAGCTGAGAAGCAAGGCCGAGAGTATGGTCCCAACTGTTGATCCAGACATGTTCACCCGACTTGACGTTTAGACAAACGTCTAGAATCTGACGAGCTATCGCTTGTCGGTCATTGACAGTTTCGGTCGAGGCTGGAGGCATGATCTAAGTCCGACCCTGCAACACTTGGAACTTTCGAACTCTTGACAGCCATCCTGAAAAAGATGAGCGCTGAATGTGCTTGCCTTCGTTGTAAGTTTATTGCTCGGATACGGCTTCTGTTTCAGTGCAGAGAGCCACGCCTTCGAATGAACGGCCTTGTCATTACTTCTCAGAGAAATAAGGTCCCTCAGTACGTGGGTACGGTCAGCGTCATTCTGGTTATGACAATTCTCACACTTGCAGCTGTTGCACCTATGCATGTCGCTGGTCTTCAGCCTCATGGCCAGACGAACGTTGGAGATACCGTAATGGCCGACCAAGCGTCATTAGCGAATGTTCACGGAGGACCTCCAACTCTTGCCAGTATGACGCTGGTCCAAACCGGGGTTTCTACTCACCCTCACAGCACCCTACTACCTGATTCCCCTGCGTCCTATCAGCCCTCTTCTACGATTCCTCCCGCAAGCTATGATGAACAGCTAGGCACGACCTTCACACAGAGCTTCACAAGCATCGCCTACAACCTAACCGCCGTTGAACAATCCGACATCAACGGCTACGGCCCCGCCTATCTCCTGAACGGTCTAGGCTCTACAGGCTACTGGTACCAAATCGGACTATCATATGATTGGCCATACGTTGCGGGAGGATACAACCCAGGCTTCGCCGTGAACTATGAAGTGTTCAGCTCCACAGGCGCATCAGTGTTTCCATCATCCGGCGGGGGCGGATTAGCCACCATCTCGGTGAATCCCGGAGACCTCATCCTGTTAAACCTCTATTTTTCCGGGCGAAACGTCGTCATGCTAGCGAAGGACTGGAACACGAGTTCGACTGCATGGGAGACGTTTAGTGCCCAGAGAGCCGCATCCTTCGTCGGCCTAACAAGCGATGTGTCCAATCAAAACGGGTTTTTCACGGGCCTAATGACCGAGTGGTATCACGCCGATCCATACTACGGCAACGAGGGCGAAGTCTTGTATTCGGATTACAAGTTCGCCCTTTCATCGGCTTGGATGTGGATGGATGAATTCAACGTTGCCAACGGACAACTCTTGTTCTCTAGCCAAACAAGCACGGCTGTGACATACTCGTCCAGCCCAGATCAGCTTCACCAATTCTCTTCCAATGGAGCCTCTGAGGCAGGTGACGCGTACGAGTTTCTGACTGGCTTCCAGACCATCGCATTAGCGGCTGTGGGAACCTTCCAACCTCAGTCAGCGGACATCGGGCAATCGGTCACATTCACCTGTAACGCTTCGGGAGGTAGCCCGCCATACAGTTACTCTTGGACTTTCGGAGACGGTTCAACAGCGAACGGGGAGATCGTGATCCACAGCTACAGTTCGTCGGGGACGGTTCATGTTGTCTGCACTGTCACAGACGATCTTCAGAACACGTACCTTAGCACAACACCTCTCACAATCTACTCAGACCCTTCCGTAAGTGTCCCTGCAGCTTTCCCTGTTTCTGTGGATATTGGCCAAGTGGCCACGTTCACAAGCCAGGCGTTCGGGGGTTCTGGTGGCTATACGTATGGTTGGCTGAATACCCCTACGGGATGCGAGTCCAGTGACGCCAGCTCGATTTCGTGTGAGCCGTCAACAGCCGGGACATACCAGATCGCGGTGAATGTGACTGACTCAAACGGATTCACTGTTGTCAGCGGTGCCCTGTCATTCGTCGTCTATACAGACCCATCGATAGATTCGTTCATGGCTTCACCGACAGGTTTGGATCTAGGTCAAGGATCTACGCTTCTCGTATCAGCATCCGGAGGCTATGGAGCCTTGTCGTACTCGTTTTCAGGACTTCCACCGGGATGCCCAACGACAGATGCGACAGCCCTTTCCTGTACTCCGTCCGCGACGGGAACCTTCTCGGTGATAGTCACGGTCACTGACCTGAACGGATTTTCTCTCGCTGCCGAGCCTGTCTCCCTGGTCGTCAATCCGGATCCGGTCGCTACGGTCGTAGCCGTTCCATCCGAAACCGATGTTGGTCTGAAGATTGCATTCGCCGTTACAGCGAGCCAGGGATCGGGACTCTTCTCCTACTCATACCAAGGGCTTCCTCCCGGTTGCTCGTCGTCAAACACCCCTAGCCTGTCTTGCACTCCATCATCGAGCGGAGCCTACATTATTGAGGTCTCAGCGACGGACGAGGCGGGCAGCATAGCCACGTCCTCGGTCGCAATAACAGTGAATCCTAACCTATCGATAACGTCCTTCAGTCCCTCTGCTTCGAGCATTGGTCTGGGCAACCAAACCACTCTCACTGTCTCAGTCCTTGGAGGGACCAAGCCATATTCCTATCAATACTCAGGCCTCCCGCCAGGTTGCTCATCAGATAACTCCGATGTGGTATCTTGCACGCCCACAGCAAGCGGAAGTTATACGATCCAAGTATCCGTGACTGATCATGCTGGCTGGTCTACCGTGTCCTCGGTAGGATTAACAGTGAATCCAGCTAAAGTCACTAGCGTTTTTCCATTAGAAGAGTCCTTGCTCATTGGAGCAGTCATCGCTGTAGCTATGGCAATTGTGGTCATTACAGAACTATGGCTAAGAAGACGAGCGGGAATGATCTCTTCGAGAATAGCTCCGCCTAAGAATATCCAAGCCCGCGGCACGCTCCTTCCATGATACGCTTCTCTCCTGAGATCTGCTAGAACTGGGCATTTCGTCAAGCATTTCCTTGTTAACTCTGCCCAGCTTCAACCATCAAGTCTCATCTTTAATAACGGCTGAGTTTTTCCGGCCTTTGACTGTCCCATTGCGCCCGGATATCTTGAATGATAATTCTCTGACTTTTGCCGAGAAGATCATCAGTATTCGAGCTGAGGGCGGCGAGAAGGTGCATCATCCGGGGGAGATCACGGTTCTGCCCGCCGATATGGCCATGGCGCAGGACAGCACCGGGCCCCTCGCTATCAAGGTGTTCGGCGAGATGGGCGTGCCGAAGGTCTGGGACCCGTCCCGAATTCATCTAGTAATAGACCACACCTTCCCAGCTGCCGACGAGAAGGTGGCAAATCTTCATCACCTGATGCGAGACTTTGCCAAGAAGCACGGGGTCCGCCTGGTGGAGGGAAGCATCTCACACCAGCATCTTCTCGAAAACCACATCGTCCCGGGAATGGTCCTGTTCGGCGCAGACTCTCACACTTGCCAGGCTGGAGCCGTGGGCGCCTTCGCGACGGGGATAGGGAGTTCGGAGATGGCGGCTGTCTGGGCGTCTGGAAAGCTCTGGGTGAAAGTTCCGGAATCTCTCAAGGTCAATCTAACCGGGCAGTTCAAGAAGGGCGTCTATGCTCGCGACGTGATCTCCCACTTCATCGGAATGGTAGGCGAGGATGGGGGAAATTACAGGTCAATCGAATGGAAGGGTCCTGCAGTCAAGGCTCTGTCGATGGCGTCCCGGGCCTGTATCAGCAACAACAGCATGGAATGCGGATGCAAACTCTCCGTATTCGAAGTAGATCCTGCAACCCAGGAATATTTCAGGTCGGTGAACAGGAAGCCGATGTACGAGGTTCACGCCGGAACAAAGGCCCGCTACAAAGACGAGTATGACATCGAGCTGGACAAGCTTGAGCCCAAAGTAGCCGAGCCCGGCAACGTGGACAAGGTGAAGGCTGTCGAGGAGGTGGAAGGCACCCCGATCGACGAGGCATTCATCGGATCTTCAACCAACGGTCGCTACGAGGACCTGCTTGTGGCGGCCAAGGTCTTGAAGGGCCACAAGATCAACTCCGGTACGCGGTGCATAGTCACCCCTGCATCGCGACTCGTCTTCGAACAAGCAATCAAAGAGGGACTCGCAGAGATCTTCCTCCAGTCGGGAGCAGTCTTCACCAACGCCACCTGCGGCGCATGTGTCGGGACCCATCTGGGTGTCCTGGGAGAGAATGAGGTCTGCATATCCTCCTCGCCCCGGAACTATGTGGGACGAATGGGTGCTATAACGGCAAAGATCTACCTATCATCACCCGCAACCGCGGCTGCGTCGGCGATCGAAGGAAAGATCGCGGATCCAAGGAGATACCTATGACTGGTCCGAATATTCTGAAGGGCCGGACGTGGGTCTGGCCTGATGATGTGAACACAGACATCATCATTCCGTTCCGATTCAAGGCCCGAACAAACGATCCCGTAGAGATGGCCAAGTATTGCATGTACGGGTTCGACCCCGAGTTCTACAAGAAAGTAAGACCGGGAGACCTCTTCGTGGCGGGTAAGAATTTTGGAGGCGGCTCCAGCCGAGAACAGGCGCCCGTCGCTATCAAATATTCCAACGTGGTCGCAGTGGTTGCGGAGAGTTTCGCGCGCATCTTCTATCGTAACTGCTTCGCTATCGGCTTGCCCGCACTGGAGGTGCCGGGAATATCCAAGCAGGTCAAACAGTTCGACGAGATCGAAGTCAACCTCCAAGACTGGTCAGTCAAGACCCGAGACGGCGGCGCCCATCCCGCTCTGAAGGTTCCCGAGTTCCTACGAGGACTAATGCTAGAAGGCGGGCTGGTAGAATTCTACAAGAAACACAAGAGTTTTCTTTGGGAAAAACTCGAAGCAGTTCCTGCCTGAGCTTACGATAATCGGTTTCTCATGACTAATCGTCTTTGAAGCGCTTCCGCAAATGACTCCTTAAGGTCTAATTACTTGTAAGACATTTTCTGTCTATTATGGAACTGGTCAGCTCGAATTTCAAGTCGATTGTTGAAGAGATGCGGGCCAAGGTGGCTGCCGTAAAGGATCCAAATCAGACCATGGGCACAGTCAGAGCGGACGCAAAGCTTCTGGGTCAACAGTATCAGGAAGTTAAGGTCAAGGATTTCGTAATCGTGTCGGACGAGCCGGTTCCGAGCGGAGGAACAGACAAGGGTCCGACACCCCTCGACTTTTTCGTAGCCTCAGTGGGATTCTGCGAGAACGTCATGTTCACGAGACATGCATCACTCCACGGACTTGAATTTGACTCTCTAGAGACATCTGTCCGCGGTCACTGGGACCGGCGAGGACAGTACGAGATAGATGGGATAGATCCATCCTTCAGAGACATGACCGTCGAGACGAGGGTCACGACGAAGGCTCCAGTCGAGAAGGTCGTCCAGGTGGCAAGAATCACTCACAGAACATGTCCCATGCACGCAACAATAGCCAAAGCGATGAGGGTAACCGACAAACTGTTTGTAAACGGACAAGAAGTTCCGATCTAGTATCGACGGGTCCATTCCAGATCCGATCTGTCACCAGACACCAGTCGGGGCGATTAGACGGTGGCAACGGATTCTTCCTCTATCGAAGATACTAGAGGTCGAGCGGTCTCCCTCGACTCTTCAGGCAGTCGAGTGCCCTTAAAGAGGAACCAGAAGGACACAATGGCGGAGACGTAGAGGACGGTGGCGACGTAGAAGGGCAGGGCCAACAGACCGAGCCCAATCCAGATCGCGCCAACTGTCGAGCTGAGCGCATTCGGGAGTCTCCAGAGGGAGGCGCTGACCCCAGATGCCATTCCCCTCTCGTCTGGTGATACGAGACCCATTATCAGAGATTGTGATAGTGGGTTCGAGAGATTCATCAAGAACACCCTCACGGTGTAGACGGAGGCGGCTATCCCAAAGGTCGGAGAAATAGGAACTACAGCCATGAACACAGTGGAGAGGCCTTGGCTTAGAACGATGGCTCGTATGAGCCCAAACTTGCTCGCGAGCTTTGGCGAAAGAAAAACAGCCACTGCGGTGAGAATGCTTGAGAATCCCAGTACTGGCGCGCTGACCTCGTCGGTCACTCCGTAGGCGTGGAAGAACCAGTTAGCCATCAAAGGAACGAAGAGACCCGCTCCAACGGCTATCATGACGCTATATGTGCTGAACCTGATCAGGACCCTTGCGGATTTTCGTGGGAGAAAACCTCTCGTCCCCAATTGAGTTTCGCCGGAGTGTCTAGGTGTCTCTGTTATTCTCAGAATGA
>Ga0209268_1000170_pt1 | contig 35959 bp, 34 predicted proteins | sample GraSoiAngelo_143_FD_185900 | JGI IMG/M metagenome (GOLD analysis project Ga0209268, IMG submission 185900) | Grasslands soil microbial communities from the Angelo Coastal Reserve, California, USA - 14_1009_02_30cm (SPAdes) (version 2) | ecosystem: Environmental > Terrestrial > Soil > Grasslands ... | reverse complement strand
GATCAGCTCAGGCTCGCCAATCTCGTGCGGGCATTCGGGCAGCCTTTCACGATTGTTCCGATCACTGGGCTTGCTGTGGCAACGCTAGCAGCACAAGATGCCGGGAGCGGCTCCGCCATCTTCAACATCTTCCGCAACATCGGCGGCAGTTTCGGCATGGCCATTCTTTCCACGCTGGTCACGCGCCGTGAACAATTTCATGACCTTCGCATCGGCGAACTGGTCACGGTCTACTCGCCGGCAACCCAGGCGCGACTCGCTGCGGTGCAGGAAAATTTCGTCGGCAAAGGTTTCGATGCGACGATGGCGCTCAAGCAATCATATGCTGCCGTCAAGTCAGTAGTTACTCGCGAGGCATTTGTTATGGCGTTCAACGACGCTTTTCTTGTTATCTCGATTGCCCTGCTCGTCTGCGCAGGCGCCATCTGGTTCTGCAAAAAGCCTAGCGCAGAGGAAACGCGGGTGCCTGCTGGCTGAAAGCAGAATTCCCGTTACCCACCCAATCGATCAGTGATCCAAAACGCGAGGGCGTAGCAAAGAAAGATCGATAATCCACCACCGATTCCGGCCATAACAGCCTGGCGCCACGAACCCCGTCGCAGGATTCCCGCGAGCAACGCGAGTGCGATCGCAATTCCGAACTCGCCAAGAATGATGTACCACGGCGTGAACGAAATCATTCCCCGAACACTTTCGGCGCTGTACTGCCACCAGTGGATTCTTCGCGCCATCTCCTCATAAAACGGAATATTGATTGCGCCAAGCAGTCCGATCATGAGCAAGCCGACCTTGCCAAACCGTTCCCACAACCGCAGTCCGATGTATCCGAATTGCACCGTCACGACTTCCCAAGCCAGTGGCATCCATAGCGGCGATCGCCAAATCATAGGGCCGCCGCCAATCGAATAGTCCAGCGTACGCGTGTAATCGACCAGCCAGGCGTCAGCCGGGAGCTCAACGAAGCCGACCAGGAGTCCAAAAAGAAGAAATCGCGCGAGCAATGCATCGCGCCTAACGAGTACAAAGCCGACGAGAAGACAATTATCGACAATGTTGAGCGCTGCGCCGGTGCGCCAGTCTGACCAAGGCGCGAATGTTAATAGCGAAACAGCGACGATATTGATCACAATCGTTACGAGCACAATCCAAAGGCGTCCGCGTTCGAGCGAAATTTCATGCGCATTTGTAGTGATCATTGTGGTGATATGGCTACGGCAGCAACAAGGGCTTCATTCTGCAAGATCATTCTCTCGCTTGACGCATGCTGCCATGCACCAACTTGATAAGAGTGGTTTCCAGCAACGCGGTTACAAAGTCATCTGGTTCGAGCCTGAAGATCTTCCGCAGACTAAAATTCCTGGTCTGGTTTCAGGAGCGAATCCATCCAACCGATCTTCAAGGCACGCTGATTTGGTCCGGTGTCATTGGCTTCTGCGGAGGCATTTGCTCGATCGCATTTCGTGTCGCAACGAGCGTTGTTCATAAGATCCTTACTGGCAGCTCGGAGCCGGGCCTGGTCGAAAGTTTTTCCCAAATGCCTCTATTACTTCGGCTGATTGTTCCAGCAGTCGGCGGACTACTGGCCGGCGCGATCATTCAGTTCGGCACACGATTGCGCGGAGAAGTTACAACGACCGACTACATGGAAGCGGTTGTGCTTCGTGATGGGAAGATCTCCGCGCGACGCACGTTACTGAAGTGTCTCTCCTCACTTTTCACCATCGCTTCCGGCGGATCTATCGGGCGTGAGGGGCCGCTGGTTCAGCTTTCGGCCCTCGCGGCTTCTCTCGCCGGACGGATGAGAAAATGGTCCACTCCACGCCTGCGATTGCTCGTCGGCTGCGGTGCCGCAGCAGGGATTGCCTCCGCCTACAATGCCCCGATCGCCGGTGCGGTGTTTGTCGCGGAGATCGTGCTTGGCTCCGTAGCCATGGAAATCTTCGGGCCTCTCGTTTTCTCGTCGGTCATCGCGACTTTGACTGTACGTGGGTTCCTCGGCGCAGATCCGCTTTACGCCATTCCGGCATTTCGACTCAACCACAACTGGGAAATTCTGCCGTACTTGTTGCTCGGTCTCGGTGCGGGTCTGCTCGCGCCTTGGTTTATCCGGCTGTTGCGTTTCAGCGAAGAATGGGTGGCACACATCGCCGCGCCGATTTACGCAAAAATGTGCGTCGGTGGTTTAATCGTAGGCGCTCTCGCTATATTCTACCCACAGGTCTGCGGTAACGGTTACAGCACGGTAAGTGGGATCTTGCGCGGCGAATGGTTGTGGCAAGCGCTCGCCGTCATCCTTATTTTTAAAATCCTTGCTACTACTGCGACGTTTGGTTCCGGCGCAGTTGGCGGCGTTTTCACGCCGACGCTTTTCATTGGCGCCAGCCTGGGATTTCTGTTCGGCAGTGGCACACAGCACGTTCTTGGCCATCTAGAGGTTAATCCCAGCGCGTTCGCGCTCGTCGGCATGGGCGCATTTCTGGCAGCCACCACCCATGCGCCCATCATGGCTATCATCATGATCTTCGAGATCACGCTCGATTATCAGATCATTCTCCCACTGATGTTGGCGTGCGTAGTTGCCTATTACACATCCGCGAGCATCGAGAAACAATCGATTTATGCTGAAGCGCTGAAACGGAAAGGCGCAGGCGATTATCGCAAGCAGCTCGCAGAACTTCATGTTCATGACATCATGAAACCGGGCCCATTGACCATTTCGCCCAGAGCGGGCTTCTCAGAGATCGCCGAGAAATTCGTCGCAACCCGGTTTAATTACCTCTACGTGGCCGATCGCGATCGCTTTCTCGGTGCGGTATCGCTACACGACGTCAAAAATTACCTGAATACGCCGGAGCTCGCGAAAGTCGTTATTGCGGGAGACCTCCCGCACGATTCCATCCCGGTAGTCCGACCTGATGCATCACTGATCGAAGCGCTCGAGCGTTTCAGGCACCACGATGGCGAGCGATTGCCAGTGGTTAACGATTCGGTAACGAAACGTTTAATCGGCACTATCGCGAAGACCGATGTGATTCTCGCGCTCGCCGGAAGCACTACGCGATCCGCCACCATGGTTGGTTCTCCGGCGTCTTAGTAGACTCCGTCCGGGCAGTCCTCACGTCGTCGAGCGTCTTGACCTGGATGACTTTTCCCTGCTAAGCCGATGCGATGAAGCGGCTCCTTTGGATCGACATTTCAAAGGGGATGGCAATTCTTTTCGTCGCATACTTTCATTTTTTCCGGACATATTTTCAGTACGGCCTCCTTCCACCGGCCGACTGGAGCAGCTTTACGGCGAGCACGCTGACTATCCTTAGACTGGTTTGGTTCAAAGTGTCAGGACTCGGTTTCCATGCCGTCGGCGTTTTCATAATCCTGAGTGGTTGGACGCTGATGCAATCAACCATGCGACGTGCCGAGTCCGGCGCGATCGGGTGGGGCGTCTGGTATCGAGCGCGGTCTCTGCGGCTCTATCCGATGTACTGGGTGGCGCATTTCGTTTATCTTCTCTCGCCATTCGTTGCGCGGCTGGAACCAGTGGACGGCCGCATCATTCTGAGCCTGCTCGGCCTGCGTTTCATCGATATTCAGATGAATTTCATGTACCTCAACGCAGCATGGTGGTACTTCTCCATGCTGATCCAGTTCTGCCTGATTTTTCCGCTGCTTTTCCTGATGGCGCGCCGCGTGGGTCCATGGTGGTTTTTGTTCATTGCGTGCGCCGCCGGATTTTTCGCTCGTTATATGTTGCTTGTCGTCTGGCAGCAAAATGGCCTATGGGTGTTAGGCGGTTTTGCGATCTGTCGTTTGCCAGAGTTCGCGCTGGGAATGTCGCTGGCGATGTGGCACACGCGGTCGCCTGCACGCGTAGATTGGTTTTTCCTTCGCGGGGCGGGACTGATTCTTGGACTGATTCTCTACCCTGCCGCGCTGCAACTCAATGACGGCCTCTACGAGTACATTTTCGTGGATTTTGCCACCGGCGCATGTTGCATGCTCGAGATCGTCGGCATCGCTGGAATCATTTCGTTATTCAAGGGCCCAGCGAACCTTTTCGGTCTCGTAGGACTCTATTCCTACGGATTGTATCTCATTCACCAACCCTACGTCATCTGGCTCGGACTACGCATTCGTGAGGTGCCAATCTGGGCATTCCTTCTGATCTGCGTGCCAACTCTGGCTGCGCTCAGTATGTGGGGAATGTTTTTGGAAAAGGGCACTAACATGCTCGTGAAGAAGCTTATTTCGCTGAGAAAACCAGCTCACGAATAACAGAACCAGATGCTTCTCGGCTGTTAAGACCGAACGCGTTGCGGAGAACGATACGGATTTGTCATGGCTCGAGTTTCAGGTTTGGAGAAAAAGCAGGCGCCGTGGCATCTGCGCTGGTTCTACGGAATGATGCGCAAGATGTTTGGAAAGGATTTTACGCCGGCGAAGATCCAGATGCGTTTGCCCAGTCTTGTTTGGGGTGGCATTGCCATGGAAGCCGCTCTCGGCCGAAAACGATTAATCTCATTGCGCTACATTCAACTGGGGAAAATCCGCGCCGCATCCCGGATCGGCTGTCCGTTTTGAGTAGACATCAATTCTGCCGTGGGCAGAAAAGCAGGCTTAAGCGATGAGAAACTACGCGCCGTTCCCGACAACAATTTGACGTCCTTCAATGATACGGAACGATTGGTCATTGAACTGGCTGACGCGCTGACCAACACGCCGTCGGATGTTTCTGATGAGTTGTATGCCCGCTTACGCAACCAATTTTCCGAGGAACAGCTGATGCAACTGGCAGCGCAGATCGCGTTCGAAAATTATCGCGCCCGGTGGAATCGGCTTTTCAACGTCGAGAGCGACAATGTTTATTATGGGCATAACGCTTCCTAGTGAGGGACGAAGTCAACATTCGGTAGGGCGCGACCGCCGGGCGCGCCGAACGGAGTGGACCGCTTGCAATTGCGCGATCCACATCAGTCAATAGATGACCTCAAACCGTTTCAGACCAGGCCCAGCTTCGCTTTGATTTCCTCGACAAGCTCTTGGGGAGATCGCCCCAACTTGATCGTTAGTACATCTTCATCGGGCTGCGGCTCCTCCAAATCGGCAAACTGACTTTGCAACAACGTAGGATTCATGAAATGACCGGATCTTTGGCGGAGTTGGTGTTTAATGAGCGCGTAATCTCCGCGCAGAAATACAAACTTCACGTCGTCGCTGACGCGTAAGCGCTCCCGATACGCGCTTTTCAATGCAGAGCACGCAAGCACCGCGTTCTCTTTTACGGCAAGAGAACGGGTAATCTGCTCGCGCAAGAGTGTCAGCCACGGCCATCGGTCTTCGTCCGTGAGCGGATGACCGCTACGCATTTTCTCGATATTGGCGCGTGGATGAAAATCATCCGCTTCATAAAAACGCCAGCCAATCTCTTCGGCGAGTAGTTTGCCGATCGTCGTTTTCCCTGCTCCCGAGACGCCGAAAACAATCACAATCACGGTGCATTAGTTTGTCTCCGACTCCCGATTTTCTCTATCAAGAAAGCGACAACGACAAAGAGCGTATAGAAAACCCAAACGCCCATGGCAGTGGCCTTATCTGTCAACGGTGTCCGAGGCACGTACGTATGACCTATCTGGATGACAACGAGGGCGACTCCGAACGCGATCACGGCTGTTTTGCGAATTGCCGGCATCGCATTTCGCGTCAGGTAAAGCATGATTCCGGGGCCAAGGAGCCCAATTTCCAACGCAAACTCGGGATCGCGATAATTCCACAAACCGAAACCCACTTTCCACGTGTTGTCGTAGATCGCGAGATCACGCGGATGCGCGATTAAGTCGAGAATCCAGTGCGAAAGAACTGCCGCGCCTACAATAAGAGCAGCGTATTTTCTATAGAAGCTGTGCCGCCCGCAAAATATCCTGTAAGCAAGACCGGCAATGCATGACCATGCAATCGCCGCAATCAAGCTGTGGGAATACGGGTGGAAATACGAGTCGAGCATGCTGCCAGCGGTGAACCCTTTGATCACGCGTAGCTTCTCAATCCCAAGCAGCACCAGCGTGGCCCAAATGTAATCGAGGAACTGAACGGCAACGAACAAAACCCAAAGCGGAATCTTGTTCTTGTGACTCTTAGCCGCGAAAGCAACGCTGTAATGCCCGACAAACATTTAGTCGTAGGGTAGCACAGGCATCCTGCCTGTGGGGCAACTGGGCGTCTCGCCTGGTTGATTAACAGCTTCCAGCAGGCAGGATGCCGGTCGGCGAGGGGACGCTTCCAGCGTCCCGACTTTGATCGGGAAGCAGACTGCTTCCCCCTACAGATTTAGCGAATCGCAGCCAGCCTCACAGGCACACGCTGTGCGCCCCAATCGCCGCGTTGCTCTTCGAAAACGCCCGCGACTTTGTAACCGCAAGATCGACACCTGCCATTTTCAAGGCTCCATTTGCCGAGCTCATACCAATCGCGCTCGATGAGTAACGTGCCGCAATCAGGACACCACGTGCTGCCGCCGTCGCGATCGTGCACGTTTCCGGTGTAAACGTAGTGAAGCCCCTTTGAGCGTGCGATGTCTCGCGCGCGCGTAAGAGTTGTCGGCGGCGTGCGCGGCTTGTCTAGCATTTTGAAATCGGGATGGAACGCGGTGAAATGCCACGGCACATCGGGCCCGAGATTTTCCATGAACCATTCAGACGCGCGATGCAGCTCGGCGTCGCTGTCGTTTTCACCAGGAATGAGCAGTGTGGTCACTTCAAACCACACGTTTGTTTCGTGTCGCAAATATTTCAGGGTCTCGAGCACCGGCTGAAGCTGAGCAAAACATAGTCGATGATAAAATGCGTCAGTGAACGCTTTCAGATCGACATTCGCAGCGTCCATATGGTCATAGAATTCCGAGCGTGCATCGTCAGTGATGTAGCCGGCGGTCACAGCAACCGCCTTAATTCCACGCTCGCGACACGCATCCGCAACATCGATCGCGTATTCGGCAAAGATCACCGGATCATTGTAAGTAAAGGCAACCGATCGGCATCCGAGCTGTTCGGCCGCAAGCGCGATCTGCTCCGGCGAAGCAGCATCTGCGAGCTTGTCCCATTCGCGCGCTTTGGAGATATCCCAGTTCTGACAAAACCGGCAACCCAGATTGCATCCGGCCGTGCCAAACGACAACACGCTCGTGCCAGGCAGAAAATGGTTCAGCGGTTTCTTCTCGATCGGATCGACACAAAACCCGCTGCTGCGGCCATAAGTGTTCAACACCATCTGACCGCCGATCCGTTGCCTAACGAAACAGAATCCGTGCTGTCCTTCGTTGAGCTTGCAAAACCGCGGACAGAGGCGGCACTCAATGCGTCCATCCGGCAAAATCGCCCACCAGCGCCGGGGATAATCAGGTTTCCTCAGCTCTGCGACCATTGCAGGCAATATCGCTTAAGAGATCCGGGAATACAGCAATTAAAGGCCGCAGCCAACGGCAGCGACTACAGTGGAAGCGTGAATGATACGATTTCGTTCGCGGCCCGATGATTCGACCAAAAATTCGCGCCATCGAATGTTAACGACCGACATGCGAACGGCACGACTGCGATCTCTTTGACTTCCGGCTTTTTCTCTCGCGGATCGAGTCGCGCGATGGTCCAGCTCTCACCGTTCTGTTCGGTCCCGCGCAAGACGTAGATCATTCCATCGACAAACGAGTGGCCTGAGACTTCGGCACCGACGTCGATGACGCGGATGATATTGCCATTCGCGTCTAGTTCAAGAATGCGATGTTTGTACCATTGACTCAGGTAGAGATGTTCGCCGTCATAGCTGAGGTATGACCCCGTAAACTCAGGACAGGCGATCCGGTCGGTCTCGGAAAAACCGGCTTTGGGAACGAACCGTCGAATGTAGCGATCGTCATTTGGGTCTTCCCCAATCGTAAAACAGAGCGAGCCGTTCGTCGCGACAGCGGCCCATGGGATGCCAGGCGGTTCTTTCTCTTCGAGCACCTTCCACTCTGTCGAATCGATTGCATAGATTCGCCTCAGATCGCGCGAACCCATCCACAATTTGCCGCCGCTCCATGCCAGCGCCTGCGGCGCGGCCGCCGGTGAAGGAAACCGTCCTCGCTCTATGATTGTCGAAAGTTTCATGTTACGCGATCAACATCGGTTTGAGTTCGAGGTCCTGCAACAAACGCAGAATAGAGTTGTCATGGGTCGGTCACCTTGTCAGACTCAGTCCGGAGGTCCCCATGAGAACACAATATGTTTTGCCCAAAATCAGCTGGCTAGCGCAATTCTGCGCTCTCGTTCTAGCCGCGGTTCCTACGGAAGCTGCCAACTCAAGTATCATTACATTTCAAGAAGGAAATGCCACGTCTTCACAAAATTCGAACGCCCTGATTGGACATTGGCGAAAAACCACAATCAGTTATACAGGCCCGATAGATGAGCATCTTGTCCTTCATGTCGATGGTACTGTTGAGAACTGGACCGCCACGGCCTACGAGCGCAGGGAGTCAGTGGAAGGCCATTGGAACGTTGAGGGCAAAACTCTGACGTTATCGTTCGGTGGCAACGACCGCTCCAACCCGTTCACCTTTTACCAGGGCCAACTTGTTTTCCCAAATATTCCGAATCACCGGGGGTTCTGGGAAAAGATCGAGTAGCAAACTATCCTTTGCGCTGCTCGGCAATGAAACGGCGGGCAATGCCCACCACGTTGCCGTCAAATTCGAGATTGCAAGGTCTCTTCCATGAGTACCGCGCGAATTTTCATTCTCACGCTGCTTGCGATGATTGCCTTCGCGAGCAATTCGCTCTTATGCCGAGCCGCATTGAAGGAAAGCAGCAGCGATCCCGCGACTTTCACGTTCGTTCGTATTTTCTCCGGGGCCATTGCGCTTTGGCTCCTTTTAAAAATCCAAAGGCTGTTGAGAGCTGAGGGAACGGCTTCGCCTTTGGTTGAGAGTTTTTCTGGCTCGTCACTTAGATATGGAAACTGGATTTCAGCGGTCGCGCTGTTCGCTTACGCGGCCGGCTTTTCGTTCGCCTATACATCTCTTTCAGCCGGAACCGGCGCTTTGCTTTTGTTTGGAGCGGTTCAGGCGATGATGATTCTCTGGGGACTGCACAAAGGCGAGCGGTTAAACACAATCCAAATTGCCGGATTCATCGTCGCCGTTGCTGGACTCGTCGTGCTTGTATTCCCTGGACTTTCCGCTCCGCCATTAATTGGTTCGATCCTGATGTTAGGGGCCGGTTTAGCCTGGGGCATTTATTCACTGCGCGGTAAAGGAGAAGGGAATCCGGTAAGCGTCACGACCGGAAATTTTGTCCGCGCAGTTCCGTTCGCAATTGCTCTAAGCATCATTTTCTTTCCATCGACAAATTACAATCTTGCTGGGATCACCTGCGCCATAATATCGGGCGCGGTTACATCAGGTCTTGGTTATGTAGTTTGGTACAGCGCCCTACGCGGGTTGAAAACTGCCAGCGCCGCCACTGTTCAACTTAGCGTTCCGGTGCTGGCTGCCACTGGCGGAATACTGTTGCTCGGTGAACCGATCACGGTGCGTTACATGCTCGCCTCTGTTGCTGTGCTGGGCGGAATTGGGATCGTCGTAGCATCTCCGCATCCGCAGATAAACTTGTCCAAACGCTAGGGCGCGGCGAGCCGAACGGGGAGACCAAAAAAACGCGCAGCTTGCACGTCGCCTGCGATAAAATAAGTGAAGGAGAATTAAATCACCATGGCCAAAGTCGTTAAAGTTATCGAACTGATGTCACAATCGCCGAAGAGCTGGGAGGATGCCGCGCAAGGGGCGGTGGAAGAAGCCACGAAGACACTGCGGAACGTTCGCTCGATTTACGTCAAGGAATTCACCGCCGAAGTGGACGAGGGCAAAATCACAAATTACCGCATCAATGCAAAGGTCACTTTTGATTTGGAACGTGGCTGAGCCTGGGCTCTGTTCTAGCCGCTTCGCTGTGCGAAGCGCTATGCTGACGTGGTAATCGATACGTCGCTCACAGAGCAGCGACAGCTACAGCATCTTCGGTCGCAGCAGGGGAAAAAGGATCACGTCCCGAATCGACTCTGCCCCGGTTAGCAGCATGGTGAGCCGATCGATTCCAATGCCGATGCCGCCGGCGGGGGGCATGCCATGTTCAAGCGCAAGGAGAAATTCCTCGTCAATTTTTTGTCTCTCTTCGCCCGCCTGTTCCAGAAGCCGCTGGCGCTGCACGAGCGGATCGTTTAACTCGCTGTAACCGGGCGCGATCTCAGCTCCGTTAATGATTAGTTCGAAAACGTCCACCAGCGAGTCGTCCGCCGCGTTTTGTTTTGCCAGCGGCACCAACTCTTTCGGGCAGTGCGTGACAAACAGCGGATCGATCGTCTTCTCTTCAACGAGTTTTTCGAACACATGTTGGGTAACTTCGAAATCTGCAAGTTGCGGCAGGATTTCTAGTTTGAAATCGTTCGTGGCGCGATCTCGCCGTTGCTCGTCGGAGAGCTCGAACCAGTCATGCCCTGCAACTTCCCGCACCAAATCGTGATAGCGCGCTCGGCGCCAGGGCCGTTCCAGGTTGATCGTGCGAACAATTTTTCCATCTGCGTCTCGATGCTCGATTTGGAGGGGGGAGCTCCTGCGAGGCTTCTCAACGCGCGGCGCCGGCGTCGCAGGAGCGCCCCCCTCCAATTTCGCAGCGTCCAGCGCGAGAATTTTCTCGGCGAGATAACAAATCAGTTCTTCAGTGAGATTCGCCATTCTTTCAAAATCGGCATACGCCCAATAAGCTTCGAGCATTGTGAATTCCGGATTGTGTTTTCTGGAAATACCTTCGTTACGAAAGTTACGGTTGATTTCGAATACCTTGTTGAGTCCACCGACAAGTAAACGTTTCAGATAGAGCTCCAACGCAATGCGCAGATAAAGATCGATGCCAAGCGCCTTATGATGTGTTGTGAACGGTTCGGCGGCCGCACCTCCTGGGATTGTCTGCAAAATCGGCGTCTCCACTTCCAGAAATCCGCGGTCCTCGAAGAAGCGCCTCGTCTCCCGGACAATTGCGATGCGTTTTTCGAATACCGCGCGGGAATGCTCATTCGTAATAAGATCCAGATAACGTTGCCTGTACCTGGCTTCGATGTCCTGTAATCCGTGCCATTTCTCAGGAAGCGGCCGCAAAGCTTTGGCCAGTAATTGGAACGTGCGCACTTTCAATGTCGACTCCCCGCTTTTAGTGACAAAACAGGTTCCCTCCACGCCGATGAAATCGCCAAGATCGAGTAACCGAAAGAGGTCGATCAGTTCTGCCCCGACCTCGTTCGCGTGAATGTATATTTGAATGCGCCCCGTCGCGTCGCGCAGATCGAGGAAATGACTCTTGCCCATGTCGCGATGCGCGGTAATGCGGCCGGCTGCACGAAGGGTCTCGCCTTCCTTAAATTTTTCGCGCACCTCCGCAATCGATCCGGTTACCTCAAAGCTGCCGCCGAATGGCTCGATGCCTTTTGCACGAAGCGCGTCGAGTTTTTTGCGCCGCAGCGTGATTAACTCATTTTCTTCATCCATTGAAGGTGAATCCAAGTTGCGAAGTTTGGAACTAAAGCCTCGCCCTGTTTCAAGTTGAACGTGCTTCAATCATTGTCCGGTGAGTCGGTTGATAAAGACCGATCTCGCCGCCGCTCGGCAGCCGAACACTCGTGCTGATTCCCCACTCGGCTTCCACTGGATTCGCACAGCCTACACCCTTACTTTTCAACAATCCGATTACGCTGCCCAAATCGTCGCACATCAGATAGAGAAGGCCTCCCAGGATGGGATGTTCTCCATGCATCTGCACAAATTCGCCATCACCGGGATGGACCGCCAGCTCGGCAGGCGGCAATGCAAATATAAGCCAGCCATCGCCGAGATCGACCGACGGAAATTCCAGCACAGTTTTGAAGAACGCACGATCGGCTGCAGGGTCCTTGCTGTAGAAAAGAAAATGCGCTCCCGCAATCATTGCGGCAGTATATTGATCTCGCGCAAAATGAACAGCCTCAATAACGCGTTGTTGTTGGAATATATTGGTTTGCCAATGAAAGACCGAAAATGAGATAGTTTGCCTGGCGAGCCTTGGGATGTTCCAGCAGGGTCTCGCTATCGAATGACTACGAATTTACCGGAAACAACTTCGAAAATGGAAGGGCCGCTGGTGAAACAGTTCTCTGTTTTTCTTCCGAACAAGGTTGGGGCAATGCTGGACGTCGTGAAACTGCTCAGCACTCAGAGCACTCACGCCGTGGCGCTGAGTGTATCCGAATCGACCGATTCAGCCATCGCCCGGATTATCGCCAGCGATCCGGCGCGCGTGGAGAAATTGTTCCGGGAAAAAAACGTGCCATTCGGCGTTTGTGAAGTCGTGGTCGTAGAAATTCGAGAAGTGGCCACACAACTGGTGAAACTGCTCGCTGCACTAGTGATGGCAGAGGTGAACGTCCATTTCGCTTATCCCCTGCTTATTCGTCCGCGTGGCTTTGCCGCGATTGCTCTCCACGTGGACGATACCGAATGCGCGTCCTCGGTGCTGATGGGCGAAGGATTCAAGATGTTGGGGCAGGACGATATTTCGCGCTAGCGCACCGTGAATCGCTAAGACGTTAAACCGTTGAAGCATGAAAGGAACCAGTCCCATTTGACGATTCGACGCTTCAACTTTTTTTACGTTTTACGTGGCGAAGCCGTTGACAGCTTGGCGAGGGCGCGCTTACAGAAATGGGGTTTATTGCTGCATGCGGACTCTTCTTTCACGGGCTACGCAGATCGATCCAAGCTTTAACGTCGGGCTCGGCTTGGTTGTGATTCTGGCGGTGGTGGAAATCTTCGCTGCTACCTCCTATTATCTCGGTCGGGTCCGAGCTGCGCGAACGCCGGCGCAGGCAGTTGCGACAAGCGTCGCACGCCCCGTAGCTCCTCCCGCTTCAACGCCCCCAGCGGCGACTACTACCTCCGCAATGGCACCGCCAGCAACGCAAACGGCTCCTTCACCCGAAGCGGTGACCCATCCGCCGCCTCCGTCGCTTGTTGATCAACTTTTGCGCGAAGGCACTGAGCTGAGGGACCGTGGCGATACAACAAACGCGCTCGCGCGGTTCGAGGAAGCGTTAGACAGCGGACCCAGCAACGTCACCGTGCTCGAGGAAATAGCCAAGACGTACGATTCCATGCAGGTTTATGAAAAGTCGAACGAAGTGTGGCGTAAACTACACGATATGGGTCCTTCGGCTGGAGAAGCATATGAGTTGGCCGATCAGCGCCTGAAGTTGGGAGTGCCAACCCCGGCCACAACAAACGCTGGCCTGGCAAGCGCACCACTCGACGCTGCGTCACATAGGGATGTCGGCGGCAATCCGGAAGGCTCTGTCATGGGCATCACGGAAGTCAAAGCCGCTGAGACATCCGATCCCGACGCCGAAACCAACCTCGCGCTACAGATCGGAATAAAAAAACAGTCAGGCGCAACGATCGATCACACCAAAGTTAAGATCTTGGTGGAATTTTATGACACGGTTGGTGACAAAGATGTGAAGCTCACTGACGCGGACGTGAATTACGAATGGCTGACGCCAAGGCATGATTGGGCCGACGCGAATCCCGAGATACTGTTGGTTAGTTACCTCCGCCCGAAAACAGGAGTCGCGTCGCCGGAGTCATCGCTTTCTGAGGCGGCTGCGACCATCCGACCGGGGCAAAAAAGCAGAGGAGCCAAAAGTTCCGCCCCAGATGCTGGAAAGCGAAAATATCTGGGATACAGGATTCGAATTTATTACGACGATAAATTGCAGGCAGTTCAGGCCGAACCTTCGCGGCTTTTACAGCTTTTTCCTGCAGCCGAAACCAGCTCGGCACAATGAGACCATGGCATTTGGGGATGTGGTGGGCGCGCGAACTAAGCGATCTTGATCGGTATAACGCGAAAGGGCTCTGCAAAATGACGAAATCCGAATGACGAAATAATGTCGAAGCACGACTTTCGAAACGAGACGCCGACATGAACATCTTTGCCTTCGCGTCCGTCATTTATTCTTTGCGATCCTCCTCCAAAACGCCAGCTCGACCCCGTCCGACCGCTTCGGACTTCGTCATTCTTTCGTCATTCGACATTCGCGCTTCGTCATTAAGACATATGATGAGATATCTCCTGTCCATTGCATGTGTCGCCCTCATTGCTGCGAAAGTACAAGCTCAAATTCAGGTGGATCTAAAATTCAAGCGATTGCAGTACATCGCTTACGAACCGGTCGTAGTGACCTTAAGCATCACCAATCTCGCCGGACGCGACATCGACCTTCACAATGCGGACGGGCAATCATGGCTTGGGTTTGAGATAACTGGAAGCGAAGGTCAACCGATTGCGCCGATCAGTACCGAAAACGGTCAGGCGCCCTTGAAGATCGCAGCCGGGCAGAGAGTCACGCATCAGATCAATCTGACTCCACTTTATCCCGTGCACGATTTCGGCAGTTATCATGTCCGGACCAATGTTTATTTTGCCGATCTCGGAAAGTTTTTTTATTCCCCAACGCGAGTTTTTGAAGTGACCGATGCGCGGCCAATCTGGCAGCAAACAGTCGGCATCCCCGATGGCATTGCCGCGCCAGGCAACGTCCGCACGTACTCGCTTCTCACCAACCGCTTTCCGGACCATACTTCGTTGTACGTGCGTGTGCAGGATAAGGACAGTGGAATCGTTTATGCGACTTATTCGTTAGGCCGGGCCATCGCCTTTGAAGAACCACAGGCGGAGATCGATCACGCAAATCAATTGCATGTTCTGCACTGCTCTGCCCCGCGCGCATGGGCGTATTCGCGCGTCGGCTTGAACGGCGAACTGCTGGCACACTCCTCCTTCATGGAAACCAAAACTCGGCCGCGTCTCGTTCATGCCGCTAATGGCGACGTGGCCGTTCGCGGCGGCACGATTGAATCGCCGACCGCACAAAGCCCGCGTGGCACGGCACCGAAACTATCCGCTCGCCCTCCCGAACCGGCGAAAGACGATCAGTGATGCTGGCAAATTCCTACCGACTCCGTCTGTTTGCCGCCAGTTTGCTAATCGCGTTACTGGGAACTTTGTCCACGGCTCAGGCGAAACGCGCTTCTCAAGACAGCGGATCCGCCACTACCGTAGTGATCGATGCGGGTCATGGCGGCTATGACCGCGGTGGAATCCCAGGTCAGCAGGTTGCAGAAAAGGATATGACCTTGGATGTCGCGCAGCGTCTTAAACGCGTTCTCGCCGCGGGCGGCTATCGGGTCGTGATGACGCGGGATAGCGATGTATTCGTTTCGCTGGGTGGGCGAGTAGCAATCGCCAATTCCTACCCGAATGCGCTTTTTGTATGCATCCATTTCAACTCGGCAAAACGGATGGGCGCAGGTGGGATAGAAACATATTTTTATAGTCGTGACAGCCTGCCGCTCGCCTCTGCGATCCATTATTTCGTCGCCGGCGGCGCCCCTTCCTCCAATCGCGGGGTGCGGCGTCGTGGTTACTACGTATTGCGAAAGACGAACATTCCGGCTGTGCTGGTGGAATGCGGGTTCCTAACTAACCCAACCGAAGCTGCGTACGCACAAACCGCTTCTTATCGTCAAAAGCTCGCAGAAGAAATTGCAGCCGGTGTCCACGGTCGTAATTCCGTCACGAGCGCGTTGACGACGACGCGAGTCGCGACGGGCGAAAACATTCCGTTGCAACCGTATATCGATCAAACCAAAGTGGCAAAATCTGAACGCCCCCGGTCCAAGCGTTCTCACAAGAAAAGTGCTCGGCGGAAGAAAAGCTCATCGAAACCAGCCGAGTCAAAGACAAAGGCGGCCTCAAAAGATCAGGAGGGATAATTGAACCTGCCCGTCCTGACTTCGGCGCAGATGCGAACGGCGGAAGAAGCCGCCTTCGCGCGGGGCGTAGAAGTTGAAGCGCTGATGGACAAGGCCGGCGCCGGCATTGCGCGAGCTGTCACCAGATTTTTCGGAAAACCTGGCAAGTGCATTGTGTTCGCCGGAAAAGGCCACAATGCGGGCGATGCGCTGGTTGCGGCTGAACGTTTACGGCGCCGCGGATGGAAAATCGAAGTACGACTTGCCTTTCAGGAAGCCGATTGCAGCGGGATGATGCGCAAGAAACTTGACAGCCTGCGCCGCAGACCACCAGAAATTCTTGGCGCGACGCCATCCCGCGGCGGTGGGACTGATGCCAGCGTGATTATTGTCGAACTTTTGGAAGAAGCGGCTGAACAGCTGTCCGCCGCTCAGGAAGCGATGGCGGCAGAGGCGTATCTGGGCACTGCTGCGCCGTTGATAATTCTTGATGGCTTGCTTGGGCTTGGCGCGAAGCCGCCGCTCCGCGATCCGATTCGCGCGGCCTGTCGTTGCATCAATCACTTGCGCGCAGACAAGGGCCCCTATGTGTTCGCTGTCGATCTTCCGACCGGTCTCGACGGTGATTCGGGTAAAACCGATCGCGACTGTGTCATTGCGGATTTTACCGTCACGATCGGATTCGCAAAGCCAGGATTGCTGGCCGACGACGCGCTGAACTTCGTGGGCAGACTGGAAGTGGTCCAGTTGGATGAACTGCGCGCTCCGGAAAAAAAAGCGAAAGAAGTTGTCGCTGCCCTGTCAACTTTTCGCGAATTGCTGCCGAGGCGCAAATTCGGCACATACAAGAATCAGTGTGGACGCATTGGTGTCGTTGCCGGTTCCAGGGGATTCATCGGCGCAGCGCTGATGACTTCGCGGGGCGCGCTGCGCGCAGGCGCTGGACTGGTCGAGGTTTTTGTCCCCGAAGAAATCTACGAAATTGTCGCCGGCGCCGCGCCAATGGAATCAATGGTTAAGCCACTCAAATCTTACCGCGATTTGCTCAAGGAAAAAGCCGACGTCTGGGCGGTGGGACCTGGTCTTGGAAAATCGCGCGCTGCCGAAATTCTGGACCTGATCGAAAAGGCGAAGCAACCGATGGTGATTGACGCTGACGGCTTGAATATTTTGGCGGAAAAAATCTCCACGCTCAAGCGTTGCAAGGGTAAACGGTTGCTCACGCCGCATCCCGGCGAGATGAAGAGGCTCTCGCATGGCGAAAAAGAGACGCGCGCCAAAACGGCGACAAAATTCTGCCATCATTTTCCGGTAACGCTCTTGTTGAAAGGCAGCCGAACCATCGTGGCTGAACGGGATCGGCCGCTAAGCTATAACACGACCGGCAATCCGGGAATGGCCACGGGTGGAATGGGCGATATTCTCACCGGTGTCTGCGCCGGATTAGCAGGACAAGGTCTGTCTCTTTACGACGCGGCGTGTCTCGGCGCGTGGTTATGCGGGCGCGCCGCGGAAATCGCGATTTTTGATGGGAGTCAAAGCGAACAATCGCTGTTGCCGCGCGACGTCCTCGATCACCTGGGCGATGCATTCAACGAAGTTACAAGTTAAACAGTTAAAGGTTAAAAGAGTTAAAACGTTGCGATAGCGCCGCTGCTTGGCACGCCGTAACGTTTGCAAACGCGACAACCCTTCAACTTTTTAACTTTTTAACTTTTAACTTTTCACCACGCGACGAAGCCATGAATCTTCAAACCGAACCAATCCAGGAGTACAAGGCGCCTTCCGAGGAGACGGCCTGGAGCCGGGTGAAGAAAGCGTTCGCGCCGCTCGGGGTGATTGGAGTGCTGATCGCGAAGTTTTTCGCGAAGCTGAAGTTCGTTCTACTTCCGCTCCTGAAGTTTCTTCCCATTCTGCTGAAGTCCGGCGGGACCATGTTGTTGATGATCTGGATCTATACCCGGATGTGGGGCTGGCAATTCGCGCTCGGATTTGTCCTGCTCTTGTTGGTGCACGAAACCGGCCATCTACTCGTCGCTAAAAAGTTCGGCCTGAAGGTCGGTGCACCTGTTTTTATTCCGTTCATGGGCGCGTTCATCGCACTCAAAGAAGCGCCCCGCAATGCATGGATGGAAGCATGCGTCGGTATCGGCGGCCCGATCCTAGGGAGTCTTGGCGCGCTGGTTTGCAACGTCTTGGGCGAATTGTTCGCCGCGCCGCTTTTTATCGCGCTGGCTTGGTTCGGATACTTTCTCAATCTTTTCAATCTCACTCCGGTCGGAATGCTTGATGGCGGGCGCATCGTGACCGCGCTCTCGCGCTGGCTTTGGTTGCCAGGATTCGCATTGCTTCTCTGGTTCGGATGGAAATACCCGAATTTCATTATCTGGTTGATCGTCTTGTTATCATTGCCACGGATCTATTCGCTTTTCCGCAAGAGGACCGAGGAAGAACAGCGTTATTTTGAAGTCACGCCGACCCAGCGTTGGACGATGTCGATATTGTATTTCGGTCTGATTGCGATCCTGCTGTTTGGAATGCACGTGGCGCAGCAGGACTTAAACAAGTACGGTGTGCGCTCTCACGGCCACGGTCGGGACACGATTGTGCAGTAATCAAGGAGCTGTCGCCGCGAAGACTTTCTCAGGTTCGAGTCCAATTCGCTGGAGAATTGATCTGAAACGCTTGTCCGAACGAAGCGGTACAAATTCGGGAGCGATGCCAACAATGTGCAAAGCTGACGAGCGTTGCTCGCACGCGCGTTCGAGTTCACGAATTGCGTCATCATGGGCGCCAAGCGTTACATACACATGTGCAATAGCATCGCCTGGTCGGTAGCCCCAGCCTGCGACAGCTGCGTTTAGATTTTCCAGCGCCTCCTCGCGCCGGTTCATCCGAGCGTAACTGATCGCCAGACCAAACCCTGGCCTTCCAGTGAACTCTCGTGCTTTTTCGTAGAGCGCAATTGCTTCATCGAAACGTCCCATTTCGCGATACAGTGCTGCCAACGACGGCTCACCATAATGGGCAAATGTTGGATCAAGTTGCAATGCGCGTTGGCCGGCCGCCATCGCTTCATCGTAAAGACCAAAGTAACGATAGAGTTCGCACGCAAAGTTGTTCACCCAAAGTGACGCCGGATCGAGTTTCGACGTACGTTGCAAATAGGCCAGTGCTTGGTGGCGATCGCCGCGCGCCGCATAAAACGCAGCAATGAAATAATTCGACGGTGTCGAATTTGGTTCGATCTCGACTGCGCGATTGAATTCCGCTTCCGCGCCGTCAAGGTCCCAGTCCAGTATGCGCTTGCTCTCGGCCAGATAAACGTGTGCTTCGGCCTCTTGATCGTTGAGTTGTAATGCTTGCACCGCGGCATCGCGAACCTTCGGGTAGGCTTCGAGCGGAGGCACAAAGGCATCAGCCAGCCACAACCAGGCCTTTGCGATCCCCGTCCAGGCGCGACTGAATTTCGGATCTTGTTCCAGCGCCCGCTGGAAAAACTCGAGGCTCTTGCGCAACTCTGGCTCCGTGTTCTTGTCGGAATAAACAAGGCCCTCCAAGTAAGCATCGTACGCAGCTGTGCTTCGAGATGGACGCGACGGCGAGATCGCGAGTTTGAGCTTCAGAGTATCGACGATGGAGCGCGTGATCTCGTCCTGTAGCGTGAAAATTCCATGCATTTCGCGCTCGTACGTTTCCGACCAAATAGTAAATCCGTCACCCGCATCGATTAGCTCCGCGGTGATACGGACTCGGTTGCCATCGCGCCGAACACTACCCTCGAGCACGTGCCCGACATTTAACTTGGATGCGATTTCGCCTAGCTCGGCCTCTTTGTCTTTAAACCAGAATGAAGACCGCCGCGCTGCTACGCGCAGGCCATCAACTTTCGCCAGCGCGCCCAGAAGCTCCTCCGCAATACCTTCACCAAAGTAGGCGTGGTCTTTGGCCGGGCTTAAATCGTTGAAAGGCAAAACAGCGATGGATTTCTCACCGGGCTCAACTCGGTTGGAAGCGGTTGCGGATGGAACGATGTCGGTACTGCGAGTGTCGAGATCGGGCGTTCGCACAATTCCGTATCGCGTGAGATCGAAAAACCAGGAGAACGCCAGCGCAACTGGAAACCCCAGCACGATCAGCAGTACAGTGAGGCGCACCACCCAATTCGGGATGTCGAAAACGGGAAGGACCTGAGCAATGCCCTGAGCGAGCGCCCACCCACCGACAAGATAGGCGACCGCGACGCTATAGACTCTCCTCCGTTTTAGCTCGGCAAAAAAATTTTTTGGATTCACTGCTCGATCGAGAGATCAAGCCTCATATTTTGTCCACGATTGGCAACCGACAAGTTCTGTGTTCGATTGAAACGGCGCGACGACTGGAACGCCAATACGTCAGCCGAGCCTAAGCGCCGAGGAGTCACTTCGCTGGTTGTTCGAGGAGCTTTTGAAAGCGAGGATCACTTCGAATCGGGTCCCATTCCCAGCGATGTTTCAGGTCGTTGATGGTGACGCTATAATCGACGCTGTCCACCGCGCCCGGCGTTTTGATCAATCGGTCAAGGAGCGCAAACGCTAGATCTTTTTCACCGACGCGAGCGTAGATCAATGCCAGGTAGCAATTCGCAATCACGCCGTCAACGGCATCCTTAGACTCCGGCTTCAGTTCGACCGCGCGGCGGCCCTCTCGCATCGCGTCCTCTTTGCGCCCCATAAACGCGTAGAACCAGCCTAGATTAGCATGCCGCATAGCGCTCAAAGGCGCCTCTTTGACAGCGTTTTCAAAAACAGGCTGCGCGTCTGCAAAGTATTTTTGCGATCCGGCGATATCACCTTGCGCCAGGGCAATGGAGCCTTCAAAGAAACTCCGTGGCGTTGCTCCCTCGGCTGTGTATGAAAGTTCCTTGGCAGTTGAGCCATCGATCGCACGTCTGGCGGCTGCGTAATCTCGATCCAACATCGCGACTTCCCATCGCACCGAGGTAACGCCGCCATCAGGATCGACACCGGGAGGAACCTGGTTCAGAAAAGACTTCAACAGAGCGGTGTCTCCCTTCCACCAAAAATCCACGTAGCCGCTCTGAATTTTCGCCACGATTGATGCAGGCGCCATAGCGCGCAGTTGCTCTACCCACCGCGCGGCTTCCGGCCAACGACGCATCGCCGTGTTTGTAAAGATAAGTTCGCGGACAGTATTTGGATTTTGCGGATCGAGTCTCGCAACTCTTTCATATTCCTTGAGCGATTGTTCCCACTTGCCCTGTCGGCGCTTTATCGCCGCAATCAGTCGCCCGATATCTCCATTGCTGGGCGATAAACGAGCAGCAATATCGAATTGTTCGAGAGCGCGCTCGTAATCTTGATCCATCCAGTAAATGCATTGACCGAGGGCAAGATGCGCTTCCGCCAGGTTGGGTTGGAGATGGAGGGCTATTTCCGCTTCAGCGCGAGCTCTGTTTTCCCAATCCTGGGTTGGCTCGTAATAATGGAAAATCTCAGCGCAAACGGATGCAAGCCGCGCGTGCGCAAGCGCAAAATCCGGGTCGAGCGCTATCGCTTGCACGTAAAGTTGCTCTGCAGTCTTGTAATCCTCCAGCAGCGTGTCGGGATTCCGCGAGATTTGATTAGCTCGCAAATAAAATACATAAGCATCCGGATTTTGCGTGGGCTTGGCTGTCACTCGCGCTTGCTCATCCGTACTCAGCGTAGCGCGCAGAGCTTCGGCGATTTCACTGGCCAATTCGCCTTGCAATCCCAGCGAGTCAGCGAGGGTGCGGTCGTAATGGTTCGCCCAGATCTGTCGGGCGCTCTTTGCATCGACCAATTGCACGTTGACGACTACCCGATCACCTTCCCGCCGCACACTGCCCTCGAGGACATTTGCCACGCCAAGCGTTTTGCCGATGGCGCGCAGATTCTGTGCCGCAGCGTCGCGAAACTTCATCACAGACGAACGGCTGATCACTCTGAGGTCTTTGATCTTTGCTAGACTGGTGAGGATGTCGTCCTGAACTCCGTCTGCAAAAAATGCATTCTCCTTGTCCGGGCTAAAGTTTTGGAATGGCAGCACCGCGATGGTTTTCTCGGGCACAAGCGACGTTCCCTCCGCTTGTTTGAAATAGAGCCAAACGCAAAAAGTGGCGACGGCGATCAAAAGAGCACCGGCCGCGATCAAAAGACCTTTGCGTCGAAAGATCGATGGAGAACCATCTGCGGCCTGCGCGGCTTGCTCCGATTGCCATTGTTTAACCTTCTGCGGCAATTGCGCGTTCCCAATTTCGTCTGTGTAGAGATTTACAATGGAAATGGGAACGCTGTGTTTGACGGCGCATTCGCCCAGATCGTGCAAGTAAGGACGCCACTGTCGCGACTGAGTCAGGTCTTCGGCCACGCGCTTGGATAGGAGAATGTGACCGGTATCGCCGCAATCCATCACTCGCTGTGCAATGTTAATTCCTGCGCCTGCAACGTTTGCTCGACCATTTACATCCTGGACTTCGTTGACCGGCCCGCTGTGAATTCCCATCCGAAGCTTCAGCTGAGGATGTTGCTTTAGCTTTTTAGTGATCTCGATCGCGCATTGGACGGGCGCCTCGGGACTGTTGAAAAAAACCAGCGCCATTCCGTCTCCAGCGGGCAGTCGGATCAGTTTGTCGGCGGCTTCCGCAGCACGAACTTGCTCGGTGTTGCGGACGATTTCAGTGAGGTGTTCTACCAGCTCGCGCTGCTCGTCCAGGAGTAGCTTGGAGTAGCCGACCACATCCATGAATAAGACATGACCGATCTCCAGCCGCACACCCGCCCCAGCGCTATTGGACATATTGTTTCAGTGTGCCAAGCAGCTCGTGAAGTTCATAACGGCTTCCGTGTGCCGTTCCATTATGCATCACGCCATTGCCAATGCCGACACAAATTATCATATTGACCCGAACCATGATAATGCGACGTCAGTCCTTGAAATGCCTTCTCGGGGTCGGGCGGCGACATTGGCCGCACCGATGATCAACCGTGGCTGGTTTCAGCTCTTCGCGGAGACCACGACCAAATACTCTGCCCGCGCCATCGATCTGGTTCAGCGCAGCACAATAGTGGACATGCTTAACCCCTTCACGCTGCTTGGAGTGTTGGCGCCCGTCAAGGGAGACAAGCAGCCAACCTGGTTCACGAATCCTGAGACATTTAGCGCTGCTGATTTTCAGCGTTTCAAAGATTCCAGGATCGACGCGATGCATATCGGCGTGGGAACGGCCGGGCCAAACGCGTACCACCAGGTGATGTGGTTTCTCGGTCTGTGGAATGGATTCATTGCGCATCATGGGGAGCACCTGATGCGTGTAGACGGCGCAACAGGCATCGATGCCGCGAAGAGTTCCGGAAAAATTGGCATTATTCTGGGACTGCAAAACTCCGCGCATTTTCGGACGCCAGATAACGTCGATCGATTTTATCAACTCGGACAGCGTGTATCGCTGCTCACATATAATAGCCGCAACCTGATCGGCAACGGAAGCACAGAGCGACGGGACGATGGCATCAGTGATTTCGGCGTTACGATCATCGAACGTATTAATAAGATACGAATGGCCGTTGATGTCGCTCATTGTGGCGATCGCACCACGCTCGATGCATTCGAAATTTCCAAGGCACCAGTGCTCATTACTCATGCCAATTGTCGCGCGCTCAACCCCGATCAGCCGCGATGCAAAACTGATGAAGCGATCCGCAAGATGGCGGCCAAAGGAGGAGTGATGGGCACCGGCGTCCGTAATTTCGTTTCTGCCAGGGAACCGACTACGATAGAAGACCTGCTGAACCATTACAATCACGTCGCCAAGCTCGTCGGAGTCGAACATGTAGGTGTTGGCAGTGATATCGATCTCGACGGTTACGACGCACTTCCGGAGGATTATAAGAAATGGTTAAGGGCACTGTACAAAACTAGTTATGCCTTTCGCGACAAAATGGACATCGATGGCGCGAACCATTACAAACGCATGTTTGACATCACTGACGGTCTGGTTCGGGGGGGCTACTCCGACGCAGACATCGAACTGATCCTCGGCGGGAATTTCCGCAGAGTCCTGGCACAGATCTGGGGCTAATCATCGCGTGGTGGCACTGGGCATTCTCAACAGTCGCTGCTAAATTGCTCAATGTCTTTTCAGCTCGAATCGAATTACAAACCTAAAGGCGACCAAGCGCAGGCGATTGGCAAGCTGATTAAGTCCGTTGAATCCGGCAACCGTCACCAGACGCTGCTGGGTGTCACCGGTTCAGGCAAGACTTTCTCAATCGCCAACGTGGTACAGGAATTGGATCGCCCTACCCTTGTCATTTCGCACAACAAAACACTTGCCGCGCAGCTTTACTCCGAGTTCAAGCAATTCTTCCCGCGGAATGCAGTCGAATATTTCGTCAGCTACTTCGATTATTACCAGCCGGAAGCATATATCCCTCGATCCGACACCTACATCGAGAAGGATTCTTCCATCAACGAGGAGATCGAGCGATTGCGGCTTGCGGCAACGAGCGCACTCCTCTCGCGCCGTGACACTATTGTGGTGGCAAGTGTCTCTTGCATCTACGGAATCACTTCGCCGGAAGATTATTTACAAATGCTCCTCACTGTAAAACAAAGTCAGCACATATCGCGCGAAGCGGTGCTGAGCCGTTTGATCGAAATGTTGTACGAGCGCAACGATATGAATTTTTCGCGCGGCAGATTTCGCGTGCGCGGCGACGTCGTCGAAGTGTATCCCGGTTCCGCAGACGAAGAAGGCGTCCGAATCGAGTTCTTCGGCGATGAAATTGAAGCGATCACGAAGTTTGATCCTTTGACCGGGCATGCACACGAGTCGCTGTCGGTGATTACCTTTTACCCCGCCAAGCAATTCGTAACACCTGCAGACAAACTCAATCGCGCGTTACGAACGATCCGGGAAGAACTAGAGCAACGTATCGTCGAACTGGAGTCGCAAAACAAACTCCTGGAAGCGCAACGCCTGCGGATGCGCACGGAATACGACCTGGAAATGTTGCAGGAAATGGGGTTCTGCAACGGGATTGAGAATTACTCGCGCCATTTGTCCGGGCGCCCGCCTGGCTCCAAGCCGTACACGATCATCGACTTCTTTCCGAAAGATTTTCTCGTAGTCATCGACGAGTCACACGCCACGATCCCGCAAATCGGCGGGATGTACGAAGGCGACCGCTCACGCAAGACCGTGCTAGTAAATTACGGCTTTCGTTTGCCCAGCGCGCTCGATAATCGGCCACTTAATTTCGACGAGTTCATGAAGTTGACCAACCAGACCATTTACGTCAGCGCGACGCCGGCAGAATTTGAAATTCAAAACAGCGTAGTTGGAAATATGGGATATATTCCTCACAAGCGGCAGCGAATCGGGGTGGAAGAAATTGTTCCATTTGTGTTGCCTGGCGAAAAAGGCTCAGCTCCAATAGATCGCGAGCAGGCGCCCAACTCAGATAAACGGCGAGCCCGGGCACAACGTTCATCGCCCAATTCGAACGTTCTGGTCTCACGTACTGATGAACCGCCGGAAAAATTTGATGTGCACACACCGGGTGCGCCGCTGGTCGTCGAGCAGATCATCCGTCCTACTGGTCTTCTCGATCCCAAAATTACGCTCAAACCGCTGAAGAATCAGATCGACGAGACCATTGAACTCTGCCGTCAGCGCGTGGAAAAGAGTGAGCGAGTTCTGGTGACGACACTGACCAAGCGGACGGCGGAAGATTTGGCCGATTATCTGCGCGATGTCGGATTGAAAGTCCGGTATCTGCATAGCGACATCGACGCGATCGAACGCGTCGAGATTTTGCGCGGACTACGCGCAGCCGATTTCGATATTCTTGTGGGAATCAATTTGCTCCGCGAAGGTCTTGATCTTCCGGAAGTTTCGCTCGTCTGCATTCTGGATGCGGACAAGGAAGGGTTTTTACGGAGCCAGACTTCTTTGATCCAAACCGCCGGTCGCGCTGCGCGACATGTGAATGGTGAAGTCGTGCTCTTTGCCGATCAGGTCACCCAGAGCATGGAAGCGCTTATCTCGATTTCCGAATACCGGCGCACGAAGCAAATGGAATACAACGAAAAGCACGGCATCACCCCGCAAACGGTTCGACGTGCTGTGCAGGAGAGTCTGCATACCATTCTTCGCGGTCGCGAAATTGCGGCCTCCGTTATTCAGGAAGCCGGCGGCGATTTCAATGTGACTGAATTGCTGCGCGAATTGGAAGAAGAGATGCAAGAAGCTTCGGCGAACCTCGAATTCGAGCGGGCAGCCCTTTTGCGCGATCAGATCATGGAGGTGAAAGGCGGCACCGGTATTTCGAAAATCGAACCAAAACGAAGGCCGGTGAAATATTCCCGCCGCGGAACCGGGCGTCGTCGCTCGCGGGTTTGATTCAGAGCGTCTCGCAGCTGCAGGTCCAGAGCTCGGGGTCGAGCCTAGCTTTGGCCCGCGTCGCCACAGAATCCGCATCTGCATTTTCGCGCACCACCGCAAACACTGTTGAACCGGAGCCCGACATCAGCGCCGCGCCAACTTCAGATTGACTGAGCAGCCACATCTTCAATTGCGCCAAGAAGACAAATTTTTCGAAGACGGGACGTTCGAGATCGTTCGCGAAAGTTTGCCCGACGAATTCCTTCGCTTGGTAACGAATTCCCAGAATCTCTCGAGAATGTTGCCAGCGCGAGTAGGCCCATGGTGTTGAGACGGCAAAAGCCGGTTTCAACAACAGGATCGAAAACTGCCTCTGCAATTTCACGGGCATGACTATTTCGCCATGCCCCTTGCATACGGCTGCGGATTGAAAGAGAAAAAATGGAACGTCTGATCCAAGCGGCTCCGCCATTTCGGCGAGCGCTTCCCGCGATTGTTTCGTTTCGAACGTGTCGTTGAGCGCAAGCAGCACGGAAGCGGCGTCGCTACTTCCGCCGCCCAATCCGGCGCCGTGCGGAATTTTCTTTTTAAGCTCGATCGAAAGGGCAGGCTCGATCTTTGTTGTGTCAAAGAACGCCTTCGCCGCGCGGACGGCCAGATTTTCGTCGCCCTGTGGTATTGACGAATCGTCGCAGCGAAACTCGATCCCCTTTCCCAGGCGTCGTTTATCGATTCTGATCTCGTCGTAGAGCGAAATCGGCGCGATGAGCGTATCGAGTTCGTGGAAACCATCGTTCCGCCGGCCGAGAATTTTCAGTGAAAGGTTGATTTTGGCTGGAGCGCGGACTTCCATATCGTCACAGGGAGCTGCTATTTTGTCATTCCGACCGAAGTGGAGGAATCTCTAATTCTCAAAGAAAAGTTAGAGGTGTCTCGACTTCGCTCGACATGACAATGAAGGACTCGGAATGACAAAAGCAGCTAACAAAATCATTGTCGCGTTGGATGTACCGACAAAGGAAGCAGCGCTTAAGCTGGTTGAAAAGCTGCGCGACCAAATCGCGTTTTTCAAAATCGGGCTGCAACTTTATACCGCAGAAGGCCCCGAAATTGTGCGTGCGGTTTCAGCCAGAGGTTCTAAGGTTTGGCTCGATCTCAAGCTCCACGATATTCCAAACACGGTCGCCCGAGCAGTCGAATCCGCGGGTCGCGTTGGCGTCCAGATGCTCACCATTCACTTGAGCGGCGGCAGCGAAATGGTCCGCGCCGCGACGGCGGCACGAGTAAACAATATGCTGCTCCTGGGTGTGACTGTTCTAACGAGTGCGACCGAAGAGGCGCTGCGGGAAATTGGAATTCAGGACAAAGTCGATGATCAGGTGTCGCGGCTGGCGAAATTAGGGATTGAAGCAGGAATTGATGGAGTCGTAGCTAGTCCACACGAAATCAAACCTCTCCGTCGTGAATTCGGTGACAAGATCAAAATCGTTGTCCCAGGGATTCGACCGAGCTGGTCGGAACCCGGCGATCAAAAGCGAACAATGACTCCACGCGAGGCGCTCAAAGCAGGTGCAGACTATCTTGTGATTGGCCGGCCAATCATTGCGAACGCCCAGCCAGACGAAGCGGTGGCAAAGATCTTACAAGAACTCACGTAATGCCTGCCATTCCGAGCGGAGTCCAGGAATCTCTTGATATTTCTGGAACAGCTAGAGATGTCTCGACTTCGCTCGACATGACAAAGAGACTTTTCGGCACGTTCGCGGTTTATCACGACCAAAGAGCGCACTCGGCCACGATGAACATGGCAATCGATGAGGCGCTGCTTCAATGTCTCACGGTTCCCGCCGTTCGTTTTTATCGCTGGCAGTCCCCTGCTCTTTCATTTGGGTATTTTGGTCGATTTGCTGATGTCGCTAACTACGAGGGTAATCGTGATTTGGTCCGGCGTTGGACTGGCGGAGGAATTGTATTTCACGGAGAAGACCTCACTTATTCGATTCTAGTTCCGGCGAACGATGTGACCTTCGCTGAATCATCGATGTGGATTTACGAAAATGTCCATCGGGCTTTGTGCGATGCGCTGGGCGAAACGAGGCGACATGCAATTCTAGCCGAGGGCGATCACTTTGGCCGATTCAGTTCGACGATTGCGGCGGGTCGAGCCGGCATCAGCGATGCCAGCTACAATTGTTTCACAACCGCGGTGCGTGCAGACGTGATGATCGATGGCCGCAAAGTCGCGGGCGCCGCTCAACGCCGAACGCGCCGCGGTTTGCTGCAACAAGGCAGCATCCAAGGGACCGATATTGGGAACGGTTTGGCCGAACGATTCGCGCAGGCTTTGTCGGCGAATTGCTGCGAGCGAAAAGTCGACGAAGAAATTTTGAAGCTGGCGCAAAAACTCGCCCAGCAAAAGTACGGTACCGAAAGCTGGCTGCGAAAACGCTGAATAGTCTTGAACCAGCCGCGAGCAAGGTTGGCGCGTGTCCCCTGAAAATTTACGCTCGTGTTGCTTTGACAACACACAACTCACGCCGCTATCCTCGCCTCGTGGAACTCTCCGCGCGCTCACGGCCGAGGCTGACTGGGACTGCGGCGGCCGCCTCTCCAGCCGGCTCGCTGGCTAAGGTGGCGAAGTTGGTTCAGCCGCATCTCGAACAAGTTGAAACACGCATTGCGCAACAAGCAGCGGCTTTTGATCCGGCAATCGAAGGCTACGTGGTGTACGCAATCGGCAGTCGCGGTAAACGTTTACGGCCGCTGCTGACGCTTCTGGCAGGTGGCGCAACCGGAGAGATCAACCAGGGACATGTCGATCTTGCCGTCATTGTGGAACTCATCCACATCGCGACGTTGGTACACGACGACGTGATGGATGAAGCAGAGCGACGTCGAGCACAACCTACTGCGAACGCGCGCTGGGGAAATTCGCTGAGCGTTTTGCTGGGAGATTGCCTCTTTGCGCATGCGCTCACCTTATCGACAAATTTTGAAAACGCGGGGATCGGGAGGGCTATCGCGCGTACAGCCGCGACCGTTTGCTCTGGCGAAATGATTCAGACACAGCGCAGGTTTGATCTCAACCTTGGCGTTCAGGACTACTTGCGAATCGTAGAAATGAAAACGGGATCGCTGTTCTCGGCAGCGGCCGAACTAGCTGCCGTAATCAGCCAGGCAAACGCCAGTGTGATCGAAAGATTCAAGAATTTCGGGTTTCAAATTGGGACGGCGTATCAGATTTACGACGATTGTGTCGATCTTGCTGGAAACGAAAGAGCAACTGGCAAGACCCTCGGCACCGACCTCCGCAAGGGCAAATTCACGCTGCCAGTTCTGATCTTTCTGCGCTCAGCATCGGAGTTTGAGCGGGAACGCTGTTGCCAGCTTGTCCTCGAAGAGCGAGTCGAAGAAATGATTGAGCTCCTGAAGAATGGCGCGACCAACGGAGCGCTAAATGAATCGATCGCCGCTGGAAGCGACTTGATTCGCGATGCGCAAACCGCATTGGATGGAATTACATCGACTCCTTACGCTGAGGCATTGTTGTGCCTCGGCGACGCGTTCTGCGAAATGTTCGATCAACTTCGCGTCTGATATCGCGGCACTGAAGCGCTCGCTCCTAAATTCAATGGCGCAGCTGAAAATCCGCGAAATGCCGCAGGATGAGCGGCCGCGCGAAAAATTGCTCGCACGAGGTCCCGACGCGCTGACCAATCCGGAATTGATCGCAATCCTCCTGCGCACCGGACGGCGGGGAACGAATGTGATAGAGGTCGCTCGCGAACTTCTGGAAAAATACAAATCCTTTGCGGAATTGAGTCGTTGTTCCGTCAAGGAGCTTAGGGCAATCAAGGGAATCGGTCCGGCCAAGGCCCTGGAGTTGGTAGCGGCATTTAATCTCGGAAAACGTTTCGCGCAGGAGCCGTTGTCTCAACAAAAACTCGATTCGCCGGAATTGATCCACGAACTGCTTGGCCGCGAAATGCGCATGCTCCGGACCGAATCGCTCCGAGTTGTTTTGCTCGACACACGTTACCGTTTGATGCGTGTTGAATCGGTGTCGGTGGGAAGCATGAATGAGAGCATCGCGCATCCACGCGAAATTTTTCGGCCGGCCATTACCTATTCCGCTTATGCAGTGATCGTGATCCACAATCATCCTTCCGGCGACGCGTCTCCGAGTCAGACAGATCACAGCCTCACGAGACGTCTCGCTGAGGCGGCGGAATTACTGCAAATCAAGTTGCTCGATCACATCATCATCGGCGCGCCATCGGAAGGGAATCCCGGCTATTTCAGTTTCAAAGAAGCAGGTGTCTTGTAGAACGAAATCCGAGATCCGAACACCGAAAATTCGAAAGCTATGCGCACGGCGAAGATTCACTCCACCGCGATTGTCGATCCGGCCGCGCAAATCGGCAGCAGCGTCCAGATCGGACCATTTTCGGTGATTGGAGCGCAGGTAGTGATCGGTAACAAAACGATCGTGCAATCGCACGTCGTGATTGAAGGAGAAGTCCAAATTGGTCACGGCAACTTCATCGGCTACGGCGCGATCATTGGCGCCCCGCCACAGGATGTTTCATTTTCACCGGAACGAAAAACAAAAGTTGAGATCGGCAACGACAATATTATCCGCGAGTACTGCACCATTCATCGCGGCACGGCGGAAGGAAGCTCGACGAAAATCGGCGACAAAAATTTTCTGATGGCTGGAGCCCACATAGGTCATAATTGCGGGATCGGAAACAATGTCATTATCGCGAACAATTGTTTGCTGGCCGGTTATGTGCAGGTGGATGATGGCGCATTTCTCGGCGGTGGATCGACGTTTCACCAATTCATGCATATCGGTCGCCTGGTGATGGTGCAAGGAAGTTCAGCGTTCGGGAAGGATTTGCCACCGTTCGTCATCGCTGCAGAACGCAACTGCGTCTTCGGAGTAAACGTTGTTGGCCTACGTCGAGCAGGTTTTAGCGCAAAAGATCGGGAAGAAATCAAGGCAGCATTCAAACTCGTTTACCTGAGCGGATTGAATATTTCGCAGGCGTTAGAAAAGGCCGCGGCGACAATGAAGTTTGATGGACCAGCACGCGAATTCCTGAACTTCATTGCGAACGCGAAGAAACGCGGCATTTGCCGGTTCAAACGCGGTGGCAACGCAGGAATGTCGATCTAACGAGAACAAGATCAGCCACCGTTCGCGAAAGCGAGGCTCCCTTGAATGAACGTGTCTTTGTCATCGAAAAAGTGAGGCTGTACGCCGGCCAGCGGTTGGGTCATCGTCTGGTTAGGAGTCTTGACGCGTGTCACGCCCCTTCATGTTGTTTTGTGATCTGACCGGTAGCGATCTTCCACCCGTCAGCCTCCTTCACAGCGACGATCACCATAGCTCTATCAATACCGGGCACCTCTTTGCCGTCTTCCACGAACTTCGCGTGAAACAGAATCACGGCGACGTCAGGGCGCAACTGTTGCACCTTTATCGCGCTTTGGCTGAGAGTCGTTGTCTTCGCCCACGTCGCGTGAACCTCAGCAAAGTCCTTCACGATATTTTTGCGACCTTCGGTCCTCGCTTCTGCCACGGGGACCCAAATGGCGTCCTCAATGAAAAGGCGATCAAAAACTTTGCCGTCATGCGAATTCCAGGCGTTAACGAAATCCTGAACGAGCGTTTCTGGGCTTGCGCTTTGAGCCGCGCTCGTTGCGACCAGAAGCCCGGATAAGAACATTGTTGCAACAGCTTTAAAGAACGAGAGTGACATATGTGTGGTGAGTAGGCTTAACGAAAATTAGATGAAATTTCGTTACTAAAGGCGAACATTTTTTCGTCTAGTTCGCACTCGTCGGATTGAGTCCAATCACCGCGAGCATGCGGCCGGTTTTTCCTTTTTCGGCGCGATAGGAATAATAACGCTTCAGATCGCGAGCAGTACATACACGCGAATCATGAATCGTTTTCACGCCGAGCGCTCGACATTGCCGCACAATTTCCGCCGCGAAATCGACTTCGTAATCCGGCGGACGAATGCAGGGGCTAAGTTGGACGATCATGTCCGCGGGATCGGATCCGAAACGATCACTCATCTGCGCAATTGCGTTCGGAACGATTCCCAGCTCGGTGCCTTTGCGACCGGAATGAACCAGACCGATCGCTGGCGTCTTTGAATCGACAATGTAAACCGCGCAGCAGTCGGCGACATAAACGCCCAGCACGATACCGCGTTGATTGGTGATGATGCCATCGCAGCCGGGGAATTGTTTGTCCTCGCAGCCGACACGGCTGCCACTACAATCTGCACGATCGACAATTGCGATTCTGTCTCCGTGAATTTGTTGAGCGGTGAACAGCAGCCAATCGTCGACTCCGATTCCATTCCGAATTCCGCGATGGGCCGCATCCAGCCTCTTCAGTACTTCAGGTTTATCGTGCGAAACGTCGATGCCCGGAATTCTCTGCGCAAAAGCGTGACGACAGATTCCGATCGCGCTCAGCGCAGGAAATTGTTCAAAGGGAAGGTCCACCATTTAAACTCCAAATCGCAAGATGCGCATAATATAGCGAGAGCAAAACGATGAAAGCGATGCGAGGACGCATCGCACTCTAAGGCCCGTCGTGCGAAACGCTGCCGAGGCTCGTTCTATTTCGTCCCGACGTCGCAGGACTTTCGGAGTGCATACGCGTCCTGGCGTCGCTTTTCTTTGGGACTTGGAGCTTGGAATTTGAGGCTTATTTGGAAGATGACGTTCGGGATCTTCCAGTCCGAATTCGCGGTCCGTCCTCGTCAGTTTGCTTTGGCTTTCCTTCCGCGTCCACGCCACTGCCGGTGTAATAGGTCTTTGTTTTCGTGGCGTGCGGCGTGAGATCAGCGAACATCTCCTGATAGGTGCTCTGCGCGCCTGTGGCGCGGTCGAATTCTGCCAACGACGAATTATATCCGAATAGCGCTTGCAGGCGCGTCGATTGCGCGGTGAGTAGTTGTACTTGGGCGTTCAGCACATCCAATTGCACTCCCGCGCCAGCGTCCAAGCGAGCTTTCGCTAGACGTAGCGCTTCGTCGGCTAACTCGACGTTTTTCTCCTGGCTTGTAATCAGCTCCTGGTTCTGCTGCAGATTTGAGTAGGCCTGTTGTATTTCCAATTCCACCTGCCGAACGTCGTCGTCGTACGTGATCTTGGTTTCGGAAAATAGAGCGCGCTGTTGTATCACCTGGCCAGCAATCGCGCCGCTGTCCCAGATTGGCAGACTGCCCTGGACCAATGCGAGCCACCCTTTTGAAATATCGTGCCAGCTGGAATTGACGGGTGAACTGACCCATTCACCGCCGCCCGTTGTGGTGATGGTGGGGAGCCACTGGCCTGCTGTCGCGCGCACCTGTTGGAGTTGGTTCAACACATTTGCCCGCGCTTGTTTGAGAAACGGGCGCCTCTCTTTTCCCATCTCGATCGCATCGGCCAGATTAATCGTGCGTGGGGCGTATGGCATTTCACCTACTACTTCCAAAGGCGGGTTTTCGCCGCGCCTTGGTTCGAAGTAAAGACCGAGTGTTTTGGCCAATGTAAGCTTCGAGATGCGATAATTATTTTGCGCGGTGATCAGTTGCGGAATCTGATTGTAAAGGGCCACTTCCGCCTGCAGAACGTTGAAGCGCGGGACGGTCCCCGCTTCAAACCGGTTCTGCTGATCCTTCAACTGGCTCTCCAGCAAATGCACCGATTGCTCCTGAACCTTGATGAGTTCTCGATTGACCACGATCTGGTAGAACTGCGTCTTCACCGTGGCGATGAGTTGGTCCAATGTATTGCGGAACGCGAAGTAGGCGCTGTCTCTCTGAAAAAACGTGCCCCGGATCTGATTGAAAGTCGTGCCATTGAAGATCAATTGCCTTCCGAGAACGGCGATGTTGTAGGACACATCGCTTGCCTCGGCAGCCGTGATGCCTGGTGTTGGCGACGGATCCGCCACCTGCGATCGCGGCGAGTCCACAACGGATGCTGCGCCAGTCGACGTCCCCGGCGTGGTCCCACCACCCGTCGTTGTACCGGTCGAGGTGTTTGTTCCGAATATGCGGGCGCCGCTCAGGTGTGGATCAATCCATTCAAATTCCGCGTTCGCGTTGACCTGTGGCAGGGCCTGCGCGCGGACCTGGATGATCACGCCTTTGGTGCGTTTGATTTCCTGCTCCGCGTTGAGGAGAGTCGGATTCTGTTGGAGCGCCATCAGAATCGCCTGATCGAGAGTAAAAGTCGGAACCCTCGTGGCGGAACTTGTTCCGCTACCCGCTCCAGTGCCGGCATCACTCGACCGGCTAAGAACGCCGAAGGCTATAAAAATCCCCAGGACAATAAAAAATTTTCTCATAGACGTTTGGCGATTAGATGCGCGGAAAACAGCGCGCGGATTTAACGCCCGCCACTTTATCGGAGTCTGATAACACTGTCGCCGGGTAAGTGATAATCATTTCGATTGGCAGTAATCGTAAATCTTACCGTAAATCTGCAGCCAGGCCTTTTGTTCGTCCGGCGTGAGGTGATCCAGAATTTTCACAAGATTGCCAACCATCTCCTCTCGAATCCGCCTGACCAGCGCTGAACCTTTCGCCGTAATGCAAACCATTACCTTGCGCCGGTCGTCTCGCGCAACCGAGCGCAGCACGTAGCCAAGATTTTCCAAGCGCGCCACCAAACCGCTCGCGGCCGCGGTGGTGTGCCCCATTTTCTGGGCGATGGCAGACATCGTGAGAACTTCTTTCTGATCGAGATAGGTGAGAAGGAAAAATTGCGGGAACGAAACGTTCCCCGGGGCTAGCTGCTTGGATAGGCGCAGCACAAAGCAGCGCTGCATTTCCAGAATGATGTGGGAAAGCCGTTCCGCATCCGCACGAATTTCATCCGCCGGACTTCGTGCAAACGCGGTGAGCACTCCCGTATTCAAGCCGAGTAAGCTAGAAATGCGCGCATTGCCTGTCAATCCCACGGACGAATGATTTGGCATTCGTAAAGCCGCTTTCTGCCAAAATCGATCAACTCAGTACTCCTACTTTGCGGAAAACGCTCGTTGCTAGTCCCAGGTTTGCACATCGACGATCGCATCGGCCTTCAACGACTCGCCCACGGCGACGCGCAACAGTGCATTTGACTGGCTCAAACCAAAAAGAGCGTGCGATTCCTGGCGCCCGATAGGCACGAACGTTCCATTGTCGATTCTGCCGCGTACGTAATGTGTACGATCGCCTTCATTCGCGAAGTTAAGAATGCCGACACGGGATTTCCGGGCAAACCGAACAGAGCGCATCCGCCGGCTTCACCGAAGAGAAATGGTTTCCCTGGCTTAATCGCCACACGCCATACGTCGATCCTGGCTCCGACCGAGCGTAGTGTTGCCTGAACCAGGTCGTGTTCTCCGACCGAGACGCCCCCCGTAATAACAAGAATATGACTTTTGATTCCGCGCCGGATCGCTTCGATCAATCGTTCGCGTTGATCGGGACAATGTTCGGCTAATGTCACAGACGCACCACACCGCTGCACCAGTGTCTGAAGCAGTATCGAATGACTGTCGTAGATTTGCCCTTGATTGAGCTTCTTCCCAGGCATCACGACCTCGTCACCAGTGGAAACAATCGCTGCCTTTACTTGGCCGCCGACTGTCACATCGGCGAAACCCTGCGACGCTAGGATGGCAATCG
>Ga0209268_1000169_pt1 | contig 36025 bp, 31 predicted proteins | sample GraSoiAngelo_143_FD_185900 | JGI IMG/M metagenome (GOLD analysis project Ga0209268, IMG submission 185900) | Grasslands soil microbial communities from the Angelo Coastal Reserve, California, USA - 14_1009_02_30cm (SPAdes) (version 2) | ecosystem: Environmental > Terrestrial > Soil > Grasslands ... | reverse complement strand
TGGCGGCGGAATGATCGGTTCGTTAGCGAATTCCTCGCGCTTCCGAACGAGAAATTCGTAGTTGTCGAGCATGCGATGGCTGCCCTGGCAATCAACCCGGTGCAGCTCAAGCTCGTCGTCGAAAGTTGGCCGCGCCATGAAACGCTTTAATTTCGCCACCCGCATCTTCGGCACGTCTTTGAACACCATATGCTGCCGCACCATTTCGACCGTCCCTTCGATTTCAGCGCCGGAAAATCGCAAACGCCGCATGATTTCCGCTGTCATCTCCGCACCCAAACGATCGTGCCCGCTAAAGCGAATTCGCCCCGTTTCGTCCACGGTTGCGGTACGGGGCTTCGCCACATCGTGCAACAACACAGCGAAAACGAGCGGCACAGAGACTTTCTTCGGCAGAAAGTCGAGCATTAATCGCGTGTGCTTGAAGACGTCACCTTCGGGATGAAATTGCTTGGGTTGTTCGCACCTTTTCATCGCCTCAATCTCAGGGAGAATGGCACGCATTAGTCCACTTGCATCGAGCAAGTCCCAGCCAAGTCCGCGGTTCGGCGACAGAAAAATCCGCACCAGTTCATCACGAATTCGTTCTGCACTGATCTCATGGATTGAGGCAGCATTAGCTATCAGCGCGTCCCAGGTTTTTGGATCGATCTGGTAATCGAGCACCGTCGCGAACCGTACTGCGCGCAGCATCCGCAACCGATCCTCCGCGAAACGCTGCGCGGGGTCGCCGATAGCGCGCACCAATTTCGCAGCGATATCGGCGCGGCCACCGACGAGATCAATTACTTCTTCTGCAACCGGGTCGTAAAACATTCCATTGATTGTAAAATCCCGGCGCCGGGCATCCTCTTCAGGCGATGAAAAATGAACTGCGGTTGGATGCCGTCCATCGATGTAAGCCTCATCGGACCGAAAAGTTGCCACCTCAAATTGGAAATCATTTTCCAAGACAATGATCACCCCAAAATGCGCACCGACCGCATAGGTTCGCTGAAAAAGTTTCTGTACCACTTCGGGCCGCGCGTCGGTGGCGATGTCGTAGTCTTTTGGCGCCAAACCGCGCACCATGTCGCGCACGCAACCACCGGCGAAATACGCGATGTAACTATCCTCGCGCAAGCGCGCAGCGACTTTGCGCGCAGCTTCTTCCATCGAGGAAGGTTTCATCCGGGCACTGTAGCCGCTTCATTGCACAAAGCGCAACGCGCGTCGAGAGCATGGTAGGGACATCGCGCTGCGATGTCCGGGCGGCGCAGCGCGCCGTCCCTACCCAGCGCCCTTTTCCTTCCAGAACGAATGAATAATGAATAACACCACCGCAACCGAGATGCAGGAGTCGGCGACATTAAAGGCCGGCCAGGGATGCGCATAAGGCACGTGTAAGTCGAAAAGAAGAAAATCAATCACGTGCCCATAAAGTAGGCGATCGGTGAGATTTCCCAGGATTCCAGCGAGGAGAAGCGCCAGCGAAAGATCACGCCAACGATCAGGTGTTCGTGCCCGCAAGAGGAGCCATACAACAATCACAAGCGCCACAAATGAAATGGCGATGAAAAAGGTGTTTTTGCCTCTGAAGGATCCAAACGCTGCACCGGTATTGGTCACGTTAACCAGACTGAAGAAATCGGCCACCAGAACACGGGGCTCATCAGGACTGATGAATCGCAGAACCATCTGCTTGCTCCACTGATCCAGTGCGTAGAGCGGAAGCGATAGGAAAAGAATGAACTTCATGTCCGGTTAAATGACGAACGAAGCCGGAATGCTCAAATAACGAAACCTGTTGGGATTTTGGCATTCGGGCTTTGTCATTAATTCGTCATTCGTCATTCGGATTTCGTCATTTCCTCCTGATGATCAGTCGGCACTTTTTCCAATCGCTCGGACCACGCTTTCGCACCGATCGCACAAATCGGGATGTTCTTTGCTTGTGCCAACAGCTGAACGGTGACGCCAGCAACGGGCGCATTTCTTGAATGCCGTTCTAGTGACTGACGCGCTCGCTTCGTCTGCCTGGCGAATCGTCAGATCGCTCAGAATGAAAAATTCTTCCAGCTCTTCCTTGCTAATTTTCGTCGTGACATCCGAGTTTGAACATAAAACGACAGCAGCCTCAAGAGCATTGCCGATCAGCTTCTGCTGCCGTGCCCGCTCGATCGCTTGACCGATTACAGCGCGCAATTTCAGAAGCTCGGCAATCTGGTCGCTCGCTTCATGCCCTCGATGTTCCAGCGGCGGAAATTCCTGCAAATGGACTGGCCCGCCCCGGGCTGAATGTCGCCACGATTCCTCGGAGGTGAAAACGAGCACAGGCGCCAGCAATCGGCACAGGGCACTGAAGATTTCGTGCATGACTATTTGTGTCGCGCGTCGCCGCGATGAATCTGCCGCGTCGCAGTACATTCTGTCCTTGGTGATGTCGATATAGAGGCTGCTCAGGTCGACGGCGCAAAACTGGTTGAGCGCGTGATAAACCTTGTGAAACTCAAACGATTCATATGCCGATCGGGAATCAGAAATCACGTCGTTCAAACGCTCCAAAATCCAGCGATCAACCAACTTTGTAGCGGGCGTCGTTGATGCCAGCGCGCCGCCGCCAGGGTCCGCAGTAAAATCATAAAGATTCCCAAGCAAAATACGCAGCGTGTTCCGAATCCGGCGATACGTGTCGCCCAGACGTGTGAAGATCTCCTCGGAAAATGGGACGTCAGAGGTGTAATCGATGCTGCTCGCCCACAAACGAACGAGATCCGCGCCGTGTTCGCTTACAAAATGGCCGGCATCCACCGGCTTCTCGTAAGCGCTGGATTTGGAAATTTTCTTTCCGTCGAGGTCGACAACGAAACCGTGCGTTACGCAAGTTTTGTACGGTGCCCGATTATTCAGCGCGATGCTCGTGAGTAGCGACGATTGAAACCAGCCCCGATGTTGGTCGGTCGCCTCGAGATACATGTCGGCTGGATCGCGCAATTCCGGATGCAGGGCACAGACAGCCTTGTGCGAAACGCCGCTGTCGATCCAAACATCGATCGTATCGTTGCCTTTCGTCGTACCAGCGGGGAGACCAAGTGTTTTGGCGAGATCCGGGTCGTTCAATTCAAACCAAACGTTTGAGCCTCGCTCGGCGACCAGATCTGCGAGCTTTCGGATAATTTTTGCATCGAGAATTGCTTCTCCATCCTTCGAATAGAAAACAGGCAGCGGCACGCCCCAGCTTCGTTGGCGCGAAATCACCCAATCGGGACGCGATTCGACTGTGCCTGCGATGCGGTTTTCGCCCCACGCTGGGATCCATTTCACTTCGTTGTGAATCTCACTTAGCGCCCTGCCACGCAGCTCATCGATTCGAATGAAGAACTGTTCGACATTGCGAAAGATGATCGGTGTTTTCGAGCGCCAACAGTACGGATAGGAGTGATGAAAATTCTGTTGCCCGAGCAACATTCCCCGCTCCCGCAGCAAGTTGATAATGTCCGTATTAGCATCGAACACGTATTTCCCAGTGAGATTTGGCAGGCGCGCCTCATCAGTAAATCGTCCATGATCATCAACCGGAGACAGAATTTCCAAGCCGTTGGCCCTGCCTAACCAGTAATCGTCCTCGCCGTGACCGGGCGCGATGTGCACCAGGCCTGTGCCGGTATCCATGGTAACGAAATCAGCTGCGAGTATAGTTGATTTTCGATCGAGAAATGGATGTTGCGTCTGAAGCCCCACCAGCTGTTTGCCAATACGAAAAGACGATTCTTCCGGGGCAACAAATCCAGTTTGTTGAATGAATTGTTCGCGAAGCCCGCGAGCAACAAGCACTCGCTCGTTCTGATTACTCAAAATTTCGTATTCGACGTTCGGATCCACTGCAATCGCGAGGTTTGCAGGCAACGTCCACGGCGTTGTTGTCCAGATCGCGACGCTCACGAGCTTGTCAGCTGGTAAACCGATTTTCGCCACGTGGTCGGGAGGAAGCGGGAATCGCACGTAAACCGCGGTGTCGTCCCGGTCCTGGTATTCTACTTCGGCTTCGGCTAGCGCGGTTTGTGCACCTGTGCTCCAAAAAACCGGCTTCTTCGATTGATAAACGAGGCCTTTCTCAACAAATACGGCAAAAGCGCGCAAGATTTCTGCTTCATATTTGGGATCCATCGTCAGATACGGATTCTCCCAATCGCCGAAGACGCCGAGCCGTTTGAATTGCTCGCGTTGGATGTTGATGAACTTCCACGCGAATGCTTCCGATTTTTTCCGAACTTCCAGGGGAGAAAGGCCGCGGGATTCTTTCACGACTTTGTATTCAATCGGCAGTCCGTGACAATCCCAGCCAGGTACGTACGGGGCGCGTTTGCCGAGCATGGTCTGCGATTTGACCACGAAATCTTTGAGGATTTTGTTGAGCGCTGTGCCCATGTGCACGTCTCCATTGGCGAATGGTGGTCCGTCATGCAGCACAAATAATTCGCGACCCTCCTTCGACTTCTGAATCTGCTGGTAGAGTCGGGTCTCTTCCCACTCCCGGAGCATTTCCGGCTCGCGCGCAGCGAGATTCGCCTTCATCGGAAACTCCGTGCGTGGTAAATTAAGAGTGTTTTTGTAGTTCTGACTCATGACAGGCACGCGACGCTAACATCCGTCAACTGGCGAAGCAACGTGGGGGTCACTACGTGAGACCAACCGAACCGCGATGTTGTTCGCGGCTGTTCGTTAGTGAAAGTTCTTTCATGTGCAGGCTGCGCTTCATCTCTATCTCGACATCACTTCTGTTGATCCTTGTCGGATGCAGAGACCGACGAGGCATGACAGCCACGCGCGATGCCTGCAGTCTTGTCTCGAAACCGGAAGTGGAATCAGTTCAGGCAGCGCCGATGAAAGAGGCGAAGAGAAGCGAACGTTCCGATGGAGTTTTCTGGGTTTCCCAATGCTTCTACACGGCATCGGAATTCAGCAAGTCAGTGAATCTGGCACTCGTCCAGAACGACGCGAAGCAGCGCAGTAAGCGCAGTCCAAAAGATTTTTGGAAAGAGAAGTTCGGCCCGTACAGCGGAAACCAGAATGGGTCCGATGAAGAATCGGAGAGAAAGAGTCCCAACGAAAATGAAACGGGAGTTCCGCCGAAAAAAATCAGCGGCTTGGGCGACGAAGCTTATTGGGTGAGCAATCGATTCGGCGGCGTACTTTATGTTCTAAAAGGCGATGTCTTCATCTCGGTCGGTATCGGCGGAACGGATGACGAAGATACCAAACTCAAGAAGGCGAAAGTACTCGCCCAAAAAGCGCTTCAACGGCTGTAAACCTTTCTGACAAGCAAGATTTATCAAACAATTTGAGGCGACCACGCGAGCCCATTTTTGCGAATGCTAAGGCAGACTTTATGGAGTTCTGCCTATGAAAAAGATTCCCTCTCATTCGATTGCCGCGCGCGCCACTATCGGCGCGCTTTTTTTTGTAGCGGGTATTTTCCTGTTTGTGTTCGGGCTCTTCACAGCCCGATTACAGTCAGCGATGCCGAGTTCTGGAACGCTCAATCCTGGCGGCCCAGCTGTGAACTGGGTGGGTACGGCGGTTGGCGGTGGATCGCTGGACGAAAGCACTTGTGTCGAAGGCGTAAACTGCGACACCTTCGTGCTGACGTTATCCGGCACGCCAACTAATTGGAGTGGTCTTAAGGCACGCCTTGTCATCAGTTGCGCGGACCCTTCCGGCCTTAGCGACTACGATGTTTATGTTCACAAAGGCAACAACGGCGGGCCAATAGTACCTGGTGGTACGTCGGCGCACGGCGGAACGCCGCCGGAAATTGTCGATCTCGACCCGAGCAATCCGGAGATCGGCACTGGCCAGTTTTCGGTGCACGTGGTCTATTTTAGCGCCTTTGCTGGCTTCCAGTACTCCGGAAGCGCCAGTGCGGTATCAGCATCAGCAGGAACCGCGTTACCTCCCTCCGCGCCACAGGATCGCGGGCCGAAGATCGGTTTTCAAAATTTCGAGGCGCCGGGCACGTTGGTGCAGGTTACCGACAGCAGTCAGGGGCCGACTGTGCACACCGTCGAATACACCGCACACGATGCGGGCGAGCCCTCGATCGGGGTCAACTGGAATTCACCGAACTCAGCTAGTGGCGTAACGAATTTCCAATCAGATCTCCAAACGCTCTTCATCAAGTTCGACGATAGCTGCCCCGCAAACGGCCAGAGTGCGACTTGGTATAACAGTCCCGCGCCGACATCGCAGTTTGTTGATTCCGATCCCATCGGGTTCACCGATCGTCAGACTGGCCGCGTGTTCGCAGGAGAGCTGACGCTGACCTCGCCTACCTGCAAGGTTTCGTTCACAGACACCGACGGTCTCGATCAATTGGGCCAGCCCAGCTATGCAGGCTGGTCACCCAGTTCTGGCCCGCTGGGGTCAGGCATTGATCATGAGACGATCGGCGGCGGACCGTATCACGCGCCTGCTCCGCCACACGGCCCATACCCGAACGCTGTTTATTATTGCTCGCAAGACTTGATCACGGCGTTTTGTTTGCGCAGCGATGACGGAGGCGCAACCTATGGCCCGCCGGTGCCGACCTACACGACGCAATGCGGTGGATTGCATGGCCACGTGAAAGTCGCGCCGGACGGAACGGTTTATCTTCCCAACAACAGCTGTAGCGGTACGGGCGCGGTCGTCGTTTCAGAAGACAATGGGTTAACGTGGAGCATACGTCCCGTCCAAAACGCAAGCAGCCAGACGCGCGCTAACGCGAATCTTCAGGATCCAGCGGTAGCAATCGACAATAACGGCCGGGTCTACTTTGCAATGTCCAGTAGCACCGTAGCTGGCACCGCCACCGGCGGTTCGAACGCAGTCGTGGCGACCTCCACGGACCGTGGCCAGACGTGGCAGAACATCTATGACGTAGGTGCGGTTTATGGTCTGAAGAACATTGCTTTCCCCGCGGCAGTCGCAGCTGATGTTGGCCGCGCGGCAGTCGCGTTCTACGGTTCGACGACAACGGGCGATGAGTCGGCGAACACCTTCAATGGTATCTGGCATCTTTACGTTGCAAGTACCTTCGATGGAGGACTTCATTGGACCACCACCGACGTAACCCCGAAGGATCCCATGCAGCGCGGTTGTATCTGGATGCATGGTGGCGCCGATATTTGCCGCAATCTGCTCGACTTCTTTGATATGACCGTCGATAAGCAGGGACGTGTGCAGGTCGGTTATGTTGATGGGTGTACCGACGGGGCCTGTGCTCAGGCAGCCATTACAGCTAAAGGGAATGCCTACACGGCTAGAGGCGTGATCGCGCGGCAATCAAGTGGACGCCGGCTCATTGCTAATTTCGATCCGCCGAATCCGCTGCACGCGAGATCAGCGGCCGGCATGCCGCTGGTGACGGTGCAGCGAGTCAACTCGGTGGTTCATCTCGCCTGGTCGGAGGCCGACACGGGGAATTCAACGATCACGCGCTATCGCATTATGAGAGGCACAGCTAGCGGCGCTGAAACTCAGCTGACCACGGTTTCGGGAAATCAGACAACCTATAACGACACGACTGCTACCGACCCCACCAAGACATATTACTACAAAGTGCTGGCAGTAAACGGCACCGGCACGTCATGCGGAAATAATGAAGTCGCCGCGCCATACGTCGGCGATACCTGTACTGGCTTGATTGTTCAGAAAACACCGCCTGGCCATCCGGAACAACAACTGCACGGGCAAGCGCCTCCTTCGCTCGCTATCGACTGGGTTGCTGTAGGCGAGCCTCCGGGGACGAACAACCTTATGTTTAAGATGAAGGCCACTAATCTGGCGAGCGTACCGCCCAACAGCAGGTGGAGAGTGGTTTGGAATTCGTATGCTGCTCAATCGTACGATCCGGCAGCCGAGCAGTTCTATGTCGGCATGAGGACGGACCAAAACGGAACAGCTACCTTTGAATATGGGACTATCGCTACTCAGGTTGTCGGTCTGGTTATTGGTGTTCCGACAGAAACTCCCATCGGGCCCTTGCCCGGAAGCGGCTTTAACGCTGATGGAACGATTACACTTATAGTCCCGAAATCCGTAGTTGGCAGCCCGCAGCCCGGTGATCTGCTCGGAGCTGTTAACGGAAGGACGTTCACAGGCGACACGCCGCAGACTCAGTTCCTGGAGCGCTCTACGCTGCTGGTAGACCACACATTCGTTAAAGGCCAGCGGGACAACGGTCATCCGGCCGCGACGTACGCCATCGTGGGCAATGTAACTTGTGGGACGCCTTGAAGCGAAGGGCGAAGCGCTGCGCATTTTCGTTCTCGCCGATACGCACAACCGCTTCCCGGAAAGGGTCAGAGAAATCGCCAAGGATGCTGATGAAATCTGGCATCTTGGCGATGTTTGCATGGAGACCATTCTCGAGGAGCTCCGCGCGATTGGGCCTCGAGTCACCGTCGTGCGAGGGAATTGCGACAGCAATTACGAATGGCCATTGGTTGTCGATCTTGTGCGAGGGGGATTGAAGTTTCGCCTACAACACGTGCCGCCTGATCATTCACCTAACGACGTTAATGTCGTGTTGCACGGACACACGCACGTTCCGCGACATGAAAAACACGGGAATGTTTTGTTTTTAAATCCCGGATGCGTGACGCGACCAAACCGCGGCTCTCCGCCGAGCGCGGCATGGCTTGAAATTGCGGATGAAAAATTTACTTGGAGACTGGTTCCGCTCCGTTGAACTCAATTCCACCCACGCTGGACCCGAACGACAGATTTTTGTTACGCAACGTCAGCGAAGCGCGAGTCGCAAGCCTGCTACTTGCTGATTGACTCCAGAGTTTAAGATGATTGCTCGGCGCGCGCCCGCCACAGTCATGCGTGAACGCGCAAGCCGCAATGAAATAGCCAAGTCGGCGTGAAGCACTGGTGGAAGCTCCCCATGCCGCAGAGCTTGGGCTCCCAAAATGACTTGCCACAGGCCCGAGGCGCCTACGCTTTCGCCTAGCGCTGGCTTTGCCGTGTAAGTAACGACGTCTGGGATCACCTGCTGCAACGCTCCCTGCTCTGCCTGATCGATGAACGTGCCGTTGGCGCTCGAGATCACAAAGTCGACTTCGACTTGGCTGAGATCACGCAGTATTCGCTTCAGAATTTCTTCTGCTTCCGCTCGCTTCCCGTAACAGCCCCCTGGATGAGCGCGCTCGATCGTAATCGGCCCTTCTGGTGCGAGCACGACTGCTCCCGCGCCTTCACTTAAAATCATTCCCCGTTTTTGTTTGCCGAATGGCTCCATTGGAGGCGCAGAACGAAGCAAACGCCATCGCCAATACGCGTCGCATAAAAGCCAATCGATTTCTTCGGTGCCGACGACCAGGCAATAATCAAGCGACTTATCCGTCATCACGTCTTCTGCCATTTTTATCGCCAGGAGGCCCACGGCCCCGTCGCCGACGACAGTGTAAGTTGTCCCGGTAACACCGAGAATTGCCCCGAGATGGCTCGCCGGGGCATTAAATACCGTTTCCGGAAACAAGAGAGGACTGGCCGCCTGCGCGCCGGTCTCAACAACATCGCGGTAGAAGCGCTTGGTATAAATCACACCTCCGTTGGAGATCGCGAAGATTAGCGCAATTCGTTCTGCATTCTGCGAATCCACCTTTACCGCGGCAGCCTGCAAAGCCTCCAAGCCGGCGGTTGCAGCAAATCGCGAAATCACACTGGCCCGACGAAGGCGTGGATGCGCCAAGCCAGTCACCGCCGATTCAGGTACGCGGAAAACGCTGTAGGACCGATCGGCAAACTGCTCAGAAATTGGTGTTGCGGACGCCTCATCGCCGCGAAGCAGACGTTCCCATACCGCGTCGACGCCATTTCCAAGAGGGGTCACCCACCCCATTCCGGCGATCGCCAGGCTCATGCTTCCACTCTACGCATCAGAATCGAAGCATTCGTCCCGCCAAAGCCAAAAGAATTCGAAAGCGCCATACGTACCACAGCCGGTCGCGATTCGTTCGCTACAACATTTAGGTCGAGGCAGTCATCCAAAGCGTCAAAATTAATGTTGGGAGGAAGAAATTGATGGCGGAGCGACAGCAAAGAGATGACGGCTTCGATTGCGCCCGCGGCACCTAACGAATGGCCCATCATGCTCTTGGTCGAACTCACGGGCACGCCATTAAACAACTGGCTGATGGCCTTCCCTTCAGCTGCATCATTAAATATCGTTGCAGTTCCGTGTGCGTTGATGTAATCGACTTGATCTGCAGAAATCTCCGCGCTCTGAAGAGCCCATTCCATCGCTTGTTGCGGTCCAACACCGGACGGATCCGGCTGCGTGATGTGAAAATTATCTGTAGAGATTCCGTAGCCGACAATTTCTGCGAGGACCGGCGCGCCCCGCTTTCGAGCGAGCTCAAGATTTTCCAACGCAAGAATGGCAGCACCTTCTCCCAGCACCATGCCGGCGCGATGTCGATCAAACGGGCGGCATTTTTCCGGCGTCGAGGCTTGAAGTGAATCGAAGCCCGTGAAAACCAGTTCCGAAAGAGCGTCATAGCCTCCCGTCAAGACGCGCTGGTAGCGACCTGACCGCACGCATTCGAATCCATGGCCAATGGCATTCGTGCCAGAGGCACAGGCGTTCGCGATCACCTGACATGGTACAGAAGCCCCCAGAACCTCCTCCTGCGCATCGATTACCGGCTTTTGCGCCGGATAATTAGCGATCCACGTCGCGGCGTGTCGCAGATTTCCTGATCGACACAGCGATCGGTAGTATTGTTCCCCATAAGACATGCCGCCGCTTGTCGTTCCGATTATCGTTAACTCAGGCTCAAACTGAGGCACCTGTATCAACGCTTCTCTTAGCGCGTGAATCATCATGTGCGACGCCCGATGCAAGCGTTTGGCACGCGGCTTTTTATTCAGGCCAGCAAGCAGGCGCTCATCGGATATTTGACCCGCGGTTTTGCAGCGACAGTCAGCTACCGAAAATCGGGTTACACTGGTGATGCAGTCTTTTGCTCTCCGTAACGAATTGAGCGTTTCCGCCAGTCCAAACCCCAACGGACTCACCACTCCTGCGGCCACAACCGCTACCCGCTCAGGGTTTTTTTCTCTGGTCGTACTACTTAATTGGGCCATGAAGAGGCAAAAATTGTTACGCTATTTTCTATTGCTTTCCTAAGGGAAGCATTTTACAAGTGAGCCGAAGACGGAAATGGAAGCCTGGAAGTTGGTGGATTGTCAGTTGAGTTTATTCAGTGGCGATTTGAAATCCGATAAGCGGGAACAGTGACCTGGCAGCCTTTTCCAGAATAAACTCAATGGGAACTAAACTATACGTAGGCAATCTTTCCTTCAACACGACGGAAAACGAACTTCAGGAACTTTTCTCACAGGCCGGTACTGTGCAGGAAGTTTCTCTCATGCAAGACAAATTCACCGGCAAATCGCGTGGCTTTGCGTTTGTCACCATGGGTTCCGAAGAGGACGCTCAAAACGCCATCTCGAAACTCAATGGCCAAACCGTTGAAGGCCGGGCGTTGACCGTGAATGAGGCTCGCCCGCGGGAACCGCGGCCACCCGGCGGTGGCGGACGCGGCGGCTACGGCGGTGGTGGTGGCGGATATGGCGGACGACGCGAAGGCGGCCAGCGAAGAGGCTACTAGGAATTCGGCTGCTTTTAGGCCCGGCAAAGCTTGGCCACCGTGGCGGGTGTTACCCGCGCTCGGAGACGATTGCGTTCAAGATGCTGCGACGTAGAGAGTCGGCTAAATTGCATCGACGTTTGGACGACAGTTTGGGCAGGGCTGGATTCGAACCAGCGAAGGCGTAAAGCCAGCAGATTTACAGTCTGCCCCGTTTGGCCACTTCGGTACCTACCCGTTAGTACCACGAAAGCTTTCCGCGTTGATATAGCTCGCACTCTGCGGCTCGCAAGTAGTTTGGCCAATTCTCGTGACTTCAGCTGAAGAATTCGGCAATCGCGCTGACCACATACCGCTGCGCATCGCGAGAAATCTCGGGATAAATAGGTAGCGCGAGCGTTTCGCGAGCGGCACGTTCGGTCTCGGGAAAATCACCTTTTTTATAGCCGAGATAGGCAAAGCATTTCTGCTCATGGAGGCCGAGCGGATAGTAAATCGCTGTGTCGATTTCGCGTTTACTCAGGTGCTCACGCAAAGCATCGCGCATCGGTGTGCGGATGACATATTGATGGTAAACGTGATGATTTGTTAGGCCACGTTCACGGTAGGGTTCGGCGGGAACAGCGATCTTTTCAGTCAACCTTGCGCGCGCCAGTTCGGCTCCGTAGAAATCCGCCGCAGCGCGGCGCGCGGCCGCCCATGTTTCCAGATGTGGAAGCTTCACCGCGAGTACTGCAGCCTGGATTTCGTCCAGGCGAAAATTTCCTCCGATGAAATGGTGAAAGTAGCGCGGCTCCATGCCGTGTTCTCTGAAAGTCCGTAGCTTTTGCGCCAGCTCGTCATCCTGGCAAACGACCATGCCTGCATCGCCAGCAGCTCCAATATTTTTTGAAGGATAAAAGCTAAACAACCCAGCGTCGCCCATCGTTCCAGCTTTCGCGGTTCTCTCAGGAAATGGAAATTCTGCACCAATCGCCTGGGCCGCGTCTTCGATCAAAACAAGACGGTAACGCTCCGCAATCTTATGGAGCGCTTCCATCTCGCAGCACAAACCAAACAGATGAACCGGAATCATTGCGCGGAGTTTTTCTCCGTTCTTTGTTTTCCATGCGCCACTCGCGTCGGGCTGGCAAGTTTTCTCGATACATTCCTGAATCGCGGATGGCCGGATGTTGCATGTCTCTCGATCTATGTCGGCAAAAAGTGGTCGCGCCCCCACCCGGGCAATGCATCCAGCAGTAGCGAAAAATGTGTAGGGCGTCGTGATAACGGCATCGCCGCGTCCGATTCCAAGCGCCATCAAAATGGCCAGCAAAGCATCGGTTCCAGACGAAACACCAATCGCGTGGGGCGTATTATAATATGCGCACATCGCCTTCTCGAACGCATCGACTTTCGGGCCAAGAATGAAACGGCCGCTCCCCAGAACGTCGTTAATCGCCTCGCGAATTGAATCGCCCAGGGCACAATATTGTTCACTAAGATCGAGCAGCGGCACGCGCATGGCCAAATAGCTTGGCAGTTTCGCCATGCCATTCAAGAGGTTGTCGTCCCGTGGGGCGGTATTGATCGCCGTGTCCGCACGCGTTAGCCTCTTTGCATGGCGCTCCTGCGCGGCCTTTTTTGGTTGGTTCTGTTCATCGTTCTAACTTTTTGTTTCGTTGTGCTGTTCGAGTACGGGCCACACGATTTCGCCAATGGCGTTCAAAAGGAGTATGCGCGCGTGAAATCGTTCATGGTAAAGCAAACCGAAACGATCAGGAAACCGAAGAAAAACCGCTGATCGAATAAGCGAATGACTATTCTAAATTTTTGGAGAGGCGAACGCCTGTGAGCCTCCGGCGTGGCATGGCTGGCCCTCCAATTTATGTTGCGCCGATCATGGCGAGTGTTTCTATCGGCAAAGGAGCAAGAAATTCTTTTGCATTCTCGATCTGCAAAATCGGCTCTGCAAGGTGCGCTGCAAGAAAACTGGTGTCTGGCGTAGGAGCAATCCCCGCTTGAGCCGAGATCTCACATTCGGCTAATTGCTCGATAGCACGCAAGACGTTGTCGTGAGACTGGCTTCCAGTCCGCCACGGGACGGACTCGCCGTGGCGAGCCAATCGATTATCGGCAGCCGCCTTCGCTGAAAGGCTCCGGCGCGCCAAGGGATGCCGATTCCACGTTGTAAATTGAACTGTGCAAATGCCCGGTGCGGTTGCTTCAACAAATGGGCTGAGCGTAAACGCGTAATGAAGCAAGATTTCCTGGATTGATTTTTCCTGACTGCGGGCCCGCACTTTGATCACGACCTGTAAAGATCTCGCCAAAGCCTGGCTTGGAGTCATTCCTTTATAGATCCCCGCCTTTTCCGCGACTTCGTTTAACTGAACGATAACAGGTTTCTTTTCCTGTTCTTCGATTAAGGCTACCGGTTTTGCGCAAAGTCCGGGCTGATGCCGCATAGCGGCCTGCAAATAAAAGTTCGGCAAATAGATCGTGGCAAACATCGATTTAATTCATCACTGACCATTACTTGCCACGCAGTAGGTCGCCGCGGCGACTGAAGGCGGGACCACTGATTTGAGATGCGATCGTTTTACAATAATCTGCAGTTGAGAAATCGCCTCCTGCTTTTCCAAAGTTTCCAGATTCCAGGAATTTTCGAGAACAAGCTTCAGTTGCGCGCTGCTGACCATTTCATATCGGGTGAGAACCAGACATGCTGTGGGCACCGATTCGACCAGTCGTTGCAAGCGATACCAGGTGGTTTGCGGAATTTTCCGCAGTTCTTCCGGCGAATTGAGAATCAGATCAACAATCACCAGGGGAAAGTTGCCATCTCTTAAGAGCAGATCCGCTGCTTTAACTGCTTCAAGGGCTTTAGTGCAGCGCACCCAAAGCAGCTGACGCAGAATGGAATTGGTCAGTCCACATGGATCGAACGAATCGCGTCCATCGATCAGCGCCACGAAATACTTATCGCGATATGCACCATGGATGAAGGTGTGAATGAGCGATGCACTCCCCGCACTTCCTCGCGGGCTGATTAATTCAGCGAGCGCCCCTTTCGGCAAACCACCGCCAATAGGCTGATCGATGGAAGCTAAACCGGTGACTAAACTGGTTCCCACCAACAGGGACGGCTGCGGGAAACGAATCGCAAGAAGGTTGCGCAGATCAATAATCTTGCCGCTCATAGCAATTGCAGAAAATGGCAGCAACTAGTTATATGTTCAAGCGAACATTTACACTGGATCGCTGTCTCCTCGGGATTCGGACTTTTGAACTATATCCTGCCGATCTCTACATCTCCCAGCGCACGAATGGCGCTAACTCGCGGCACAGAATATCGGGCCAAGCGCCGGTCGTTTGTGATAAAAAGATCCACCGCAGCTACCGAGGCGCATCCGAGCTGAATTGCATCCGGCGGAGCGAGTCGCCCGTATTGCGCACGGAGTTGTGCAAACGCATATGCAGCAGACTCGTCGAATGCGACCACTTGCAGTTGCGAAAAGCTTGCCAGATAGCGATCAGCCAGGTCTTCACGGTTTTGCCGCAGGGGATGAACCAATAGCTCGCCGATAGTTAAAGTTGATGTGACCAGTTCGGCTTCATGCTGGTGTTGCCAGTTTATCAGCGCTTCCACCTGGCGGGTACGGACCGATCCTTCCCATAAATACACGAACAGATTCGTGTCCCAAAAAACGCGCATTATTTCCAGTTCTTGCGCAATTCGTGGACGTAACGATCCGCCTTGATGCCACGCCATAGCTCCTTCCCGGCATTTCGAATCTGTTCGATGGGATCGCCCACAGTCTTCATCGGTGAAGCGAGCTCCTTCTTTAAGCCAGAAATCATCAGGGCTCGCAAGCTAGTGTTATTTTGCAAGGCCTTGTGCTTTGCCTGCCTCAGCAGGGACTCTGGTAAGTCGACCGTCGTCTTCATGTTTGCGTGCTTGTACCGTAAAGCAATATAGCAATAAAGCAATATTCGAGAAATTGCCCGCCTTCTCCCGTTTCAACTCTTCTTTATCAGGGCCGTTTCCTGCGCTCTTGCTTACGAACCAGCGACACCATCACGCCTTGAATTTTCAGTTCGCGGGCCGGAACGAGATTTGGATAGCGCGGGTTTTCTGCTTTGAGATAGGATCGGCCGTGCTCGACGACATAACGTTTCAACGTCGTCTCGCCGTCGATCAACGCGGCAACAATGTCGCCGTCATGCACGTCTTTGGCCTCTTCCAAAATCACAATGTCCCCATCAACGATGTGCGCGCCGATCATTGAGTCGCCGCGGACGCGCAAAGCAAAGGTGCCCCGATTTTTTTGCACATTGGCTGAGCGAGCATCGAGCGATACGTGGCCTTCGATAGTCTGCTCGGTCAGCGCCGACATACCCGCAGGAATCTGCCCGTAGATCGGAATATCGGTAATCCGGACCTTCATGGCTGGAGTGATTAACGCTCGGGCTTTGCGCGCAGGCCGATCGAGAAAACCCTTTCGCTCCAGCGCGGCAATGTACTGCATTACCGATGTCTGGCTGGCGAACCCGAAATGATTTTGGATTTCACGCGTGCTTGGCGTGACCCCTTTCTCGCGTTGCTCGCGCTGGATGAAGTCGAGAACTCTCCTTTGCCGGTCGGTCAGCATGTTTAATGATGATCGTCCGAACTGGCGCGAAGACAAGTTCAAATGAACAGGTAAGAGGGATGGCGTCGTCATCTTCGAATAGCAGTGTTATGTTGAGCGAAGCGAAACGTCTCTGGCCTGATTCTGTTGGGGCGCTCTCCAACTGATCCGAGATTCTTCGCTTCGCTCAGAATGACATTATGACCGCTTGGGAGAGTGTTCGAGGCTCCGGCCGCGAGATCCCTGGCTACGCCGGCAGGTGAGGCTTATAGCCGCACCAGGTCGACCAGAAACTGGCACCAAAGATAGATCATCCCGCGCCAGGAATATTTTACGTCGCCTGCTGCCGTTTGTTTGAGAACGCCCTTATGAATGTTGTGCGCGATCTGGTCGCGCAGATCGTTCTCCATTTCCGTTTGAATCTGTTCCTCGTCGAGCGGGTCGATTGCGGCTGGATTCACGCCGTTTCGCCGGAGAAATTCGCGATGGCTTTGATAGAGCTGCCAGAATGACCTGTCAGGACGCTGTCGATTAATCCGGAACAGGGGAGTTAGCTTCAGCCCGTAGGAGAGCGGATAATTCCACGTCGTCCAAACAGTGGCGCCTTTGGCGCGCGATGAAATGCGCAGATAATAAAACGAGAAATCACGCTGTTCGTTCAGGCAGATCGCAGCCTGGGCTCGATCTTCCTCTCTATAAAACAATCGGAAAAATTGCCGATAATCTTCCCAATCCCATCCCGCGTCTCCTACGTGGACAAACCCTTCGTCCTCGATCTCGCGAGTGATTTCGCTTAGCGCTGGAAATGTGTCCGAAGGCGGCGGGCTTTTCGGGCGAAGCCGTTTTTCCTTCGGAAGCCGCAGTGCGCGAATCCGAGTGAGAATTTCCAGCCACGGCAGAAAGAGCCAGCTCATTGCGCCGACAAAACCCCATATCCAGCTGTCGGTGATAAAATAAACGCCGAGAAAAGTGGCAGCGAGTATCCCGAGCGCACCGGCCTTTTGCGCATAGGAGTTTTGAAAACTGCGCAAGCCCGCGCTGAGCACGGCTACGCCAAAGGTAAGGAAGAAGCCAAAAAGCATCAGGAACTGGTTTTCTGCGGACTGATCTGGTGCTCTGTGAGAAATTTCTCGAGCTGATTGGTATCGAAATTGGCCAAAACTTTATCACCCGCCACGAACGTGGGCACATAAGTCTGAGCGGAAAGCTTTTTCATGTCTTCGTATGCCTGGCGGTCTTTACCAACATCAATTTCCTGGAAACGATATCCCTTCTCCTTGAGATAATCCTTCGCGTCGATGCACCACGAACACCACTTGCGGCTGTACAGCGTCAGTTCCATCGGCAGCGCGGAAATAAACGAACGATGATCGCCGCGTCAACTTACACGCTTTCCAGAACTCGCATAAGTCAAAATGCGCTCCCCCCGATTTTAATACGATTTCGCCCAAACAACGCGTCGCGCACTGGATTCGCCGGTGAAAATACATTTCCCAGGCTCGGAATCATCCAGCGGGACAACGCGAATGGTGACTTTGAGATCGTTCTTGATTTGCTCTTCGACTTCCCGAGAGCCGTTCCAATGCGCGAGGGCAAAACCGCCATGGAGTTCCGGCTTTGCGGAGTTTTTAGGCGTAAAGAAATCGTAGAAATCTTTTTTTGATTCGATTACTCGCGTGTTTGTCTCGCGGAACTGCGTTGCACGCTCAAGGAGGTTCTGTTGAATGGACGTGAGGATTTCCGGTGCTACGGCGATGAATTCCTGAATCGACATCGACTCTTTGGCTTTAATCGGCTGATCGCGACGGCTGATAACCAGCGCGTTTTTCTCGAGATCGCGGGGTCCAATTTCGATCCGGATCGGGACGCCTTTCTTGATCCACTCCCAATTTTTAACGCCGCCACCGATATCGCGCCTGTCCACCTCCACTTCCAGTGGAACATCACCAAAGCGTTTTCCCCGTAGTTGCAGCGCGAGACTGTCGCACGCCTCCATTATTCTGGTGCGCGATTCCTCCCTTGTCGCCACGGGCACGATGATGATCTGCGTGGGCGCGATTCGCGGGGGCAAAACGATCCCGTCATCGTCTCCGTGCATCATGATTAATGTGCCAATCAGCCGCGTCGTCATTCCCCAACTCGTGGTCCATCCAAATTCTTGTTTGCCTTCTCGATTTTGAAATTGGATGCCACTTGCACGCGCAAAGTTTTGGCCGAGAAAATGCGATGTGCCGGCCTGGATTGCCCTTCGGTCCTGCACCATTGCCTCGATTGCGAGAGTCTGCACCGCACCGGGAAAACGTTCGCTCTCGGATTTTTCACCAGTGAAAACGGGCACGGCCAAATGATCGCGGACAAAACGTTCGTAAAGATCGAGAATCAATTTGGCCTCTGCCCGCGCCTCAGCTTCCGTTTCGTGAACAGTGTGGCCCTCCTGCCAGAGAAATTCAGTTGTCCGCAAAAACAAACGCGGCCGCATCTCCCAACGAACGACGTTTGCCCACTGATTGATGAGGACCGGCAGATCGCGGTAAGATTGCACCCATCTTGCGTAGCTGGCGCCGATGATCGTTTCCGAAGTAGGCCTAACCACGAGCGGTTCTGTCAACGGACTGGCCGGTTTCATTTTTCCATCAGCGTCCACCTCCAACCGGGTGTGGGTTACGACGGCGCATTCTTTGGCGAAGCCTTCGACATGTTCCGCTTCCTTCGCGAAATAACTTAGTGGAATGAAAAGCGGGAAATAGGCGTTGCGATGTCCGGTCGCGCGAAACATGGCGTCGAGTTGACGTTGCATGTTTTCCCAAATCCCGTAACCCCATGGGCGGATCACCATGCAACCGCGTACGTCCGAGGGCTCAGCCAACTCCGCAGCGCGGATCGCCTGCTGATACCACTCCGGAAAGTCCTGGTCGCGCCGTGGCGTGATCGCAGTTTTTGTAGAAGTCTCGGTGGAATTTGCCATGCGAAAAGCAGAACAACTAAACTGACACGACGCAATTAACCAGTAGCCGGTTTGGCTAACCAGTGCTAATTATTTGGACTGGAAATTTGACACCTCGCAGCGCGTTCCGTAGGTTTCGCGCCTTTTCCGCCCCTATGAAAACGTTTTCTGCCAAAGCCAGCGAAGTCCCACGCAAATGGTGGGTGATCGACGCCAGGAACCAGGTGCTGGGAAAAGTAGCGGTGAAGGCTGCCAATCTGTTACGCGGTAAGCAAAAGAGCGTCTTCACGCCGCACGTCGATACAGGTGACTTTGTGATCGTTATTAATGCGGACAAAGTGCGACTCACCGGAAAGAAAGAAGAACAAAAAACCTTCATGAGTTTTTCAGGATACGTGGGCGGCCACAAATCGGAGAATGTCCGGGCACGCCGCGCGCGGCATCCCGAACTGCTAGTCGAGCGCGCCGTGCGCGGAATGATTCCACACAATCGGCTCGGTCGGCATGTTTATCGGAAGTTAAAAGTTTATTCCGGTAATTCTCATCCGCACGCGGCGCAACAGCCCGAGCTCGTTAAACTCACCAGAAAATAGTCTTATGCCAGAAACTGAGGAATTCGTTGCCACGGGTCGCCGCAAGACATCGGTCGCGCGCATCCGGATGACGCCGGGTACAGGAAAAATCGATATCAATGGCCGCAGCTTTGAAGATTATTTCCCGACTGTACCTTTACAGAACGTCGTGCTGCAACCGCTTCAAACTGCCAAGGCAGTTAATGCCTACGATTTGTCGATTAACGCAACCGGCGGCGGCATCATGGGACAGGCTGGCGCTGCGCAGCTTGCGATCGCGCGTGCTCTTCTTCAGGTCAATGTCAATTTCCGAAGCACGCTGAAATCTGAAGGTTTGCTCCGCCGGGATCCGCGCATGAAGGAGCGCAAGAAGTCCGGCCAACCCGGAGCGCGGAAACGCTTCCAATTCTCGAAACGTTAAGGCTGTTAATGAGACCGCACCCGTTGTAGCCACGGCCCTGTGGGCCGTCTTCCTACTATGGACCAGCACTGATGTCGACCGGCCACAGGCCGGTGGCTACAATTCTAAATTCGCTTTAAGTGGGCCCAGTAAGATTCGTAAGCCCTGCGCGCTTTTGCTGGAAGCACGCGTATGGAGCCGTTACGGCTTGTTTGGCGAGGGCGCGGCTTGAGGGGCCGGTGCTGGCGCCGGGGGCGCTAAGAATGGCGGAACGGTCGCGGCCGGTGCCATGGCCGGGACCGGCGTGCTGCTCGGTTTGAGCAAGCGCAGTTCCTGCATGGCCTGGCCGGCCCAAAAGCTCGTTCGATATTGCGTGAGGATAGTTTCGCAGATGCGACGCGCTTCGTCGCTCTTATTTTTTCCCTTTAGAATGTACACCTGCGACAGCAAAGCCAGCGGCGCGTTGTAACTATTCGGATAAGTCGTTGCGACCTGTTGGTAGGCCGCCAGCGCTTCATCAGCTTTTCCCATCGACTCCAGATTGGCAGCCATCGCCATCCGCGCCGTGCTCACGAACTCATGTTGCGGAAACTTCGCGATGAAAGCCTGAAGCATTGTGTTCGCCTCGGCAAATTTCTTTTCACTTCGCAGCGCTTCAGCGAGTAACAGGTAAGCATCAGCGCCCGCTGCGCTGTTTGGGTAGCGATCAATTACCTCTTGATATTGCTGAGCAGTCTTCGCGCCCGCCAACGAAGCCGCTGCCGCTGCCGCACGTCGGTCAGAATAATAACGGTAACCAGCAAAGGCGATGACAGCGAGCAGAGCTACGATCAGCACCGTGATGATCTCTTTCTTAAAGCGCTCCAAAAAGAAGCGCGTTTCCAGTGCAACGTCGCGAGAAGGAGGTGGAGCTGTCGGCATAAATTTTATGTGCTCTGCCGATTCAAACAGGGCGAGCGGTCGTCTTATGCCACGCGATGGTTTCTCGCGCAAGCGGTACTAGGGCCCTGCACGGGCTCGACCAGGATTTTTGGGGCGATACAATCATATCCATGAATGCATTCTGGAATTCTTTTGAAACTTTGCTCGGCTTAAGCGTGGAACCGAGAAACTTGACCTTTGTTCAAATCTCGCTGCGCGGAATCATCGTCTTCCTTGCGACATTGGCCATGGTTCGACTTGGGCACAAACGCTCGCTCGCACACAAGACGCCGTTCGACGCGGTTCTGTTGGTAATTCTTGCTTCGGTACTTTCACGCGCAATCAATGGTTCGGCCGCATTTTTTGCCACAATTGGCGGAGGCGTGGTTTTAGTCCTGCTTCACCGCCTTTTTGCGCATATGGCCTACTATTCCCACGCGTTCGGAATCCTGGTCAAAGGCAAGCCCGAGATCATCGTGCGCGATGGTGAATGTGACTTCCAAATGATGCGACGCAATCATGTTTCAGTTCATGATCTTGAGGAGGACATGCGTCTCAACGGCAACATTGACGACCTGTCGCAAGTTCGGCTCGCCCGTGTAGAACGCAGCGGCGACATCAGCTTTATCAAAAAATAATTTGACCTATATGGCCTCCACGCCTATGAGAACGATCCAGGTTATGAGACGAACAAAGAAGCAGTGGGTCAAGCCGATGCTGAAGACCGTTCCGATCTTTTTCGAGTGCACCTGTTACGCAGGCGCAGTCTGATCGAACGTGATTATCTGACTCCCAAAACTCCGGGTTGATCCGCATCCATATTCTTGGCAGCGCAGCCGGCGGCGGCCTGCCACAATGGAACTGTGCCTGCGCGAACTGCACGGCTGCGCGTGCCGGAAAGATCACACCGCAGACGCAATCGAGCATCGCCATCACTGGCGACTCCGAGGGTTTTCACCGCTGGTTCCTGATTAACGCGTCGCCTGACTTAACGCGCCAAATCGAAAACATGCCGCGGTTGCAGCCGCGCCGTGATTCGCCACGCAACACTCCAGTTGCAGGCGTTCTGTTAACAAATGGCGACATCGATCATGCTCTGGGTTTATTGCTCCTGCGGGAACAGGAGATACCGCTGGTTGTTTATGCAGCCGACGAAACGCGAGCCGCCCTCGGCTGGCTCGATGACGTCCTTGCGAGGTTTTGCGGAATCGAATGGCGCAAGACGATCCCTGAGTTTCAAACCCTGAGCGGCACCGTCGCATTTCGCGCGATTGAACTGCCCCGGAGCATCGCCTTTCAATTTCGGGATGACTCGTCAGGCGAAACTGCACTTTTCGCGCCCAGTGTCGCTGAACTAACGGACGAATTGCGGAATGCCGTTCACGAATCCGACGTTGTTTTGTTTGATGGTACATTCTGGAGTGACGGAGAACTGGCCGCCATTCGACAGGGCGCCCGCAGCGCGCGACAGATGAACCATCTGCCCATCAGCGACGGGAGCCTCGATTTCTTGCATCAATCGCCTGCGCGTAGGAAGATTTACACCCACATAAACAATACAAACCCGATTCTTATGCCCAGCTCCCGGGAACGCGCCCATGTAAAGCAGTCGGGAATCGAAATCGCCCGCGACGGATTGGAAATCGTCATATGACTACGGAACTCTGGGACCGCGAAACGTTTCTGGAGAACTTGTGCGCGATTGGTACGCGCGCTTATCACGACAAACATCCGTTCCATGTCGGTATGAACGAAGGCAGGCTTTCGCGGGAAGCCTTGCGCGGCTGGGTGGCCAATCGCTTCTATTATCAGCAAAATATTCCAATTAAAGACGCCGCGATTCTCTCCAACTGTCCATTGCGCGAAGTACGCAGGGTATGGATTCATCGTATTCTCGATCACGATGGCGTTATCCCGCGGGCTGTAGAGTCCATCGTCCTCAGCGGAGAACGCTCCCAGGATGCGCTCACGACAGCGCCCGCTACAGAGACCGCGTCAGAAAACGAAGGCGGCATTGAGGCGTGGCTGCGCCTGGGCGAGGCATGTGGTTTATCGCGAGACGAATTGCTGCAGGATCGACTTCTGCAACCTGGAGTTCGTTTCGCCGTAGATGCTTATGTGAATTTCGCTCGTAATCAGCCGTGGCCGATTGCAGTTGCATCGTCGCTCACGGAACTTTTCGCACCCGATCTGATGGCAACGCGCCTCGCGGCTTTCGAAAAATATTATTCCTGGATCGATCCGCGCGGCCTTGATTACTTCCGTCGCAGGGTGACCCAGGCACGACGCGACTCCGATGAAGCGCTCGCGATGACGCTGGACCATTGCAACACGCCTGAACTGCAGCGCGAGGCGGTGCGCGCGCTCCAGTTCAAATGCGATCTGCTTTGGTCGATGCTCGATGCCATCCATCACGCGTACGGTCCTTTCTAGATGCAAACTCCCACGATCGCCAGCTCTGCCCAGCCAACACTTACCCGCGGAGTCCGGTTGCAAACTGATTCCAAAACCGGAAACAGCGTTCTACTTTTTCCGGAAGGCGTGCTCGAATTAAACGAGACCGCTCACGAAATTCTTAGCCGCTGCGACGGACGCACAGTGAGCGAAATCATCCAGGCGTTGGCTGAAGAATATAATGTCGATCTTGAAATGCTCGCCACCGATGTGCGGGAAACTCTTGCGGATTTGCAACGACGCAAATTGATCGAGCTCGCTGAGCTCACATGACTGCACGTCTGAAGCCAGGACCGCGATCCCGCATGTGCTTAGCGCTAATTCACCTCTCCCCTTTCGATGGGGAGAGGACTAAGGTGAGGGGTTTTTAACACAGCATGACTACGAAGCGGAACCCTCACCCTTCCCTCTCCCTTGACAAGGGAGAGGCGATAGACAAATACGCGATGTCCGCAAACGAAAGCTCGAAGAACGCACATCGTGGATGCCTCGTACAGTGATCTTATATGACCATCCCGCGTCCATACGCTTTGCTCGCCGAGATTACTTATCGGTGCCCGTTGCATTGTCCGTACTGCTCCAATCCGATTACTGTGCGTAACGGAAATCTGAAGGGTGGAACTCCTGTAACACCTGGGAAGATGGGCTCACAAGAGCTCGCCCCTCCATGCCATGCCGAACTTTCCACCGACGAATGGAAACGCGTAATTCGTGAAGCAGCTGACCTCGGTATATTGCAAATTGGTTTCTCGGGAGGCGAACCACTCGCCAGGCGCGACCTGCCCGATCTGATTCGCGCAGCACGCGAGGCAAGCCTTTACACCAACCTCATCACCAGCGGCATAGGCTTGGATGACGATCGCTTGTACGCTTTGCGCGATGCGGGATTGGATTCAGTCCAGCTAAGTTTTCAATCGGACAACACGGATCTTGCCGATGAAATCGCCGGCACCCGCGCGCATCAGCGCAAGTTGGATGCTGCCGCGAAAATCCGCGCGGCCGGAATTCCGCTTAGTCTCAATTTTGTCATTCACAGGCGCAACATCGATCGCCTGGCACAAATGATTGCGCTCGCTGAGTTCCTCCAAGCCGAGAGGGTCGAGCTCGCCAACGTCCAGTTTTACGGCTGGGCATTTCTCAATCGCGCAGCGTTGCTCCCAACCCGCGAGCAAGTCGTTCGTGCCCGAGAAATCGCGACAGCAGCCAAAGCGCGGCTAGCCGGCAAGATCGACATCTTTTATGTGCTTCCGGATTATTACGAAACACGCCCCAAACCCTGCCTTAATGGCTGGGGACAGCGTTATCTCACAGTTAATCCAATCGGCGAGGTGCTCCCCTGCCCCACCGCTTCATCGGCTATCCCAGATTTGCATTTTGAAAATGTCCGGGCGCGTGAACTCGATTGGATTTGGCGGGAATCGGAAAGTTTCAACCGGTTCCGTGGAACTGAATGGATGCCGGAGCCGTGCCGGAGTTGTCCGCAAAGAGAAATCGATTTTGGCGGCTGCCGTTGTCAAGCCGCGTTACTAACCGGAAACGCTGCGAACACAGACCCGGTCTGCACGTTATCGCCAAATCGCGCGCGAGTGGACGCCGTCTTGCGCGATCTGAATTCGTCACCCCCGAAAGCTTTCGGGGGTGACTGGACCTATCGCATGAACCCGAAAAGCGCAGCTACATTACAGTGAGTTACATAAACTATACCTGCTGTAGCCACGGACCTGTGGGCCGTCTCTGCGCTCTGAAAAGCAAGGCTGAGCTGAACCGGCCATCGGCCAGCTATCACGGCGGGGTCGGACACCCCCGCGGTGTCGGACGTGGTCTCGGTGTTACTCTCGGAGTAGCGGTAGCTGTTGGACTTGCCGTAGGACTAGTCGTCGGTGTAGGCGTTGGAGTAACAAGTGGCGTTGACGTTGGAGTCGCAGTCGGTGTAGGGGTAGCTGTCGGTGTTGCCGTTGGTGTTACGGTAGGTGATGGAGTAGGTGTAGGTGTAGGTGTCCCCGTCGGGACTTTGAAAGCATATATATTGTTATCCGCACCGAAGTAGATCCGACCGCGAGCGACCATACCGGTGTTCCATTGGCGAGTGCCGCTCATTATTTCGTTAGGCCCGCCGCCGGCGAAAATGACGGCGCCATTGTCACCATTGTAACCATGCAACTTACCATCGTCTTCCACGCCGGCTACCCAAACAATCGCGTTGTTGGTGCCGTCGGTCGTAGTGACCCAGGGCGAACTTCGGCCGCCGTCACTAACGTTCCAGGCAAGAGCCATGGTCCGCGGACTGGCCTGATTAATTATATAAGAGCGCAGTTCGCCACTCTCGTTATGAAAAGCGAAATGTGTTCCTTCACCAGTCTTGTAAGCAGCGGACGACGTACCTCTGAGCGTTGAACTGGAAACATTCATCTGAGCCACCGGCATGCTGACGCCACCGAGATCGTTGCGGTCAAGTAAATACGCATTGCGATCTTTGCCTAATGCGAGCACCAGTTGTGAAGGGTTCGCGCCGGGCACGTCCACCAGTAATGCGCCGGAGCTGCCCAGATCAAGATTGTTAGTATCGAGATTGTCGAACCAGTTGGTAGGCGCCCAGTAATCACTGGGATCGCTGGTAAAGATCGGCCCCGGCTGAAAACGAATCACGGCTTCACCGCCGCCCCATGTCCCTCCAGTCTCGAAAGTGTTACCGGTGGTAACGAACGGATTATTGCCGTCACTGGCGACACCGCCTACACCCCATATGGCGCCACCGTGGCCGGTGTCCGTAGCCGGAGCCCATGCCGTTACTACGCTGGACGGGTCTGGATTATCTATCGGTACTCCTATCAGCCAGCCATGATAATTGCTGCAATCCTGCATACTGCCATATCCAACGTAAAGAACGTTGCCCACGATAGCGAGCGCCGGGCGCGGTCGCGCGTCAGATTCGCGGCGGCAGATAGAGTGAAAGCCGAATCGACATAAAGGCCATCACGCGAGGCGTGGTTGTGAAACTGGGTAACGTTGACCTGCGCGTTTGCTGGAAAAACCCACAACCCAGCAGCCACAAGGAAGAGAATTAAAGCTTTCACACAGTGGTCGAATAATCTCGCGCTTCGTTCTACGACAATATCCTGTCTGGGTGTCAAGTATTCAGACAATAGATTTGCAACAGCCAGATTGCCTTTTGCTGCGTACGCGCGATCCGAAGTATTTATCCGAGGTCAACGACCTCGGCTACAACAACCTTGGCGATCCTCATCAGCCATTGATCACGCAGCACCCGCCTTTATAATTCGATCCAATTGGCTATCAACTATCAGCAATCAGCCATTAGCTTTTTTTGCTTCCTCACGGTCGAGGCGGGGGAGTCGGACGCCCACGCGGCGTCGGGAGCGGCCTAGGTGTTACTCTGGGAGTAGGAGTAGGTGTTGGAGAAGGCGTGGGACTAGTTGTAGGCGTCGGGGTACCTGTTGGCGTAGCAGCTGGGGTTGGAGTTGGTGTCAGCGTCGGGTTAGGAGTAGCCGTGGGGGGGACTGTTGCCGTCGCAGTTGGTGTTACCGTCGGTGTAGGTGCTGGGGTTGGGGTAGGCGTTGGTGTGGGCGTAGGCGTTGGGGTCGCGGTTGGCGTCGGTGTTGTAGTTGGGGTAGGTGTAGGCGTTCCTCCCGGCAGCTTAAAAGCATAGACTTTGTTGTTAGTAGCAACGTAGATGCGGCCGCTGGCCACAATGCCGGTGGTGCTGTAGGAATGCGTGCCCGCCATCAATTCGTTCGCGCCGCCACCGGCGTAAACCACAGCGCCAGTATCTCCGTCGTAACCGTGTAATCGCTGGTCGCCGGTGGAGCCTGTGCCTACAGCCCACACAATCATGTTATTAGTGCCATCCGTAGAGCTTACCCAAGGTGACCCGCATCCGTTCTGGCTCATATTCCATGTCAAATTGATGGTAGGCGGACTCGTTGCAGTAATGCGAAAAGTCCCCAGTGTGCTCTTGCTGGCGCGAAAAGCAACATACGTGCCCTGGTTAGTCCGATACGTGGCCGCCGCCTGGATTAGTTGATTGTGGGAGATCTGTAATGAATATACCGCATCGGTGATCCCGCCCAGGTTACTGCGATTAAGCAAAAACCCATAAGCACCTTTGTTTAATTGGACGACGAGTTGGGAGGGCGTCGCTCCAGGTACGTCCACAAGTAACGGGCACGAGGTACCAAGATCGTTATTGCCCTGGTCCATTGTAAACCAGGTTGGAGCCGCCCAGTAATCGCTTGTATTACCGCTAAAGATCGGCCCCGGCTGAAAACGAATCACTGCTTCGCCGCCGCTCCAGACCCCTCCAGTGTTGTAAGTGTTGCCAGTCGTAACGAATGCATTCGTGCCATCACTGGCCACACCGCCAACTCCCCATATGCCGCCGCCGTAGGTACCGTTAGTGGTGCCCGCGGCCCATGCCGTTACGCTGGCTGGATTATTTATCGGCACGCCCACCAGCCAGCCATGATAGAGGTCGCAATCCGCCATACTCCCATATCCAACATAAAGAATGTTGCCCACGATCCCGAGTGCAGGTCGTTGCTGTTGGACCGCTGCAGTGAAGGTCGTGCCGTTGTATTGAGCTGTCAGCTCCACGTCCACCGGCCAGCCTGGGTTGATGGCGCCCGTGTCCACGTTAAGCGAAATGATGTAATGTTTGATGGTCGCGCCGCCATCGGGGGTGACCATTGCGTTCAAAAAAAGCGCCCGCGAAGCAAGATCGACAATGGGCGTGCCGATGATGCCCATGGAACCGACCTCAGTGCAACGGAGATCGGCTGTGGGCACCGGAGCGCCCACATTTTGCTGCCAGATAATGGTGCCGTTCACTGCGTTGAGCGCATACACGTTATTCGATTCGGTGACTGCAATGACCATCGGGCCGCTTGGACCGCCCTCGATGTAAAGCGGCTGCGCGTAAACGTTGCCTACGATCGTCCCGTCAAAGTTTAAGTCCCGCGCTAGGTTGGCCGCAGCCGATTGCGTGAACGCCGAATCGATATAAAGCCCATCACGCGAACTATGGTTGTGATACTGCGTGACGTTGACCTGCGCGTTTGCCGGAACAGCCGCTGCCCACAAACCTGCAGCGATAAGCGATGAGATAGAAAATAAAGTTTTCAAAGGTCCATACTTTATATCCACTGCGCCCGTTTTATCTTGAAAACGGCATGGGCCACCTGTGTATACACCAAGAGAAGGCAGCAAATCCAGTGCCAAATAGCGATGTTGTTCGAGAAACGATATAATCAACTATCTGTCGGCGACTTAGCATGACCGTGCAATTCGACAAGCCATGCTTCCGAGTACGAAAATCGTAAAGTATTCCGACGTCATTTACAAGAATCCCTCGAACACGACAGCCCGCTTGAGGTGGCCCCTATTGTGGGGCAACCCGAACGCCTTCGGGGGTTACCAGGCTAATAGTTGCGCAAACGAAGCGCATACCCTACAAATGCTTTCGTCCAGCTTTGCTCGTGTTGTGGCAGGGATCCAGTGGTTCCGGCCGAGAGCACCTCGCATTGTTTTTGGAAAACCGGCATCACCGACGGGCGGCTACAACCAAGCAATCACCAGTCTTTCACGGCGGCGGAGTTGGGCCGGTGCGGGGAGTTGGGCGCGGTCTCGGTTTTACTAGAGGTGTAGCGGTTGGCGTCGCAGTCGGAGTAACTATCGGAGTCGGCATACCAGTAGGCTTGCCGTGGGTGTAGCCGTAGGAGTTGGTGTCGTTGTTGCATCGCTTCCTTATATTTGTTGGTTCCAGTCAATAGCTTTGCAATAAAGTTTTGGACTTCTGGCTCTTCACCATCATTGACTTCACATGTTCCAAATAAGTCAATATATTCTTGTCGTAGTATAGGCGTTAGCATTTAAGGAGTAGTTGTTGCGGAGACTATGTTTGAAAAAGCTGAATTTCCGCTTCTGTTATGAGCACGAACCTTGTAATGGTAAGTCGTATTGGGAGAAAGTGCCACGTCTGAATAAAAAGTAACATTTGCACCCACCACAGCAATTTTTCTAAAACGACCACTCGTTGTCCTGAATACCTGAAACGTTTGTTCATTATCCGAATTATCTTGCCAAGATAAATTAATCTGGCTAGACGACACCACCGTAGCCACAAGATTACTGGGAGGTGTTGGAACCGCCGGCAGCTTAAAAGCATAGACTTTGTTGTTAGTAGCAACGTAGATACGCCCGCTGGCCACAATGCCGGTAGTGCTGTAGGAATGCGTGCCCGCCATTGTCTCGTTGGTGCCACCACCGGCGTAAATCACAGCGCCGGTATCTCCGTCGTAACCGTGTAATCGCTGGTCGCCGGTGGAGCCTGTGCCTACAGCCCACACAATCATGTTATTAGTGCCGTCCGTAGAGCTTACCCAAGGTGACCCGCATCCGTTCTGGCTCATATTCCATGTCAAATTGATGGTAGGCGGACTCGTTGCAGTAATGCGAAAAGTCCCCAGTGTGCTCTTGCTGGCGCGAAAAGCAACATACGTGCCCTGGTTAGTCCGATACGTGGCCGCCGCCTGGATTAGTTGATTGTGGGAGATCTGTAATGAATATACCGCATCGGTGATCCCGCCCAGGTTACTGCGATTAAGCAAAAACCCATAAGCACCTTTGTTTAATTGGACGACGAGTTGGGAGGGCGTCGCTCCAGGTACGTCCACAAGTAACGGGCACGAGGTACCAAGATCGTTATTGCCCTGGTCCATTGTAAACCAGGTTGGAGCCGCCCAGTAATCGCTTGTATTACCGCTAAAGATCGGCCCCGGCTGAAAACGAATCACTGCTTCGCCGCCGCTCCAGACCCCTCCAGTGTTGTAAGTGTTGCCAGTCGTAACGAATGCATTCGTGCCATCACTGGCCACACCGCCAACTCCCCATATGCCGCCGCCGTAGGTACCGTTAGTGGTGCCCGCGGCCCATGCCGTTACGCTGGCTGGATTATTTATCGGCACGCCCACCAGCCAGCCATGATAGAGGTCGCAATCCGCCATACTCCCATATCCAACATAAAGAATGTTGCCCACGATCCCGAGTGCAGGTCGTTGCTGTTGGACCGCTGCAGTGAAGGTCGTGCCGTTGTATTGAGCTGTCAGCTCCACGTCCACCGGCCAGCCTGGGTTGATGGCGCCCGTGTCCACGTTAAGCGAAATGATGTAATGTTTGATGGTCGCGCCGCCATCGGGGGTGACCATTGCGTTCAAAAAAAGCGCCCGCGAAGCAAGATCGACAATGGGCGTGCCGATGATGCCCATGGAACCGACCTCAGTGCAACGGAGATCGGCTGTGGGCACCGGAGCGCCCACATTTTGCTGCCAGATAATGGTGCCGTTCACTGCGTTGAGCGCATACACGTTATTCGATTCGGTGACTGCAATGACCATCGGGCCGCTTGGACCGCCCTCGATGTAAAGCGGCTGCGCGTAAACGTTGCCTACGATCGTCCCGTCAAAGTTTAAGTCCCGCGCTAGGTTGGCCGCAGCCGATTGCGTGAACGCCGAATCGATATAAAGCCCATCACGCGAACTATGGTTGTGATACTGCGTGACGTTGACCTGCGCGTTTGCCGGAACAGCCGCTGCCCACAAACCTGCAGCGATAAGCGATGAGATAGAAAATAAAGTTTTCAAAGGTCCATACTTTATATCCACTGCGCCCGTTTTATCTTGAAAACGGCATGGGCCACCTGTGTATACACCAAGAGAAGGCAGCAAATCCAGTGCCAAATAGCGATGTTGTTCGAGAAACGATATAATCAACTATCTGTCGGCGACTTAGCATGACCGTGCAATTCGACAAGCCATGCTTCCGAGTACGAAAATCGTAAAGTATTCCGACGTCATTTACAAGAATCCCTCGAACACGTTGTGGATGCTGCGCCAGAACATACAGAGGGAGCGCTCTACCTCGGCCTCAACGATTGTGGCGAGCCGGACGAAGTCACGGGCGAGCCGGTCGGAACAATTGCGCTCCACAAACCTGCAGCGATAAGCGATGAGATGGAAAATAAAGCTTTCAAAGCTCCGTAGTCGATAATCCCGCGCGCTGTTCAATCACAATGCGCTGCTTGTTGTCAAACAGTGTGGCAAAAGATCTTGCGCAGATTGTGCGCAACAGCCCGCTTGAGGTGCCCCTATTGTGGGGCAACCCCGAGCGCCTTCGGGGGTTACCAGGCTATAGTTGCGCAAACGAAGCGCATACCCTACAAATGCTTTCGTCCAGCTTTGCTCGCGTTGTGGCAGGGATCCAGTGGTTCCGGCCGAGAGGACGCACGTTCCGGCGACCGCCATCACCGACGCCAGCTACAGCTGATCTCTGATTACCGGTCACTTTACCGCGGCCGGCGGCGTTGGGCGCGACCGCGGCGTCGGGCGCGGCCGCGGCGTTGCTCTGGGAGTAGCGCTTGGGCTTGGAGTTGGCGTAGGACTCGCAGTGGCCTTCGGAGTCGGAGTGGGAGTTGGTGTAGGAGTTGCTGTTGCTGTTGCTGTTGCTGTTGGTGTAGGCGAAGGCGTGTGAGTAGGTGTTGGAGTAGGCGTGGGCGTGAATGTAGCCGTAGCTGTCGCCGTTGGTGTTGGAGTAGGTGTAGGTGTTCCTCCCGGCAGCTCAAAAGCATAGACTTTGTTATCAGTAGCAACGTAGATACGCCCACGAGCCACAATGCCAATAGTGCTGTAGGAGTGTGTGCCCGCCATCAATTCGTTCGCGCCGCCACCGGCATACACAACCGCGCCAGTATCTCCGTCGTACCCATGTAAGCGCTGGTCACCTAGGTCGCCTTCGCCGCCTGTGCCTATGGTCCAGACGATCATGTTATTAGTGCCGTCCGTGGAGGTCACAAAAGGCGAGCCGCAACCGAGCCCGGTCCGGTTTATACTCCATGCGCCGGCGATATTTGGTGGATTGGTTGCTGTAATGCGTAAAGTCGAGAGCTCTAATCGGCTAGCGCGACAAGCAACATATGTTCCCTGGTTAGTACGGTAGGTGGCTGCCCCCTGGTTGATCGCTTGAGCGGTAACTTGGAAGGAATCTATCGGCGCGCTGATGCCGCCGAGGTTGTCGCGATTAAGCAAGTAGGCATTACCATCTTTCCCCAGTGCAACCACGAGATGGGAAGGTGTCGCCCCCGGCACGTCCACCAGCAACGGGCCGGAGCCACCCAAATCCAGGTCGTCAGTGTCGAGTTGGAGCCAATTGGTTGGCGCCCAGTAATCGCTGGAATTACCGCTAAAGATCGGGCCCGGTTGAAAACGAATCACTGCTTCGCCCCCGCTCCAGACCCCTCCAGTGTTGTAAGTGTTACCAGTCGTAACGAATGGATTCGTGCCATCACTGGCCACGCCGCCAACTCCCCATATGGCGCCGCCGAAGGTACCGTTAGTGGTGCCCGCGGCCCATGCTGTTACGCTGGCTGGATTATTTATCGGCACGCCCACCAGCCAGCCATGAAACAGGCCGCAATCCCCCATGCTCCCATATCCAACATAAAGAATGTTGCCCACGATGCCGAGCGCAGCTCGTTGCTGTTGGATCGCTGCAGTGAAGGTCGTGCCGTTGTATTGAGCCGTCAGCGCCACGTCCACCGGCCAGCCTGGGTTGATGGCGCCCGTGTCCACGTTAAGCGAAATGATGTAATGTTTGATGGTCGCGCCGCCATCGGGTGTAACCATTGCGTCCAAAAACAGCGCGCGCGAAGCAAGATCGACAACTGGCGTGCCGATGATGCCCATGGAACCGACATTGGTGCAATGGAGATCGGCTGTGGGCACCGGAGCGCCCACATTTCGCTGCCAGATAATGGTGCCGTTCACTGCGTTGAGCGCATACACGTTATTCGATTCGGTGACCGCAATGACCATTGGGCCGCTTGGACCGCCCTCGATGTAAAGCGGCTGCGCGTAAACGTTGCCTACGATCGTCCCGTTGAAGTTTAAGTCCCGCGTCAGGTTAGCGGCAGCCGATTGGGTGAAGGCCGAATCGATGTAAAGGCCATCACGTGAACTATGGTTGTGATACTGGGTAACGTTGACCTGCGCGTTTGTCGGAACAATTGCGCCCAACAAACCTGCAACGATAAGCGAAGAAATGGAAAATAAAGCTTTCAAAAGTCCGTCGATATTACTGCGTCAGTTTTAGCTTGCAAGCTATCTTGGAAACCGCAGGGACGGTCGGTGTTTTCTACGGGCGTTCTGGATTACCAATCCGGAACGCGGCGGCATAACGGGTTTGCCAATCCTGCCTCTTTCGGTTGAGCGGCTCAAGTCCCCACCACTCCCAGGGCCAGTCGGCTCGGACAGAACGATCCCCGTCGTGGATTTCCTGCACTTTGCAGCCACGCGCCCTGAGTGTGATCCCGCGCCGGCGCGGCGAGGCTTAGCGCATATGAAAAAAGCCAAAACCTGATCGCGAATTTCATCGAGCGGTAACGGTGATGGTTGTGGTGGTACAAGAGCCGACATATCCCGCAGGAAGACCTTGTAATTGAAGCGTTGCATCCTAACGCTATGAATGCTATCAGAACTGTTTTCATGTTATTAGTGTCCCGGGGTGTGAGCCTCTGCAACGTTGGAGTAACTAGAGTAACCGGAATCGTTAAATGCCCGGACTCTGTATTTGTAAGTTGTGTTTTTGGTCAGGCCGGTATCCTGGAAAGAAGTTGTATTAGGCCCAACGTTGATAAGTGGTCTGAAGTTGCTGCACTGTCCGCCCTTGCAGCGTTCAATGGAAAACCCTGTCTCGTTTGTTGAGTTATCAGACCACGTCAGGTCAATCTCGTTTCTTGATATTGCCGTAGCCACAAGGTTGCTTGGGGCTGCAGGCGTAGGAACCGGGGTAGGAGTAGGTGTTGGAGTTGGTGTCGGAGTTGCAGTTGGAGTTGGAGTGGGAGTTGGCGTAGGTGTAGGTGTCGCCGTAGGAGTTGGTGTCGGTGTTGCAGTTGGTGTAGGTGTCGGTGGGGGCGGAGTCGGAGTTGGTGTGGGTGTGGGCGCCGGCGTAGCTGTAGGAGTCGCGGTCGGTGTTGCCGTGGGCGTTGGGGTTGCTGTAGGCGTAGGCGTTGTCGATGGACACGACTCAGTTCCCATTGTGATGAAGGTGCCGGGGGAGTTTTGATTGTTGTATTCGGCAGTAATCCAAGCAGCAGAACGCGCCACGGTGGAAATATGCACTTCGTCTATGTTACCATTCCAACAAAAAGCACCAAAAAAAGAGCCTATGTCGGCGACTGGGCCAGCAGCACTAGCAGGCGACGCCGAATTAGGCCCACTAATCAGCGATCCGTTCTTATAAAGTCTCAGATTCGAGCCATCGAAAGTCCCTACTACGTGCTGCCAAGTGTTCAGGTCAACTGAGCCGCCATCAGCAGCCGCGCCACCCCAGAAACCAACTCTCCAGGTGTTGTTCCCTGGAAGAACCAGATGCGGACCGTTATTGGAATTCTGACCCCAAAAGAGAGCGACATTTCCGTCACTCGAGGGATTGAACCATCCCTCCATTGTCCACGCCGTCGTAACGGGAAAGTCGCCTGGATTAGCTAGGTCTATGGTCTGGCCGCTGGTTGATACAAAATGAGCCGCCCCATAAATCTTTCCGGCAGTCGCCGTAGGACTGTTAACTAACGTCCCGTTGTTGCCACCCGTAGAATCGGTTGCGGTAAGGGTTGTTCCGTTGCCAAGATGGTAAACGGCCTTGAAACTGGAATCCCATGTGTTGAGTGGGTCAGATTGGTCGGTCGTGATCGATGGGTCCCCATAGAATAGATAGAATGAGGTGTCTGTCGTACTCGACAGAGTGGGGATTTTTACCCATGCGATAAGCTGTCCCGTCGACGGGTTGTACGAATCTATCTCCCATTTCAATTTTGTCGATCCGGAAGAATCCGTATAAAACCCGATGTCATATCCATTGGGGTTAGCTACGTGACCGCCGTTTGAAACTGTCCTCAGCGTCGCATCGGTCACGCTGACCAGAACCGCGAAATTGGACTGCGTGCTTGGAACAAAAGTATGATTCACCGTCATTTGCCGCTGGCATGTATTCCCAGATGGAGTTGCTGTTGGCGTCGGTATAGGCGTCGCCGTAGGAGTCGGTGTCGGTGTTGAAGTTGGTGTAGGAGTTGGCGTCGGTGTCGGTCGTGGGGTCGGCGTAGGTGTTGGCGTAGGTGTCGCCGTAGGAGTCGGCGTTGGAGTAGGCGTTCCTCCCGGCAGCTTAAAAGCATAGACTTTGTTGGCCGCGGCAACATAGATGCGCCCGCTGGCGACAATGCCGGTAGTGCTGTAGGAATGCGTGCCCGCCATTGTCTCGTTGGTGCCGCCACCGGCATAAACAACAGCCCCAGTATCTCCGTCGTACCCATGTAAGCGCTGGTCACCTAGGTCGCCTTCGCCGCCTGTGCCTATGGTCCAGACGATCATGTTATTAGTGCCGTCCGTAGAGGTCACAAAAGGCGAGCCGCAACCGAGCCCGGTCCGGTATATACTCCA